>Ga0209777_10001858_pt1 | contig 29105 bp, 26 predicted proteins | sample FrelakmetHBP12HB_FD_187147 | JGI IMG/M metagenome (GOLD analysis project Ga0209777, IMG submission 187147) | Freshwater lake sediment microbial communities from the University of Notre Dame, USA, for methane emissions studies -HBP12 HB (SPAdes)... | ecosystem: Environmental > Aquatic >...
TCAACTCCTCCACACCCGAAAGGTCGATGACTTCTTTCAACACTTCATGATTCTTCGTCACCCGGAGCGCAATATCCGTCGCCCCACATATGACGATCGCCTCCGGATGCCGGTGCTTCAATGTAACCGCTTCTCCAGGGCTTACTGGCCGGAAATACTGTTGCCGCCCGGTCGCGAGAGTGATTGACTGGTTGGGAATCGATATGAGAAGTTCGAGGATGCGAGGCTCGTCGCCGGAGAAGTGGTCCATTCCGCCGTGAACGCAGGCGCGGGCCGCCGCCTCGACGATCGGTTTATACCCCGTGCAGCGGCAGAGATTGCCGCCCAGCGCCTCCTCGATCTCGTCACGGGACGGATGGCCGCATTTTTTGTACAATGCGAAGAGCGACATAACAATCCCCGGCGTGCAAAAGCCGCATTGACTCCCGCCGGTCTCGACCATCGCGGACTGAACGGGGTGTAGTTCGCCGGAATCATTTCTTAGATTCTCAACGGTAATCAATTGTTTGCCGTGAAGCATCGGCAGAAAGAGCAAACAGGAATCGACGGATTTGTAACGAAGCTTGTCATCGCCGCCCGTTTCAGCAATCACCACCGTGCACGCGCCACAATCGCCCTCGGCGCATCCCTCCTTCACGCCTTTATGTGAAGGGAGAGACCGTAAATAATTCAACACGGTCGTTGTCGGTGAAAGGCGTTCACGCTCAAAATCAATTTCACGGACCTTCCCGTCCAGGATAAATGAGATCGATGACCGCATACCTATGACATCCTCCCCAATAACTGCGTCAGTTCTCCTCTCGCCGTGTGGATGAGGAGATCTTTGTCGATTCCCATGTACTCCTTCTTGCGGTAGATCCATTTCCCGTCGATCATCACCGAGTCAACATTCTCGGGCCCGCAGGAATAGACGATCGACGAATAAAGGTCGCCGTCCTGCATGATGGGATTCCATAATTGCGCGAGGTTCAGGAGCACAATATCCGCCTTTTTGCCGACTTCAATGCTGCCGATTTCTTTCTCGAGTCCGAGAGCTTGCGCGCCGCGGATCGTTGCCATCTCAAACACATCCTTTGCCGGCATCGCTTTCGGTCCATGAACCGGTTTCTGCAGGAGCGACGTCAGCCGCATTTCCCGGAACATATCCAGGTTGTTATTGCACGGCGCGCCGTCGGCGCCCAGTGTCACATTAATCCCATGCTGAAGCAGGCGGGGAATATTCGCGAAGCCCGAACCAAGCTTCAGATTCGAAGAAGGGCAATGGGTGACGTTCGTTTTCGTTTTTTTCAGTATGGCCACCTCGTGTTCGTTCAGATGAACGCAATGCGCAAGGCAGGACTTCCCGGATAAAACCTGCAAGGAATCAAGAAACTCGATATTCTCCATGTTGCACCGCTTCCGTACCGCCTGGACTTCATTCTTATTCTCGGAAGCATGCGTGTGGAACAACATCCCATCGATCGAATCGCTCATTTCACCGGCTTCTTTCAGCAGCGTATCGGTACACGTGAGAACGAATCTCGGCGCCACGGCGTATTTTATTCTGCCGTCGGACGAGTTGTGCCACCGTTCGGCAAGGTCCCGCGTTGACCTCAGCGATTCTTTCGTCGGCTCTTTGAGTTTGGGATACAAGTCGTTGATATCCATCATCGCTTTACCGACGAATGCCCGCATTCCCGTTTCAGTGACCGCACGAATCACCTCGTCCTCATGATTCACACTTCCCATGTCGAGAATTGTCGTCGTACCGGAACGAACAAGCTCGGCAATCCCGAGCATCGCGGAAGAATACATGGAACCTGCGGTGTGAGCCGCCTCAAAGGGAAAGATCTTTCTCTGCAGCCAATCGAGAAGCTCCAGGTCGTCGGCGAGCCCCCGGAATAGCGTCTGGCAGAGATGAGTATGCGTTTGGATGAACCCGGGAATGGCGACCAGTTCCGGGGCATCGATGAGCTCATCGGTCGCCGCTGCCCGGAGGTCCTGCGTGGGCACGACCCGGGTAATCCGATTCCCCTCAACGACGACAGAGTGGTTGGCAAGAATCCCGCCTTTTCTGTCGCCTGTTATGATGCTGCCGGCTTTTATGATCGTGGACATTTCCGTGGATCGTGAGAATCAAACACTTTCATTGCTGCACTCTTCATCATGAAATATAGAAAATGCTCAAACAAAAGCAATTTCCGCTGAATCGGCTGTTGGGGTCGAAGGAGGCCCTTTGCCGATAGAAACGCAACATTTCTCAATAATCTGACGTATTGAAGATATCAAAGTCACGGTCGCTTTACTCCTTTTCATCAAGGTCCTGCTATGAAGAAAAAGATCATCATTTCCACAGTCGCCGCGGTCGCCCTTGTTATCGCCGGATTTTTCATCTTTGGACGTTCGAAGAGTTCCGCGGATAGCGCGCTTCCCACAGTGAAAGTCATAAAAGGGACGATTGTCGACAAGGCACTTGCCGTGGGTACCATCGAGCCCGAGAACGAAATTTCCATCAAATCGATAGTTTCCGGCGTGGTCAAAAATATCTTTGCCGACGCCGGCACACACGTGAAAGCCGGAGACCCTTTGCTGGAGGTGAGACCCGACCCAACCCCGCTTGAGCTTGCGGATGCCAAACGTCAGGTCCAGCTTGCGCAAAACGACCTCGATAATTTCACGAAGGAAAAAGTTCGGGAAGATTCCATGTTGAGCAAGCATCTTATCTCGAACAAGGAGTACGAGGACTTCCAGCGAACATTTCAAGAGGGCGTGCTGAGAATAAAGATCGCCAACGAGCATCTCGCACTGCTCGAGAGCGGCAGTGTCAAAATCGATGACACTGAGATCGAGTCCATCGTCAAAGCACCCATCGACGGTTTCGTCCTCAGCAAAGCCGTCCAGGTCGGCGATCCTGTAACTCCACTCACCTCCTACCAGGAAGGCACCGTGCTCATGAAAATGGCGAACATGGAACGATTGCTTTTCAAGGGAACGGTCGATGAAATTGATGTGGGCAAACTGAAGGAAGGCATGGAAGCCATTCTCAAGGTCGGCGCTTTACCGAACGACACCGTGAAGGGTGTGCTCAAGAAAATTTCCCTTAAAGCGGAGAAGAAGGACAATGCGACGGTATTCCCGATCGAAATTCTGATCCCGAGGTCGAGCAACGCCACACTCCGCGCCGGATATTCCGCCAATGCCAACATCGTCATCAGCAAAAAGGAGAATGTGTTGATGATACCCGAACGCGTCGTTACCTTCAGAAATGATTCCGCATTCGTGAAAGTCGTATTGAAAAACGGTGCGGAAGAGGAACGGTTCGTGAAGACCGGTCTGAGCGACGCGATCAACATCGAAATTGTTGCGAACCTCGCCGAGGGGGATTCGGTGTACGAAAAGCCGGTGAAGAAAATTGATTAAAGACAGAAGTCAGAATATAAAAGACAGAATTCGGATAAATAAATAATGGAGGCGTTATGGAAAGAAGAGCGGCAAAGGGATTTCAAGACCTTATAGTGTGGCAGAAGGCACACGAATTTGTTCTGAGGATGTACAAATTTTCTTCACGGTTCCCGCGAGAAGAGATTTTCGGCCTTGCAAGCCAGCTCAGACGCGCCGCCGTATCAATTCCGGCGAATATCGCTGAAGGGTTTAGGAGAACAGGAAAAGCCGACAAAGGCCGAATGTTGAACATTGCCCAAGGATCTCTTGAAGAATGTCGGTACTACCTGATTCTTGCAAACGACCTGAAATATGGAGATACGACCAAACATGGCGAATTGCTTGTGGAAGTCAGTAAGCTTCTCGAATCTTACCGGTCAGCCATCATTCATTCTGACTTCTGAATTCTGTCTCCTGTATTCTGAATACGAAATTGCCAATTCGACTTTCGCAATAGAGAAATGAACACTCTCCGCACTACCATTCTCGAATTCGTGGCCGACCTCCGTGCGCAAAAGCTCCGTGCCTTTCTGACCATGTTCGGCATTGTGTGGGGAACGGTTGCCATTATTGTCCTGCTGGCGTTCGGGATGGGATTCAAGCGCCAGCTTGGCATTAACATGCACGGCATCGGCGAAAGCATTGCCATTCTGTTCCCCGGTTCGACCACCAGACCATTTGAGGGCTTCGGCATCGGGCGCCCCATCTCTTTTGTCGAGGACGATGCACGAATCCTGAAAAGCGAAGTGATGGGCATCGACAAAATCAGCCCGGAATACAGCTCGGGCGAAACGCCTTTGCACCTCGGTGAAAACCGCATCAATACACTTGTTGCCGGTGTCTATCCGATCTATAGCGAAATGCGCAATGTCATCCCCGCTGCGGGCGGACGTTTCATCGACGATGTCGATTTGCGCGACCGGAAGCGCGTCGCCCTCCTCGGCAATGAAACGAAACGTCTCCTCTTCGGTGAGAGCGATGCCATCGGCAAAATCATGTATATCGGCGAAGTCCCCTTCACGGTCATCGGCGTGATGATGAAGAAAACTCAAAATTCATCCTACAATCGCCGCGATGAGGACCGTGCCTTCATCCCCGCATCCACCTTCGCCTCCGTCTTCGGTGCCGCGCACATCCGGAACATCATTTATACTCCCAAAGACCCCCGAAAGTCTGAAGAAGTAAACTCGAATGTCCGGCAGGTTCTCGGGAAAAAATACAAATTCGACCCGGCCGACAGGGATGCCGTGTGGATATGGGACACCACGGAGATGGACAAATTTATGTTTTACTTCTTCCTCGCGTTCAACATTTTCATGGGATTGATCGGAAGCTTCACGCTCGCCGTCGGCGGTATCGGTGTGGCAAACATCATGTACATCGTTGTGCAGGAGAGGGTCCGGGAGATCGGCATCAAGCGCGCCGTCGGCGCGAAGAGATCCAACATCCTCTTCCAATTCTTCCTGGAGACGTGTTTCATCATCGGGCTCGGCAGTTCGGTCGGATTCGCCATTGCGTTCGGTATCACCAAGGCGCTCCAGTATATTCCGATCAAGGAATTCGTCGGAACTCCGGAAATATCGATCGAGGTGGCAATTGCAACGATGCTCGTTCTTGCCGCCATCGGCCTGACGGCAGGGTTCATGCCGGCGAAACGCGCGGCGAACCTGAACATCGTCGAATGCTTACGGTGAGTACGATGCCCAATTCGAAATCAACAATCCACGATCCGCAGTCGGCAATCCGGAATCCGAAATCGACACTCCGGAATCCCAAATCGGCGCTCCAAAACCCGAAACCGGCGCTCCAAAATCCACAATCGACAATCCACAATCCGCATTCGGCAATCCACAATCCGAAATCGTATTATGTGGGTTGAGCTGCTCAAAGAGTTCCTTTATGACCTGAAGATTCAGCGCACGCGCGCGATTCTCACCATTGTCGCCATGACCTGGGGCACTGTCGCCGTGGTACTCCTGCTTTCCTTCGGCCAGGGCCTGGGACATCAGATGGAGATGGGCCTTATCAACGCCGGCAACCAGATCCTGATTCTGTACGGCGGTGAGACCGGGAAGCAATACGAGGGCATGCCGAAAGGACGAAAAATCCGCATGGTCGAGGAGGACGCGGCAATGCTCCGGGAGGCGATCCCCGCGATAGCGATGATCAGCCCGCAGTACCGCTCGGACGTGCAACTGACGCTCGGAAAATTCTCCACGAACACCGAGTGCGAGGGCGTCGATGCATCATTCGAAGAAATGCGTCGCATGTATCCCGCGGCAGGTGGAAGATTCCTGGACTATGAAGACGTCGCACTCCAGCGCAGGACCATCGTGCTCGGCGGAACGATTGCGAAGAATATCTTTAAGGACCAGGATCCAATCGGCAAGCTACTCCTCGTCGACAACATCCCGTTTACCGTTGTCGGGACACTGCAGAAAAAATTGCAAACGAGCATGAACAACGGTCCCGACGACGAGCGCGCGGTCATGCCGTACACGACGTTCAGGACCATGTTCGGGAACGAGCGCGTGAACTCCCTCGTGTTGCGTCCCGTCGATCCAAACAGGCAGGAAGAGCTAAAGAAGGAAATCTTCCGCGTTCTCGCGCGCAAATATAATTTTGATCCGAGCGATGAGCGAACGCTCTACATCTGGGATTTTATCGAGGAACAGAAGGAGACCGAAAAGATTTCGTTCGGAGTCGCGATCTTTCTCTTTTCGGTCGGATTTCTCACGCTACTCATCGCAGGGGTCGGCGTTGCGAACGTGATGTACGTGGTTGTGAAGGAGCGCACGCGGGAGATCGGCATCAAGATGGCCGTAGGCGCAAAGCGCAGATATATTCTCTCGCAGTTCATCTTCGAGGCATTGCTCATAGCATTCATCGGCGGAGCGATCGGACTTTCTTTTTCCTGGGCTGTGGTTTTCGCGGTCCAACTCATACCGGCCGACGGCGACGGCCCGATGCAGTTCCTTGGTCATCCGGTTCTTTCTTTGAGCACGATGGCGCTCACAACCGGCATTCTCTCGCTCATCGGCTTCTGCGCCGGATTTTTCCCCGCCCGCAAAGCGGCAAGCGTCGACCCCGTCGAGTCGCTGAGGTACGAGTAGGCTCCTTTATTGGCCCTGTACCCATCTTCTTCGTTTGATACTTTCCATTGATATTAGTACATTTTGCTAGTAAGAGACTCGGGAAAGGTTCGATTTTCAGCCGCCTCACCGAGGAAGCTCTTTGTCTTGCTGAACGGCGAAACCTTCTCTTCACCTTCTGACGGCCCACAGAGCGCCCTTGGAACACTCATCGGAGGAGACGCCGCGTTCTTTGATATCCCAACATCTTAATCAATCCATCGCTGGCTATACCTAACTACTGAATAGTCTTGAACAGTTGGAGGGAATCATGAAATCACTCACTGCACTCGCATTCTTTGTCATCGTTAATCTCGCCGGCGTTGTCACGCTTTACGGACAGGAGTCATCGTCGCGTATCGCTATTCTGCCGTTTCACGCCAACGGCATCGACTCGGTCTACATCCAGACTGCCGAATCGATCCTTCGGACCGAAATCGGCAAGCTCGGTACGATGGACATCGTATCTCAAAAACGCATGCTCGACACGCTCGAGGGAACTGCATGTTGGGAGAGCGACTGCGCTCTCGCTCTGGGCAAGAAACTCAACGCATCGCAAGTGGTCGTCTGCCAGCTTTCACCGCTCGGAGAAAAAATCATCGTGCAGTTCTTTCTCGTCAATACGCCATCAAACAGCGTGATACTGGTCGATGAGGCAACTGCCCCAAAAATTGAAGACCTGGAAGCGGTCATGAAACGGATTGCCCAAAGCATCGTCGAGCATCAGTCAATGGGGAAGAGCGCGGAAGTCGGAAACATCACACCCGCCGAAACGGCCGCGCCGCTTCGCAGGGCGACATTGAGAAATTTCGGACTCTCGTTCGGTTATCTGTATCCGCAAAACGGCACGTATGACCACTCCGGCCGAATCTTCGTCATGGATGCTCGTTTCGATTATGAATTGAATGATTATGCGGTGGGCATGCTTTTGGGATTGCGCAACGGATTTGCCTCGAACCTTTACGGCATGTACCTGTTGTCCAGGAAGGATGTATGCCCGTATGTCGGAGGCGCCTTGGGATTTCACTGGGTTTCGCCTGACAACTCGGATGGGTTCGAATTGACAGCCAGTACCGGAATCAGGGTCATGCATACGTACAACTTTGAGCTGGTCTTCAATCTCGAATACATCTACTCACTCAACGATTACAATGACAGGGCCCTGGTTTTCACGATGGGGATTCTTTGAACGGCGAGCGGTGCGCTTATTGGAGGCGTGCCAAAGGATAAAGAAAGTTTCAAGAAATCGTCATTATCACAAAATTGGGAGAATTCAACGATGAAGACGATTCATGCTACACTCACCGCATTCTTTATTTTATCCCTCAACTTACTTCCCCAATCCAGCGCATCGTTTCCAAAGGATTCAGACACACCGAAAGTAAATATCAATTATATCTCTTCCGCAAACGAATTCGGATTTAGATTGCTGAAGACCCTGGCCTCTCATGACCCTGCGAAGAATGTATTCATTTCCCCTGCAAGCATTTTTATTGCACTTTCTATGACCGGCGACGGTGCCGCGACAGGGACCGAAGAATCGATTCGCACGGCCTTGCAACTTAAAGAATTTAACACAAATGAAATTAATGAATCCAATGCGCAACTCCTCAAATCACTAACTCTGCCTGATAGTTCTGTTGAACTGAGCATAGCAAACTCCTTGTGGCTGAACCGTCCATTTATCCTTAGACCTGAATTCACATATGATTGCAGGCAATATTATTCCGCTGAGACCTATGAGAAGGATTTCAGCGATGCCAACACCACCAATGAGCTGAACAAATGGGTAAAAGATAAGACGCACGGGAAAATAGAAAAGATTTTGGATCATTTATTTCAAACTGACGTTCTGGTTATTCTCGATGCGATATACTTCTATGGCAAATGGACGTTTCCCTTCGACAGTTCTAGAACAGAGAAGAAACCTTTTTTCGCTCTGGATGGAAGCGAAAAACAATATCCCCGGATGTATCAGTTCAAAACATTCGATTACTATGATCATTCCGAATTTCAAGCAGTAAGTATTCCCTATGGAAAACGATACAGTATGTACGTATTCCTGCCTCGCGAACGAAGTGGTCTACCTCGGTTTCTAAGGGAATTAGACAAAATGAACTGGGACCGATGGATGTCTCGACTGTCGCCGCGTGAAGGGACCATTGGGATGCCCCGATTCAAAATAGAATACTTTGCCTCCTTAGTAGACGTTCTAAAAAGTCTTGGAATGGGTATCGCCTTTAGCGCAGAGGCGGACTTCAGCCGGATGACGCAATCATCTGTATGTATTAGTGATGTCGTGCACAAAACATATCTTGAAGTCAACGAACAAGGCACGAAGGCGGCTGCCGTCACAGCGATAAAGATTTCCGCAATCTCGGGAGCAGTAACAAATCCGCCCAAGCCATTTGAAATGATAATCGATCATCCGTTTTTCTGTGTTATCAGGGATAATACCACGGGCTTGGTACTCTTTGCGGGTGCCATCTTTGACCCTACGAGCGATTAGTCGAAGCCTGGCATTGCAGACTCAGGATGCGAAGTCTGTCGCGACTAACCCCTGGCTCCCGTTAATCCGCCGAAGGCGGACCGATCGCTATTCGATTTGGTCGGGAGTGGACCTGTCCGCCGTCTTTCTGGCGGAACTCCCTCCCAGATTAGATGAACAAATGGGTGTCTGGAGCTAGGCATGCTCGCGTTTGACACTTTCCCCCTTTATCAGTAAATTCGAACTGCGCAATCCCATCACTCACCAATTGAATCAAGGAAACACAATGAAAGATATTGGAATGCCGGAACTGTCGCTGATACTTGTCATCGTTTTCATCTTCTCGCTCATTTCCCTGATTCCCGCCTGGAGAATCGCCAGGAAAGCGGGATACAGTCCTGCACTGGGTTTGTTATTCGTGGTGCCGGTCGTTAAGATGATCGTTCTCTATATTTTTGCCTTCTCAGATTGGCCGATAGAGCGTGCTAAAAGTGACCGGTCCTGACAATTCCCAATAAGAAAACTTTCCAGGGTGTTCTACAATCTTCTCACTACGATTATCAAACAAACACAGGAGACCTTCTTGAAAATCAACGGTAATACGATCTTGATCACCGGCGGGGCGACGGGTATCGGTTTCGCTCTCGCTGAAGTATTCCTGAAAGAGGGGAACGAAGTTGTCATCTGCGGAAGACGGAAAAACCGCCTCCAGGAAGCGAAGGAGAAGTTGCCGGCGGTTCACATCCGGCGATGTGACATAGCCGATCCTGCGGAACGTACGGCATTGCTCAAATGGACAGTGGACAACTTCAAAAACCTGAACGTTCTCGTGAACAACGCGGGAATCCAACGACAGATTGATTTCACAAACGGTGTGGACGAGTACCAGGGTGAAGAGAAGGAGATCGTCATAAATCTTCTCGCCCCTGTCCACCTTTCCGCGTTGTTCATCCCGCATTTGTTGAGGCGACAGGACGCAGCTATTGTCAACATTTCATCGGGATTGGGGTTTGTTCCCCTCGCGATCATGCCGGTTTATTGCGCGACCAAAGCCGCCCTCCATTCATTCAGTTGTTCGTTACGGCATCAGCTCAGAAACACAACGGTGAAGGTCTTCGAGATCATACCGCCAACGGTCGACACCGAGCTCGACCAGGGCGCAAGAGCAAAACGGGGCCAGGCCGACAGGGGAATCAAACCCGAGGAAGTGGCAGAGGCCACGATTCTAGGACTTCACAAGGACGATTACGAATTGGCAATAGGCCGGGCTGATTTTCTCCGGATGAAGTCGAGAAACGACCCGGAAGGAATTTTCCGGACCCTCAATCCCTCGTAGGACAGGATTCCATCCTGTCCACATAGGGAATTAACGGATTTCATCTTGTCCCACGGGCACTCAAATGTTGAATGTCGGCGGGCACGCCGGGCAACAAAACGATCAGGAGCGATCATGGTACCAAAACACTTTACACATTTTATTATCCTCTCATTGTGCTTCAGCGCCTCATTGATTGCGCAAAGAGACAATGCACAATACGTCGACCCGTTCATAGGAACGGGCGGCCACGGCCACACCTATCCCGGCGCGTCCATGCCCTTCGGGATGGTTCAGGTGAGTCCGGATACACGAAACGACGGCTCATGGGACGGTTGCGCCGGGTATCATTACTCCGACTCCACGATCCTTGGTTTCAGTCACACGCATCTGTCCGGAACCGGCGTGTCCGATTATGGCGATATCCTTATTATGCCTGTAACCGGAGATCAAAAGTTTAACCCGGGAACCGGGAACGGTTATCGTTCTTCGTTTCGTCACCAAACCGAGAAGGCCGAGCCCGGATACTACTCTGTCTTTCTGGATGATTACCGGGTGAAAGCTGAAGTGACCTCCGGCGACCGTGTGGGGTATCACCGTTATACTTTCGAGAAAGATGGAACGGTAAACTTTCTGCTGGACCTGATTCACCGCGACCCCGTGATCGAAGCGTCCATACATTTTGTCGGGAACAACCGCATCGAAGGATTGCGGCGGGCAAAATATTGGGCGGGGGACCAGTACCATTACTTCGCGATTGAATTTTCCAAACCGATTGAGGCCGGAAGAATCTTCAATGACGGAAAAGAAATCTCCACGACGAAGGCTGCGGGCCAACGCATGCAGGCATTTGCCACTTTTTCAGTCAGGAAAGATGAGAAACTGGAAGTGAAAGTTGCTCTTTCGGCGGTCAGTATTGAGGGAGCCAGGAAAAATCTGGAAGCTGAAAGCAACGGTGTGGATTTCGATGCGGCGCACGCGCTGGCAAAAAAAACATGGAACAAATACCTTTCGAAGATCGAAGTCGAAGGGGGCACGCTCAAGGAGAAGCGAATTTTTTATACGTCGCTCTATCATTGCCTGCTGACACCCAATCTCTACTGCGATGTTGACGGCAACTACCGCGGGATGGACGGAAGCGTCCACCATGCAGAAGCGTTCAAGAATTATACCGTCTTTTCCCTCTGGGATACGTTTCGCGCGCTGCATCCGCTGATGACAATCCTGGACCCGGACAGGACAGTCGATTTTGTGAAAACACTCGTTCACAAGAGCAAAGAGTACGGTGAATTACCGATGTGGGAATTGGCCGCGAACGATACCCGTTGCATGATCGGCTATCATGCGGTTTCCGTGATTGCGGATGCGTACGCCAAAGACATTCGCAACTTCGACCTCGCCGAAGCTTATGACGAGATGAAGAAAACAGCCATGCTCGATAAGCGCGGATTGAAAGCTTACCGCACTCTGGGATACGTGCCTTCGAACAAAAGCAGCCAGAGTGTATCCAAGACGCTCGAATATGCCTACGATGACTGGTGCGTGGCTCAGATCGCGAAAGCGTTGGGCAAAGAAAACGATTATACCTACTTCACGGGAAGGTCACAATTTTACAGGAACGTCTTCGATAGTTCGGTCGGTTTCATGCGCGGCCGAAACGACAATCACGCATGGGTAGAACCGTTTGATCCCAAAGCTCCCGGTTACAACTACACTGAAGGCAACGCTTATCAGTACAGTTTGTTTGTTCCGCACGATATCTCCGGATTGATCGGATTGCTTGGAGGCCGGAAAGCCCTCTCCGTCTGGCTCGATTCATTGTTCACAACCAGGATGGAAGTGAATCTCGGGGATGAAAATGACATTTCGGGATTGATCGGACAGTATGCACACGGAAATGAGCCGAGCCATCATATGGCATACTTCTATAACTATGCCGGGGAGCCGTGGAAGACCCAGCAGATGGTTCGCCGCATTTTGAATGAGCAATACGACGATACGCCCGGCGGACTCGACGGAAACGAAGATTGCGGACAGATGTCGGCATGGTATGTTATCAGCGCGCTTGGTTTTTATGCGGTGTGTCCTGGCCAGCAGGAGTATGCAATCGGCACCCCGCTCTTTGAAAAAGCAATCATTCACCTTGATAACGGGAAAGAGTTTGTCATACAGGCGAACGGCAACGCCGACGGCAGGCCGTACATTCAGCAGGCCCACCTGAATGACGCACCGTTGAACCGGACGACAATCAGCCACCGCTCGATCGTGGCGGGAGGAGAATTGGTTTTCGACATGGGAGCTCAGCCGAACAAAGCGTGGGGAATCGATCAGCCGGTACCCGGCGAGTACATTCGGACATCCAATATTGTTTATTTGAGTAATCCAACGGACAAGTTCATCGACAAGTTCGTCGTTGACATGAAGTGTGACAGCCCGAGAGCGGATATCTATTATACACTCGACGGTTCGACGCCGGATCGTACGAGCAAGAAGTTTGTCGGTCCGTTTGAGATCCGGGAAAATACCGTAATCCAAATGTGTTCGTTTACTGAGGGCCGCGCTCCCGGGTATGTCGTCAAACGCACATTGACGAAGGCAGAATCCATATCCCTCCCACCCCGACAGAATCCCGAACCGGGATTACATTACAGCTACTACGAGGGTATCTATCGCTCGGTCTACGATTTTTCCGCAGACCCGCCGGTTGCAACCGGAACCGCGGAGGTGCCGGGACTCACTGTGCGGAAACGGGACGAATGGATCGGTTTGGATTTCCACGGTCTCATAAAAATTCCGGAAGATGGCGAATACACTTTTTTCATTTCCGCCAACGACGGCTGCCAATTGAAACTTGACGGGGAAGAGCAGTTCGAAAGTGACGGTCGCAAATCGGAGGCCTTCGCGCAGCAAGCATCCGTGGCGTTGAAGAAGGGATTCCACTCGTTTCAGGTGAAGTTCTACCAATGTTCCGACAGCCTCGGACTGACTGTCGAGTGGCAGGGACCCGGTTTTACAAGAACACCCTTGCCGAAGGATGTTTTGTTCCACCTGGACTAGTATCGTGTCACTCAAACAGCTTTAATAAGTCCTTGGATCGTTATGTCATTCACAACCCTCTCACCTTCAATTCCCCTCTCCCGCTTGCGGGAGAGGGGGTAGGGGTGAGGGTTAAAAGGCAAAAAACTTAATCAATCTATTCCCGAGACAGGGCACTAGTCTCACGAGCAATCATAAATCCACGACACATGGCAATGGTTTCCAAATCCGAACTGAAGGATACTTCTCTCATGACAACCATCGAAAATCAAATCATCGAAACATGGCGCATCCACAATCGCATCCTTCTTTCTATGATCAAGAACATTTCCGGTGACGCGATGAAGGCAACCTTGAGCACACGCGGAGGCAGAGACGTCGCGCGCCAGCTGGCACACCTGCACATGGTGCGGATCTGGAGGTTGGAACCGTTCTCCAAGAAATTGAAGACAGGACTTGTGAAGTTTGAAAAAGGTGAGAGTCCGGAGAAAAAGAAATTATTGGAAGCGTTTGAACAGTCCGGGGTGGTCATGGAAGAGTATTTGCAATATTGCATCGATAATGGCGGCGCGGTTCCAAATTTCAAGCGCGGCGTCGTTCCTATGCTCGGGTATTTCATTTCGCACGAAGCTCATCACCGCGGCAGCATCTTGCTGACGATGAAACAATGCGGGTTCACGCTTCCCGCCGCATTGAAATGGGGAATCTGGGAATGGAATAAGATGTAGGACAGAAAGGGATTTCTGTCCCACATGGTTGTTGTTACACTCTGAGATCAATTCCAGCACGATCAATGTTTCTCACAATATAGGAGAACGATTCGTGAACTACCTGCTCGTTCGCCACAAAGTTGCGAAGTTTGAAACGTGGCACTCGGTGTTCGCATCTCACGCAGAAGCCCAGCGAAAAGCGGGTCTGCGGCTTCTTCATCTTCTCCGGGTTACCGCTGATCCAAATGATGTCGTGATGTTGTTCGAAGTCAACGACCCAGAGAAGGCAAAAGCATTTACCGGTTCGCCGAGGGCGGGGGAATCCGCCGCCATCTCCGGAGTCATCGGAACACCGGAAGTGCTATTCCTCACCGGGCAGTAGCATGGAGAGTCCAGTGCTCTCCAAACCCGTGCGGTGGAAGAAAGTGATGGAAAAGCACTGCGCGCGTGCTTGAATCACGGCCTAAGAACAGTTAACTTATCACGAAAGCTTTATCGTATGAAGTCAAGAATTGGAAAGGAGTCACTTTGTCGTATAATCTGAAAGTCGTAAACAAAGGCAAATACCTCTACGTGAACGTGGAGGGTAACAACAGCGCTAAGGCCGTTCTGGACTATTTACGGGATGTCAGAGATGCCTGTTTGCAGCACAAGTGTAGCAAAGTCCTTATCGAAGAAAATCTTCAAGGACCCAATTTGAAAACTTCGGAAATCTTCGATGTTGTCACGAAGGGTGCAGAAAACATGAGACCTGCCTTAATCCAGGTCGCGTTTATCGACACAAACAAACAACATGACATGGAATTGATGCGATTTGCCGAAACCGTCGCGTACAATCGCGCGATCAACGTGAAACAATTCTTTAATCGCGAGGATGCAGAGAAGTGGCTCCTGGACAAATAGATCAGATGGAGCAATCGTAAAGGGCAGAGTCACTTTTTTTGCCATCGGTCCGGCTCGGGAAGGCCGGTCCGAAAACAATCGCGCCACGCTATGAATGTTTTTCTTTTTCCAGCCGGTCGCAAATCGTCTTCAGGATCTTAATACGTGCGTACTTCTTATCGTTGGCTTCAACGAGTATCCAGGGGGAGGTTTTGGTGCTCGTCTGTTCGACCAAATCGCAGACAGCGGCTTCATAAGCATCCCACTTTTCACGGTTGCGCCAATCCTCTTCGGTGATCTTGTACTGTTTGTACGGGATGGTCTCACGCTCTTTGAATCTGCGCATCTGTTCCTCCTTGCTGATCGAAAGCCAGAATTTCAGGAGGATAATTCCAAACTCCGTGAGCTGATCCTCGAATTCATTGATTTCGTTGTACGCGCGCTTCCAGTCACTCTCACGGCAAAACCCTTCTATCCTTTCGACCAGAACTCTCCCGTACCACGACCGGTCAAAGATTGTCACCTTGCCGAGGCGCGGCAGCTGTCTCCAGAATCTCCAGAGATAGGGCTGGGCGCGCTCCTCTTCCGTGGGGGCGGCAATCTGAATTATTTCGTACAACCTAGCATCCATTCCCTGGATCGTGCGGCGGATAGAGCCGCCTTTCCCGGCTGCATCGTTTCCTTCGAATACCAGCGCCATTGATTCGTGCTCCTGGTGCAATTTTCTGCTGAGGACGTTTAGTTTTCCCTGATATTTGAGCAATGAGGTTTCAAACGCTTTTTGAGCAATCGACTTTGTCAGGTCTAGCTGGCTGATCACATTCAGCTTCCTGGGTTTTGACAATGACGGCCTGGTTAGCGGCGCGGCCTGTGTTTCTTTTGCCATTTTCAAGCGGTCCCGCATCCCTTGCAGCATGAGTTTGGTAACGGTCAGATGCCGGTACCTTTTATCGACCGCTTCGATGATATGCCACGGAGATTCCCCCGTACTCGTTTCCTTCACGGCCTGTTCAGAGATTTTTCTGAACCTGTCATACTTTTTGAAGTACTTCCAGTCGAGCTTTGTCACCTTCCACGCAGTGAGAGGGTCGCTCTGTAGCTCCATCAGGCGCTCTTTCTGAGCTTTCTTGGATAAGTGCAGCCAGAATTTGAAGATGAGCGCTCCCTCATCGACCAGCATTTTTTCGAATTCCCGTATGCGCTCAAGTTCGCAAGTAAATTCATCGTTTTGGATTTTCCTGTAGACACGGTCGATGATCGGCTCGGTATACCATGAGCCGAAGAAGATGCCGATCTTGCCTTTCGGCGGCAGTATCCGCCAGAATCGCCAGAACCGGGGGTGTTCCTTTTCTTCGTCGGACGGAGACCACATCGCGTGCGTCTGGATTCCGCGCGCGTCCATCCATTCGTTGATGAGGTTCACCAGTTCCCCCTTCCCGGCGCCTTCATTTCCTCCTATGAGAATGATGACCGGGACCTTGGCGTTCAGCATTTCCCTTTGGGCGGCGAGCAAGCCCTCGCGCACCAACGGTGCCTCTTTGGCAAAAGTTTCTTTGTCTATCTTGTTCCCGATTTCCGCTGTTTCAAACATGTGGATTCTCCTTTGCATTTTATGTTCTTAACGGATTCCCTTCCGAAGGAATCCATTAGAGAGGCGACGCATCATCGGCCACACTTCCTCTGCGCGCTTCTCGAGACTACCTTGATGTGACATGGTTTGCCGCGCGTGGTTATTCGTACCCGGCGGTTTCCCCATGAACCTACGCTCATGCGGCACATACAAAAAACAAGCGGTTGAAAGAACGCCCTTTGCGGAATGATCGTACAAATGTAAAAAGATTGGCGGGGATTGTCAAGAGTGTCATGCCGGATAATGACAGATTGAAGGTAAAGTATGCAAACTCCCAGTGTTTTGTATAATCCGACAATCAGGGGGAAATGTGGGATGAGCCCAAGGACACAAAACCACGCGGTTTTCGGGAGCAGGCGGAACGAAAGAATTTACGCTTCGCCGTGATGGTTCGCTGAAACGGATAGTTACTAGGAAATCATGAAAAAATGCCTTAGAGAGGCCGTGGAAATTACCAAGACCGTTCATGGCGTTCCATGGCAAAATGAAGATGCACGCTCAATAAGCTCTTGTCTGCTTATTGCCGGATGCGGTTGAATGGATAGGCTCGTCGAGAGAAAGACGACCTGCTGTTAGGGTCGCCCTTCTTAGCCAACTTGGATCTGAAGATGGATACAACTGACACCCCAGTTGGCGCAGAGAATGCGGGCAAGCCAGCATCGTGACACCTCCAGAAACTTCCGGTTTCCCTCAACCAATCACGATAGGAAATACTGAAACAATGCAGTGCTATCGACCGACAATCAATATCGTAAAACTGTCGGGGATCATCGGAGGTCGTGGACGAGGATTATCCTTCGTCGGTTCGGGAGCCTTACCGAATTCTGCGGCGGCAAGATAAATCCGATGTGTTTTGGGGTCGAGTGCCATTGTCCGGGCGCTCTGCTGTGTCTTTACGTCTTCAAGGACTGTGTATGTATCGCGTTCTTCTTCAAGGACCACTGTGAGTGTTCCGTCGCGGCCATTTGAACTGAATACAAAGTGAGTTCCCGGGTCGTATGCGGCCGCATCGGGTCCTTCGCCGATGGGAACATCTGCGACGACCTTACCAGTTTCATAGTCCGAAACGATCATCTTTTTGTTCCCCGCCACGGAATAAAGCCGGTGCTGATTACGGTTGATCGCCAAGCCGGAAGCTTCTTCTCCTGGAGCGATGGACCAGGTCTTGAGAACCTTCAGAGTCCTCGCGTCGAAAGCGGTGATGGTACTCTTGTCTTCGATGTTTACATAGATGTTGCCTTTTCCGTCTGCCTGAGCGAATTCCGGTTTTCCATCGAGTGGAACTGTCCCGACGATTGAATCCGAGGCAGCATCAATGGCTGTCGCATTAGAGCTTCTCCCGTTAAATGTGAAGATGCGTTTCGATACATTGTCGTAGATAATCGCATCGGGATTCAAACCCTTGATCTTAATAACTCTGATCGTTTTGAAAGTCTTGACATCGAATACCGTAACCGCAGTATCTCTTCCATCGCTGATATACCCCTTGCCGAATTCGTGAGCCAATGCGATCCCATGGACTCCATTCGTGTTGGGAATATCGGCGGCAAGTGTTTTTTTCTCCATATCCATTACTTGCACATGCGTGCCGCGCGATATGAAGAGCATTCCGGTCACAGGGTCGGCGTTCAGGTAATCCCACCCGCCCTCCCCCCCGAGCTTTACTTTATCGATAATCTTATACCCCGACACTTGTGCACACGCCGCACCGATTGACGCAAGAAGGATGACAAGAGTGACGAAGATTTTCTGCATAGGAAGCCTTTCTCTGGTTGTGGAAGAATTGTAATAATTAACCCTCCCGGTTCTATCACTCGGGAGGGTTTTACGCTCCGCAGGCAAGACTCGAACTTGCAACCCTCCGGTTAACAGCCGGATGCTCTACCATTGAGCTACTGCGGAATTCTCTTTTCGGGATCGAATCCCGCCTGTGGCGGGATTTCGTTCCAAAGTTCACACTTTGGAACTCAACTTGCATCCCGACTCTGTCGGGTTAACAGCCGGATGTCCCGCTCCCAGCGGGACTACTGCGGAATGGAATTACGTATTGTCGAGTATTAAAATATAAAGAAAAATGCCCCAAAAGTCAACGCTGTTCGACTTCCCGGAGAACCCGCAGGAAATTTTCACCCAGTATCTTTTTCACGTCTTGCTCCGAATAACCGCGCTTGAGCAGCTCTCTGGTGATATTCGGAAGAAATGTGACATCGTCCATTTCTTTCGGGGTGACGGTGATGCCGTCGAAGTCTGAGCCGATGCCGACATGGTCAACTCCGATAAGCTTCGCGACATAATCAAAATGGTCGATCAACAGTTTCAGTGGCGGCCGGATCGGATCGTACTGTTCCTTCAAAAATTCCGCCACTGCCATATCATTCAGGAATTCATCATGGCCTTTCAGCGTGGCCCGGAACGAGTCAATCCCGGACTTGTTTCGCGCCAGCATGGCGTGCTCTTTTGCCCCGAACGTGCTGTCGATAAACCAGGGAGCAAAATTGATAAACACCACGCCGCCCTTCTTTGCGATCGCCCTCAGCTGGTCGTCCTTCAGATTACGGCGATTATGGCAAAGCGCCCATGCGGAAGAATGTGACGCGATCACCGGTTTCCTTGATGCTTTGATCACATCCCAGAATGTTCGTTCGCCGACATGCGAAACATCCACCATCATCCCGAGGTCATTCATCTTGCGGACGATGCGCTGTCCGAATTTCGTCAACCCCTTGTGTTTGAGGGAATCACGCAATTCATCCTCATCTTTTGCCGAAGTGGCCCAGGATGTGCTATTGTTCCACGTAAGGGTCATGTACCGCACCCCCCGGTCGTAAAAATGTTCAAGCTTCTTGAGATCGTTTTCAATAGGGTGCCCTCCCTCCATCCCCATCATCGCGACAAACTTCCCCTGGCGTACGAGCTGCTCGACCTCTTCGGCGGTGCGTGCAAATCCGACTTTGGATGGATTGCGGCGTACGAAGCTGACGATGGAGTCAATCTGTTCATCGGCTTGATCGTAGTATGAGCGGGAAATCTTTTCCGGCGGGACCCATATGGAGAACATCTCTACGTCGAGGCCACCCTCCTGAAATCGCGGCAGGTCGGAATGTCCGTGGAGGGTGCGGGTGGAAATGTCTTCGCCCTCCAGCACCCGCTGGACGACATCGTTGTGCGTATCGACAACCGTGGCCTTGAAATGCAGCGTTCGATAGTCAGCTTCATTTTGGAATCCGACGATGAAGCAGGCAAGGACGGCAGAAAACAGGAATATCCTGGAGCTCAAGGGGAAACCTTTCTTATCGTACACTCGCGTTAATCAGGGCCATTGTTCAAAAAATAGCAAGAGACTCCCCCGACAATGTTTGCATGATCGAGAGAGCCTCTTGTCCCGCACGTGCGGGAAGAAGAATCGTGCTAGGTGTTCTTACACCGTTGGAGCGCCGCCCTCGGGTTCCTTGAGCTTACCTTTCATTTCCTGGATTTCCTTGCGGATTTCCTGCGCCTTTTTCTTCATCTCATTCATGTGCTTGCGCACGCGCGTGCCGGCGGATTTATTTCCCTTCTCGTAGAACTTGACAAAGTCCTTCTCGAAGCTGCCAAGCAGGTCACGTAGTTCTGCGAATCTGCTCATATGGTTCCTTTCTTTTTTTTGGTTATTGTTCTCACCTCATCGTTTCGGTCCAAACGAGAGGAGTCCCCGAAGGGAGTGAATTATTGTTTGACCAACCTTTTCCTTTTCGCTTTGATATATTCTTTGTACAATTTGCCCATGAGGGCTGCCCGCCGGTCGTACAGCCGCTTCAACGGGCGCGGCTTCACAACTCCCAGCGCGTAGGACGTCAGCATGGGCAGTGCAATGGTTGAATCCACATATGCAACAACTGCATCCGGCAACCTCTCCGGGTCGACTTTCCCCCAGGTCACTGCCTCTCCCGGAGTCGCGCCGGAAAGTCCACCGGTATCGGGCCGAGCGTCAGTAATCTGCAGATAGTAATCGTGCCCTCGTTCGTCAATTCCCAGGACTTCCTGGATTTGGGGTTCCGTCTGCAAGACAAAATTCTTCGGCGAACCCCCGCCCACGATGAGGATACTGCTCTTCCCACCGCTCCTTTTAGCGTCCAGAACAATCGCGGCGGTTTCATTCACATCCAACAGAACGTCGATTCTTGTCTTGTAGCCGTCCAGGGCAACCTCGGCGATGTTCATGCCGATGGAGCTGTCACCGGGTGAGGAAGTGTAAACCGGCACTCCGCATTCATACGCTGCTGCAAGAATGCTGCTATTCTTGATTTTGAGAATTTTCTCGCGCTCCGCAATATATTTCCCTAGTTTGTAGTGAAGCTCAGCGGTTCCCATTTCCATCTGAAATTCGTGAAGCCGCAGCAGTTTCCTGAGAAACGAATCTGTAGAAAGTAGGACATTGTAATCGAAGAGGACGTCGTAGATGCGAATAATGCCCTCTTTTCGCAGCATCCTGTCGTCATTGAACGGGGTTCCCCGATGCACCGAATGACCGATGGAGAAATGCGTATCATGATAGAGATTTGCACCCGTGCTGACCAGCCAGTCGATCATTCCTGCTTTCATCAAAGGAACGATGCACGAACCCCCCAAACCAGCGGGCGTGAGGGCACCCGTGATGCTCATTCCCACCGTGGAATCCGATGCAAGCATTTTTTCGGAATACAAATGACATGCTTCCCTCAACCTTCCCGCATTGTACGCATGAAAGTATTCATCAATAAGGTGAGTAACCTTAATGTTCTTAGGAATCGGTTTAGGGATTATCTGTTTTCCCTTAAGAAACTTTGACTTCGCTTGCTTCATTCCTCTGACAAAAAAAGAACATCGAAATACCGCTCAAATATACAATATTTTCAAAAAAAAGCAAGCAAATTCTTCAAAAAAACACAATATACTTAGGCAGGGTGAAATAACGGTGAATTCGGCGAGATTTTGAGGGTTTCAGCCGCAGAGAACACTGCCCCCATTGACATTCAACACCTCTCCCACAACATTATCCGCCAATCTTGAGGACAAGAAGAGGATAGGTCCGGCCACTTCCTCAGGCGTGCCAATTTTACCACGCGGGATTGTTTTGAGGATCTCTAAACGAGATTTCGATTTCCCGAGCTCATTCGAAGTCATATCCGTGAACACCCAACCGGGTGCGACACAATTCACCCAAATCCCTGAAGATATGAGCTCAGCAGCAAGAGATTTCGTAAACGCAATCACCCCTCCCTTTGCCGCAGCGTAATGCGAGTGAAAGGCCTCTCCCCTTTGTCCTGCAGTGCTTGAGATGTTGATTATCCGACCGTATTGCTGCTTTTTCATGAAGGGGACAACGAGATTGCACATATTGAACGTACTCGTCAGATTGATCGCAATCGTCCGATTCCAATCTTTTTGTGTCATTTTCCCAATCTCACCGAATTCCCAGATTCCCGCAGAATTAACCAGAATATCAATTCTTTTGAATTCCCTGATGACCGCCCTAATTATTTCTTGACATTCGGACATGTTTTCCAGTTTTCCCTTCAACGCGATGCATTCCCTGCCCTGCGAAGCAATACCATCCGCGACATCCACTGCCCTCTCGACATTTTTATGGTAGGTGATAACAACGTTTGCGCCGGCGCGTGCAAGCAGAATCGCGGTGGCAGCTCCGATTCCGCGCGACCCACCGGTGACGACCGCAACCTGATTTGATAGATCAATCATGCTTTTCCCTTCGGAATTTGTGAGAATGGTTCAAATGTAACTGTTCCCCAGTTCATCTTCAATAAGCCAAATAGCCATTAGCTAAAAGCACCAACCAGGAACGAATGACAAAGAACCAATGACAATGAACTAATGACCAATGACCAGTGACCAAGAACCACGAACTGACAACCACGAACCAAGAACGAATCACCTTTGCCCCACTCATGCCATGTTGATATTTATCCCTCAAATCTTTACCTTCTCATAGAAAGGAAAAATGATGGACCAGCAAAAAGCCGTTGAACAGAAAGGGAACGAGATCATCAGTGAAGAGCAAGTGTACGCCGCGCTCAAAACGTGCTGCGACCCGGAAATCCCCGTCAACGTCGTCGACCTCGGATTGATTTACGATATTAAGATCATCGACGACTGGGTCGGCGTGAAAATGACGCTGACCACTCCCGGCTGCGGCATGGGAAATTACATCGCCAACAACATTCGGGAAAAAATGCTCGACCTTCCGGGTGTCCACGAGGCGGACGTGCGTATCGTGTGGGAGCCGCAATGGACTCCTGCGATGATGTCGGACCAGGCACGGAAGATGCTGGGAATCCGATAACGACCGGCGTAGCGAATTCTGACTTTGGCCCATCTCTCCAACAGATTTCCCTGACATGAAGAAGCTGTTTCTATGAGATAGACGGTTGACGAACGAAATTACATCAACAAGAACTTTAATACGGGATCTGACATGAAGAAAACACGTTTCCTGAAGTGCTTTGTCGTTTTCACCGTTCTATTAACAATCATATCAGCTCCGTGCCTGGCGCAATGGCACGTACAATCCACTCCCCCGGATGTCAACATGTTGCTCTCAGTTTCCTTTGTTGATGAACACCACGGCGTCGCAGCCGGTTGGGCCGGATCTTTCATCGGAAAGATCATTTACACTACGAATGGCGGCGAGTTGTGGCAGTCCGCCCAACTGCCGGAGTCCACTCGCTCATGTGTCACGGTATGTTTCCCGGACACGAACATAGGATATATTGCCGGCGCGTACAACCTGCCCACAACGATGAAAGCGATTGCGCTAGAATTTCCCCGGCTGAGGGTTCGCACAATGGAAGAGAGATCGAAACGCAACAGAGGATATGAGCTCGGCATCGTCAGAGGAGACTCTGCCGGCTATCGCGGATTTTTCCTGAAAACGACGGATGGCGGCATGACCTGGCACCCCCGGGGCACGCTGCCGGACTTTGTGACGTACCTGATCGGAGGTTCTTTCATTGACACGTCCTATGGCTTCGTGACGTATGATGCGCAAGATTCCGGGTTTGCCGGCATCCTGAAGACGACGAATGGCGGGAATACCTGGAGCGAATGTTACCGGGTTCAATCATTTGACGCCTTCCGCAACATTTACTTTCTCGATTCTTTGAACGGCTTCGCAGTCGGGACAAAAAGCGTTGACAGCGTGACATCCAATGGAATCATCGTCACAACGCACAATGGCGGAGCCAATTGGACAGAAACAGACATGCCCGGCTTGAACTTTTCAGACGCCTTTTGGAACTCTTCCGCAGAATATATCGTGGGAGACTCAGCAACTGAAGGCTTCATTCTCATGAGCGGCACAGCGGGATTTACATGGTCGCCGGCAATCCAGATAAGCAACACTTTGCTCAATGGGATCCGCTTTGCGAAAGGGACAGACATCGCGATTATCTTCGGAGAAAAAATCCAGGGCCAGGTTTTATCTCCATTCATCATTATAACGCCTGACGGCGGAACTACCTGGCGGCTACAGGATGTTGACTCTCTCTCAGATGTCTATCTCGCAGCAGGCCAGCTCCTGAACGACAACGTCGGATTCGTCTGCGGCCAGTCATCTATGCAAGCCCTCATACTTCATACTACCAACGGCGGCGTGAGCTCCGCCCCGGACAGGACAATCAAACCGACGTACAAACTCTCCCAAAACTATCCGAATCCTTTCAACCCGAGCACAACGATACGGTTTGCGGTTCCGGATTTAGGATTTGTGTCGCTGAAGATTTTCAACATCCTCGGCGTAGAAATCGCGACACTTGTGTCGGAACAACTGGCCCCGGGCATCCATACAAAGCACTGGGACGGGTCGGGATTTGCAAGCGGAGTATATTACTATCGAATCCAGGCCGGCAATTATGCTGAGACAAAAAAGCTGCTCCTCATCAAGTAGCTATGCCAGACTCCGGGGCCAAAAAATCAATCCGTAACAAGGGTCGCGGCGCCGGATTTAACCCGCCGAATCGCTTCAGTCAGTTACATCTCGAGCCGATAGATGTCGAATGGGGACCGGACGATGAAGAGCGTAAGATCCAGACCGTCTTCCTGAAGGACACATCTAAAACTATCTTAGCAAAGAACGACAGCCCGGACATTCCGTTCACCTATAGTATTAATCCCTACCGCGGTTGCGAGCATGGATGCATTTATTGCTATGCACGACCCAGCCATGAATATCTGGGATTCTCATCCGGGATCGATTTCGAGACAAAAATCATGGTGAAAATGGATGCCGCCCAGCTATTGAGCGAAGCATTCCGAAAGAAAAGCTGGAAACCCCAGATGGTATGTTTATCTGGGAATACGGATTGCTACCAACCCGTTGAGCGAAAGCTGAAGATTACCCGACAATGCCTGGAAGTCTTCCTGAAGTATCGCAACCCGGTGGGCATTATCACAAAAAATCATCTTGTCACGCGCGACCTCGATATTCTGAAGCAGCTTGCAGAACTGAATCTCATCAGTGTGACAATCTCCATGACAACTCTCAACGAGACTCTGACGCGCAGGATGGAACCGCGCACGTCGACTGCCTCCCGACGGTTAGACACGATCGAGGCTCTCGTCTCCACCGGAATCCCCGTCGAGGTTCTCATTTCACCGGTGATCCCGGGATTGAATGACAAAGAATTACCGGCTCTCCTGAGGGAAATTTCGGCACGGGGTGCAAGGTCAGCATCCTACGTATTCCTGCGCCTCCCCGGTCCGGTTCAGCAGTTGTTTTCCGAATGGTTGGAACGGGAGTTCCCCGAACGGGCTGCCAAGATCCTCCATCTCGTCAAAGATGTTCACGGCGGCAAACTCGACGACCCCCGGTTCAACATCCGGTTCGAGGGAAAAGGAGAGATGGCGAGAGCGATCGATAAACTGTTTCGACTGAACTGCAGGAAATACGGCCTAAACAAGGCGGGGGTGTCTCTCTCAACGGACCATTTCCGTCATAAAGAGCTACGGCAAGAGGACCTGTTCACGTGACGCAAAGCAGATGGCCGAATTCCTTCGACGTTCGCCGCTGATACGTCGGGTGGGATTCCGATGGCGTGAAACGACCCGGTTCAGACATTGAACCGGAAGAACATCACGTCCCCGTCCTCAACGACATAATCATGACCGTGGACCGCAAGCAGCCCCTTTTCTTTCAGCGCATGTTCGGATCCTAATTGTTCGAGGTGGGAAAGTTTCATCACCTCCGCCCGGATAAATCCTCGTTCAAAATCGGAATGGATTCTGCCCGCGGCCTGGGGCGCTTTGGTGCCCTGTTTGACCGTCCACGCGCGAAGCTCTTTTTCATTATGGGTGAAGAATGTGATAAGATTCAGTACGGAGTAACCCTCATGGATAATTTTGTCCAATCCCGATTCCGGCAGGCCCAGGTCCCGCAGGAATTCTTCCCGCTCTTGATACGCCATTCCGGCAATTTCCGCTTCCATCGCCGCGTCAACGGTAATGACCCGCGCGCCCTCTTGTGCGGCAATCCCCTTGACAGTTTTTACGTATTCCGATTCACGCGTCAGCCCTTCCTCGTTCACATTGGCGACATACATGACCGGTTTGTCGGTGAGAAGATACAGGCTGCGGAAGAATTCCACTTCATTTGGCTGAATACTCAGGGAGCGGACCGTTTTCCCAGAGCCGAGATGATTCTTTAACCGGTCGAGGAAATCGATTTCCAGCTTCAGTTTTTTGTCTCCGCTTTTGGCTTTCTTTTCGACTTCATGAAGTCGCTTTTCTGCCGATTCCAGGTCCTTCAACAGCAACTCTGTCTGGACAATCTCAACGTCACGTTTCGGGTCGATAGTATTCTCGACATGAATCACATCCTTGTCATCAAAGCAGCGGACAACGTGAGCGATTGCGTCGACTTCACGGATGTGAGAAAGAAATTGATTCCCGAGTCCTTCGCCCTTGCTTGCGTTCTTCACCAACCCCGCAATATCGACAAATTCGATCGTGGTCGGCAGGACCTTCGGCGGCTTGAACATCGCTGCAAGTCTGTCAAGACGGGCATCGGGAACCGGGACGATTCCGACTTGCGGCTCGATGGTCGTGAAGGGATAATTCGCCACCTTTGCGCCGGCAGCCGTTATCGCATTAAATAATGTGGACTTTCCGACATTCGGAAGTCCCACTATGCCGCAGTTGAAACCCATGGTTCACCATTTACGATTTGCAATTTTCAATTTACGATTGTGGATTTGGGATTTGACTGCACTAACGTAAGGAATTTTCCAGAGGATATCAATTTCAAACCAGGCTCTTCCGCACGTGATTTCGGGATTGCCAGGCACCGAGGCGAGCTTGGCAATCCCTTGATCACCCTGAACCGGGCGGAGAATTACTTCTTCCGCGTGTACTCCATCTCCATCGTCTTCGTATTCAACTCCGGAAGCGTAAGGTCGTGGATCTCAAAAATAAATTTGTTGTCGTCAACCCAGCGCGTGACGTACTTTACGTTCTTGTCAAATTCGCCCGTGGTGGGTTCGTCCATTTTGCTGTAAAACGTCAGGGTCTTTCCGGTTTGGTCGAAATTCCCGTCCCCTGCTGACATTACGGTCCCCATGTTATCGATCCAGAACATCGTGTATTTTTTCCGAATGTTGTCGTATCCGTTGAAACCGATTCCGTTCATCGTCATGCCCATCATGTCTCCCGTACATTCCTGCATGACAAACCTGCCTCCAAGCAGCGATTTGAATTCAGCGCTTCCTTTTGACACGACCGGCGGTTTCGATGGGTCCATCTGCACCGACATTTTCACGTCCCACTTGCCCACGAAGGCTTCGAGTTTTTTGTGCATCGGTCCCGGAGCGGCAATTTCCATCATTTTCTTCATCATCTCCTCCATATTCGGAGCCTGCTTTTCCTGTGCAGCGGCAACCGTAATGGCCAATAAAAGAACAACAACAACTTGTTTCATAATGATACTCCTTAATGTATTGTGTTTGTGAATTAGGTGAATGCCTCAAGTTGACCGTTTCAAAAAGTCGTTGAAACGACTTTGACTTCAAGCCTTGTATTTCTTACCCACGACTTAAGTCGTGGGTTATGTAAAAGGAAAGTTGAAATGCAAACCGTTTTAACGGTTTCACAAGAACAAGCGGTCAACATTGGAAGATAAGAAAATATGTTGTGAAATCAATGACGATGAGGCCGGCTCTTCTCGAAACAACTCAACTACCTAAAGAATCTAATTGTTTCAATACTTTTCTGCCGCGGGACAAGAGTCCGCCTCCAGCGTGCGGAAGCATCTGCTCGATGAGAGCACGGATCTCTCCCCTGATTGCGGGTTGTTTGTTCGCAATGTTGGCAAGAACCGTCATCGCATTCACACGAACGGCGATGGGATATTCCGGCGATTCGAGATAATCGAAACACTGCGCCATGACCCTCCCGAGTATCGGGCGAGGGATGTCGACGTACTGGAGAATTCGCACGACATTCCGGAGAACCGCGTCATGGACGCCGGGCTCCTGCATCTTCTTCATCATCTTGGGCAGCCACGTCCTGACGAGGGCCGGATGGTGATCGGCGCAGTAGCTCACGACCCACGCCGAGCGCTGGGTAACGCGATAATCGCCACGTAAAAACAATGCCATCAGCTGCTTGAAGCGTTTGGGAACGTTTCCAATCCACTTTCCGATCTTGATGGTCTGGCGTTTTGAGTGCTCTTTAAGGATTTCAGCTTCGAGGTTCATAGATAGTGATCATGATTTGGGATCAACAATACGAAAGAGATCGATTAACTGACGATGCGCAAGACTATTGTCAATGTCCGAAATCCCAAACTCGAAATCCTGCGCCGACCTGTCCGCCGGTTTTGTGGCGGAAGGCGCATCCTCAGCCAGAGGCTGATGAGCCTCAGGCTCAGCCTCCGGCGGAGAAATCCTAAATTCCGCCTCTCAGAATTCCGCTTCTTTAATTCGAATTTCGAATTTGGAATTTCGAAATTGTTTCGAGTTTAGAGATTCGATTTTAGGATTTGTTTAGGATTTAGTGCTTCGAGTTTAGGATTTTTCCCCCCCGCTCGATCCTTTGCCGCCGTCCGGCCGGGGTGATTTGTTCAGCGCCGGATCGGCCTCCCCTACCTTACCAGGAGGCTGATGCCATTGTAGGTCACACCATCATTGAGATTGCCCGGGTCGTCGTAGGTACTTGAGGCATGGTCGTAGCAGACGTTCAGATGCATGGCGATGAACCTGAGTAGCGGAGATCCGGAGACTGCCGGAGTGACGGCACCGAGAAGCTGCAGCAATCCGCTAAGCCTCAAGCCGTAGCCGCTCGTCGCATACGATTCTCCCCTTCCCCTGACCGAGCCGCCGCGCAACAGCACGAGATCGCCGACACTAATCTGCCACCCCTTCCGAAGTGTAATCCGTGAATTACCTTTTCCCAGCACAACATTATTCAAAAACTGTATCGCCCCGCTGCCGTCGAGATATTGCGGCATCGGCGGCTCACCTATAAC
>Ga0209777_10001859_pt1 | contig 29105 bp, 32 predicted proteins | sample FrelakmetHBP12HB_FD_187147 | JGI IMG/M metagenome (GOLD analysis project Ga0209777, IMG submission 187147) | Freshwater lake sediment microbial communities from the University of Notre Dame, USA, for methane emissions studies -HBP12 HB (SPAdes)... | ecosystem: Environmental > Aquatic >...
GCTTTAGGTTATCGTCCCCCTGCACCACTTACCTGGTTACTGGCTCAACAGCCAGTTATTGCTCCAGGTCTAACATAACAACTGGTACATACTTTGGGGGCTGGTCAGTTTTCCTGTATGCTTATTCTATTGTGACTGGGAGTAAACTTCTATGATCAACGAATACCAAAACATAGTTTTGAAAATCCAAGAAGCAGCCCAGGTCGCGTCAGTTTGCGTAATCCGGAGCAGGTTGACCACTCCATCCGGTTGATGCCGACCACCTTATCCGGTTGATGTCGACCACTCTATCCGGTCCATGCCGTCCACTTTTGGAGGGTGACCGGAATCGATGGTCAGCAACATCCGGACAAACACGGGGGTGAAGTAGCGCTGGATAATCATATTCAAGTGTGGCACATCGTACCCGATAGGGTATGCTACCTCCAACATTAAGCCAGGAGGTAACGATGCCACAGGAAAGGTTGTCCATGCGCAAGACCAGTGAAGTACTGCGTTTGAAAAAGGCGTGCAAATTATCAAACCGGGCGATCGCCCGCAGTTGTCAGATCTCGCATAGCACGGTAGGTGAATACCTGAAGCGTGCCGAGGCTGCCGGGTTAAGCTAGCCGTTACCAGAAGAGTTGGACGAAGAGAAGCTGGAGTTGCTGCTTTATCCGGAGACGACCCACGAGTGCAGAGGAACACCTAAACCCATACCGGACTGGAAAGAACTCCGTGGGGAGTTGAAGAAGCTGAGCGTGAACCTCACGCTGCTATGGACAGAATATCGGGAGCAGTATCCGGACGGATACGGCCACACCCAATTCTGTGAACTGTACCGGCGCTGGGCAGGGAAGCTGAACCCACCCATGCGGATGGTCCACAAGGCAGGCGAGAAGTGGTTCGTGGATTACGCTGGAGACACGGTTCCGATTACGGATCCAGAAATAGGAGTAGTGAGCCAGGCACAGATCTTCGTGGCTGTGCTGGGTGCCAGCAATTGCACGTATGCCGAAGCACAGAACAGCCAGGCCACGCCGAACTGAATCGGTGTTCACGTTCGCGGCTTTGCATATATCGGTGGCTTGCCGCAGATCCTGGTGCTGGATAACCTTGGCCAGGGGGTGAAGAAGCCATGTCGCTATTAACCCGATCTCAACCCCACCTACCACGAGATGGCAGAGTACTATGGTCTGGCAGTGATCCCGGCGAGGGTGAGGCACCCGCGTGATAAATCCAAGGTGGAAGTCGAGGTGCAGGTGATGGAACGCTGGATACTGGCCCGCCTGCGCAACCGCACCTTCTTCAGCCTGGCCGAACTGAATCGGGCGATCTTGCAGTTGCTGGAAGAGCTGAACCATCGGCAGATGGAACACCTGGAAAAGTCCCGGCGGGAACTGTTCGAAGAACTGGACCAACCTGTTCTGCGTTCCCTGCCGGAAAAGCCCTTTGAATATGCGACCACCAAAACAACCCGGGTAAATATCGATTACCACGTTGAGTTGGAAAAACACTTCTACTCCGTCCCTTATACCCTGATCCACGAAGAAGTGCGCACCCGGGCCACCGAGCATATGCTGGAGATTTTCCATAAGAGAAGTGTCCAGCCCGTTGCAATCCATCCCCGCAGCAGCGTTCCCGGCCGGTATTCGACCCAGCCCGCTCATCAGCTTTTTCCAAGATAAGCGGGTCGCGTCCTTCTTTGACGACAGTTACTCCTTGGCAGACGAACAACCTTGAGATGCCCGTGTCGATTACCCAGCCGCCCCCTGTTACAATAGCAATTTTTTCATCAAGCATCAAGAACACCCATACGTTAACCTTTCAACGTTGATTTAATGATACTTTTGAAAGTCCCCATATATCTGCGACTGTCTCCAATAATTGGACGATATCACCCTCCTTGATCAGCCAGTGATGATCCATCCCATTTGTGAAGACATTATTCAGAAGCACATCCAGTCCTTCGGTAGTCTTAGCCGCAATCTGGAAATTCCCGCCCCATTTCTGCCATTGGTGAGGGTCTATTTTTACGATGGATAATTTCCCCGTAAAGAGGCTATAACTGCCGGAGCGTCCACGCAAGCTGGCCACGGTCGCGGTTGGAATGGGGCGCATCGGGAACTGCACGATAGTGCCGACACCTTCGCCAGCAGCGATGACCTCTGCTTTCTGGGGATCCAGAGCCAGACTAAAGGCTGTGCTACCTTCATGCCTTAGATAGAAGCTATCTTTGTCCCAATCCAGGAGCATCATTTCCGCCAGCGCCGTTGGCCCAGGCTGGAGAGCATTCAACAGGCTGGCCAGCATGGTGTGACCGACATCCCCCTCCGGGTCAAGGACGATCCCTTCATCCGCTAGCCAGGAGGAGGCTAGGTTAACCAGACCACCATAATACGGATAGCACTCAACGGCGACACCAGCCAGGTTGTAATCCGCCATAATTTTTTTGGTAGCTGCATACACTTTGGCAGAATGGAGTATCCTCTTTTCTTCAACTTTCACTTCACCGTATCGGCCAGTCTCTTTCATCAATTTAACAACCGCCTGGGCATCTTCGTCGATCACTGCGTTAATCTCGGACACAAAATCATCCATTTCAATATGAACGACTTTAATCCCCAGTGTCTGTGCTAGATCCCATTCATCAAATACTGTGTCCTGTGGTCCTGCAATTCGCTTGGTTGAATGTTGCCCTACCAGGCCAATATTCACTGGACGGAACTTTTTCGCTGCTTGTGAAGCACGGGCCATTCTCGCGATCTTTTCCTTGACGCACGTTTCATCGGGAAGACCATAGACCCATTGACTGAAGTGTTTATTTTGATGTAACACACTGCTGAAATGCTGAACGGAAGCTAAAGAAAAAGTCTCCGGATACGGCAATCCCCATAACATCACTGGGATGTCTAGGCCTTTGACCAGCTGAAATTGGATCGAATCCATCATCCATGTACAGTGTAGGATCAATAACAAATCGATCCCGGAGTCCTTCAAGAACAGCACCGCGCGCTCGGCATCCATCGCCCCCCACACCGTGAAACCGGGGGTGACCAGTTCCAGGCCGGCCTGTTCTAGTTGTCGAAGGGCATTGTGAATGATCTCTTCTCCCCGTTGTCCACCTGATTCCACTTTGCTGGCCACGGTAACTAACCCAATTTTAGGCCTGATGATATGGTTGATCATGATTATCTCCTTATTTATATGAATGGGTTTATTCGAAATTTGCTGAGCTGCTGGTGATTTTGCCATGCAGACATTCGAACAGGTGCAGCCAGGCTAGTATAGCAACCCTCTTTCCACATCCGGATTCACCTACCACGCCCAAGGTTTCACCATGCTCTAAGTCGATGGACACCTTATAAACGGCTTTTATCTTCACCTTTTCAGGCCGAAACTCCACATTAAAATTTCCCCCTTGAAGTAGCAGATCGCATTCTTTTTCCGAGGAAATTTCCGGGTTGTTGGAAGCATTTGTCGATTTGGTCATATTGTTTAAATTTATAATGGATTTTGAAAAAGGCTTGCTTGATTCATCTGGTAATTAACTACCATTTGACTTGATTTAGTGCGGGTGTGGTCCTTTACGATTGATTATAAAGGTAAATGAATCTGTCAGGTGATATTCATCCGAATATATAAATGGCTGCTCGTCGACAGTGAAGTCAATCTGGGTGATCCGCAAGAGAGCCGTTCCGCGCCGCACATTTAATAGTCTCGCCATCTGCGAACTTGCCAGAACCGCTGTGATTTTTGCTAGACCGTGGATAATGCGTATTCGTTTCTTATCAAACAAATACTGGTAAAGCGATTGAGACTGAAGCTGATCAGCTTCAATAGCCTGTTCGTTAAAGGATTCATAGGGCAGGGTATCGGTAGTAATGACCACCGGTTTTTCGTTTGCTGTACGGATACGATCGATTTTAATAACCCGAGATTCCTCTTCAATCTCCAAGGCCTGAGCGACTTCCGCTCCTGCTTGGTCGATTCGGATATTGATGGATTGAGTGCCTGGTGTTAGCCCTGCCTCGCGAATCATTTCGGTAATGCCAAAATTCTTGCTGAGGTCCTTAACTATCGACCTCTCTGATACAAATGTCCCCAAGCCACGCTACCGAACGATTGAGCCCTGCTCTTCCAGTGTACGTAATGCCTCCCGCAGAGTGGTGCGAGAAACCCCTAGCATTTCAATAAGATTCAGTTCTGGAGGTAACTGATTGCCAGTCAGGAACTTGCCTTGTTGAATTGCATCGGATAAAGCAGTAACGGTTGCATCTGTCAACGTTTTGTGCTTAGGCCGCGCAATCGTCGGAGGAGTAACTGTCTTTTTATTGGTCAGCATTTTTAACCCCCTTGCGCTGGGCGAAGAGAGGACAAAGAGCATCGTAAAGACCTATATAGGTACGGAAGGAGTCATTATAAATAGGGATATTTTCACGAGTCGGCTCGAAGCTTTCTTTGATTTGCACCATTTGTTTCACTGCTTCGCTAATGCTGGAATAGATGCCGACCGCCTTGCCGGCCAAAATAGCGGCTCCTAGGGTTGCGGCTTCTTCATTTTTAGTCGTTAGAACCGGACGCCCAGTTATATCCGCTTCAATCTGTTTCCAGACGCTGCTGCGAGCTCCCCCGCCCAATGCTCGAATTTCATTCACCGGGTTTCCCATCCCTTCGATGACTTCAATGTTCTGCCGCACAATAAAGCACACTGCCTCCATGATAGCTCGTACAAAATGGCTTCTTCCATGGTGCAAAGTAAATCCGTAATATACACCCATAGCTTGCGGATTTGCCTCAGGAGCCATCGCACCCTGTAAGTGGGGCAGCATGACCAGGCCTTCACAACCGGGAGGCACCTTTCTGGCCTCTGCGCCGAGAATGTCGTAAGTGTCCATCCCGCTCGAAGCTCCTACAAGTTTTTCCATCGAGGCGAATTCATCGCGAAACCAACGCAATACAATACCGCCACTGGTGAAGGTGTGCAGCATGTATAGGCCGGGAATTCCATGATAATGACATGGCATTTGGTTTTGTGGGTCAAAGGTGGCTTGTTTTATACTGGCACAAATAGCCAAAGCGGCACCTGTATTCTCACTAAAGATACCTGGTTGGATATTTCCCACCCCTATCGCCCCGCACGCCTGATCAAGGGCGCCTGTACAAACCAAAGTGCTCGAATCGAGACCAAGTTCGGCTGCAATTTCAGGACATATCTTGCCGATAACCTCACCGGATTCACGGTAATTGGGTAACTGACTTGTGCTGATACCCAACGCCTGGAGCATTTCTGGCCACCAGTCACGGGTGCGAATATTCCAATAACAGGTTGAAGAGACCATGGATCCTTCACATACATATTCTCCTGTTAGACGGTGGATAAAATAATCCTCGATTAATAGGAATTTTGCTGTGTTGTCAAAGACCTGGGGTTCGTGTTTCCTAATCCACAGGATCTTAGAGGCTGGCCAGGTGGGGACAAGTTTCACCTGACCGGACACTTCAAACACTGAACGATGACCGAATTTATTACCAAGTTCATCAGCTTCTTGTTGTGCTCGGTTATCCAGCCAAACAATGGCACGCCGTAACGGCTTACCATCTTTATCTACTAAGATCAAAGTCTCGCCTTGTGCGGAAATCCCTACCGCCTTGATGGAGGCAGGCTTAACTCCAGAATTTTTTAGTACTTTTCCTAAGGCAGATCGAAATGCCAGCCAGTAGGTCTCAACGTCCATTTCTACCGAGTCGGGATTGGGTGTAATAAGCTGATATTCTTCGGAGATTTTTGCAAGGACATTACCTTGGGGATCGTATAATGCGCACTTAAAGGCTGTGGTATCAAGATCAAAGGCCAGGATAGTCTCCATGGGTTTATTCTCCGGGCGCGCCAGCCCACACCAGCACAGCCATCTCTTCACCGATATTAATCAGTGTGTGCGGCAGGTTCTCTGGGATGTAAATTGAATCCCCGGCGAAGAGTTCATAATAGTACTTCTCATCGTAGAGAAGAACGTGACCTAAACAGACATAAAAAACCTCAACCGAGCTTTTATGTCCTGGATCAATATTTCCGCGTTGACCCGGATGCAAAGTTGATGTCCCCAACCATATCTTTGGCAAGTTGATAAATTCTCTGCATAATTCAGGTCCTTCTAAAAAGGTTCTTGCATCTGTTGACCGTACAATTTTCGCTGTCTGATTTTTCATTGGCTCTCCGCGAAACATCGAGTCGCTTTTTAGAAACACGACCAAAAAGTGTCAGGCTGCGCTTTCGCATGATTATTTCAGATATTATTACAAATAAAAAGGCTCAACCTTGGAAAACCAGGGCATTGTTATACCAATCTGAATTGACAAAAGAATGGAAAGGAATATAATAATTATTAGGACATCATGATGTATGACATCATAACATATGATAATAAATATACCAAATCCAGGAACTTCTGTCAAGTATCCTACAAACCTACCAGAATGTACGTCAAAATGGAGTGGTCCTATGAAGCCTGAGTTCATCCTAATGCTAACTTACAATGACCGGACCGTCGAAAATGCTCTTGAAATATATAGAGAGTGCAAAGATATCCCGGTCAACCACTGGGGATTCAAAGATATCGGACTTCCCTTATCAGAAATGAACCGCCTGGTTGGGGAGATGAAACAAGGGGGTAAAACAACATATCTTGAAGTGGTTAGCCTCTCGGAAGATGAAGGGATGAGAGGAGCCAAAATTGCTGTGGAGGCTGGTTTCGATATTCTCATGGGTACGGTCTACTTTGACTCCATCCTCTCTTATCTGGAAGACAAGCCGATAAAATATTTTCCTTTCCCAGGACATGTATTCAACCATCCTAGTATTCTGGATGGTGAAATTGATAAGATTGTTGAGCACGCTTGTTATTTGGAAAGCAAAGGGGTTCAGGGGTTAGACTTGCTTACTTACCGCTATGTTGGTGATGCCTCTGCTTTACTCACTGCAGTGGTCAAGTCAACGATTATTCCAATTGTTTCAGCAGGATCGATTGAGTCCTTTAAGCGAATTTCAGAAGTCTTGCAGGCTGGTGCGTGGGGATTTACGATAGGTAGCGCTCTGTTTGATAAAAAATTTGTCCCCCATTCCTCTTTCAAAGAAAATGCCCTTGCGGTATGCAAGTGGTTGGAAAATTAATTTTGATGTACGCTTGCGAAAAAGCACTTGGAAAGTCTTTGAAAAGTTAGTGTAGATTGGGACAATTATCATACGGTAGAAACGAACCCCCAAAGACTACGCAGACAAGGATTGGCCTTTGTTTGATCTCCTTCTACCATCTGGCATCTGGCAACTTTAGCTAGGGTAACCTAGTCGTCAAGCTGCTTAGCCCCACAAATATTGTTGCCCAGATCATATCTTAAGAAGTGAGAATGGTATACATTTAGCTGGCTTAATTTGGTAAACAAAATCTTTCCGCCGACATCAGGTCTGGATAGGTAAATATTATTTGTTTCCTTTTCCACACTGTCTAAAAAGATAGACCGACCTCCTAGCATCATAAACAAAACGTTCGCAAATTTGCGAACGTTTTACACTTCCCATTATGTTTTTAGTTATGTTGACTGCCTGCTTGCCTTCCCACAGCCAGTGATAATTACATTGCGCTAGGTCATGGATCTTACCAAGCTCAGACAGTTTCAACGAGACGATCATCTGCAGGTTGGTGTTTTCTGAGATGTTCTCATCTTGCAGAATAATGATCGCAAGCCGCGCACGGTCTATATAGGCAAGAAGTCAAAACGAGCACACGGGTGCTACCTGAATCACCCTCATACTGCAAATTGGCTGAAAATCTCATCGTTGATGTTTGATATGTGATTTTCCCTCACGAGCACCATGTTCCGCCAGGGTGATACTAACTAGGCCGAACACGTAAAGGTGAAGTGATGGGGATCTAGCAATTAATCTTGAGCTTACGAAGGCAACACCCTCAATTGGTAGTCATTTACGCACTGTCTCTGCAGCCTCGGCTAGCTCACGGAATAATTTTGGGGTGAGCGTGATATTTAGCGCTTTGGAAATTACCTGAGTCCAGCCATGAAGGAAGTAACCCCAACCATCTTTCACCTTTAAATTTTGGTTCGCGATCTGGGCTTCTGCCTGGTGCAAGAAGTCCAGATCACCGCGATAATTGATCTCCCAAGCAATTCCGCCCCGCGGGAAACAGCTTCTCCAACTGACAGGTGAACCGGGAATGTCTTTGCCCATTCCAGTAGCATTAATCACAATACTGCACGGTGGCATGGTTTTCATCAACTGGTCATTTATCTCTAAAACGCTATTGCAGATGTACTCAAACTGGATGTCGGTTTTTTGCTTGTTCACCATTTCTTTAACTTGATGTAACCGCCACTGCGAGCGGTTGGAGAAAACATATCGGCGTGGTCGATCAGCCTTGTCGTTCTTGTTGATCAGATGAAGTGCGATAGCCATACCGCTGCTCCCGGCCCCAAAGCACAACACTTCGCCACCGGTGCGTTTAAAATAACCCGGTTCGATAATTTCTTCCAGGCTCAAACCGGCTGAAATTGGATCAATGTCATGCCCAACCAGTTTGCCTTTGTGCTTGGATATACTGGCTACCTCACCGCGAGCCAGAGTATCGGGGTCCAGATAATCGAACAAATCATGGGCGGCGTTAAAAAGATCAATCTTGTGAGTAATCACCAACGCGCCTAGTGAAAGTGGGTCGTTCTTGATTTGAGCGATAACATTACGGTAGACTTCCAGTGTGTCCTGAATCTTGAGGTCAATACCCTCAATAACCACTTCAGGCCTTCCGAATACTTGCATCCATAGTGGAAAAACCTTCATTATGGAGGATTTACCGGTTGTTACGCCAATAACATAAAACGTGGGGACATTCTTGGTAATGAATTGAAAGTTATCGCCCATTGCACACCTATTAGTCTAGCCTGCTGTGGCTCAAGCTTTAACCACCGTGTGTCCAAATTCAACCTTGCTGATTTCACCAGTTTGGGTGGAAAAACACTTCTGCAATAACATTTAGCTCGCAGATTTTTCTTTATCCAATTCCAGAACGAGTAAGGCCACCAGCTCACGGCAAAAAGCTGGAATGTCTGCCACAACCCGCCCCTACACCCGATTCCCTTCACAAAAAGCAGCTTCGTCCACCCAGGTGGCGCCAGCATTGATAAGGTCATCCTTTATCCCAAGTGAACCTGTTGCGATGTGTCCTTTGACGATACCCGCTGAAATGGCGATAAGACCTCCATGACAGATAATCCCAACCGGTTTCTTGTCTCCATCCATTTTTTTTACCAGGTTCGTCACACTTTCATATCGGCGCAGTTTGTTGGGCGCCCAGCCACTGGGCAGGATGAGCGCAAACAGCTCGTCAGAATTAAGAGATTCAATTGTCGTATCAGGCATGATCGTTAATCCGTTTTTGCTTCGTTTTTACTTCAGATCAAGGCCGGTAGTTAGCACTTCTGCGCCTTCTTCCTGAAGCCGCATCAGCGGAATATAATATTCCAATTCTTCGACACCTTCAGCCACTAGGATGGCTATCTTTTTTCCTTGCAGTCTCACATAATTATCCTTCCAACGTGTGCAGAAATTGAGACCATCAGCCATACGAATTATTTCTTCGGCTTATATATTCTTTTAGTGATAGTAAGCCAATTTCCACTGCCTGGCAGGGGCAGGAGGTAAAAACCAGGTAATTGGCCAGAAAACGAATGAGAATTAATACTCTTTTACAAGGCGGCAACTGAGGGTTTTATCATTATCCTATTCAATACAGCCTAGACAACCTGATTACTGTCCCGTAAATAGTATCGTGCCACACGTGAAGAAAGTGGAGCAATTATTTCGTATGGGATGGTATCAGCTTGTTCGGCCAGTTCTTGTACAGTAATCATCTCAGATCCTTGTTGCCCTATGAGTACTATCTCATCGTCTTGTTTTACTCCAGATATATGGTTGATATCAACGACAAATTGATCCATGCAAATCAGCCCAATAATACGAGCTCGTTGGCCATGGATTAAAACGCTTGCTCGGTTGGAAAGATTCCGGGGATAGCCATCCCCAAAACCAACCGGTACTAAAGCTACCCTTGTTGTTTGTTTTAAAGTATAAGTTCGATCATAGCTAATCGTACTGCCAGGTGGTAATTCCCGCACCCTACTCACAATGCTTTTAAGTGTCAAGGCCGGGTGCAATTCGAATGGTGGCTTCAACCCTGTTGAGGATTTCACCCCATATAGCATAATACCAAGGCGCACGGCATTAAAGTATGCTTCGGGATATTTAGCGATAGCAGCACTAGCAGCAGCATGAATAAGGGGAATTTCTATGCCTGATGATTTAAGTCTATCCAAAACTCGATTAAATATAACTAGCTGTTCAAGGACAAAACTCTTATCTGCAGAATTGGAAGTTGCTAAATGGGTAAATATCCCTTCCAGGAATAGACCTGGCAGATGAATTATTTTCTGTGCAAATGCCAGCACTTCATCTGGCATCAAGCCGTAGCGGCTCATACCTGTATCAACTTTAATATGAATTGGGATAGTTTTTTTATTGCTTTGGGTAAGTTTTGATAGAGCTTCAGCAAATTCGAGCGTAATTACGCTTGGTGTTAGACTTGCCTTTAATATCCTGTTTGCACCTTGAGGTGGAGTATATCCCATTATGAGAATGGGAACCGTAATCCCTGCATTTCGCAGCTCAATAGCTTCTGATAGGCGGTGAACTGCAAGCCTTCTAATTCCCGCCTGAACAGCTGCCCGGGCTATCGGCACAGAACCATGACCGTAGGCATTCGCTTTCAGTACAGCAATTACATCCACATCTTCCCCAATAAAGAGTTTTATCGACTGGATGTTATGTCTTATCGCGTCTAGGTCGATTTCAGCCCAGGTAACATTCCCATCTAAGAACATTCGGAATCCTCTAGGTAAAGCGTTCCTGGCATCCACACTCAAAAAAAGACACTTATCGAATGCCAATAATTATCATCAATATCACCAATATGATTAATACTAGAGCAAGTATCTGGTAACGGACGAGTTTGACAATTGCTGGTAAATCAGAAAACTCAAACTGTATGGTGGTTGGCCAAGCGCCCATTGAACCCTCTAAGATCAGAAAACCATTCTTGATTCGCAAACGATTGGGCGTAAAAGGAACATTACCAATTGGTGAAAATATTTTCATATTGACCTCATCCAAGTTCGGTAAGTAGTTGCTTAGCATACTGTCCTGCATATGCAGCGCGCTCAGCGAGTGTTGTCGTCGCACCCACCAGCTGAATAAACGTGACTGCCTCACTGGTCTCCTTAAATATTGCTCCATCAATATTACGGATAGGCCTCATCTTCGCTGTTAGAATAAATGCATCGCAAAGAAGCCTATCTCGCAAATCAGCTCTAGCAAGGATTACCTCAGATATTCGACCTTTCCCATGAACACTCATCGGTGTCCATTCAGGCCACCACTCATTGGCGAAATCCGGGCAGGTGTGAGTTTCGTTTAACGGTAACAATATTATTTTGCAGCCCTGCTTAGCCAGAAGCCTGCCTATCTTCATGGCCCAGTCACCGCCTCCCAAAAGGACTGCCCGATTTCCAAGCCTGATACCGGTTTCTAATAAGTGATACGCTACCATGCCTGGAAAGATACCTGATACACGATCTCCAAGGATACCTAATTCACTTGATATGCTAGGCCTAATTCCACCAGCAAATATTAAGTGTTTACCAGGAAGCCAATCTATTCCTGCAGGTCCAACGATTAGCAAACCTTTCTCTGGAGACCATCGAAGCGCTGTTGTTCCAAGCATCAGGCGAACACCGGATTGGCGACAAAGATGCTCAAGTGACTTTGCGATCTTATTCTCGTATCCTGCGTTGAGCCCCCCGAATATGGGTAATCGATCAACAATAGTAGTAGGTTGAGATTTCGAGAGTTCTAAGGCCGCGCTCAGCCCAGATATGCCAGCTCCAACCACAATGAGATCAGTTCCTTTCATATCCAACTCCCATGTCTACTCCATCATCCCGTTGTGGAACCTTTTCTGGAGAGCAATTCATATGTATAGAGCATTGGAAAGCAACCCCAACCATACACACCGAACCTTGACATCGGCCTCCTGTAGCGCCTGTTCTCTTGCGTATACCGTTGATCGAACGTGCTGGAACATGAGCTGTTAACGCAGCTTCAATCTCGCCAGCTGTAACCTGCTCACAAACGCATACGATTTGAGAGAAGGGTGACCCTACCTTTGATAGATCTATTTTTTCGGGGTCTTTCTCGTAGTTTATTTTTGGGATTGAAGGTAGCCGGTTTATAGCTGAAAGGTTCTCTTCAAGAGCCAAGCCAGCCGTCTTTAGAATATCGACGACGTAATCTGAAAGGGCCGGAGAGGTCGTGACACCAATTGACCGGCTTACGGTATGAAGCAGATTAGGGACCTGATGATCCATACGGACAAAAAATGGTTCCTCACATGCTGGCCTTAACGAGGCAAAGGCCTTGGTTGCATAATCAAGCGATACTGCTGGCGCCATCCGTTTTGTTTTCTCGAAAACATACGAGAGTGTCTCTTTGTCTGTAGCCGTATCATGCCGATCTTCAATATCCTTTGATGATGGCCCCAACAGTAACGAACGGCTGGTGGTTGGAACAATATGAATTCCTTTATTTCCACTTTCAGGGATGGTGACACCCCAAATGATATGTTTGAACTTGGAGCCAAATTCAGAGTCAAGCAACCAGAATTGTCCTTTGCGAGGCCACATTCGGAATTCTTCTCCACCGGCAAGATAGCTAATATTGTCTGCATATAAACCTGCTGCATTGATAAAATATCTTGCCCGGATGGTTCTCTTTGGGGTTATGGCAGCAACAAGACTATCCCCCTCCGTTTCGAAGCCAATCACCGGTGAATTAAATCGGACAGCTACTCCATTTATGGCAGCCAACTCGGCATAAGCGATCGTCAAACGCATCGGATCAATGATTCCATCAGCAGGGAGGAAAACTGCAGCCCGACAGGCTGGCGAGATCATAGGTTCAAGTTCTATAGCCTGCTTTCCCGTAAGCATCTTTACAGGAACACCACAACCAGTTGCATTATTGAAAACCGGGATCAATAATGCTTCCTCCTCCTGTGTAAAAGCTGGCATCACTGACCCGATGCGCTTGTATGGTACGTCCAGGCGGCTGCATATATCCTCCCAACGTTGATAAGACATAGTTGTCAATCGTTCAGACAATGGTCCTACCTGGTCGTAATAGGAAGTAGCAACTCCTGAATTGCCTTTGCTTGCCCCTTCAGCTACATCCCCCATTTTCTCCACCAAACAAACCTTTGCTGTCATCTGGGATAGTTTGGCTGCTATCGCTGTACCAAGAACACCACCACCAATGATCAAAACATCGTACTCTGACTCTGAACTCATTTTGAACCTCTAATTTCATGTCGTTTTAGTTAATTTCTGTAATTTCTGCAAAAGAGTAGGTCAGGTGTTATCCTGGCGGTGACCAAACGAAAAAGAGAAACTCTATGACCTGCCGAGAGGATTTTAGCTTACCCGCTAAACTTCTGGGACGGGTCAGCAACAAGGGGTTTGATATTCCTCCGGAGCAGTACTGCAGAAATGATATAACCGGATGCTGGACAAAAAAACTGCATTTATTTAGGATACGTATTACAAACAAGCACAAGATAATAGATAGATCAGCCCTCTGCCTGCATTAGCAAGTCGGGGGTGCTAATTGGGATGGAAAATGCGAGATCTTGGGCTCTTCGATGTCCCTGAGTGGACTCTACGTCCGCTGGTGGACCTTCTTGGAAGGTTGACCACTTTTAGGGCTGTGAGGTGAGCAACTCCTCATCATCTGCAACAACCATGTCGTTTCCGTATGGCTAGGCTGTCTTTGTAGGTTTTCCTTAGCAGCATTACCAGTTACATCTGAAAAAATGCCTTAGACTATGTGCCTTGCAAGGCCATGTAATTCGAAGCGTTGAAGACATCCTCAACGCCTCGAACCGCACCATCACGTAGACTTATCTGGAGAAGGCAGTGGAGAAATAATAAAACACCGCCTCCCACCAAGTCGAATGGATGTCCACAAACATCCCGGAGGGACTGAGGGTTTACTCCTCCCAGACTGCTCAATCCCTTGGTCCGTAGCACCAATAGTATGGAACACCTACACCGGGAAGTCCGCTGCAGACCTGGCTCGCAGGGTGAGCATTTCTTCCTCAACCAGGCTATCTGTCTAAGCTTTATCTCAACTATGCTCAACAAGATCAGCAATGAGTGGGGCGAGCCGGTAGAACATATTTTACTTTTCAAGGTTCAGAGTAGCTCATCCTATTTCTTCAGAGGAAGCACTTGATCGGCTTTCCAGAAAAAAAACCCTGCACTATTTAACTATTGGTTTTGGCTCTACTTCCACAGTCGTTGGTGCTGTTTCTGCGGAAGGTTCATCTAGCAATCCTTCTACCATTCCATGTACCTCTGCTTTCACTTTTTCTGCCACCTCCGGATTGAACCCACAGAAGGCAAGCCATTTTGCCCGGTTTCTTCTGAGCCAAATAGCGAAACCGATTGCAGCAGCAAAAAGAACCACAGGACCGATTATCGTGTGAAAGAAATTAGAGACTAAGTAGCTTGTCCAAGTCCAAAAATAAGTGGCATTGTTTGCACCCACTCCGGCCGGGATACTGAAAGTCCCGGCAGCATTGACAACTTGTGTAAATAGAGGGGTGGTTAAATTCATCAGTAAGAACCCGATGAGAAATAACAATGTGCCACCGAGGACGGCTGCCAGGATATTCCCACCCATGATTGGAATGAAACCGAGGGCTGTTACAAGGCCCATATCGATTAGATCAACATATACCACTCGATTCCATGGTACGATGATCATCAGCACAACAACGATAGGCTGTAATAGCAGAATTGCAGAGATGGTATTTGTTTCGCCCATTACCATCACGTCATCAACACCGATATACATATCTTCAAAACCCCACCCTTTTGCCTTTTTCTTTAATACGTCCACGATCGGAATCAGGCCTTCCATGAGCATTTTACAAACAATAGGGAGTAAGACCATTGAGGCTGCAAGGATCATACCCAATTGCAAAATCCCCGCCCATGCGGTAAGCGAATTGAGTTCCTTGAGATGACCAAGAATTCCAATTAACAGACCTAATACAAGACCGACCACCTCAGGTACTAGCATTGGTAGACGGTTTCGGATAGTCTCCGAATCAATCCTGAACTTTAAAAGGCCTAGCTTATTGAAAATCCAGCGGACAAATACGGCAGTAAAACGCAAATTCACGGATTCTGCCGTATAACCGACAACCCCTGGCACTTTGTAGAAACTACTAAATATTTCTGCTGTCGAATCGGCCATGATGGTGTTGATGATCATTACCAAACCCGCAGCTATGAAACCATAGATTATATTGCCAGTTAAGGTGTAAGTTAAGAGTCCGGTCCATGCATAGTGCCACATATTCCAAACATCTACATTGGCGATACGAACCAATTTCAGACGCAGCATGATAATGTTGAGAATCACAGTAAGCGGGATAATCAATATCCCAAGCTTCGATGCCCAAGCGAGCCCAGCAGCCGCTACCCAGGTCATATCCATAACAGGTCGGTTGACCCCACTTTCAGTGACCATTGTTGAAACAGCAGGGCCGACGCCGTTGACCATCATAGTCAAAATAACATTGAGGCCTGTAAATGCGACCCCAAATAAAAGGGCGGCTCGAAATGCTTTTCCTGGTTTTGCTCCAAAAAGGATACTGATGATAAACAAAACAATTGGGAGAACGATAGTCGACCCCAATTGTTGAAAAGCATTATTGATCCAAGACATAACGTTTAAGAAGATATCCATTTAGTTTTCTCCTTATGATATCTATTTACTATATTATTGGATTTTCTTTGCCAAACATTGGTAAGCCATCGCAGGAGGTTTCAGTTAATGCAAATTTCCGATGCACGAAAACAATTATTTTATTTTCATATTATTTGACTCCTTTGAGTGCGTTGACGATCTCTTGAATACATTCGTCCTCCCCGATCCCAGTCAGCAGAGGGATAGCTCGCACAACGGGTTTTCCCAGCGGGATTTTGAAGGATTTAGGATCAGCTGATGTAAGCAGGATATCAAAATTGGCTATTCTGCCAGCGATAGAACCCGGGCCGCAAGTATCTGTTTCCACCTTGTATCCCAAGTCCTCTAGTCTGGACTGTGCAGTTTTCGCGAGCAAGGTGGATGTAGCTACTCCAGAAGCACAGAAGGCTAAAATCCTATAGGTTCTTTTTGTTTCCATTTGACGTCATCCTTTCTTGGTCTTAACTATTTAAGCTGCTACCAGAGCATACGCCTGGTATTCCTTCCGCATAGATTTATTTACTTGGTCAGGAATCACTGTAACTTGTCCAATTTGTAGAGCATAAAAGTAGGCGGCACAAGCGCGCTCCAGAGCACACGAGGCTGAATATGCCAATTTTATTGTTCTCGCCACAGCCATCGACCCGTGGTTTTGCATTAAAACAACGTCGGAATCACCAAAACTTTCCACTACACTTTGACCTAATTCAATAGAACCAGGCACTTGGAAAGGCGCAATATGAATCGAACCAATTGCTAATTCAGCTATATCCTGAGTAAGAATAGGTACTTCTTTATTGGCAACAGCAAATGAAGTAGCAAAATAAGAATGGACATGGATTGCTGCAAAAATATCCAGCCTTGTCCTGTATATGATCGTATGCATAGGGAGCTCGCTTGAAGGCTTATATTTCCCTTCCACCAAATTCCCATTAATATCAACGACCGGAATATCCTCAGGCGTTAATTTGTCATAATCCATATTGCTCGGTTTAATCGCGACGAGTCCTGTTTCTGGATCCCTCACACTAAGGTTGCCCCCTGTTGCCGAAGTTAGTCCTTCATGTAGGCATCGACATCCATATTCGACAATCAATTCCCGATATTTTTCTATTAGCATAGTATTTACTCCTTGTTAAGAATTCCGTTGATTGATTTTGATAGGGTCCGGCTGTCTTCCGCGGCTCTTAAATCTTCCAAACTGTTCTTATCCTTAAAAATCGTAACCAACTTTTGCAACCATTGGATTTGTTCTTTTGGTTCTTGAATGGCCAGCATGAATACTATAGAAACTTGTAATTCATTTTCTGAATTTCCCATTTCTAAAAATGGAACCGTGTTATGAAGGGTTGCGACAGCGATGGCATTTTGATTGCAATAACCTGCATCTGTATGAGGTACAGCGATGGGAATTTCCGTGGGCAATCCTGTTGGAAAATCACGCTCTCTTTGCAGTACAGCTTCAATAAACCCGTCACTTACATAACCGTTCTGTAAAAGCCTGGATCCAAGAGCAATAATTACAGATTCTCTGTCTTGTACATCTATATTAGCAATCATTAAATCTTCATTTGTGATAACCTGCATACATTACTCCTCATATTTGAATAATAATGAATTATGTATTATTAACATTTGATTAATTTATCAGGATGATAAGATCTATGTATTCCAACCTGCTTACACAACATTACTAATTACAGGATTGCGAAAATTCGTTCCGAATATCGGGCGTTGACTGGCAGTTGAGAAGTTGAAGACCTGGTTTTACCTCAACGCGGAGCACGTTTTCAACACGCTGGATTTCCAAGAACTAACCCGGACCTGTTCTCAAGTTGTGCGAATAAGCCAAAAAACTGCTCAAGCAAGGCATCTGGGTCAAATTCATGGCAAGAAGACATGGATCCAAGCTCTTCAACTCACACAAGCGTTCCGAGTCGTTCTAGTTGGATAGCCTTTGCTCTTATCGCTTCGCTATCAACGGCTTGGGAGCATTTCAACTGTTTGCCGACCTAAGTGTCGCAGAAAACGATTGAGGTACTTTGGCTGCTGAAGAACTCTTCTTGGTAAGATTAGATTGAAATGTGAATTTGTGTTCTTTAGCGCAAGCTGCTGACGCCTGTCCATTTAAACAGCCTCGACGAGTTGGCCCACGCAATCATGGAATTTCTAAGGTTCGCGAGAACCGGTCACCGGTTCCGGTCCAGTGGACCTATACGGCTGAAAAGCTGGAGAAGAAACTTGGAACGATATTATGCAAAGCTTTAGTCAGGATGTTATTTTATGTGTACTATCATGATTGCTTACCCGCGGTACTCCTGTGTGGACTAATTGGCGCACATCGTCAGCTGACTCTAGATTTAATGCATCAATTGCCAATGTCCTAGAATCTGTCATAGACAAGCGGCGAATAATCGCTTTTACCTTAGGGATGGATGGTGGAGCAATGCTGAACTCATCTAGTCCAAGACCGAGGAGGATGGGAATTGCGTCAGGATCACCAGCAAGTTCGCCACATACTCCAACCCAAATACCCGCATCATGACCAACTTGGATGACTCTCCCAATTTGGCGTAATATTGCTGGATGGCAAGCGTCTCCTAAGTGAGCTACTTTATCATTTGTGCGTTCAGCAGCAAATGTATATTGGGTCAGATCATTGGTACCAATACTAAAGAAATCAACTTCGCGAGCAAAATGTTCAGCTAGTACAACAACAGAAGGAATTTCAACCATAATGCCAATTTGTATTTCCTCCGCCACAGCTTGACCAGTTGCCAAGACTTCATTGCGCGCCTCAGAAATAAAAGTTTTGGCTCGACGCAATTCGTCGAGAGTGGCGATCATAGGAAACATAATGCGCAGGTTATGACCAGGACTAGCCCGGAGAAGTGCCCGTAACTGGGTTTTGAAAAGATCGGGTTTATCAAGGCATATTCGAATGGCTCGCCATCCAAGGAACGGATTTGCCTCATGACTCAATTCAAGAAAGGGTAAGTTTTTATCGCCACCTGCATCTAGGGTACGTACAACGACTGGTCTGTTACCCATTGCATCAAGCATAGCTTGATATATTTCCAACTGGTTCTCTTCGGTCGGTGCATTCTGTGAGTCTAAGTATAAGAACTCGGTACGTAGAAGACCGATACCTTCACCTCCGTTATCCAAAGTACTAACCGCATCATCCAAACTCCCCACATTGGCAACGACTTCAACCCGATGGCCGTCAACGGTTTGAGCGGGACTTTCGGACATTCGCATATCAACTTTGATCTGTTGGTCAATCTCTTTCTTTCGCTTGGATAAGGCTTTGCAAGTGCTTTCATCTGGGTGAACTATTACCTGTCCCCGTTCGCCATCGACAGTTAGAGGATCTCCTGTTTTTATATCAAGTAAAGCAGAGCCAAGTCCGACAACAGCAGGTAAGCCCATCGCCTTGGCCAGAATAGCAGTGTGTGAAGTCGGGCCTCCCTCGGCAGTGCAAAAAGCAAGAACAAGTTTTTTGTCAAGACGAACCGTGTCGGAAGGTGCAAGATCACACGCCACAATGATAGAAGGTTTTATGAGATCCAGAGAGTTATTATTTTGTCCTAATAACTCGCGCAGGACTCTTTTTCCTACGTCGCGGATATCCGCAGCTCGTGCCCGAAAAAGTTCATCAGTCATTACGTCAAATTTCTTTGCTAAAGCATCAATGGTATCTGACCAGGCAGCTTCAGTATTGATATAAGAACTGGCAATGTCGTTAGTTGTTGTATCGAGAAGTATCGAATCTTCCAGGAAAAGTATCTGCGCTTCAAAGATTGCAGCTTCATCTTCACCGACCTGAGCCTTTGCCTGTTCGCGGATTTGGACAAGTTGCTCACGAGCCCTTGCTAAGGCGAGAAGCAAACGATTCGTTTCAGAAAGTGGATCGGTGATAATATAGCGATGTACTTGAATTTCAGTGTTTAGAAAGCAATAAGCCTGCCCAATGGCGATTCCCGAAGAAGCCGGGATACCTACGAGTGTTTGCATATTCATGCTAGGCCTACCTTATATGGTTTATTATCTCAACAAGCATCCTAATCCGATTCACCAAAGTTGCTCTTGATCAAGTCGCACATGGCTTTTAAGGCTTGTTCAGCATCAATGCCCTCGAAATTTAGAGTAATATCATCACCCAACATGACTCCTAAGGAGAGGATTCCTAAGATATTCTTAGCATCAACAGGGCCATTTCTTTTAGTAACATTGTATACAGTAATCTTAGATTGGAATTTTTTTGCAGTCTGGACGAAGGTAGCAGCCGGACGCGCGTGTAAACCTTGCTTGTTCAGAATTTTAATATTTTCTGCAATCATTTATTTCACCTATCCACGGTTTTCTTGAACACTTGTCCAATTGTTAATTAAACTACTAATGTTTATACTCATATTCTATTTCATTTGAGAATGTTCAATCTCGAAAAAGTATAATTAATATTAAGCCTGACCAATCTATATTTTTGCACGTACAATAATGCGAACAATCCTATAATACATCTCATCCAATAATAAGGTCATTCAGTTAGTAAAACCTTGTTAATTGAATGGTGAGTCTATATATGCCCATTTATGTTCGTACTATTTTTGTCTTCCATTTATAATTGTATTTGTTGTAATGTTGCTGATAGGCGTTGATCGATAAATGCTAATATGCACGGAAATTAATAGAAGTCAGAACAAGTTCCACGAATGAATTTATAGTGAATGGAGGCTGGAGGAAGATGAGAATCTTGTTAACCGGAGCATCTGGATTTCTAGGTAGGAAAATCTTAGCAGTAGGTAAGTATGAGCATCAAATTATCGGTACTTTCCACTCGAATATAACCTCAGATGGTTTGATTCCCCTTGACCTATCTAATCTCAATGCGATTACGCCGTTTTTAGATCTGCATAAGCCACAAGTGGTTATCTACGCGGCTGGTCTTGTTGATGAGAAATTGGCGGAGGCGCAGCCACGATTGGCAAAGCTGATCAATGCAGATGCAGCTCATATTATTGCAATTTGGTGTGAGCGTAATAGGGCCAAAATGATTTATGTCTCCACCGATTATGTGTTTGATGGAGAGGCTGAATTTTATGACGAATCAAGCAAACCCTACCCCTTGCAAATATATGGCTTTACAAAATTGCTTGGTGAAATGATGTTGTCTGAGCATCCCACGGGTGCTGTGTTGCGCGTGGGAATATTACATGGTTTTAACAGTTTCTTAGATAAGCCCAATGACACAATAGAAATTGTCCGATCTCTTAAAGCGGGCAAGACACTGGTACTCGATCATCATCGGATTAAGAATCCATATCTAATTGATGATGTCGCCAAATATCTTCTGTGGATCGCTCAAAATAGTGAATCTGGTATCTTTCATATTGGGGGAGGGGAAGGTGTCACTAGATATGAATGGGCATGCCGGGTAGCTAAGATTTTTGGACTAGACGGTTCGCTTTTAATCTCTGATCCCAATAAAGATGTTGGGACATTCCCTAAGCGGCCTGTAAAAGTGAAGCTAATCGATACACGGTCAGGCTTTGATATTTGTGATCTAGATAAAAGTTTAATGACCATTAAACGCCAGATGTTGGAAGCAGGGGGGGTTGTATCCCAAACAGATTTACAACAACCTACAGGTTAATATCTTTTTTGATCCTGCATAGATTGTTCCAGTCGGGTTGGAGGTATGCATGTGCAATTTGAATTCTCGTCAGTATGAAATATTGGAGACGATGATTGAAACCCCAATGCCCGTTTCCATAAAAATCATAGCTATAAAACTCGGAATTTCAGTGAGAATAGTCCGATACAATCTTCCAATCATTGAATACTGGCTGACCACAAAGAATATTATTCATTCGCGAGCATCTAATGGTTGCATACTTGTGAGTGGTTCTAATAATAAAGAAATACTGAGTAGAGAGATGGAACGTGACGCGAGGCTCGATCCTCTATTATCTTTAAATGAGAGGTTTCAGGTGCTCCTCTTAACCATGATGAGGGATGAGCCATTAGTTATTAAAGAATTAGAACAGAAGTTGGGTGTATCACGTCCGACCATAATAAAGGATTTGGACAAAGCAGAGAAATGGCTTGCGGGGCGACACCTCCAGCTCATCCGACGGACAGGGTTCGGAATACTAATTACTGGCAAAGAGGAATATCTGCGTGAAACTCTTGTCAATCTAATCTTGGATAATACAGGTACTACCCCATTACTTGCCTTCTGCGATGGGTTTAAGACCCTTCTCTTATCACAATTACAAGGTTCATTGATTTTACGTAAAACCATTCTTTCTATGCTTGATGATTTAGACCTGAGAACCTATAAGCACCTTGTAGGTTCTGTTATTCGCGAAACTGACTTGATTTTGACGGATGAAGTGCTCATTTCTCTTATTCTTCATGTAGCGATACTTGTGAAGCGTGTGCGGATGGGGAAAGCGATTTCCTCGTCCTCCAGTTTTGATGATGAGAAAGTTAAATCTCAGTTAAATTTCGCTCGTGAAATAGCAACACGTATAGAAAAACGCTTATGTATTCATCTTCCCGCTTCTGAAGTGGAATTTATTGCGATGCAAGTATCAGATCTTAGAAATCGGTATAACGTCACGAATACAGACAGAGAAATTGAACTTCGGGAGACATCCCCAGAAATTCTTTTCCTCGTTGGGGATCTACTTCGCGAAGCTTCCTTTGAATTACATCCATACCTAATGCTCGATCAAGACCTTATTTACAGCCTGTCTTCACACCTAAAGGTGACTATTAGAAGATTGCAGATGGGCTTTGCGATACGAAATCCATTGTTGTCTGACATCCGACGAGAGTATCCATACATTTTCAAGGTCGCTCAAAAAAGTTCAGCAATTTTAAGCTCGAAATTAAATCTTAGTATACCTGATGAAGAGATTGGCTTCATCGCGATGCACTTTGCAGCGGCTTTAGAACGCCTTCGTCCTTACGGAGTGAAAAAGAGAGTTCTAGTAGTCTCGGGGAATGGCTTAGGAGCAAATACACTACTAGTCTCAAGGATCCATGGTGCATTCCCAGATATTCACGTAGAGGATGTAAAGTTACCAGCTGAAATTATAGATAAAAAAATACCACTTCAAATTGATGGATTGATTTCTATTGTAGGAAATATTTCTGTTGGGATTCCTAGTGTGGTTGTTAGTCCCCTGCTCACAGAGGAGGATAAAACTGCAATTAAAAACACTTTCTTTTCACTCAATTTAAATAATCATCGTTTTGATCTTCAAGAGGACCAACCATCATTAACTGATCTCCTTACCAAAGAAACTGTGCAAGTTAACGTAGTTTGTTCAAATTGGAAGCAGGCGGTTGATCACACTGGGCACATTTTGATTCGAAACAGAATGATAGAGATTGGATATATCCATGCTATCAAAAAACTTATTATTAAGTACGGGGCCCAAATGGTTATTATGCCTGGTATCGCATTGCTTCATGCACGACCTGAGGATGGGGTTGTACGCATTGGAATGAGCCTAGTCTCTTTACATGAGCCGGTCAAATTTGGGCATTCGGAATACGATCCGGTCGATCTCATAGTTTGTCTGGCAGCCATCAATAATCTTTCTCATGTTAAAGCACTTATGCAACTTATGAGCATATTAAAAAATAAAGAAATACGAACTAAGATGCGAAACGCAATAAATGTAGAGGAAATGTTAAAAATCTTGGCTGTATAGGCTTTGCAAGAATGATATTCTAATGGGATTCTGCCTCCAGTTATGTTGAAGCTTGGGAGTTTACACAACCGGAAGAGTAAAACCAAATCATTGGAATATTATCCTTTTTTAAAGTGTGCGAAATATACTCAGAAAGATGGAAAATGCTCATTATAAATTTCGTCTACCGAACCGATATGGACAGTTCATTCGACCTGGTTGGCATATTTCGTTTTTTTTTACATAAGTTCCGTAAATTCAATCGAAGTAGAGTAGAAAATGACCATTTATCTTGATTCTATCGGTGACCTAAGCGATTACTTCGGTCCCGGCAAGGAGGTAATCGAAATTCCTGATGTTGGTTTGTACATCTAACCTTTTTGAGGCAATCCAGGAGCGTTGGAGAAGCAGCTTGCCAGCTTATATGTGGGATTCGAACTTTCATCGCTTGCACAGACCTTTCTTCTTGATCCTGGACGGAAAGATTCTAGATGATATCAACGCACCATTGGAGGATAAGCAGCATATCACCATCAGAAAGCGTTGGCAGGAGGATGATCTTCTAGCTAATCGTGGAAATAATATAATTGTCTTGGCAAGCAAGAATCATTAGGAATCAATACCTTATATTATGAGGAAAGGTGGAGAAGTGTAATGAAAGGATTCGCGGGAAAACAGTTACGTATTGATTTATATATAAAAAAGAAATGGTATAAAGTTGTCGCCGAAATTTCCGGAGAACAGCCTTGGAGTAAATCATGAAGGAAGCACCTTGCTGGACGGGATCTATCTTACACGTTAATCTGACAAATAAACAATTAGAAATTGAACACCCGAACTACGAGTTCTACCGCAAATATGGAGGCGGCAGTTGTATGGGGGTGTATTACATCTTGCGGGAAATGCCGCCTAAGACAGATGCTTTTTCACCCGAAAACGTGCTGACATTTTTCTTAGGCCCGCTAACAGGTTTACCTGTCTCAGGCAACTCTCGTCTATCTGCCAATGCCAAATCCCCCGCAGCCGGCGCAATCGGAGACAGCCAGGTTGGCGGTTTTTTCCCAGCATCGCTTAAATTTGCAGGTTTTGATGGCATTGTTGTTAAAGGTTGTTCAGAGAAACCGGCTTACCTATTTTTGGATGAAGGAAAGGCCGAATTGCGTGATGCCAACCATCTATGGGGAAAACCAACAGCGGAAGTCGAAGAAATCTTAAAAAAAGAGATTGGCGACGATCATATCGAAATTATACAGTGCGGTCTAGCTGGAGAGAACCTTGTGCGTTATGCTGCCATCATGACCATGGCAAACCGTGCTTGCGGACGCACTGGGATGGGTGCAGTGATGGGATTCAAGAATTTAAAGGCGGTGGTAGCGAGAGGAAAAACTAAGGTCTATGCTGCTGATATAAAAAAAATCGCAGAGTGGGCCAAATGGGGCGTAAAATTCTTGCCGAATAATCCCGATGTAAATACGATTGCTGTATACGGCTCTGCCGGTGTCGTGGGTTCACAGAATGCTACAGGGACTTTGCCTTCGTACAATTTCAACGAAGGCCAGTTCGCTGGATTTGAAAACTTAACCGGCGAGCATATGACGGATTCAATCCTGAAAAGCCGCGATACTTGCTACGCCTGCGCGGTTCGCTGTAAGCGAGTAGTAGAGACGGAATATAAAAATCGTAAAGTTTTCCCTGTTTACGGCGGTCCCGAATACGAAACAATTGGAACATTAGGCACCTATTGCGGCGTGGGTGATTTAAATGCCGTCGCAATGGGAAACCAATTGTGCAATAGTTATGGTCTGGATACGATCAGCACTGGGGCCACGATTGCCTTTGCCATGGAATGCTTTGAGCACGGTTTGATCACCACTCAGGAGACAGATGGCATCGATCTACGTTTTGGTAACTCTGATGCCATGGTCGAGATGATTGAACGGATCGCCTCACGCAAAGGTTTTGGAGATGTTCTGGCAGAAGGCTCAAATCGCGCTGCCGAAAAGATTGGCGGCAACGCAAGGGATTACCTCATCACCGTCAAAGGTACGGAGGTTCCAGCCCATATGCCGCAGGCAAAGAAAACGCTTAGCATCATTTATGCAGTAAATCCATTTGGCGCTGATCATCAATCACATGAACATGATCCGGTATACGAAGAAGGCACCAGCGAATTGGCTAAAAACCGCCTTGCCAAATTGGGCTTAGATAAAATTCAACCTCCGGGCAGCCTTAATGATGAAAAAGTGCACTTTACCTATATCACTGAACTGTACTATTCAGCTCTTGATACCTATAATTTATGCCAATACGTCTTTGGACCTGCCTGGAATCTCTTTTCAGCAGATGAAACTATTGAACTTCTCCAAGCTGCACTAGGTTGGGATGTGACCGTAAATGAATTTCTCAAGGTGGGTGAGCGGCGGTTAAATATGATGCGGGCTTTCAATATGCGGGAAGGTTTTAACCGAACACGCGACGATCTGCCAAAGAAATTCTTTCGTCCATTGCAGGGAACAGGTCCGACAGCAGGGGTGTACTTGGATGAAAGCCAATTAGAACATAATAAAGATGTCTATTATCAATTGGCTGGTTGGGATATCAATACCGGAAACCCAACCCATCATAAATTAGAAGAACTGGAGCTAGGCTGGATTGAACTGTAAAGTTGTTCTGTACGCTCTTTTACGCGATAGACTTCCAAAAGATGCGCATGGAAGAGCGAACTTGGAATTACCTGAGGATAGTACGGTTCGGGATGTAATCTTAAAACTTGAACTGCCCCCAGGATGTGTTTGCGTGGTGAATGACCAGATCGAAAGAGATCTCGATCACCACCTTCGAAATGATGACGAGTTGCGCTTCTTCCGGGCCAGCTCGGGTGGCTAGGGATAAGCAAAAGGAGACCGTTCACTACAACATGTGGCACGAAGTGGCAGAGCCGATAAAGTCCGAACCGCGCACCAGAACGGTCTACTCCAACATATTCCCTGCCGATAAGGATTGGTAAAATGCGTTTCGAGTTCGCCACTACAATCCGCATTATTTTCGGAGCTGGAACCTGCGCCGAAGTCCCGGTCTTGGCCGTCCCGCTGGGACGCCGCGCCTTCTTTGTGACTGACTCCCGTGAGCGGTCCGCACCCTTGCTGGACAGGCTGTCTGCGCAAGGGTTATCGACCGCAGTTATCTTGGTGGAAAAAGAGCCAGATTTAGATAATATACTACTGGCTCTACACTGTTACAAAGAGTCCGGGTGTGACCTGGTGATAGGGTTCGGCGGCGGGTCGGCACTCGACACTGGAAAAGCCGTCGCTGCATTGGCAGCTAACTTGGATGACCCGCTTGACTACCTGGAAATCGTCGGCGCGGGACGGGCGCTTGAGAAACCTGCAGCGCCGTACATTGCCGTCCCGACTACGGCCGGCACCGGGTCCGAAGCGACACGTAATGCTGTGATCGCCGTCCCGGAAAAACACATCAAGGTCAGTTTGCGCAGCCCGTTTATGCTGCCGCGCATCGCCGTTGTTGATCCAGAGTTGACCTATTCCCTACCTCCGGAAATCACCGCAAGCACCGGCCTGGACGCACTTACGCAGGTGCTCGAACCGTTCGTCTGCAATGCTCCCACACCATTGACCGACGACCTCTGCCGCGACGGGATCGTCCGGGCCGGACGGTCGTTATTGAAGGCTTTTCAGAATGGCCGGGACGTGGCCGCGCGGGAAGAAATGTCGCTGGTCAGCCTGTATGGTGGGATGGCGCTGGCAAACTCCCGTCTGGGAGCCGTGCACGGGATGGCCGGCCCGCTCGGCGGGATGTACCCGGTGCCGCACGGGGCCGTCTGCGCCCGGCTGTTGCCACTTGTGATGGAGACCAACCTGCAAGCTCTGCGATCCCGCCAGCCGGACTCGCCTGCCATCGACCACTATGCAGAAGTTGCCCGGCTCCTGACCGGTAATCCGTCAGCCCGCCCCGAAGAGGGCATAACCCACGTGCGGAAATTGTGCGAGGAAATGGCAATCCGCCAGCTTAGGGAGTTTGGACTAAGGGCTGAAGATTTCCCAGCTCTGGTTTCGCAGGCTCAGAAAGCCAGCAGCATGAAGGGCAACCCGATTTTATTGACTGATGAGGAGATTATCCATATTCTCAATGATGCCGTATAATCTTTTGGGCACCCAGAAGAATTTCGCTCTATAAATATGTCCTAAAAGATCATCTTTCCCACTATGAATCCAGTAAATCAGATTATCCGATAAATATGGTACCAGGAAAGTTACAGAATCACTTCACATCGCTCTATTTGATAATTAATACTTCTGTAAACAAAAATACTGACCTTCCCTGCAAATGACTTATACGGCTTTCTTCACCGCCAACCTGTCCAGAACTACTTAAACCCACATGGTTCTGGATAAAATCGTCAAGATCTTGATGCCTCATCCTTGAAGTACGACCGAATTTAACCGAGGGGATTTCTCCCACCTGTATCATCCAATAAACCTTTGATTTGCTGATCTTGAGAATTTTAGCAACCTCGCCTGCTGTCAGGATTGGAATTGGACTGGAAGGGGCTGCCTGGATCTTTCCGGACAAGATGGTGATCATAATCTCGGAAATTACGTTTGCAGCGACCTCGCCCAGTTATTTGCCTACTCGATTAGCACGTTGCCTGATGGCAACTTCGTCTTCTTTGCTGACCATCAGGCGTACAAGTTTTTCGTTTTCCAGCTGATGAGTACTCATTTTGTCCCGTGTCAGAGCATTTGAGACAGGTTTAGGGTAATAGTTAAGAGACACTTCTCGGCCAGATATGTACTATCATACAACAAAAGGAGCTCAAATGGCCAAGCAGAAGAAGACAGTGGAAGCGACCGTACAAGCAGTCATTAACCTTGAAAAAACCTACATTCCTGCGTTACCCACAGGACCAGCCCGGTGATGAGCATTTTCAGTATCTAGGTTTGTTTGCTTCAGGTATCGCTGCAAGACACTGATCCCCTCATGTCCCATGAGTTTAGCCAATGTGAATATATCTATGCTATTACGAAGCATAGCCAGCGCAAAAGCACGTCGGAAATCATGAGGGGAGGACCCATTCACACATGCATCACCAGCCCTGCGAGTAAGTATCTCCCGCAGACCATCATAACTCAACCGATTGGAACCGAAACGAGGATGGGTCACCCAGAGGGCAGGGCAGTCATCTTTGCGGTGATTCAAGTATCGCCTGACCGCTCGCTTTGACTGCTTCCCGATATAAACAGTGCGTGGCTTGTGACCTTTTCCTTGTCGGATGAGAATATCCACCCGTGCCTGGTTTATATCTTCCAAATTGATAGAAAGAAACTCGTTGGCTCTTGCGCCAGTATCCAGCAGGCAGAGTAGTGACCTGCCCCCCAAAAACTGATCCAACATTCATGTTAGGATTCAGACAAGGAGACAGGTCAAAATGCCACGAAAGAGCTACACCATCGAACAGATCATTAGCA
>Ga0209777_10001860_pt1 | contig 29101 bp, 28 predicted proteins | sample FrelakmetHBP12HB_FD_187147 | JGI IMG/M metagenome (GOLD analysis project Ga0209777, IMG submission 187147) | Freshwater lake sediment microbial communities from the University of Notre Dame, USA, for methane emissions studies -HBP12 HB (SPAdes)... | ecosystem: Environmental > Aquatic >...
CCTCTTCCTCGGTCTTGGGCTTCTTCTGCGGGAAGAACCGCGTCCTCGGCTTTTCCTCTTCTTCAGGGGCGATTTCCTCCTTAGGCCTCTCCTTTTCCGGAGCCGGGGCGATTTCTTCCTCCTTTTCCTCTTCTGGCGCCTCTTCCGGTTTCGGAGCAGCCCTTGGCTTTGGCTTCTCAGCCGGGGCGGCTCCCCCTTCCGCCAGCTCTATGAGCCCGTTGCTCAGCATGAAATCCAATATGTCCTTCCTTGACTGCTCGTCCTCAATTAGTTTGGTTAGCTGCTCCTCGTCCACTGGAGCGCCTGTCCGCGGAAATGCTGTGTATATGATAAGCGCTTTTTTCCCGAAAGTCTTGATTATCCTGGTGTGCCACTTGAACTCTTCTATCGGCTTCAATAGGACGCGCTTGTATTTCACCATGCTTGTAGATAACAGCGAAAGCCTTTTAAAAGTGCTATTTAAACAAACAATTCATGGCGGAAGACGGCTCCAAGAAGCTCTTCGAAGACATTCTCATTTCCACCCCCATTGACAAAATGATTGAAATCATAAAGGAAAACAACGAGGTCAACCTTGAATACGTCGCCTCGAAACTGAACGAGAACATCCAGAAGGTGGAGGAATGGGCGTCCATACTTGAGGACCAGGGCCTCATAAGGATAGACTACGCGCTCTCAAAGGTAATACTGAAATGGAACGCCCCGACGAAGGCCGAGGCCGAGAAAAGGACCAGTGAATATAGGGCGGGCAAGGAGCAGTTTGAGGCCTCCATAACCCGGATAGGGGCGGACATGGAGAAGGAAGGGAAAGAACTTGAGGAATACAACAGGCAGATGATGGACGCGCTTGCCAAATACGGGCCTGCGCTTGAGTCACTCAAAAGCGATTTTACGACCTACAAGGAGATAGGCGGCGGCAAGAACAAGCAATACGTCGACCTGAGCGAAAGGATAGTCACGCTGAATGCGAAGGTTGACCAGATAAGCGACCATCTGACTGTCATTGAGATGAACATGAAGCAGATAAGGGAGGAAATGACGAAAGAGACGCTTGGGGAGAACATTGAGGAGATAAGGGCCACGAAGGAGAACGTGGACAAGATGATTTCCAAGATGTCGGACATACTCGCAAAGATAGGGAAGATAAAGGAAAGCATAAAGGGAAGCGAGATAGACGAAAAGAAACTAACTAGTTTCATGAGCGAGGCGCCTGCGCTTGAGGAGAGGATTGAAAAGGTTGAGGAAACGTTCAAGAAAGTCTTCAAGAACCAGGACCTGATAAGCGACGCAAACGAAACCGTCAAGTTCTTCCAGGAGCACATGGCGGCCATAGAGAAGAAGGCGGACGAGATAGGGGAAAGCCTTGACAAGTCCGGGACGCTGGACGAGATAGAGGGAAGGATAGAGAAGGCGAAAAACGACAGGGCGCTGGTGAAGGAGGAGCTGGAGGAGGCGAAAACCGCGGTCACGACGGTAAGCGCGTCGCTCAAGAGCTCCATGCCCGAGCTGACGGAGGAGATGACGCCGCTGAAGGACCTCAAGAAGGAGATTGACTCCATAAAGTCCGTGATTTCCCAAATCGACACGATAAAGGAAAGCGTTGAGCGGCTTCGCGAGGTGGACAAGATAATAGACGACATAGCGCAGCTGAACGAACAGGTGGAATCAGAAAAGGAGAAGCTGGCAAAGGAGGTCGGCGACCTGATAAAGCTCGCGGACGAGGAGGTCGAGACGTACAAGACGTTTGAGCGGATAAGGGACAGGGTCGTCTCTGCCGTTGACAATTATAGCGCTGAAGTGACAAAGCTGAAGGACGATTACTCAGCAGCGAAGAAGGACATGGAAAGGCTACAGAAGGAGGTTGACAGGCTTTCGTCCTCCATTTCGTCAACCGTTGAGGGCGGCAAGGAAGGAAAGGGTATGATAGACAAGGCGGACAGGCTGATATCGTCCTTTGACAAGGTCAAGGAAGCCGCCGACACGATAAAGACCATGAAGGACGAGATAGAGCGGCTCAACAAGAACCTCGTGCTGCTTGAGAAAGAGTACAAGATACTGGAGCTGAGGAACCCGGATGAGGTGGGCGCAAAGGTCCATCTGGCAGAGTCCCAGCTTGACGACTACAGGAAGAAAAAGAAGGAGCTTGCAGAAGTCATAAAGAAGATGTGGAACGAGGAAGAGGAGGCCCCGAAGAAAAAGAAGTGATGCCCATGCTTTTTCTGAAAAAGAAGCCTGCCAGCCTCATCATAGTGCTGAAGAACAGGCCCGAAGGAATCTATCTCTCAAAGCTTGCGCTTGAGGCAGGCGCGACCTACGTGTATTCAACGAAGCAGATAGACATCATGAAGGCCACGGGGCTTGTAACCGTTGAGAAGAAGGGAAAGTTCAGGATTGCAAAACTGACCGATTTGGGCAGGGACGTGGCTAATACCGTTGACAGCGTCATGAAGTTCGAAAAGCCGAAGGCGCCGCCTGTACAGGAACAGCAGGTTTAAAAAACATTTTAGAAGCTAGTTATGAATGGGCTGGGGTCGCCTAACGGTATGGCGATAGCCTGCTAAGCTATTGTCCGCAAGGATTCGTGGGTTCAACTCCCACCCCCAGCGAAGTCCCTTTTCTTTTGGAATGTACGAGAATTCCTCAAATTCGGGGGACATTCTGGCAAATGATTAAATAGGCTAATGGCACTAACAGATACTAAATAATGGGGCAAACCGGATGACTAGCGCAGATGAGATAACGGAACTGAAAAAAGCGCGGCGCACGCTAGAGCGCAGGATGGAGAAGATAGAAAGGGGCCATCGCCCCGCGGTTGTGGCGCTCTCCAAGGAGATGGGGGAGATAATAGACGGCATATTGTCCCTGCAGGAAAAGGAAAAGACCATGTCAAACCTCTCCATGAGCCCGCGCATCAAGCTTGCGAAGAAGGGGATGTTCCTTGGCAAGGAACTCGTCTATTTTGAAATGGAAGTGGTGGGCGAATTCAAGAACCAGGGCATCTCGGAAGATTCGGAAAAGAGGTTCATAACAATCATAAAGCTGATCAGGGACAACAAGCTGCAGGCCGCAAAAGAGGAGCTGAAGTATTTTGAGGAGATTGCGGCCCTTGACGCGGAATACAGAAAAACGGAAGAGGAGATGAATAGGAAGGACCAGGCCCTGAGGAAGGAGCAGCTCAGGATGGAAAAGGCGCTGGAAGGGCTGGCGGGGCTGGAAAAGGAAACGGTTGACATGGAAAGGGTGCGCAGGCACGAGGAGCTGCTGAAAAGCCTTGAAAGGCTGAAAGGGCTGCGTGCGGCGTACATTCAGTCCATGCTCTCAAAGCCGGTGGCAGAGCTGCTCGGGGAAACCGAGGGGCAGTTCCTGAAGGAATGCTGCGGGGATTTCCAGGAAAAGGACGGAATAGCGGAGCTAAGGCAGTTCTTTTCAGATTATCCTGTATTCGGGAAGTGCAACGCAAGCCAGATTTGCGGGTTCTTCGAATTCAGCGAAAAGAAGCTTTCATATGTTTGCCCCGAAGTTTCCAGGTTCAAGAAAGTGGTTCTGGGCAACAGGGGCCTGTTTGAAACGATTGGCGCACTGGAACAAACTCCGTTTTTGGCGGCGGATGATGAAAAGGCATTGGATTTCTATGCGCAGAACGTCAAGAATTCCAAGGAAACCGTTGAGCGGATAAGGCAGCTGAAAAGGGAAAAGGACTCTGACAGGGAAGAATACGAGAAAAGCAGGTCATTGGAGAAACGCAGGGAAGAGCTTGGAAAACATTCAAAAAGCGGCCTGGAGGATGAATTGAAAAACATCGGGAGCCTTCTGGAGCTCCTGCATTCCGAGGGCCTTGGGGAAGATGCCAGGGAAAGCCAAGGTGTATTCTCGGGAATCGGCGGATTCATCAGAAAACTTGTCGGAGATTAGCTTAAGCGGGGCTTGTGCATTCCTTGAAACGAATGGCAAAACGCGCAGCCGCTTCCTTGCCAAAGATGCTTCCTGATTGTTCAAAGAACTTCAGGAACAGGGCAGTGCTTGGGTTTTCGTGCTGAAAAACGAAAAATTCGGCAAAGTCAAATGCGGTTTTTTGCGTGCTGCATCTTACATGCATATCCGCGCCTTTTGAGAGCAGCAGGATGCATGTTTCGGTATCGCCGTATGACGCGGCCCAGTGCAGCGCAGTCCAGTCGTTTCCGTCTTTTGCGTTGACGTCAGCGCCGTTCTCAAGCAGGAACCTGCATATGTCGGCATGCTGTGTGGATGTTGCCCACATCAGGGCCGGCATGCCTCTTGTGCTTTGTGCGTTGACATTTGCGCCTTCTGCCAGCAGCTTCCTGACTTCAGGCAGGTTGCCCTTCCACGCGGCGTCAAGGAAATCCAGGTCCAGCTGAGCCTGTTTGCCGGCTTCCAGCATGCGGTCTGGCACCTTTTTTGGCTGCATCAGCTGGATTTGGCGAATCCTCTCATGGTTCAACTCACGCATATTGCCATTTTTAGCGGCAAAGGAGTTAAAAGCATTGCTTCGGTTCCTTGTGGCGCCTTGCTCACGGCGCTTTCCCGTGTCTAGGCGGCAGGCCCGCAAAAGGTTTTAAACATGGCAACCCAATATCCAACAGATAATATGGACTGCGACATATGCGGAAAGAGGGAGGCAATCTTCTACATAGAGATAGAGGGCGCCAAGATGTCGGCATGCCCAGGATGCTCGCAAGGCGCAAAGGTCATAGGCAGGATAGGCAAGGCCATTGACGAATCGTCAAAAACCGGAACGCCTATCATAGAGCACACGGAAAAGGAAATTGGGATAGAGGAAGACTGCGGCCGCATCGTAAGGGAGGCAAGGGAAGAAAAAAAGCTTGAGCTCAAGGACCTTGCGATGAGCATAAACGAGAATGAAAACTATCTCAAGCACATAGAGCTGGGGAAACTCATGCCGACGCTAAAGACGGCAAGGAAGCTGGAAAAGGCGCTGGGCGTAATGCTGATAAACGAGACGACGAGGACCGTTTCCGAAACCGGGACGATGACAAAGCGCGAGGAGTTCAGATTGCAGGACCTTGCTGAAAAGGGTGAGAGCTGAATGGGAGTTGACCTGAGCCCCATAATAGAGAAGAAAGAGATAACGCTGGACTACCTTTCAAGGAAAACTGTCGCGCTGGACGCATACAACATACTGTACCAGTTCCTAGCGTCCATAAGGCAGCCGGACGGGACTGCGCTGATGGACTTCAGGGGCAACGTCACAAGCCACCTTTCGGGGCTATTTTACAGGACAGCGAAGCTCATGGAGGTCGGCATAAGGCCGGCCTACGTGTTTGACGGCGAGCCGCCGAAATTCAAGCTCAGGGAAATCGAATTGAGGAGGGCGAAGAAGGACGAGGCCATGCTGCTGCTGAAAAAGGCGCAGGACCAGGAGAACGAAGTTTTGATGAGAAGCTACGCGCAGGCAACCGTAAGGCTGACGCAGGAGATGGTGAGGGAAAGCAAAGAACTGCTGGGCGCTATGGGAGTTCCGTGCGTTGACGCGCCTTCAGAAGGGGAAGGAGAAGCCGCATTCCTTGCAAAGGCAGGAAAGGCGTATGCCTCCGGAAGCCAGGACTACGATTCGATGCTCTTCGGCTCGCCCAGGCTCGTGCGCAACCTTTCAATTACTGGCAAAAGGAAGCTGCCAAGGAGGGACGAATACATCATAGTGAGGCCCGAGGTGGTGGAGCTGGAGTCTGCGCTCGGCTCGCTCGGCATAACAAGGGAGCAGCTTATCATGATAGGCATACTCACTGGCACTGACTTCAACGACGGGGTGAAAGGCGTCGGGGCAAAGACCGCGCTCAAGCTGGTCAAGCAGTACGGAAACGACTTTGATGCGCTTATCAAAGGCGTTGAGCAAAAATACGAGTACAGGTTTGAGGAATACATATATGACGTGTACAATTTCTTTTTGAACTATCCGGGCAAGGAGACAGACCTGCCGTCCGGGGAGATTGACGAGGCCAAGGTCGTTGAGATGCTGGTTGAGAGGCACGACTTCACGAAGGAAAGGATAGAGAACACGCTCAAGGCGCTCGCAGAGGCAAGGAAGAACGAGAAGCAGACAAGGATGAGCGACTGGTTCGGCCAGTAAAGCTTTAATAATGAATAACCGCAAAGAACGTCATGGCGTCAAGGACAGTCATGATGGCGGTTGCCGTGTTGGGGCTGTTGGGCATTTTTGCGGTAGTCACGACCGTGACCAACGTGAACGGAAACGGGAGCGCCTACAACATAACGGACCGCTATGAGCCGGCAATAGGATTAATGCTGTTGAACAGCTCAACTGTAAACGTCAACACGCCAAACTTCAACGGAACGTACGGGTTCAAGGTACTAAACAACAGGATAACGGAAGTGAAAAAAGGCGGATTCGCAAGGCCGGACTTCATTGTCACGTCAGACACGAAGGAGACAAAGGACAGCATACCCGATTCGTTCTGGAGCCTGATAGGCCCGTCCAACAGGATAAACATCGCCATTGCCATGAATGACGGGACAGAGGCTATGTACGGGGCAACGGCGTCCGAAACGGTCATAGAGGACGTCAATGTCGGCGGATACGATAATGCGGATTACACCATAAGGACGGACGAGGGCACGATATTGGAAATAGCCAACACAACAAAGCCTTCCAATGCAACCGAGACGATGTACAAGGAAGGGAGGATAAGGATTGTGACCAACGACTTCGTAAGGAACGTGAAGCTTTTCATCGCGGACACGCTTTTCCGGCTGTTTGGATAATATAGCCAACATAAAGAGCAGGGATTTTCCCGCTCGCCTTTTTAAACCATCACGGCAAAAGATTTGCTCATGAGACTGGCGCTTATTGCCATCATAATCCTTGCCCTGCTTTCGGGGTGCGTAGTCCAGGAGGGCCCTAAACGGCAGCTGTGCGGCGACGGGACGCCTTATGGCTCGTGTTCGTTCAGCAAGCCGCTTTTCTGCGGCGCAGGCGATTCACTTGTTGAGAACGCGACGTCGTGCGGATGCCCGGAGGGATACAGGGCAATGGGAAGCGCCTGTGAAAAGCCCAAGCTCTGCAGCGACGGGACCGTTGAAGGGGAATGCTCGGATGCAAGGCCGCTTTTCTGCATGGACGGAATCCTGGTCGGCAATGCGACGCTGTGCGGATGCCAGGACAATTACCACGCCGAAGGGAATAAATGCGCGGAAAACAAGAAATGCGCGGACGGCACGTATGCCGGCAAATGCTCGCCTGCAAGGCCCCTTTACTGCTTGAACGGCACGTTCGTTGAAAATGCCAGCGTGTGCGGATGCCCTGACGATTATATCACAAAGGGCGAAAGCTGCGAGAAAATCGTAAGGTGCACGGACGGGACGGTATCAGGGAACTGCACTGCAGACAAGCCGCTTTACTGCCTGAACGGGACGTTCGTGAGCAAGTCCAGCGTGTGCGGATGCCCTGAGGAGCACGTGGAGCAGGGGGACGGGTGCCTGTCCATATACGAGATAGGCGCAAAGGAAGGCGTATTTGACTACGTGCTGAACGGGGAGAAAAAAACAATGACGATTCCCGTGTATTATGGGCTGGACAGCTACCAGGCGAACATCTCGCGGTACTATTACTGCAGCCCCGAATGCCCTTCGGACCTTGAGCTTGAGATGAAATACATAGACGAGCCGAAGCAGAGGGACAAGCTGCTTGACCTTGTTGACAGCATAAGCAAGAGGGCGGCCGCAAGCGACGACAGGGCGAGGATAGCCGTAAGCCTCGTGCAGAACATCCCGTACGACACTGGAAAGCTGGACGTCCTCAACGCAACAGGCAGGTATCCGTACGAGGTGCTGTACGACGATTTGGGCATATGCGGGGAAAAATCACACCTGCTGGCGTTCCTGCTCAGGGAGCTGGGCTATGGCACGGCTTTATTGAAATACGGCGCTGAAAACCACATGGCAGTCGGCATAAAATGCGCGGACGATTACGCGTACAGGGGCACGGGATACTGCTTCGTTGAAACGACCGTGCCGTCCATGATAACGTTCAGCGAAGGCAATTACAGCATCGCCGGAAAGCTTGTTTCTGTGCCAGAGGTGCTGAAGGTCAGCGACGGCGCCGAGTTCAATGCCGCCGAGGAGTACAAAGACGCCAAGGAATGGGAAAGGATAAACGCGATAGCGGACGAATCAGCTGGCAGGAGGATACCCATGGACCTGTACAACGAATGGCAGGGCCTCGTGCAGAAGTATGGCATCCAGGTAAGCAATGGATGAAGGGTTTATAAATTATTTGTTAAATAATGGGGTTATATGGAAGAAAAGATGTTCGGCATCGGCATTGCCGCGGTATTGCTGATTGCAGCGTCCACATATTACGGAAGCGCTTCGCAGGCCAGCTCCGTAGGTGCGGCATGCTCAGACGGGACGCTTGCCGGCCTTTGCTCAGTTTCAAAGCCTTATTTCTGCAGCGCCTCGCTGGGCCTTGTTGAGAACGCTTCGTGCGGATGCCCGGAAGGCGAAGCTATTTTCAACGGAAGCTGCGCAGCCCCTGAAGGCATGAAACTGTTCAGCTATACGCTAAGGGGCTCAAGAAAGAGCATCCTGGTTGGCATGAACGAAAGCGTTTACGCATACTTGAAGAACGCGACCGGAAAATTTTACTGCATGAATGGGAGTTGCCCAAGCGAAAGGGGCCTGAAGCTTGCCTACATAGACGAGCCTGTTGAAAAGGCGGAACTGCTAAAAGTTACTGAAAAGATAAGGGACGAGAGCAACGACAGCGACGACAGGGCAAGGATTGCCATAAGCCTGGTCCAGAACATCCCGTACGACCTTGGAAAGGTTCAGGGGACGAATATGAGCGGCAGGTATCCGTACGAGGTGTTGTACGACGGCCTTGGCATATGCGAGGAGAAGTCCAGGCTGCTTGCCTTCCTGCTCAGGGACCTGGGCTATGGCACGGCTTTATTGAAATACGGCGCTGAAAACCACATGGCAGTAGGCATAAAATGCGCGGACGATTATGCGGATTACAAAAACAACGGCACAGGCTACTGCTTCGTTGAAACGACCGTGCCGTCAATAATGGGCGACAGCAAAGGCGAGTACGTCGGCGGAAAGCGGATATACACGATGCCAACCGTAATCCAGATAAACGACGGCCTGACGTTTGACGCTGGAAGCATGGAATACTACGACGCCCTTGAATGGGAAGGCATAATGGAAAAGGCGGACGCCTCCCAAAACAAGGCAGTGGACAACGCCACTTACTCAGCATGGCTTTCAATGAAAAGGAAATACGGCATAGGCTGAGGCATCGATTTAAAAAGTGTTGGAAATCCAATTAAATCACTTTTCCGCCATTTTTGCGGGAAAGAAAAAAAGAAGAGAGATGGTGTAGATGGATGGAAGAGGAAGGCCGCCATTTGGCGAAAGAAAGATGTACCCGGCAAAATGCTCCGACTGCGGAGCGGACTGCGAGGTTCCTTTTGAACCGAAACAGGACAGGCCGGTATACTGCAGGGAATGCTTCAAGAAGCACAGGAAATTCTGATTCTCGGCTGAATCAGGGTTTTTGGGGTGTCGTAATCCGGGTCGTTTTTTAACAATTCCCTAGCTCGTTTTTAAATCATCCAGGAATAGTCGCATTGGCTCAATTGTTGTGGTCACTAATGTTATATGTTGGTGTATGAAAATCGGAAAAGTTAAAAACGAATCGGTTGAAACCTGCTTTGGGTAGGACAAATCGGTTGTCCTTGTAAGAAAGGGATGCCTTCATTGGGGCTTCCGTCAGGCGTTCGGCCATTAGTGCGGTGGACTGGACTTTAACTCGCCGTATGAAACCTGCGTCTGGTATCGCTCCCTATGAGGCGAAGGAGATAACCATTAGAGCAAGCGGGAAGGTTAAGACCGTTACCCGTGTTTGCTTGTGGCACTCTTTCACCGAGTCCAGCTACCCAATTTACCCTTATTAGATTGTCTGTCGCATCGCCATTTTTTGCCTAGTGGGCCTTTTCGTATGCTTGCAGACGATTCTTCCCTTGTTGAGCACCATCAGCGTGTCCTTCTCTAAAGGCTCGGCCCGGCTTGCGTATTTCCTGTCTATGAAATCAAATCTTGTGACTGCATACCCCGGGGCATGCTTGAGCCTAGAGACGTAAAGCGTCCTTTCCTCGGTCTTTCCACGATAGGCAAAAAGCAGGTCGCCTTCTGAGAACAGGCAATTGAATGTCCCGTATTCCCCTATTTCCCTGAGCTGTTCTCCAAGCCAGATAAAGCCATTGGCATCCCAATCCATTATTCCTCTTTTCCTTATCCTGTTCAGGAGATAGCACATCGCATACTCCGAATCTGTTGCGCCGACTGGCTGATATCTCCCGATGCCGCTTCCAAATGCGCCGTTTCCTTTTGCGAAACTTTTTATGCTTCCGTTGTGGGCAAAGGCATATTCCCTGCCGAAAAGGTTATGCGTAAAGGGATGGGTATTCTCATAGGATACGGGCGCGCTGGTGCTTATTGTTTGTCTGAGATGCAGTATGAATATCCTCGATTTGGTAATGGACGGGAATCCGTTCCCGGAATCCGTCAAGCTCCTGAAAAGGGCGCTTTCAGACGCCATCAACGGTTCCTTGATCATGGTTGCCCTTTTTCCCAGATAGAATGCAATGCCCCAGCCGTCACAACTCCGCGGATTGTCCAAGCTTGAGAACCTCCTGGTGTCTCCTATGACCCCTCTTTTCCTGAAATCGTCTACAAATGCAAATGAGCAAAGTGGCAGCTTATTCTCAACCGAAATCCCAAGCATCTCGCACATAGTATCTGTTAGTGTTTTGAAATGTAAAATTTAAAAATCAGATTAAGACATCCTTTCCTTCTCCCTGTCCCATTCCGCCTTGAGCGCATCCAACAGGTAGCCCCTGTTGGTGCCGAAGAATCCCGCCCCTTTCTCAAAGACATGGTCAAGGAACAGCCCAGGATTTTTCTTGAACATGAGGAATTGCTTTGCGTCCTCCGCGAACGCGGACATCAGCCTGGTTCCGTCCGCCTTCCCGTATTCAACTGAATAGTCTGTCTTGTCTATGTTTATGTTGCCCCTGAGGTTGACATATATCACTGCATAGGATATCTTTTCCATCGGCACGTTGAGCGACATGGAGATCGCCTTTTTGTATATCTCAAGCTGCTTCCTGTGGTCCCTGCCCCTGTCGTCCGAAAGTTTCTTGTCCGTCTTGTAGTCAATCACCAGGTAGCCGGACTTGTGCTCAAGTATGGCGTCAACCCTGCCGGTCAGCTTCATGTCCTCGTCTATGCCAAGCAGCCCCTTCACGCCTTCCGATATCTCGTATTCGGTAGAGAAGAACTTGAAATCCCCGTATTTTGACTTTATGGCTTCCATGCATTTCAGGAAATTTCCGAAAATGGCCTTTTCGTCTTCGCCATTCAGCTGGCTTTCCTCGAAGTCCCCCTTGCCGTACGCCTCAAAGAGATTGTGCATCCTTGAGCCCAGCCTCAGCGACGGCGCCGAGGATTCCGCATACGACGACAGGTCGAATATCTTGTTGATGAGATATTCATAGGGCTGCGTGCTTGCCTGCGTTACGCTTGAGAAAGAGATATGGTCAAGTTTGCCGAAAAATGAGCCGGCCAAAGCGCCGAGCCAGCCTTCGGTTTCCTTCTGGCTTATTATCTCATTTGCCTTGGCGACGTTGCCGGCAAGCAGGCATTTCCACGCTTCCACATGCCTGTCGTATTTTCCGAAAGAGGCAGACACCGACTCCGAAGACGATTCCTGCAGGCACTTGCCGCCCGCAGAATACCTGTCAGCCATCTCGTCCCTTTTCCTGTTGTCCGCCGGGATTATGACACTAAGGGAGTTTTCCGCCCTTGTCATTGCGACAAAGTCCACCCTGTCGTCTTCCCCTTCAATTTCCCCTTTCGCGTCCATGCCAAGGCTTTCGAGGATTGACTCGGAAACTGCCTTGAAAATGGGCAGGCTGTCCCTTCCCGGCACGGAAGGAAGATAGACGACCGTGTCGAATTCCATTCCTTTCGACTTGTGGACGGTCAAAAGGGAAACGCCGCTCTCCTCCATCTTGGGCTCCAGCCCTTCGTCCATCAGGTCTATGAAAGTGGAAAGGCTCCCCATCGTGAACCCGTCCCTCATTGAATAGAAATGCTCGATTACCCTGTTGTGTATCGCGGCCGCAGACTCGAAATACTCGCCGTCCATGGAGACTGAGCACGGAAGTATCTTCCTGCCGAAAATCTCCTTTATGAACGCAAAGCCGCCGCCAATGGCCCTGGAATACAGCATCGCCCTTATCTGCTCCATCGTGTGGCTGTCCTTGTTGGCCGAGACCTCAAACGCCTTCCTGAGGTCTATTTCCGCGAACGGGGTGAATAGGCCGAGGATTGCCTCGTCCTTCTTTTCCGAAAACAGCGCCTTCAGGTAGATGGAGATTTCCTCCTTTGCCTCGTCCGACATCTTGCCGCCTGAGAAGCTCCTGAACGGTATCCCGGCTTGCGACAGCAGTTCGGCTATCTTGTCCAGCTGGCGGTTCTTCCTTGCTATGACGCCGACGCTCTTTCCGACTGCCGCGCTTTCCCTTATGATTTTTGCCGCTGTCGCGTCAGGGTCCTGGGCGAAGATTATCGTCGGCTTTTTCCCCGGGCCTGCGGCGCTCCTGAGCCCTTTCAGCTCCTTTTCGAACTCCTTTGCGTCCTCGGAATTTTGCAGGAAAAACCCCCTGGCATAGTCCAGTATCTCCTGCGTGCTCCTCCTGTTGATGCCAAGGCAGAACTCCTTTGCGGTTTTTTTGAATCTTAATGCGTTGGAGTATGCGCCTCCCTGGAACCCGAATATGGCCTGCTTCCTGTCGCCTACCGCGAACCTCGTCTTTCCCGAGATCAGGGCCATCTCCGCCTCCATCATGTTGACGTCCTGCAATTCATCAACAAGGACATGTGCATATGCGCTTTCCTTCTTGAAGCTTTCCAGGAACAGCATGTGCAGGTCGTTGAAGTCCATGAACTTCTGTTTTTTCCACTTCTCGTAATGCGCGAACGCGTCAAGAAACGCGTCAAGTATCTTGAGCGTTTCCGCCTCCGAATAGGAAGGGTACCTTTTTTCCTTCCTTTTTGCAAGCAGGATGTCCCCTGCCCTTTTTGCATCTACTTTGCTTGGCAGGACGTTGTAGCTCTTGAGGAACCTTATGTTCTCGGAGATTGCCGGGATTATCGTCCCTGATATGTAATCGGCGCCGTAGTTGAACGCCTTTGTCTCGCCTAGCCTCTTCAGCAGGACATAGCGCCTTTCGGTTTCCGAAACGATTTCCGAGGGAATGCCGGGCACATTGTCCACAAGGTAGGAAAGCGCAAAGCCATGGAACGTGAAGACTTTGAGCTTGCCGATATTCAGCTTAATGCCGAGCTCCTTCGCCTTGGCGATTATCTTTTCTTCCATCTCCGCCTTTGCCCGCTCGGTGAAAGTGAGGCACAGAATTTCCTCCTGCGGGACACCTTGCTCCATGAGATAGAGATACTTATAGGCTATTGTGGTCGTTTTTCCCGTCCCGGGGTTTGCTATGACGAGCGTATCCCCTTCGTTAAGTATTGCGGCTTTTTTCTCGGGGTCGTCTACACGGTCCGGGATTGGCATGAACCGGTATGCACTGCATTCTTTTTATGCCTTGTCATCCGCCTGTCAGCACCTTTATCAGTATGTCCTGGTACGTGCAGTAGTCGCCTGTCACGAACGCCGCGTTGGATATGGGCTCGTAGTCGCATTGCATGGATATACCCTTATCCGAATAGGCCTTCTGTATCTGCGGTATCGTCATGTTCCCGCTTATCAGGTTTATCGCGGAATAGAATGAGCCGATCTCGCCTGGCAGCATGGTTTTGTCCACCTGCAGCCATTTGCACTGCTTCAGCGGCCCTATCGCCTTGGCATACTGCGTGCCGTTCAGCTTGAGGGAGTCTATCTTCTGGTCCGTAACCTCGGTAATGAGGGTATCCCCCTCAACCACGGAATTCTCCTTTATCGTTTTCCCGCTGCTCAGCACGTCCAGGCTCCAGCGCGTCTTGCCCTCTTTTATCAGCACCGTCCCGTTTATCCTGTCCGGGGCGTTCGCCATGCCGAGCTTGGACGCGTTCTCCGAACTGAAAAGCATCAGGCACCGTATGCCGTTGCCGGCCGCATACGCCTCGTTAACCGTGACGTTCTGGGTCACGTTGGAAGACTGGTTCTCAACAATCTCGTTGTTGTTCAGCAGGGAGCAGCATCCTGAAAGAAGCGCTATGGCGACAATGACTGAAAAAAGGGCTGTTTTTCGCATGTTTGATGAAGATGCAAAGATATTTAATACGTTTGCTGCACAATGATGATTGCTTCTTTTTCCTGAAAACAGGGAAATGGAGACAAAAGAGAGTGTAAAAAATGAAAGGATTTGGTGGATTCGGCGACAGGAAGATGTACCCAGCAAAGTGCTCCGACTGCGGAGTAGATTGCGAAGTGCCCTTTGAGCCGAAAGAAGGCAGGCCTGTTTATTGCAGGGACTGCTACAGGAAGCACAGCAAGTTCTAATAGCTACTAATAGCTAATAGATGAGTAGTGCAATTTTTTTTCTTATTTCAATTTTCCAGCCTTAGGGCTCAAACTATCTTGTGCATCAATAACGGCAAATTCAGCGTCGTGTCGCCATATAGCGTGACATGGCTGCTTTTCTCCCTGATTTTTCCCCAGCTGACCGCCTCCTTTGTCCTTGCCCCACTCAGCGAGCCGTCCCATTCCAACGCCGTTGTCAGGTAAATGGCGTAATCAAGGCCTCCTCTCGCTATGTTGGCCCCTATTATATGATGCTTGCTTATGCCTCCGCCGAGGATTATTGCGGCTGTTTTTTCCGCGTTTAGCGTTATGTCTGCCAGGTCCTTCATATCCTTTGTCACGTCAATCATGAAGTCCTTGTTCTTCTGCTTGTAAAAGTATGTTTGCAGACCTATGGCGCCATCCGTTATGCCGGGGCAGAAGACCTTCACGCCCTTTTCGTGGCAGTACCTTAGGAATGAGCAGTTGTCCTTTGAGTTTTCGTAAATGTGCTTGGCAAGATAGGCAGTAAGCTCGGAAGGCGATATGATGTTTCCCTTGTCCTTGACGCACTTTGCAACGACCTTGTTGAATACCTCCTCAAAAAGGACGTACCTGTCGCTAGGCACAAAGACGTTGCCTATCCTGTTTATGCCTTCCTCATGGAGCTTTTCGTCGTCAGCGTCAAACGTGCCCATAAGGTACGGCTTGAACGACTTTATCGTGTCGTGTTCAACCGCGCCTGGCGTTGTGACTATCACGTCAACAAGGCCGGACTGGACTAGCTTTGCGATGTATCCCCTTATTCCGGAAGCTACCATGTTTGCCGTGAAACCGAGATAAACTGTTATCTTTTCCTTCTGCTTTGTGTGCCTTATAGTCTTGAGTATCTCCCTCGCTGCGCCGAGGTTGGATGCCTGGAACCCGACGCTTGAGGCATTTTCCAGGTAATCGTCGAAATCCGAAACGTCCTTTATGTCTTCCATATTGATAATAGTCTGCCGCAGGGTTTTTATAGCCTTGCCGGAAGGCCTGTTTCAGCGCCTTATAACAGCCCTCATTTGTGCGGATACCTGCTTGCCTGCTGCACGCAGCTTTCGCGGGAGACGTTGTCCAGCAGCTTGTTGCAATACGATACGTCGGAAAGGGTGAGGCCGAGGCACTGGTCAAGCAGCTGCTCGTCAGTTAGCTGATGGCATACCGTGTCGTTGCCATGGGATATCGCATACCCCTGGATGCAGAGCTCCGTTTTCCGCTCCTTGCTTTCCAAAAAGCAGGTGTCGTCGCATTCCATATTGAGGCACTCGCGCCAGTCCCCGAGGATGTCGGCGCGGCAGAGGGTCCTGTCCAGCGCGCGGTAGCGCTTTGCGCAAAGCGAGGTGTCATTCGAATTAAGCACAAAATCCCCGAGGCATGAGTCGTACATCCACATGCCTCCGGAAAAGTAGCTGTATGCCGCGCTGCATATTTCAGTGTCGTTGTTCGCTATTGCCAGGTCGCGCATGCACCAACGAAGGGACAATGAGTTGGGCGTGTCTGTTGATCCATATGTCCCGTTTTCCGGAAGGAACTGTGAACAGTTCTGCTCAACCAAGCTAACTGTCTCTTCAGATGCGGAATTGTATGATGTTATGGATATGTTCGATTTGGCGACTATGGTGCCGCGGCTGCCCGAGATTACGACTAGCGCTATTATGTATTTGCCTGGCTTAAGCCCGTGGTATTGATGGACGCCGGATTCATAAGCTGGGCCGCTGCCAGGCGCATTCGCGGTGAAATTTTCATTTAGCGGAACCACCACTGCGCCGTTCTTCGCAAAAAGCATGAAGCCATACACCGTTCCATGCAGCAGGCCCTTCTGCACAGGGTAAAACCAGCTGTTTGAGTCTATTGAGGATACCTGCACGCCGTCCTTGTCCACTGCATAAACGCTGTACATGTGGATGATTGATTCTGAGATGGTGACATTGAGCGGCTCGGGCGCAGGCTGGCTTTCAAACAGGCCGCAGCAGCCGGCAAAGGCAATGGAAAGCGCCGCAACAAAAGCAAGGGCCGGGAATTCGCCTTTTTGCATGCAGTGATGTTGCGCCAGCAATATTATAAACGGCAACGCCAGCAGGGTTTTTATAGCCTTGCCGGAAGAATGTCAATTGCGCCGGGGTGGCGGAGCGGTCAACGCGCCAGACTCGAGGCGGATAAAAACGCAGTTTTAGGCTGCGTCCCTCAGAAAGGAGGGTTGAACCTTAAGGGAACCTTGGTTCCCTTAGGTGGGACATCTGGTGCCCGCAAGGGCGCAGGGGTTCGAATCCCTTCCCCGGCGCATATTATTGAAATACTAACGCTTTGGTACATTTCAGATAAATGCGTTTATTTTTAAGAAGTTACTATCAAGCCTCAACTATTATAAATAGTTAGATATTATCAATCATTTGTGAAAGTATGGATAAAGAAGCAGATCTCTTTATATCTGGAATATGTATTATTGTTTTAGGAATCGTTGCAGGAATAACTATCTTAGAACAGACAGCAACACTAGATAAATTATCTGGAGATCAATCAATAGTCAGCTTAATTGCTATTATATTGATTATAATTATAGCACTGAGATTAGTATTATATGATTTTTTGAGGTTCTGTTCAAAAGTTTTAGATATTATAAAAAAGATACAACCAACAGCAAATAGAATTAATATCAAAAAATCAGATTATGAATTAAATAGAGCTAATTTTTCAGCAACAATGGGACTTGGGATGATAGCACTTTGTTATACAATGATTGATAAGAAAGATTTAATCATAGAATCTAATAAATATATCTTTGGTAGCTATAGTAATTGGATATTTAGTATTTCAATACTGGTAGTAATGTATTTTGGAGTTCTGTCTTTTTTGCATACATTTATCCACTATTTTTGGCATTTTAAGAATAGAGATAAAGATATGCTAAAAGATCTATTCTAAAGTTTTAAATAATCTTATATCAGTACACAAGATAGAATAAAAACATTGAAGATAATGTATATCAGCGTCAGTGTTTCTATAATCGCAACCCTTCCCCGGCGCATATCTTCTACTCTTCTACCTGCTTGTAGATGCCGATGTAATTCCAGCTTTTGATTGTGCCCTTTACTTCCTGCAAATCGCTTGAGAATTCCGGGATGTCTTCAAGCATCTTCACCTTTCCTTTGTGCAAAACAAGGTTCTTCGTCGCATCCCTTGGCGGCTTAAGATGCTCAACTATTACGCCGTCTTTTTCCTTTTCTTTCCTTAACTGCTCTAATTTCGACAAATCGTATTCCCTTCCGATCTCGGCAAACGGCTCTTTTCCGATATTGAAGAAAAGGCCTGCTCTTTTATGGCCAAAAATCCTCTTGAACCAGCGCTCAAAATCCTCATCGCCTGATTTGAGCATTTCATCCAATCCTATTTCTTGGCCTTTTAACATTCTTATCAAAAAAGCCTCTTTTGCCCTGTTCGCAACATTGGTGTATGTCTCCCTGTACATCAATGCCCTGAACTTCAACAATTTGGTTAACAGTGCAGGATTGTCAAAGACCCATTCGCCGCCGATGTTCCATAAATTATTGTACTGGTCAAAGATGCCTTTCTCGGCACAAAGCTTTTTTCTTTCATCGTTAAAGCCGCTGCACATCCAGCTTTGGTCTATTGCCAGGTAGGACAGGTTGTCGGCATCCAGCCCTTCTTTGGAATTTATCAGTTTTCCGACAATGCCTTTTCCCTGTATCGCGGCAATCAGTTCTGCAACATGTATGCCATGTTTTTTCAGCATTTCTTTAATCAAAGCGGATTTTTTTATCATATGCTCAACAAGGCTTTCTTCCTCATAGCTTCCGGGCTTGATCAATTTTCCCTGGTCGGAATAAGGCAATATCGCAAGGTCGTGGTATAATCCTGCCGCAATGCCCAATTTCCTTTCATGCTCGCTGAAATTGTTCCTGTGCAGCACTATGTCCATCATTCCTGCTGCAACAAAGGAATGGAATTCCCTGTTCTGGGACTGGCATGCATTAAGCAGGCTTGCCCCGACAGTGCCAAGCTGCTTTATCCTCCTTAGCCTGCTGAATTCTTCAGTGCAGACAAGGTCATGGTAAATGTCTCCTGTTGGCATATAATGGAAATCGGTTCCTGTTATAAGCAGGAATGGGCCATCAAAGTCGTTGAAATTGGCCCCTCTGACATACTTCAAATCAGGGGTGCCGATATCTTTCACTGGCCAGCCGCTTGTTACGGGCGTTCCCTCAGCCGCTTCCTTTGCCTTTCTCAATGCTCTTCCAAGATTATCGGGTTTGGCTGCGTCTTTTTTCTTTTCCTTTCTGGAAAGCATATGGCAATATTGCCCATGACTATTTTTAAGCATATCCTTACATTAAAAGAAACAAAGGAAACGCTTTGCCTTCTAAATGAATCTATCCTCCCGCCGTTATGTCAGCTAGGGGCAGCCTTGGTCATTTGTCCCAGCCAATGTTGTTGTTCCGCTGCAGTCGCCGTCAGGGCCGGAATAATCCCAGGAATATTGGGCATTGAAGGTGGAACAGTCAGCGCTGAACACCACGTCATAAGCGGACAATGTTGAGGTTCCTGACCCATCAGGGACAGTCCTGCTTTCTATGTGCAGAGTAGTGCCAATGTACGTCCCCGTAACAGGGCCATGGCCGACATCGCCCATTATGCCATTCGTAGCATTGCGCTGTATGGTTATGTCATAATTGTTGGTGGAGCCCACTCCATTGCATGCGCTGTCATCCTCCGTAACGGTAACATGCCAATTTGCGACAGATACGTCTGATTTTACTGGAAGGCTGGTATCGGAACATACGCTGTTTCCGCCCATGTCTGCAATGCAAACGCTGATTGGATATGTGTCCGGATTGGCTCCCTCAGGGACCGTCCCTGAAAGAAGGCCGTTGAGGTCCATAGACAAGCCAAGGGGCTGGCCTGAAACCGTGAACGTGTAGGGTGGGTCCTGGTCTTGGGCGTTTGTGACGTCCATGCAGTTGACCCCGCTCGGCTGGCTGCAGAAGTTGTATTGGTAAGCCGTCCCGATTGTTGCAGTGTCTATTGTTGCAGGAAGCGTAAATTTAACCTTGGGCTTGTTCACAACAAGCGAAAGGCTGAAAGGCCCGCCGACCTTTCCCTTTGAGTCAGTTACGGTAAATGAAATCGGGAACATCTGCATTGAAGTGCCAGGATTCAAGGTCGGAGCTGCGCCAGTTATTGAGCAGCCCGGCTCGCTGAAAACCAATGCGCCTGGAAGCGAGCCTGAGCATGCATATGGCGGAGACCCGCCTGAAACTGTTATCGCCGCGTTGTATGGCTGGCCTGAGGTTGCGCCAGGGATTGCCGTGGCCGCGCCAATGGCCACAGACGTGTTGATTGTGATTCCGTTGCTGGTCATGTTTTTTGGAGTGGAAGTGTTGGAAGGCGTTGTGCATCCAGCCAAAAATAGCGATACAATCAAAACAGCGAAAATCAGGTTTCTGTCCATGTCATTATTCCAATGAGAATGTTTTTATGGTTTTCTGGCTTGGCAGAATCCGGATGCAGGGGCATTTACCGAAGCATCTCATCGGACAGGGGCAATTGTTTAAATAAATGGATAAACATGCTTATTTAAAAATAATTGCGGGCCATAACCATATATGCTGGAATCGAAGGGCAATCCCCAGGAAAAGAAAGCCCCTGAGGATGCAAAAAAGGCATTAGGCAAGGCAAAGGACGCAATTGAGAAGATAAAAAAGATAGCCTCCGCGGCATACGTCATGGACACTGAGATGGACTGCAGCAATTTCCATTCAACCATATTTTCCATGGATGCGACGGAAAGGGGATTCGTGCAGACTGTTTTCTGCGTCCCGGAAACCACCCATGGGCAGACCCTTGAAGACTGCTGCGAAGGGGGAAAGATGGCGGAAGAGATAGAGAGGGCATTGACTAAATGGAGCTCCTACGCCTCAATCGGGGGGGTTGCGCAATATTCATTGTGGAAAAGGGCGCCGATATATACATCTGAAAGGACGCCTGCCGGCGTCTTGGGCAAGTTCGACATTGAGTTCAGGCCCGCAAGCCCCGAGGAGGCCCATGCGGATTTCGAGCGTTTCGGGGAACAGGTCGTACCGAAAACCTGGGCAGACGCAGACGAAAGGGAGAGAAAGACAGGCACAAAAATAAATTTTTTGGGCGAGGATTTCCTTTATGACGGGCCATTGAGGGTAGCGGGCTTCCATTTCACGACAAGGGTGTTCGGGGGCGAATTCCCTGACGACATCAGCCAGGCGATAGCCGAGGTCAATGAAAATGCCCCGAAAAGGGAGCTGATTGTGCACCAGGGATACCACTTCTTCCATGCAGACAACGGAAGGATCATGTATTCCGCTTTCTTCAGGCCGGAAGAGTATTGCGCAGGCAAGAGCAAGCTCTTCGGGGACGTAATAATAAGCGATGGCAGGATGGCATTCTTCCCGAACGGGAACAGGGTCGATGCAAAGGATTTCAGCGACCTTCTGATGAAGGAGTGGATATACTAAATGGCAACAAAGCTGGCCAGGCTGGAAAAATCTGCGAAGCTACGGATGGACCTTGGCAGCAAGAAGCCTGCGCCTGAAAGAACCCCCTTAACGTTTGAGCCAAGGGAGGTTGTGTGCGGCGTCTTTGAGAAAAAGGTCACCCAGATGTTCAACCTGGAATGGGCGGATGTGAGGGACCTGGGCCACGTCCCGGACTTGATATCAAAAGACAAGACGTTCTTCGTCGAGGTCAAGGCCGCGGCATACGACAACGGCGGGGTCATAAACATGGGGCAGCTGCGCAGGTTTGACAAGGAGGTCATGGTAAGGCGGTTTTACGCGTTCCCGTACCATTCGGTCAACAGGGGGCAGGCGCACCGGTTCCCTACGGAGGAGGCACTGAGGGACGCGCTGGGCCTGAGGTCGCTGTACCTGTTCCCGTTCAGCGTAGTGAAGGCGCATTTCAACGCGTCGTGGAAGATACGCAACCCGAAGCACGACGATTACGTCCAGCTTAGGGAGTCGCTGGCAAACAGGATTTTCGGGAAGGACGCTGAAGCATGGAGAAAGCTTTGCCTTGACCCAAGCCAATATAAGATGGCAAAGCCGCACGAAAAAATCCACATCGTTACAAGGGACGGATATTTGGAGCAGCAGCTGCTTAATTCATTTAACCCTGAAAATATATAGGGAAAGACCTAGTAGCCTTCCCCGTATTCCGTGTTGTGCACCTTGTGCGCGCCCCTTTCTTCCTTGAACTTGTTCGTGTTCTCTTCGGGCGCCTTGCGCTTTGTTGCCTCTCCGAGGCCTCGGTCAAACTTCTTCTGGCGCTCCTCGCGGCCTCGGCTAGGCGAATTCCTGCGGTCCCTTCCACCGCCAAAGTTGCCCTTGCTGCGCGCGATGTGCTTGTCCCTCATATGCTCAAGGCTGCGCTCAACGAAGGTTATCGCCTTGCCTGCCTTGCCCATCCTTCCAGTACGCCCTATCCTGTGGAGGTGCGTTTCGGCATCGCGGGCTATGTCATAGTTGATAACCAATGCGACATCGTCAACGTGAAGGCCCCTGGCTGCGACGTCTGTTGCGACCAGGACCCTTACATTGCCCTTCTTGAAGCCCATCACGACGCGCTCCCTTGCAGGCTGGCTCATGCCGCCATGCAGCTCCCCTGCCATGACATGCTTGTCTTTCAGTTTCCTGAAAACAGACTGGACCAGATGCCTTGTTGCCGCGAAAACGAGAACCTTGCCGTGCTCATCCCTGAGGATGTCAAGCAATTTGCCAAGCTTCTCGCTCCTGCTTATCCTTATCTCCTCTTCCTCTATCTGCTCGGGCTTCTTCATCTCGCCCATTTCCACGTATTCCGGAACGTTCATGTACCGCTCTATGAGGCTGCTTTCCTTCCTTCCTATTGTTGCGGAAAGCATGAGCGTCTGCCTTTTTTCCGGGACTTTTGAGAACACGTATTCCATGTCCTTCTGGAAGCCCATGTCAAGCATCCTGTCTCCCTCGTCCAACACGACAATGTCGTATTTGGACAAGTCGATTGCATTCCTCTTCTGCAGGTCAATCAAGCGCCCGGGCGTCCCGACCACTATTGAAGGGTGGTCCCTTAGCGCCCTGATCTGGCCCTCGTAGCCATGGCCGCCATAGACTATGGCGTAGCGCATGCCGTGGGCATTCGCTATCGGCTTTATGTCGTTGACGATTTGGCTTGCCAATTCCCTTGTTGGCGCGATTATTATCGCCCCATTTGCCTTGCCGGACGATATGCGCTCTATTATGGCTATCGCGAACGCAAGCGTCTTGCCTGTGCCTGTCTGGCTCCTTATCACTAGGTCCGAACCCTTCATCAGGACCGGTATGGTGCTAACCTGCACGTCCGTCGGGACTTGAACCCCGATCTGTCTCAAGGCTTCGGCTGTGCGTGGCGAAACCCCTAATTTGCTAAATCCCATTTTTATCATCTTTTTTATAGTCAATTCTAGAAAGAGAACTTAAATTACTGACTTCCAATTCATCCAATCCTCTTTTACAAAATCACTATTTTTGTATCATTTGTGCTTGAAAGGATTTTTAAATGTTTCACTCGCCCCTGGGGATGCCGGGGCTTTGCAATGCCCTAAATATGGATACAGAATGGATGATAAAACAGGAAGCGTCTTCACGGCTGGTTTTTACTTAACCTGCCATATTCAACATAGGCGTAGGCAACGCATGCCATTATTGAAACCGCTATCGGGCCTATGAGAAAGATGAAAGCGTAGGAAGGCAATAGCAGGCCAATCAATGAAATGGCCGCAGATGCCTTGAAAAGGGATGCGCCAAGCCTATGGGTCCTGTCCCAGACTTTTTCATTTGAAAGGGTCGGGGGGAGCCTTATGCCTATCGTGTAGTTCTGCTTCGCATGGCCAATGGCGTATCCCAGGAAATACAGCAACGCCGCAAACCCAGGAACCATGAGCTGGACAAGGTCAAACGAGAACGGCGCGGCATTCCAGGCCAAAACAATGGAATGGATATAGACCATGAACAGGAAAATCACAACCACAAACTCGTAGTAGTATTTCTGGGTTTCCTTGGAATCCTGGAGCTTTTTGTCAAACCTGGGCAAAAATATGAATAGCAGGGACAAGAACGCCAGAAGGATTGGGATAAGGAAAGCGCCGGCCTCCTTTGGCATGTAGCCGTTGGGGTTTCCGCCTGCATTCCAATGGGTCACCATCAGGGAAGGCAAACCAGGGTAGTACAGGAACGAAATAAGCAGGGACAACAGGATTATGGCGGATATCAGGGCGTATATCTTCCTCATGAGCGTCATAGGCCTATAAAGGTTTAAAAAACAGGAATAATAGGCAAAAATATAAAAATTAGGCGCTTCAAATGCATTCAATGTCAATCACAAAGGCCATTGAGACATATAGGAAGAACTATGACGCGGCCATACTGTTCGCGATGCCGCTGCTGCTTTCGATAATATTGATACTGCTTTATCCCTATCCGACGTTCACGTCGCTTGGCGGGATATTCCTGCGCGTAGTCACGGTAGAGGACCTGGGGATTTTCGGCATAGGCATGATAATAGCCATACTGCTGCTCTCAATAGCGCTGCTTGGGACGACGATAAGCGCGATTTCCCTCATAGTCAAGGAGGAAAGGGTGGGCCACAAGATAAAATACAGCTTGTTCGTTGAGGCCATAAAGACATACACGATAACCATATCCGTGTTTTACCTTCTGCTGTTCCTGCTGCTGGAGGGCATCCAGCTTGCGGTGTACATGCTCGGCATTGACGCAATACTTTACTCCGTCCTTTCGCTTGCGCTTTCATACGTGCTGTTCTTCGCGCCGTTCGCCATGGTGATAGACGACTATTCCATACCAAGGGGCATAATGGCCGGCTTTGAGCATTTGAAGACAAAGCCGCTTGACCCGCTCAAATGGTTCTTCGCGATAATGGCGACAAACCTCATAGTGATGCTGATTTTCAGCCTTTTCATGGACTATTCCGCAGCGAAGATTCTTGTGACTGTAATAAACGGGCTTGTGCTGCTGCCTTTCATGATAGTGTACGGCGCCCATATGTACGTGGACAAGTACCCGATGACAAGAAAGTGATGAAACATGAGGATATTGCTTATACATTCTGACGAGATAGACGTAACGCCCAAGCAGAAGGCCATAAAGAGCGCTGAGGAAAACCCAAAGGGGTTTGAGGTAAAAGACGCGATAGTGGCATTCACCGCAGTTGAAAACGAGGACAGTGACGCGGATGCCGTCGCTGCCGCGCTTGCGAAGGAGATTGAAGCGTATTCCGCGCAGGTCAAGGAGAAGAAGATTGTGCTTTATCCCTATGTTCATCTTACGTCGCAGCCTTCTCCGCCGGGCATAGCAAAGGCCGTGCTGGACAAGGCGGGGCCGCTGCTTGAAAAGGCCGGATTCCAGGTATGGACTGCGCCTTTTGGCTGGTACAAGGCGTTCACGCTCAAGGCAAAGGGCCACCCTCTTTCTGAATTAAGCAGGCAGGTGACGGGCGCAAAGGGCGCATCAGTGAAAAAGGAGGAAGAGCACGAGTCAGAATCCCTTAAGGCAGAATCAACGGTCAAGAGCAAATTTTACATATTCGGGACTGACGGAAAGCTTACCCCGATTGAGGAGTACAAGTTCCAGAAAGGCAACCTTGAGAAGCTTGCCACTTACGAGACGAAAAAGGCAAGGGTTTACGCAACGGCCCCGCCGCACATAAAGATAATGCAGGACCTTGAGCTTGTTGACTACGAGCCTGGAAGCGATTCTGGAAACTTCAGGTATTATCCCAAAGGAAAAATGGTGAAAAAGCTGCTTGAAAATTACATAACAGGCATATGCCTGGATTACGGCGCGTTTGAGGTTGAGACGCCGATAATGTACGACTACGAGCACCCGTCGCTGAAGAAATACCTCAACAGGTTCCCTGCAAGGCAGTACACCGTGCTTAGCGACGAGAAAAAGCTGTTTTTGCGCTTCGCGGCCTGCTTCGGCCAGTTCCTTATGGCGCATGACGCGGTCATAAGCTACAGGCAGCTTCCGCTCAAGATGTTCGAGCTGACGAGATACAGCTTCAGGAGGGAGCAGAGCGGCGAGCTTGCCGGCCTGAAAAGGCTAAGGGCGTTTACAATGCCGGACATGCATACGATGGCCGCTGACATGGCCATGGCAAAGACGGCTTTTGAAGAGCAGTTTGTCAAGTCCATGGAATTCCTTTCCAGCCTTGGGCTGCTTGAATATACCGAGCTTGCGTTCAGGATACAGGAGGACTTCTTCAACGAAAACAAGGACTGGTACATCGGGATGGTGAAGAAAGCGGGCAAGCCCATGCTTGTTGAGATGTTCAAGGAAAGGTACGCGTACTTCATAACCAAGTTTGAATTTAACTTCATTGATTCCATGGACAAGGCAAGCGCATTGTCAACGGTTCAGATAGACGTCGAGAACGCAGACACCTACGACATAAGCTACATAGACGGCAAGGGGCAGAAGATTAGGCCGCTCATACTGCATGCCTCGCTCAGCGGGGCTGTTGAAAGGGACATTTACGCGCTTTTGGAAAAGGAAGCCATGGAGATGAAGAAAGGCAAAAAAGGAATGCTGCCTTTGTGGCTTTCGCCTGCGCAGTTGAGGATAGTGCCTGTAAGCAACGACAAACACCTTGATTACGCGAAAAAGCTGGCTGAAAGCGCGAAGGGCAAAAAAGTAAGATTGGAAATAGACGACAGGGAGGAGACGCTGCCATGGAAGATAAGGTCAGCTGAAAAGGAATGGACGCCTTACATTGCCGTTGTCGGGGACAAGGAAATTGAGAGCGGAAAGGCCTTTGTGACAATAAGGGAAACGGGAGAAAGGAAGGCTATGTCCATTGACGAGTTGCTGGATGAGATTGAGAAGAAGACGTCAAAGTTCCCGTTTGAGGCGCAGACGTTCCCGATGCTGATTTCAAAAAGGCCCGTGTTCAGGAACGTGCTATGATGCGCCTTTTTGTCGCAGTTGACATCCCCAATGAGATACTAAACAGGGTCTGCGATGCAACAAAGGAGCTTGCCGACCCAAACGTGAAGGTCATTCCGCGCGAGAACCTGCATATCACGCTTGCGTTCCTTGGGGAAATGAAACAGGAGGATGCGGAAAAGGTTTTGGCAGGCCTGAAGTTTGAGCCGGGCGATGTCACGCTAAGGGGCGCGGGCGTATTCCCGAACCCGGAGTTCGTCAAGATAGCGTGGGTTGGCGTTGAAGGCAGGGAGATGAAGAGGAACGCTGACAAGCTCATAAAGGCGTTCAAGATTGAGGAAGGCAGGGAAGCAAGGCTGCATCTTACTGTTGCAAGGGTCTACGGAAAGACGGACGAGGCAAAAACTTTTGTTGAAAAATACAAGACGGCTGATTTCGGGACGTTCAGGCCTGATGCAATCTGCCTGTACGAAAGCTTGCTGAAAAAGCCCAATCCCGAATATAAATTAATCAGGAAATACGGGCTTTGATTATTTGCGCGACGGGGCGAGCTTGAGCTTGCCGAACATGCTCGCTATGCTTTTGACCGTAGCTATGCTGAACAGCCTCTTGGTGCCTTCAACCGCCTTCGCGTCCGTTTCGGACGAAAGCCAGACAAGCGTTACGACCTTCTTGAGGAACGCCTTTGTTATGTTGGGGTCCTCCTTCTTGAGCCCGCTTATCATGCCGTCCAGCTCAACCTTCTTGTTGGCGTAAAAGTCCTTGAACTTGTCGCTCTTTTCCGCCTTTTTCCTTTCAGGCGGCTTTTGCGCAATCTGCTGCTCTTCCTCATCTCCCTTGTATATCTGGAAAACCATCATGCCATTCACCTTTTGTATCCGAATTCCCTTAACAGGTCCTTCCTCTCCTTCGCCTTTTCCGGGGTCTCAACGCCCAGCGGCTTGTTGCCGTCGACAACGCCGATTATTCCGCGGCCTTGCGCGGTTTCCGCGACAATGACCTCAATCGGGTTTGACGTTGCCGCGAATATGTTGACCACTTCCGAAACCGCCATCAGCCTGTTTATGATGTTGAGCGGCCAGCCGTTGTTCATGAATATCACGAAAGAGTGGCCTGCGCCTATCCTGTCTGCCGCGGCAGTCGCCTTTTTCACCATCGCCTCGTCGTTGCCGTCGTGCCTTATGAGCAGGTCCCCGCTGGCCTCGCAGAATGCGACCCCGAACTTTATCGCGGGGTTGGTCTCCACTATTGCCTCGTATATGTCCTCAACCGTCTTTATGAAATGGGATTGGCCAAGTATGACGTTTTCCCCGTTTCCAGGCTTTATGGAGACCTTGCTTATGGCGATGTCGGCCATGAATACGCTTTTCCATCAGGTGTTTTTAAAGGTTATATAAAGGTGCCTCGGAAAAGCCACAAAAGGCGACAGCAGGCCCCTATAATCGGACTAGTCGGAGTTCGGCCATCTGGCGCTATTGTGTTGATTGACGAGTGTGCATGTTTAAAAATAGTTCGTCCCAAAACATGGCTATGGCAGAAAAAAGCGAGAAAAGGATAGTCATACGCTCAAGGGACGATTACAGGAGAAGCGTCCAAAGGGCAATCCTGGCCGCAAAGGACGTTGTAGAGCCAAAAAGAGGAAGGTGGATTAAGCCGCTTGCGATAGGCCTGCTGGGCGGGGTTGTCGCGTATTACGGAACCATTGCCATAAACACTGCGCTAAAGCAGGACATGAAGTACGAGTCAGCCAAGCAGCAGGCGCAGCAAAAGGTAATTCCAACCCTGCCTGAAGCCATCGCTCCGGCAGCCGCAAAGGCAAGCCCGATTGTTGCAAACAAGGAGACGTCGGGCCTGATGAAGGTGCAGCAAAAGGCCATGCCAGCCCCGATGCCGGCTGCGGCGCCTGCAGACCATGCAATGGCAAAGAAGAACAGGCCGAACACAAGGTCTGAACTTATCAGCATAATCAATGCCAATGCAAAGTGCGGGGAAAGGCCCGATAAAACCGAGTATAAAATATCAAACATGAAGGAGCAGCTTGCAAAAGCCACCAAGACAGCGAAAACTGAAAAGCCGAGGCCGGCAGTCGCAAAGCCTGAAAAGCAGAGGCAGGCGGCTGCGAAGCCAGAGAAACCAAAACATGGCGCAACAGCCTACAGCCCGCCAGCCACCACGGCAAAACAGGATGCTGCGAAGAGCGACACTTCTTCAATATGGGAGGACGCGTATCACCCCCAGGGTGCCGATTCCTTGGGGCCGATGACTGTGTTTAATAAAGCCCCGGAGTGCGTCCAAAAGTACCTGACATATGGCTTTGACTCCCTCAGCAGCAGCAAAATCCGCATCAACCTGGACAAGATAATCGGGGGGGATGAGAGGTACCTGGGCATCAAGCTGGATGGCAAGGTAATCGACATAGACGGGAGCGAGAAGGGCGGCAAGAAGACCTGCATAATAAGGCTTGCGGACAAGACCTTCACAATAGAGATAGAAAAGAAGGGCGGCGCATTCAGCAGGAAGTACGCCGACATAA
>Ga0209777_10001861_pt1 | contig 29095 bp, 25 predicted proteins | sample FrelakmetHBP12HB_FD_187147 | JGI IMG/M metagenome (GOLD analysis project Ga0209777, IMG submission 187147) | Freshwater lake sediment microbial communities from the University of Notre Dame, USA, for methane emissions studies -HBP12 HB (SPAdes)... | ecosystem: Environmental > Aquatic >...
ATCAGCTTTAGGAAAGGCGTCAAGACAAATCTGGAATGCGAATCTGCTCCCGACCGGCTGGTCCCGTCAGCAAAATGCGGCAAAATGACTTACGAGCGATCCGGCTGGGCTACCTGCGGAACCGCTGGGATGCGTCCGTTTCGGCCTCACGAGGGTCACGAAGAGCGCCACCGCAAGGACGGCCATGATCCCGCCGTAGAGGAAGGTCGCCCGGAAGCCGAAGCGTTGCCACAGGAGCCCGGCCGCGACGCTGGCGCAGAGATTCGCCATGCCGGTGGACATGTGGTAAACCCCCATTCCCGTCGCGCGGTACTCCTCCTGCACGAGCTTCGACGCGTAGGCCTTCCCCACGCCGTCCGTGAAGGCCGTGTAGAACCCGTAGACCGCGAACAGGGCCCAGACGATCCGCGGGTCATGGTTCAAGGCGAAGCCCGCGTATACACAAGCGAACAGGAACAGGCCGAAGGTGAACACGCGGCGTGAGCCGATCCGATCCGCGAGCGCGCCGGCCGGGTAGGAGCCGAGCGAGTAGGTGAGGTTGTACAGCACGTAGGCGAGGATCACGGTGACCATCGCGTTGGAGGTCGAGGAGAACAGCTCTTTCGCCCGCAAGATCAGGAACGCGTCCGAGGAGTTGCCGATCGCGAAGACCATGTTCACGAGCACGAAGATCCGGAAGTCGCGATTGAAGACGTGCCAGCCGAAGGTGGGCCGTTTGTACCGCGCCTGGAAGGGGCGTTCCTTGACAACGAAGATCAGCAGCACCCCGAGGATCGCCGGGATGAATGCCCAGCGGAAGATCGTGCGGTACGCCTCGGGACTGTCGCCCAGGCGGCTCATGAAGTAGAGAGCGACCAAGGGGCCCGCGACGGCGCCCAGGCTGTCCATCGCGCGATGCAGGCCGAACGCCCGGCCCCGCTGCCCTTCCGTGGTGTAGTCGGCGATCAGCGCGTCCCGGGACGAGCTTCGCAGGCCCTTTCCCGTGCGGTCGGCCACGCGCATCGCGAGAACGAACGGCCATCCTCGCGCCAGGGCGAGCATCGGCTTCGAGAACGCCGACAGACCGTACCCGCCGATCACGAACGGCTTCCGCCTGCCGAGACGATCCGACCACCAGCCCGAGAAGATCTTGAGGATGTTGGCCGTCCCCTCCGCGAGGCCCTCGATCAACCCCAGCGCCGCCATGGGCGCATGCAGCACCGTGGTCAGGAACACCGGCACGAGCGGGTAGAGCATCTCGGATGAGATGTCCGTGAGCAGGCTCACCCAGCCGAGCAGCACCACGTTGCGGGGGATGCGGCCCTCCCGGGCCGCGGGGGACGGCTCTGTCGTCTGGTTCATCATTGGGGCATGATAGCCGATGACCGGCCGGGCTGCAGGCCGCGGGAACCTTTTTCGGTTCAATCGGTTTCAGCCGGTTCTTCGGGTCCGATTGGTCCGTTCCGGTCGCCCTGCGACGAACCAACGAGGTGTCAAGACATGAGAATCCGGCTCCTTACGCTGATGTTCTTGGGCTTGGCGCTCCCCGCGTTCGCGGGGACCGCTCCCCCCGGCGGCGCGCGTCCCGTTCTTGCGCCTGCCTTCACGCTGCCGACGCGCGACGGGTCGTCGGTCTCGCTCGATTCCCTCCGGGGGAAGGTTGTGTTCGTCGACTTCTGGGCTTCCTGGTGCGCCCCCTGCCGGAAATCCTTCCCGTGGCTTGCCACCCTGCACGAGCGCTACGCGCCGAAGGGGCTTCGGATCGTCGCGATCAACCTCGACAAGAAGTCGGCCGCGGCCTACGCGTTCCTCGATGGCAGCCCCGCGCCCTTCGTCATCGCCTTCGATCCCGACGGAAAGACGCCGGAGGCGTACAAGGTCGTCGCGATGCCGTCGAGTTTCCTGATCAGCCCGACGGGTACGGTCCTGTACTCTCATGCCGGCTTCGACCCGAAGGAGAAGGAAGTGATCGAGAAACTGATCCAGCAGGAGTGCTCCCAGTGAGGCCGCGGACGGGGCTCCTCATGCAAGCGCTGCTTGTTGTTGCACTCCTGGGTCTGGGGGCCGGTTGCGCGGCCACTCGCGTGAAGCCCTGGGACCGGGACCTGCTCGCCGAGAAGAAGATGCAATTCAACCCATCCCCCAGCGAATCCGACGTCGATCAGCACATCTACTTCAGCAAGGAAGGCTCGACCGGCGGCTCCGACGTGGGCGGCGGGGGATGCGGATGCAACTAGGGGTTTCGAAACCGACGTCGCCCCTTCGCAGCAGACTGAGCGCCGCCGCCGGAGCCCTTCTCGCACTGGGATCGCCGGCCGTCTCGCACGGCGATGCGGCCAATCCAACCTGGCACGTGGACGCATCCACCCTCTTCTACGGCGAGAGGAGCCGCACGCGCATCGTCGAGCCGGTCGTCCGCGTCACGCGCCTCTTTCCCGACGGACAGTCGATCTCCGCGAAGCTTGCCTTCGACACGATGACCGGAGCGACCCCGAGTGGTGCGATGCCCTCGGGCCGGGTCCAGACGACCACAACCGCGTCGGGTCACGTCGTCACGAGTACCGTCGGCGACATTCCGCTCCTTCCCTTCAGAGACACGCGGGCCGCGCTCGACGTCGAATGGCAGAAGCCGATCCTCGGGACGCTCCGCTCCACGATCGGCGGGCACGTTTCGCGGGAGAAGGACTACCAATCGCTGGGCGCGAACGCCAAGCTCTCCGTCGACTTGATGCAACGATTGACCACCGTGACCGTGGGCGCCGGCACCAACCGGGACAGCGTCTTTCCCATCGGCGGAACTCCCGTCGGGCTATCCGACGGGACGATCCTCGACACCGGATCGCAGGCAAAGCGCGTCACGGACGGCATGGTCGGATTGACGCGCGTGATCACGCGGCGCTGGATCGCCGCGGTAAACGTCTCGAGGACGCTCGAGAGCGGCTACCTGACCGAACCGTACAAGGTCGTGAGCCTCCTCGATCGCGTGAACGGCCTTCCCTCCGGAGAGCTCAAGGAGAATCGCCCCTCGACGCGCAATCGCACGGACGTGCTCGGCAGCTCCGTTTATCACTTCACCGATGACGTCTTGTACTCGTCCTATCGCTACTACTGGGACGATTGGGGTGTGCGGTCCCACACGATCGACATGAAGTATCGTCACGAGCTCGAGGACAATCGATACGTCCAGCCTCACGTCCGGTACTACGCGCAGACCCGGGCCGACTTCTTCACGTTCGGTCTCAAGAAGGGCGCGCCCCTTCCCGCCTACGCGACCAGCGACTATCGGCTCGGCCCGCTCCGGACCGTCACGCTCGGTCTGACGTACGGGTTCCGGACGGACTATGTCCCGGGGGAGTTCAGCATCCGCGGCGAGTACATGCGTCAGTACGGCGACGGATACCCGAAGGATGCGATCGGCACGATGAGCACGATGGATCTCTTCCCGCCGGTGGGCATCGCCACGCTCGTGCTCGCGTACACCGTCGATTTTTGAGGCGCGCGTGGCGGGCCCGATCGGATCGATTGTTCCCGGGAGTGCCCGTGCGGCGACCTTGGAGCGCGTCGACGACAACTTCGTCGGCTGTTTCACCGCGATGGCAAGCCCCTGCGAAGCGCTGATCGACACGGACGACCGCGCCGAGGCCCGGGCGCTCGTCAAGATCGCCGAGCAGGAGGCCCTCCGGATCGAACGGAAGTTCAGCCGCTACCGGTCGGATAACATCGTCCATCGGATCAACCACTCCGGCGGGCGGCCCGTCCGCGTCGACGAAGAGACCGCGTTGCTCATCAACTACACAGTGGCGTGCTACGAGATGTCGGACGGCATGTTCGACATCACGTCCGGGGTTCTCCGCCGCGTCTGGAAGTTCGACGGGAGCGATCGCGTCCCGACCGAGGACGCGGTGCGCGAGGTGCTTCGCAACGTAGGTTGGCGCCGGGTGACGTGGGAGGATGCCACACTGACGATGCCATCCGGGATGGAAATCGACCTTGGCGGCGTCGGCAAGGAGTACGCCGTCGATCATGCGGCCGCGCTCATTGCCGCCCGCACCGAGCGCGCGTTCCTCCTGAACTTCGGCGGCGACCTCTACGCAAGCGGCTGGCGCCGGGGCGAACGCCCGTGGAGCGTGGGCGTCGACGACCCGGGACGCACGGGGGAGGCGGCGATCTACCGTATCGACTTCTCGAGTGGGGGCCTCACGACGAGCGGGGACGCGCGCCGTTTCGTCCTGCACAAGGGGAGGCGCCTAGGCCACATCCTGAACCCGAAGACCGGCTGGCCGGTCGAGGATGCCCCGCGCTCGGTGACCGTGCTCGGATCCACCTGCCTGGAAGCCGGGAGCCTGTCCACGCTCGCGTGCCTGCAGGGCCCGCGTGCCCACGATTTCCTGCAGGAGCACGGCGTCCGGTTCTGGATTCTGTAGTTCTCACTCTATAGTTCTCGACTTCGCGCCCGGCGCGGCATACATTTGTATCGTTTGGATCGGAAGCACCGAGACGCGATCTTTGGAGACAAGGGGGAGGGTATGGGGATCAGTTTCAACGCGGACGACATCTTCAATGTGGCGGAGCGCGCCGAAGAGAACGGCGCCCGTTTCTACCGGAGGGCCGCGGAACTCCAGTCCGACAGGGCCGACGTCGCCTGGTTGCTCGGGCTGGCGGCCATGGAAGACCAGCACAAGGTCATCTTCGCGACGATGCGGGAGAGATTGACCGACGAGATGCGGGAGCCGACCGTCTTCGACCCATACCTGGAAGCCACCATGTATCTGAATGCCGAGGCGGACACGCACGGCGGCGAGGGCACGACCGCAGTCGTCGAGTCCCTGACCGGCAACGAGAGTATGGAGGAGATCCTCCGGACCGCGATCACCCTGGAAGAGACATCCATTGTCTATTACATGGGGATGAAGGACTTCGTTCCCGAGCACCTCGGGAAGCACCGGATCGACGCGATCATCGCCGAGGAGCAGGGCCACATCGTGACGCTGGTCGCGGAGCTGAAGAAACTCAAAAAACTCAAGAAGGCTTGATCGGTCGGGCCCGTCTCAGCGCGGGCCCCGGAACTCCTGCAACGCCTTCGGCACGGGAATGGACAGATGCACCCGCTTGCGGGTGACCGGATGATCGAACGCAAGCGAGTGCGCGCAGAGCCCGAATCGATGGCTCGCACTCGCGTGCGCCCCGTATCGCGTGTCCCCGACGATCGGGCACCCCATCTCCGATAGATGAACGCGGATCTGGTGCTTGCGCCCCGTCTCGAGGCGGACCTCGAGGAGGGTGTGGCGGGCAAGCTTCTTCAACTGGCGGTAGTGCGTGACGGCGAGCCGCGCCTCGGGCCCCTCCGGGCATGAATAGACATTGTGCGCGCGGTTCTCGCGCAGCCAGCTCCGGATCGTGGCGCTCGCCTGCGGCGGATGCCCCTCGACGAGGGCGCAGTATAGCTTCTCCGCTCCGCCCCATCCGCGCTGCAGGCTGTTCTGCGCCTGAATGGACTTCGCGAGCAGGACGATCCCCGAGACTTCGCGGTCCAGCCGGTGCACGATGAAGATCTTCTCCTTGCCCGCGGACTTGGTCTTCACGTACTCACGAACGCTCTTGTACAAGGTGTGGGTTTTCTCCCGGTCCGTCGCGACGGAGAGGATGCCGGCGGGCTTGAGCACCGCGATGACATGGGGATCCTCGAAGAGGATCGGGAAGGGCGGCTTCGCATGCGCGGCGGCGATGGCGATGCGGCCTCTCCGGATCTCCAGGGTTTGCCCGCGACGCACGCTCTGGTCCGCCCGGACGGCGATCGCGCCGTCGAGCAGGATTCCGCCCTGCTTGAGGAGCTTCCGGATCGACGTCCGGGTCTCCGGGTGGAGCTTCCCGCAGAGCAGATCGAGCAGGAGCCCTGGCTCCTGAACCGTGAACTTCATCGGCCCAGAATGGACCTCCGCGAGCGCGGTGTCCAGGCGGAGGGATGTCCAGGCGGCGCGATCCTGTTATGGCTGCAACGAGCCTGCTATCCTTGCGCCATGATCCGGACATTGATCGCCTTGGGAATGGTCTGCGGGTTGGCGTGTGGCGTATTCGGGGACGTGAGGGCCGCGGTCGTCGCGGGCGCGGGCCGGATCGAGGGTCGCGTGATCGACGGCAGCACGCGCAAGCCGCTGTACGGCGCGAGCGTCGCCGTTGTCGGCACCCGGCAGGGCGCGGCGACGACGGCCGACGGCTCCTACCGCATCGAGGGCCTCGCCCTCGGCACGTATCGACTCCAGTTCTCGTTCATCGGCTACGAGACGGAGGTCCGGACGGACATCGTGGTCGGCGCCGGCGCCCCGACGCGGGTCGACGAGGAACTCATTCCATCTTCCGTGCGCCTCGAAACCATCACCGTCCGGCCGGAGGCCTTCGTCGAGGAGCTCGCCGCGCCGATCAGCACGACGACCCTGCGGCGCGAGGAGATCCGGCGCTTTCCCGGCGGATTCCAGGACGTCGTCACGACCGTGACGGCCCTGCCGGGCGTGGCGCAGGTCACGGGCGGCGGGCGCCACGACCTGCTCGTGCGCGGCGGCGGCCCTTCGGAGAACCTCTACCTGATCGACGGGCTCGAGGTCCCGAATATCAACCACTTCGCGACGCAGGGGACATCCGGCGGCGCGCTCAGCTTCATCAATCTCGACTTCGTCGATCGAGTGGACTTCTCGACGGGCGGATTTTGCGCCCGCTATGGCAACAAGCTGTCGTCGGTTCTCGATCTCGATCTGAGGCCGGGGCGCAGCGACCGGATCGGCGGGAAGGCGACGATCTCGGCCACGCAGTACGGGATCAATCTCGAAGGGCCGGTCGGCGCGAAGGGCACGTTTCTCGCATCGGCCCGCAAGAGCTACCTCGACCTGATCTTCCGCGCGGCGGGTCTGCCGTTCATTCCCGTCTACACGGATTACAACTTCTTCGCGGAGTCGCCGCTGTCCCCGCACGACCGCCTGTCGATCGTCGGCCTCGCCGCGCGCGATCGCGTCGACACGGTCCGCGACACCGCGAAGAAACGGAGCACGCTCGCGAGCCTTCTGGACAACAATCAGGACCAGTACGTGCTCGGCGCGCGCCTGCGCCATCTGATCGATCAGGGGTACGTCGAAGGCGTGCTGGGGTTCGATCACACCAAGTTCGATCTCAGCCAGGCCGACACGAGCGTCGTTCCCCGGCCGTTCTATCGCACCAACGCGGTCGAGAAGGACGCGACGCTGAACGCGGACTTCCTGAAGAAGCTCGATCGCGGGCTCGACCTGACCGGGGGAGTGGCGTTCAAGTGGGCCGGCACGAACAACGCGACGACCTTCGCGGACACGATCTACGACCGGAGCGGCCGGCGGGTCGCGCGAGAGAGCCTGGGCCTGCCGGGGGAGTTGCGGGTCGACGGCCCGAGTCACAGCATCGCGCTGTGGGGTCAAGCGGACCGTCAGTTCTCGCCGCGATGGGATCTGTCGCTCGGATTACGCGTGGAGGATTTCAGCGGTGTCAAGCCCGCGACGTACGTCTCTCCACGCGCGGCCCTGTCGCATCGTCCGACCGAGCGGCTCAAGCTGCGCGCGACGCTCGGGCGATACACGCAACCGCCGTCCGCGGTCTGGCTGGCCAACCCCGCGAATCACCTGAAGGCGCTCCGGTGCGATCAGGGCGTGCTGAGCGGCGAGTATTTGTTGCGCGAGGACACCTCGGTCCGCCTCGAGACCTATTACAAGCGGTACGACGATCTCCCCGGCGGAACGACGCCGGCCGGCGGCGCGGCCGCGGAGACCGATTATCTGGTTCTCACGAACACCGGCGTCGGCTTCGGTGGACGCGAGGACGACTTCCAGTCATTCGGCTATCTGAATCTCGCGTCCCGCGCCCGCGGCGAGTCATTCGGCGCGGAGATCCTCGCGCAGAAGAAGCTCTCGGAGATTCCCTGCTACGGCCAGATCAGTCTGACCGTCGGCAAGAGCGGCTACCGCGCGCTGAACGGCAAATGGTACCCGAGCCAGTACGACCAGCGCGCGATTCTCAGTCTGTCCGGCGGTTACGTCCTCGACCCGCGCTGGCAGTTCGCTGTTCGGTTTCGCCTGATCAGCGGGGCGCCGTATACGCCTGTATATGATCCGCGGACGAACACCGTGAACCCGGGGGAGACCCAGAATCTGCCCGAAGAGTATCTGACGCAACGCCTCGGGCTCACGCACCAGCTCGATTTCCGCGTCGATCGGCGCTGGAACTTCACCGGTTGGGCCCTCATCACGTTCGTCGATGTCCAGAATGTGTACAACTTCAAGACCCCGCAAGCGCCCAGCTGGAACTTCGCCGACCAGAAAGTCGAAAATCGCGATTCGATCGGAATCCTGCCGTCGATCGGCATCAGCGCCGAATTCTAATTGTCCGCCGGGCGAAATCACCCGATATGTGCAATTGTTCACGCGGATCCGCGGTTGCCTATCGAAATCGCCTGTCCAAATGTTCGCGCGAATTGGATCTGCGCTTTCACGTTAATTTCACGGCACGAAATATCCATTCCTTGGTTACTATGTCGTGCTACCGGTCGCAGCACGAATGACGGAACTCGAGGAGGATGTGACATGCCAAATGAAACGAATCGATCCGAGACCGGACGACAGCCGTTTCGGTTCAAGATCGGATACGATGGGAAGCCCGACAAGCCGATCGATGCGACGCTGTATGCGTTCGACACGAGCGGAACATTCCTGACCAGCGGGCAGTTGCTTCAGGGAGAAGCCGCGCTCGACTTGAAGCCCGAGCAGCTCAAGCGCGCGCGGCTGTTCGTCGCGCCGACCGTCCACGAGAAGCGGAAGGGCCGGCCCACTCTCAAGACCATGGCGCACCTGAACGCCTACGAGCCTACCTGGCGATTCGAGGAGCGTCGGCAAGCCTATGAATTGCTTGCGATTCCGAGCGTCCTCTGGCCGCAGTGGTGCTGGTGCTCCTGCCGCGTTCGCGGTCAGGTGATCAAGGTCGAGACCCTGGGCGGTGTGACGTACGAGAAGCCCGTTTGCCACGCGCGGGTTCACATCTGCGAGGTCGATCGAATCTGGTGGATCATCGAGCGGCTGCCGGATCCGGTCATCTGGCGCCTGCGCGATGAGCTGATCCAGGCGGTCGAACGGCCGATTCCGATCCGGATTCCGGACCCCAACCCACCCGATCCGCTCCATATCGATCCGGGCACAATTGATCCGGTGCCCGTATACGCAAGGGCGGCGAACGTATTCGGGAATCTCGGTGGTTCCAAGTTAATGTTCAACCCTCAGCCGGAGCCGCCGGGGAGTCCCGAGCGTTTCATGTTGATGACCGCGCGGAACGTCGAGGCATTGATCAACGATCCGTCGCGGCAAGCGGCCAGGATTCAGTCGGCAAGACTTTCCACGGAGATCCTGAGCTCCCTTCAGTCGAAGTCGATCCGGGTCGTGCGCGATGCTCTGATCAAGAACATCGATCTCGTCCGGTACTACTGGTGCGAGTGGGACTGGCTCGTCGACTATCTCCGGTACCTCTGGTTCTACGACTGCGAGGAGCTGGGCGTCATCGAGACGGACGAGAACGGACGCTTCGACACGACCGTCTGGTATCCGTGCGGCGATCAGCCCGACCTGTACTTCTGGGTCGAGTACTCGATCGGCGGCGCGTGGACCACGGTCTACAACCCCCCGATTCGATGCAACACCTACTGGGACTACCAGTGCGGGAGCGATGTGACCATCCGGATCACCGACCCGCGCGTGTCCGGTTGCGGCGATCGGCCGGAGCTTCAGGGCATGAAGGTCGTCGTGAAGACGATCGCGCGCGAGGTGAGCATGGGCGAGATCTACCGCGACTCGGCCGTCCCGTCGGAGAAGGCCAAGGAAGGCCAGGTGAAGGAAGGGTGGATCAACACCACCAAGCCGTCACCGTTCGGCGCCGTGCTCGAGCCGCGCGTCGACTTCGGCAACGGACTCAAGGCGGCCAACATCACGCACTATCGCTGGTCGCACCGTCCGCTCGGCAGCACGAACGATGCCGACTGGCAGGTGATCGATGCCCCCGTTTCGCGCCACTATCGCGAGGCGACGGCTCCGGGCGATCCGGTGGTCTACAAGTCGGTCCAGATCGGGCCCGACACGACCGTGCCCGGCTACTACACGATCATCGATCCCGTGCTACCGGCGAACGGCGAGGACTGGGAGGTCCTCGACGAGGGATACGATCTGGCGAGCGCGTACTACGACACGACGGTGCTCGCACCGGGGAAGTATGAGTTGAAGCTCGAACTCTTCCGGTCGAGCGGCGGCGTGATGACGCGTATCGATCTGACCGCCGAAGGCGTGGATCTCTACGAGATCACCGATCCCGCGCCGCTCGTCTCCGGCAGCTACACGACGACGCCCGCGCAGAACGATCGCGTCCTGACGGAACTATCGGGACACGTGGTCGCCTATCGGCTGGTCCTGCACAGTGACAACCGCTTGTGCTTCGGCACGATCAACGACGTCACGGTGAACGGGACGCCGGCAGGGCACTGCGGCTTCCTCGAGTACAACAATCCGATCGACTCGGCGCGGATCGCGTTCCGCGCCAGCCATCCCGACAACTTCGCCTCGTTCGAGTTCCGCGTGGTGCGCGTCAGCACGCAGGTCAATGAGGCCACGACGAGCGGCCTGGTCGATGACGCGAGCGACAACGGCTTCACCCGGACGGGGGATACGTTCGTCAAGGACGTGACGATCGTGACACTCATGGCGAGCGGGCTCGCACTCGGGGAGACGCCGTGCACGCGCGCGGCCTTCGCCGAGGCGCTGCACGTGTACGCCCTGGCGACGAACGGCTATGGGCGCCTGAGTGGTCTCGACGGCCCGCGCCTCGAGGATCCCAACCAGGTTAACCTGAAGGCATTCGCGATCACGCACGCGTAGGGGAACTGTCCGCCTAGGCGAGTCGGCCGATACACACTGCGGCCGGCACAGAGAGAGGGCGTCTACGGCTTCCCGCCGTAGACGCCCTTTTCGAGACCGCCGCAGTCAGTCCGCTTCCGGCGCCCGATCTCGATGCAGCGCCCCGTCAGCCAAGCAGATCTACGACAGCGACACGACCATGGATTCGCGGTCGACACGGTGATGTTCGGGAGTGTTCGAGACGGGCGGCCAGAACGAAGCCTCTCCGCCTGTGGAGACAGAGCTGGAAGCCATTGCAAAACGGTGGATTGACACGGATGCAGCCCTAAGACAATTATCTTTATCTTAGGAGGGAGTCATGGTGGCTCACGATTGGCAGTTCTACGGACGCAGAGACGAACTGCGGCAGTTGACTGACATCCTGACCCGGAATCGGTGGTTCTTCGTCAAGATCTCTGGCCGGCGCAGGATCGGAAAGACGAGCCTCGTCCAAGAAGCGCTTAGGTTATCGGGCCGCGCGCGGGTGCTGTACATCCAGGTTCCCGATTCCGATCCCGCCGGTGTGGTCTCCACGGCACGCGATTTCTTCGCGGCGTTTCAAGCCCCTGGGCAGCTGCCGAACAGCTTGAAGACACTCGCCTCCTCGATCGCTGGATTGATCCGGCAGGGGTTCATCGTGGCTCTCGACGAGTTCCAGTACTTCCACCGGTCTGCTCTCTACGAATTCACATCTCATCTCCAGACAGAAGTGGATCGGTTGTCGACGGACGCCGGGGCCGTTCACGGAGGGCTGATCGTCCTTGGATCGATCCACACCGAGATGTCTGCTCTTCTCGACGACCGGAGCGCACCATTGTTCAACCGGCTCACAGACACGCTGGAACTGGGACACCTTGACCTGGCATCGATCCTCGAGATTCAGAGGACGCATTCGGAGCCCTCGCCGGAGCGTTTCCTCTTCCTCTGGAATCTGTTCGAGGGGGTGCCCAAGTTCTATCGTGACTGCTTCGAACAGGGGACGCTCGGCGCCGATCGCAAGACTCTGCTCCAACGGATGTTTTTCTCCAGTTCGTCGCCACTGCGCACCGAAGCGGAGAACTGGTTTCTCCGGGAGTTCCGAGGGCGCTACGACCTTGTCTTGAAGTTCATCGCCCGTAACCCGGGCTGCAGCAACGGCGACCTTGACGCGCACGCTCAATCGGAAGACCCGGACAGCCGCAGACAGGTCGCCGGCTATATCAAGATACTGAGCGAGCGATACGGAATGATTGAGCGACTGCAGCCGATCTTCTCCAAGCCTACCGCTCGCAGCGGGCGATTCTACATTCGGGACAACTTTCTTCGCTCCTGGCTGGCGGCATTGGCTGTTCCTGCAGCCTCTGTAAACTTCCGTCCAATCGAGCAATTGATCGAGGAGGCCGATGCCCGGCTCATGAACGCCGAAGGGCACGGTTTCGAACGTCTTGTAGCGCAGGCATACGCCGAGCGCAGCAGGCGAGGGCTCGGCGACTTCCCGCTGACGCAGCAAGTGCGAGGGTACTGGGATCGCAAGGGCACGGAGATCGACTTGGTTGCGCTGGATGACTCGGGCAGACGCATCCGGCTGGTGACCTGCAAGCGGAGCGCGGAACGGCTGCTATCTGATGTCTCGGCATTTGAGGGGCACGTTCATAGATTCCTCCTCGCCTCGCCCCGGTACCGGGACTGGACTGTTGAGAAGGCGGCCATCGCCCCCCTGCTTCCTCCGGAGACGCGTGAGGGGCTGCAGGCTCGAGGTTACATCGCGGAAGATCTCGACGATCTAACGCGGGGACTGTGATCGGAACGCTGCTCGAGGTCGCTTAAGAGCGCCCCTTCAGCCAAGCAGATCCACGACAGCTACACGACCACCCGTGCGGTTATCAATTGAGGCTTGCGATGTAGGGAAGCGGTAGGTGACCGTAACCCGGCTCTCTCGCTTGCCATCCGGGTCGATGGTGTCCACGCGAACCTCCTCGACGAGGAGTTCCACGAGCTGGCGCTGCAGCTCCCAGGTCAGCGGCTCATCCAGCCGGCGATTCAAATCCCGCAGTAGCTCGGCGGTGGACTCAAGCTGGTGGGGAGGATCCTTCGCCACCTGCACCTGCCGACCGCGCCGCCGCCTGTTTCGCCGGCACGATCGTCTGCGGAGGAGCGCCTCGATGTGTTCGAGTGGGATGCGGTGGGGGAGTGGTCCGAGGTGGAGTTCGTGCACGAAGAGGATCCAGTCCGTCGTGCACGTGGGTGGGTGTGGGTGCAGTGGTGCGGCGGCGGTCGCGCTCCGCCGGGATGAAGAAGGGGAGGATGGAGAGGGTCGCGTTCGGTCCGGGAGGACGGAATGTCGGGACGGAGGGATCCTCGATCCATGCAATGCAGGATCCGGTGGGAATCATTCCCCGGGATGCGGGGGTTCGCGAGCGAGGCGGACGCGCGCGCTGGGGTGTGGGGGGAGAACTGCGTCCGCGATCAGGTTGGGATTCAGTTGGGACGAGGGGAGCCGCATCAGGCCGCCTCTTAGATCTTTCAGACGCTGGCCAGTGCGCCCATTCCTTTCCTGCGGCGGGGTTGGTCTCGGGCCGGTGTAATCAACTCGCGGATGGAACCTCCTATGCGCTCGGAACCCAAACCGGATCATCCATGTCGAGGCCGACGAACCACCGGAACAGCAGATTGTAGTCGAGCTGTTCCATCAGCATGCGCTCGGAACGGATCGCGTAGAGGACCTGGAGCAGAAGGGCGCGCAGAAGCTTCTCCGGTGCGATGGAGAGACGCCCTACTTTGGAGTACATGTCGTCGAACTCCGGAGACATCTCCCGGAGTACCCGGTCGACCTTCTGCCGGATCGGGCGGAGAGGATGATCCTCCGGGATCCGCTGCTCCAGCGGGACGTAGCTCCACATGCCACCCTGGTTCTTCTCGTCGCCTCGCATCGCGGCAGTCCTCCTTGGCTTGAGTCTCAAAGGGGAAGATGTCTGCTGCCTTTTTATCATGTTCGCCCCAGAAACCAAGGGCTTTTCAGCATCCTGTTAGTGGAAGCGCAGCAACTGCTGCCGCGGCAGTGCGGACGAGGGCGTTGGGAGAGACGGGACGCGGGTCTACCAGAAAGAACCCCAGCCGATCGACCTCTTCTTGTTGTTCCCTTCCCTGCCGCAGTATCATCGGGTGCGCAGCATCCAGTCACGGGCGAGGGCATCAAATCCGTGGAAGAAACTGGTCGATGGGAGAGACGATGGTCCCAGTTATCGACAACCGTTCGCCGGGAAGCCGAAACTTGTTGGTGCGATGCTGGTCAGAGCAATCGTGTGACGCACGGCAGTCGGGCCGCGAGACCCTCTGCGGCCCCTCGATGTGCTCACGCCCATGAGCGAGCATAGGGGACAGCGCGACGTCTTCATCTGCTTCGCACCGGTGGATGAGGAGGTCGCGAGGAGGATATGCGCCGCGCTCGAGGGTAGCGGGATTCGGTGTTGGATCGCCTCCCGCGATGCGACACCCGAAATCAGTTGGACAATGAGCAGCATGCTGGGGCTATGCAACAGTGAGCTCGTTGTCCTGGTATATACGGCGCATTGCAATGTTGCCACTGATGTGCATTGCCTACTCGAGATAGCAATCTCCCATGGCATCCAGATTCTCCCGTTCAAGGTAGACAACATGCCTCGCACGGAGCAAATCGAGCTGTCGACTCACTCAGCTCACTGGATCGACGCGACAGCCGGACCGCTGGACCGCCACCTTCCGAAGCTGGTCCAAGCGGTAAGGGGGTTGCTGAACAAGCCGATAGGCGAGTCGCAGGCAATGGCAGCGCAGGAAGCACCTTCTTTGCGACGCGGCGGGTGGCTCGTTGGGCCGTTAGCACTCTTCGGGTTAGCCGGTCTGGCGGTCAACAAGCTAAGGCGCGTGTTGGCTCGTCCCGCGGTGCCGCCCGTCGTGGAACCTGGTGAAGGGGTCTCCCGGCACGGGGATGTGGTCTATGCGCCAGGTACACCGGGCGCAGGGATCAATGTGCTTGGCTGCCATCAAGTCGACTGCACCGTCTTTGCCCCCCCCGCCGCGGCTCGAGGCAAGACCCTCATGGTGCAAGTATTCGCACATCTCACTGATCAGGGGGATGTGGCCGGGCAGGTGGCCCGGGAGTTCGACGAGCAAGCCGAACGACGTGGGTTCAAGAGCCTTGGGCTGCGCATCGAACCCGGCGCACGTCTCCTGTTCCAGCTCACAATGCCCGGACTCAAGGTCGACGAGCCTATTCAGGCGCTGATCTGGCACGGCCCGGCAACGTCGGCTCAGTTCGGGGTGGCAATCCCCTCGCGGCACAGCCTGGGAACCGTGGTTGGGACAGTGACCATCAGCCTTGAAGGAGTTCCTATCGGGCACATCAAGTTTAAGCTGACGGTGACGACAGCGAGCCAGAAAGCAGCCCGAAAGAAGGCGGAGCCGGTGGGCGACGAAGCGCACTTCTATCGACAGGCATTTGTCTCCTACGCCACACCGGACCGGCGGGAAGTGCTCAAGCGCGTCCAGATGCTGGCCCGCCTCGGCATCCGGTGCTTCCAGGACGTCCTGGACCTGGAGCCAGGCGAGCGCTGGGAGCGGGCGCTCTACCGGCACATCGACGAAAGCGATTTGTTTCTTCTCTTCTGGTCCGCCGCCGCGAAGCGCTCGAAATGGGTTCTAAAGGAGGTCCGCTACGCTCTGCAGCGCAAGGGGAGTGATGAATTCGCACCGCCCGAGATCATGCCGGTGCCCCTCGAAGGCCCGCCACCGGTCGCGCCGCCGCAGGAGCTGGCCCACCTGCACTTCGGTGATCCCATGCTCTACTTCATGGGCGCCCCAGACCATGTCGGGGGCCCGGGTTGAGGCAGTGTCCCTCCTGCAATTGTGCCACGTTGTGGGGGTTGCTTCGGAAACGGACCATGACGCTTGTTTCGTTCCTACCAGCCGGACGGCAGTATTCTCCGCCCTTGCAATCCAGACGGCCTCAAGTTCCGATGGCAGATTGATCAGGCGCTGGATCGAACCTCGGTCCCCGAATAGACCCTCTTGATACCCCAATTGCTATCCGCACGACCAGGGATTCGCGGTCGACACACTGATGCCGGGAGGAGAGCCGTCCCCTCGATCACGCTGCGATGGACTGCTCCAGCGCGTGGCTAGCCCGTTGCCTCGCGCGACCTGTGTTTCCGGTATTCAACCCCGGCCATACCTTTGAAGTCCGCATCCTGAGTCCACAGCACAGCATCGTGGGCGCGAGCGGTCGCTAGAACGACGCTGTCCGCAAGCGGAAGGCGATGCTCTATGCTGATTCGGGCGGCAATGAGAGCCAATGGAGCGTCGAGATCAATGACGCTGCCCTGTTCCATCACGGCCACGGCCTGCAACGCGTGGCCTTCGTCGCGTTGCTGGAGTACTCGCTTGAAGACTTCGTAAAGGGTCAGTGATGGCACAAGAAGGTCGGATGTCTTCTCAATGGCCGGTGCGAAGAACGCCGCGTTGGGACCGTTGGCGAAGTACTCGAGCCAGGCACTGGAATCGACCACGTTCATACCCGATCACCCTCCCGCGGGACGCGTGTATCGATGCCCTTGAGGAAGCCGCGCATCCGCTTTGCGGGCCTGACCGGAATGAGTTCGATGCGGTCGCCATAGACAATGACCTGAACCTTCTGTCCGGGCAAGAGACCGAGCTTCCTGCGAATCTCCTTGGGGATCACCACTTGGAACTTCGGCGAAACCGTTACAGAAGCCATGAACCCTCCATCGATCAGGTATTCGTCATACGACTAGCGTATCGATGAGGAATGCGGGTGTCAAGCTGTCGCTTCGACGGGCGGTCATCGAAGAGGAGCTGGTCGATGTCGCCTAGGCCGGCAAGTCTCCTGCACCGCTTGATTCCGGACCGTGGGGCGCCTACTCTTGTTCCGCGCCTGCGAACCAGGAGGGAGGGAACGATCATGCTCCGCCCGTTGAGTCTGCTGTCGATTCTGCTCGTCCTCTGGATTCCATCGAACGTATCCGCCATTCCTCCCGATGCGCCGAGCTTCCTGTCGTCGACGCTCTGGAGCAACCCGAACAGCGTGCGCGTTCTGGATGGAGTGGCCTACGTCGCCTATCCGCACGGTCTGGCTGTCTTCGACGTCACCGATCCGTCCGCTCCGCTCCTGCTGGGAAGGTCCTACTGCGGTGGGCCATGCGGGCGCCTCGAGATCGCCTGGCCATACGTTCTCGTCGGCGGGGGACCCGGCATCCGGATCTTCGACGTCAGTGATCCGAGCACTCCGCGCGCGGTGGGCGCCTATGGGGTGGATGGGGAACTGATCGACTTCGCGTTCCACGGAAACCTGGCCTATATCGTCTGTGGCTCCGGCGAGGGGCGGCTCGAGATCGTCGACTTCAGCCATCCGGCCGCGCCAGTGCTGCTCGGCTCCTGTCCCGCCGCCGGGCTCGGAATCGCGCTCGCCGGCAACTATGCCTACCTGCCCGCCTATCATGACGGGGTCGTGGTGATCGACGTGTCCCAGCCTGCGCACCCGGTCCTGGCCGGCCGCTGGAACATCGGCATCTTCTTCACGCTGCGGGTGCAGGGGTATCGTGCGTATTGCATCTGGAACAGCGGGGAGAAGCGCGAGGGCGTGGATCCTGCTTGCAGGACACTGCCAGAGAAGCAGGGTGACAGGGTGCAGCCGCTCCGGGACGAGAGCGGCGTGATCGTCTACGACCTCACGAACCCATTGCAGCCGGCCTATCTCGGCGAGTACCAGGGGCCGGAGTGGTCGCGGGACGTCTACTTCGATGGCGGGCTGGCCTATGTCGCCAGCGGCTCCGGAACCGCGACCATCCTCGATTTCTCCGATCCGTCGAACCCCGTCCTTGTTGGGCGTCTGGTCACGGGCGGAAACTCTGCCGATTTCGCGTTCCAGAACGGAGTGGCCTACGTCGCCGACGGCTGGAACGGCCTCGTGACCGCGGATGTGAGCGATCCCAGCGCGCCGACCCTCCTGGGGAGTTACTGGGAGGCGGGATACCCCTCCGACATCGCCGCGGACGATCGCGCGGCCTACATCGCCGACGGAACATTCGGGCTCCACGTTGTCGATACCCTAAACCCTCTCCATCCCCCCAAGGAGATCTCCCGGCTCGAGACGGCGGCGCACCCGCAGAAGGTGCTCGTATCCGGTGATTTCGTCTACCTGGGGAATCGCGAGGGCGGGCTCGACGTCGTCGACGTCGGCGATCTCGGGCATCCGAGGCCGGTGGCGCACCTGGACCTGCCGGTCAGCGGGATGGCGATCGCGGGCGACCGCGTTTATGTCGTCAAGGACGACCACTTCACGTCGATCGATATCCACGATCCGACGCATCCGATCGTCCTGGGCAGTTGCACGGTTCCACTCTGGGCCTGGGAAGTGTGCGTCCACGGCGACTTCGCCTACGTCGGCAACAGCTACGTGGGGCTCGTCGTCGTCGACATCTCCGATCCTGCACACCCGTTCCGTCGCGGCTCCGTCGACACGTTCGACTGGATGTTCGAGGTCGTCACGGACGGGTCCTTCGTCTACGCCGACCTGGGGCACAATCGACTCGGCGTCTACGACTTCACGGACCCGGACATCCCTCGATCCGTTCTCGAGCTCCAGCTTCCCGGCTGGCTCAATCAACTCGAGCTCGTCGGCGACCGACTCTTTACGGCAGCGGGCCCCGGCGTGCGGGTCTATGACGTTTCGAGTCCGGGCAGCCCGGTCGAGGTCGGCTTGGCCAATGCGGCCGGCGGCTCCATCGAGATCCGCGGGTCGTTCCTGTGCCTGGTCGGGGGAGGATCGATGCTCGTCCTCGGACCTTCGGCCGCGGCGGTCGAGGCGGAGAAGGCGCTCCACGACGGCTTGCGGATTCTCGCGGCCAATCCGGTGCGAGACGATGGCGCGATCCGTCTCCAGCTCGACCGCCCCGGACCGCTGACGGTCGCGGTCTACGACGTGGCCGGGCGTCGCATCGCGACCCTGCACGACGGCACGGCAGCCGCCGGCGAGCACGCGCTTTGCTAGCTGTCAGGAGATGCGCCGGCGGGGGTGTACTACGTCCGCGCGGAGTCCGGCGGACGGACGGCGGTGCGGCCGCTGCAACTCGTTCGATAGTATCTTCACGTTTTCGTTCTGGGCTTCATTCGATTTCCGCTGCATGCCGGGGTTAGACGGCGGTGCGGTGTGAACGGCGCCGGCCAAAGAAGGCTACGAGGCGCTGGAGCCGCACGGCAATTCGCTCGCGAGTGCTGTTCTCGGGGGGACGGAGAGTAAGGCCGGTGAGTTATTCTGCGGCAACAATGGGATCGAAGAGGGTGAGGATTCGAGAGATCTCTTCCCCGCGAAAATCGATAACGTCGACCCCGGTGAGGTCGGCCCGACGACCAGTGGGAGCAAGACCCTGAGGAGCAAGAACGCCGGTGTGAGTGGCAGTGATGCGCCAGAGAACGGCGCACCGACTACCGTCAGGAGCGACGCAGGGCGGAGGCTCGACCACGTACCGAAAGTCCGGGAAAGCGGCAAGAACCGAGAGTGCGAAAGCCCGGACGGCGTCGCGGCCGCGAGCCGGAGGATGGAGCATGCCGAGGTCGTACCACTCAACCTCCGGACTGAGCATGGAGACGAAGCGGTCTATGTCGTGGTCGTTCCAGGCCGCGAGAAGGGCGTTGACAATGGCGACTGGATCCGATGCCACCAGCCTACCTCCGAGAGAAGAGGATACTTTGCTCCGGCCGCCGTCTAACGCATAGCATCACCGGCGCACGCTTTCTGCGCGTCCGGTGAATGCGATTGTTGGGCCTCAGGCCGCTCACTTGGCAACTGGATACACCCGCGCCAGCCGGATGCGCCATCCCGAATCGGTGCGCACGCCCAGCCCCAAGCCGTGGTAGTGGAGAAGAGGCGCTTGGGCGCTTCCGGTCTTCGGGTCGGTTCCGAGGATGTGGACCTCGAAGTCCACCGCTACGAGGTCGGGATTGATGATCTCGAAATTCCCTATTGTTGTTAGATGCCGGAGGTCGGACGGCATCTTCGGGAATAGTTTGGCGTAATGCGCCCTGATCTCATCACGTCCGCGCAAGGCAATCCCTTCAACGGGAAACCCAAAACTCCCATCCTCCGAGAAGACGGCGCTAAACCGACCGGGTTCGCGCGCGTTCCAGGCCGCGTCCAGCTCTTGCACTACTGCTGCGATTGTCTCTCGGTTAGGCGGGGTTGGACTCGGAGTCTGGGATCCGAGAGCGTTGGAATAGGGCAAAAGAATGGCAAGGCCGAGAACAAGCTGGCGATACACTCGCTTCTGCATGACTACCTCCTGAATGGCCCACCGTTGCCGGAGCGGGTTTCAACACGGGAGTTGACTTGTCTCGCCCACGTAGCTAGCGGCGTATCCCCGGCAGTAGGCGCAAGTGAATGAGATCGCCATTATCGGCCCGGGCCTCCCGGCGTCCTGCGGACGATATGGCGCGGAAACTAGAATCACGACGGCCTCCACGAATCCACTTCACACTGAAATCGTGGAGATGCTGGATCAGATGGCGGCCACGATCAAGGTCTTTCGTGCAGTGCTCACAGGCAAGACCCTGAAAGGTTGACGGCGGTTGCGTCGCGTTTCAGGCCAGGTTCATCTTGCGCAGCAGCGCCTCGAATCGGGGGTGCTTCCGCAGGCTGGTGAACAGAAACGAACCCTTGATGCCGTAGAGCCCTCCCGAGCGCAGCTCGAAAGCGCGCTCGAGCCAGTCGATCGCCGCGTCGGCCTCGCCGAGACCGGCGTGGACGTAAGCGAAGTGATAGGGCGAGACGAACTCACGCGTGGCCAGATCGTGCATCTGGTCGAGGATCCGCCGCGCCTTCTCGACATCTCCTGTGAGCCCGTGGGCCTGTCCGAGCTGGGCGAGAAAGAGTGTTGCGCCCGGCGAGAGCGCCACGGCACGCTCGAGCGAGGCAATCCCCTCGGCGTTCTCGCCGTGATGGATCAGTGCCCAGCCGAGGGTCGAGTGACAGCGGGAGAATCCGGGCTCCAGCTCGACGGAGCGCCGCGCGTCCGCCAGGGCCTCCTCGATGCGTCCGGCCCGCAGGAGAGTGGTCGCAACGTCCGACTGCGCGGTGAGTGGATCGAGCTCGCGTGCGCGCCGCACCTCGCGTAGAGCGTCGTCGTAGCGCTCGAGCGAGTTGCAGAGCCAGCTATAGTGCTCGTGCACCTCGGCGCTGCCGGGACTGAGCTCGATCGCCTTCAGGAACTCCTGCTCGGCGCCCTGCCAGTCGAAATCGAAGACGAAGCGGATGAGGCCCGCGATCCCGTGCGCTTCCGCCAGCTCGTCGTCGAGCGCCAGCGCCCGGGCAATCGCTTCCTTGGCGCGCCGGATCGAATCCTCGGGCGACATTCCGACGCTCCCTTGGATCCCGTGCTCGGCGTAGACCTGCGCGATGCTGGCGTAGGCCAAGGCGAAATTCGGGTCGCGGGCGATCGCCCGATCGAAATCCATGAGACTTCGGCGAAGTGATTCAGCGGTGAAGCGATAGAGCGAGCTGCGGCCGCGCAGGTAGGCCTCGTAGGCCTCGAAATCGGCCGTCGGCTGACGCCGGACCCGCGCGCGCTCCTCGCTCGACAGCTCGGCGCGCAGCGCGTTCGCGATGTGCAACGCGACGTCGGTCTGGATGGCGAAGATGTCGGTGAGATCGCGGTCATAGGTTTCAGCCCAGAGGTGCTCGTCCGAGGCGCCGTCGATCAGCTGGGCGACGATGCGGACCCGATTCCCGGAGCGCCGCACGCTGCCTTCGAGAAGGGTGGCGGCGCCGAGTTTCTCGCCGATCTCGCGCAGGCTCCGATCACGCTTCTTGAATGCCATGACGGAGCTGCGAGAGATGACCTTGATCGATCGAATCTTGGCGAGATGCGCAATGACGTCTTCGGTGATCCCGTCGGCGAAGAACTCGTTCTCGGGGTCGGCGCTCAAATTGGCGAACGGCAAGACCGCCACCGACGCGGTGCGCGGCCGGCTTCCGGCGGGAGATCCGGCGGGCGAGAGCGCTGCGAGCGCGACCGCCAGATCCCGGGCCGATTGGAATCGGCGCGCTGCTTCCTTCTCGAGACAGCGCGCGACGAGACGATCGAGATCCGGCGGCAACTCGCGGCGAATGCGGCTCGGAGCGAGCGGCGCGTCGTGCAGGATCGCGGCCAACGTCTCGATCGGGGTCGCGCGGGCGAAAGCGCGTTCGCCGGTGACCATCTCGTGGAGCACGCAGCCGAATGAGAAGATGTCGGCGCGCGTGGCGACGATCTCGCCGCGCACCTGCTCGGGCGCCATGTAGCCGACCGTGCCGAGAACGGTCCCGGCCTGCGTCGCGCCGGCCAGCGTCGTCGCGTCTCCGATCTGAGAGCCGGCGACGGCATGGCGCTTGGCGATCCCGAAGTCGAGCACCTTGACTCTGCCACCGCGCGCGAGCTTGATGTTCTGCGGCTTCAGATCGCGATGCACGATCCCCCGGTCGTGCGCTTCCGCGAGTGCATCGGCGATCTGGCGAGCGATCGAGAGAGATTCATCCAGCGGGATGACGCCGGCCTCGATCCTCTCTGCGAGCGTCGGTCCGTCGACCAGCTCCATGACCAGAGCCCGCGTGTCGCCGCTCACCTCGAGACCGAAGATCTGAGCGATGTTGGGGTGATTGAGCTGCGCGAGGAGCTTTGCTTCGCTCTCGAAGCGCGCCAAGCGCTCGGGATCCGCGGCGAATTCCTCGGGCAGGACCTTGAGCGCCACATCTCTCCCGAGGTAGGTGTCTCTCGCGCCCCAGACGACTCCCATCCCGCCTTCGCCGAGCTTGACGGTGATCTCGTAGGGACCGAGGCGGGCGCCGACCGTGACCGGAATAGAATCCTCCTGCTCCTGGCGGCCTCTTGGCAACAGAAAGTCTCTTCTCGAACACCAGCTTGCCTTCTTGCGAGAAACTTGACAAGCGCGCCCTGCTGCCCCGTCGTTTTCAGTCCGGACCTAGATCGGTGGCACCTGCAGAGAAGATGATCCTTCGTTGTTCCAGGGAGGTCGTGCGTTAGGAGTTCCTCAGAAACTCCCGAAAGGTACCGCGTCGACGGTGCGAGTCAGGGGGAAGCGCTCCCGGCACAGGCAGACCAGGAGCCCCTTCTCCGCTCTCGCGCCAAAGAGAGCCTGGAACTCCTCGATTCCCCGGGCGTCCGTCTGCTTCGGAGTGGCCGTAGCCTTTGCCTCGATGGGGATCAGGCGACGGCCATCCTCGAGGACGAAGTCAACTTCGTGACCGGCGGCCGTCCTCCAGAAGCTCAGACGCGGCGATTCCCCGCGGTGCTGGAGAAGCCGGAAGATCTGTCCGAACACGGCGGCCTCGAAGACGGGACCGGCCGAGATTCCAGCCAAGACCTGGTCGGCCTCGGTGATCCTGAGCAGGAAGCCTAGGGTCCCGGTGTCCTGGAAGTAGAGATCTTTGGCCGCTTGACCAGCCGTTTCCCGATGCTCTCGAAGAAGGGGCGGAGGACATGGACCTGGCCACTCGCTTCCAGCACGGAGATCCACGCCTTGATCGTCTTTCCGGTCACGCCCAGATCGCGGGAGACGTCCTCGAGGTTGATCAGCGAGGAGGTGCGCGAGGCCAGCGCCACGAGGAATCTCTGGAAATCACCCAGGTCACCCACGGTACGCAGGGAGCGGACGTCCCGCTCCAGGTACGTACTGACGTAGGAGGAATGCCAGAGCCTGGCATCTGCCTTTCGCTTCACGCTGAGTTCCGGAAAACCTCCCCTCAGGATGATTTGCGCGATCCGAGCGGGCGAACCCGCCGGGGCCGGCGCGGAGGCCGGGAAGAGTAGCTCCCGCCACGCCGTGATCTCGTCGGGGCGTCCCGCCGCCTCGCGCAGGGAGAGGGTGAGCAGATGGAGAACGGCGACTCGCCCCGCGAGGGACTCCGTGACTCCCTGCATGAGAGGAAAGACCTGCGATCCGGTGAGAATGTAGCGGCCCCTCCTCGAGCGGTGCTCGTCCAGATTGCAGTACAAGCAAATTGGGAATTGGATTCCCAATCTGCGAGAGGCGCCCTCACGCCTTGAAGTGGTCGGGGATCATCGCTCCGGGCGCGAACAGCATTCAGTGGGACTGTCGAGACGAAAGGGGAGCTCGTGTGCCTGCCGGTGCATACTGCGTGAGGCTGCGATCTGCTGGACGTCAGGAAGCATCGAGACGGCTTTCTGTCCTGAGGTAGCGTTCGGCTTCCAGGCTTTCGGGCGGGAGCCCCGGCCAAGACCTACATCTCGTGCGGCTCGTCGATGTAGTCGTCCGGGTCCCCTTCCTCGTCGGGCGGCTGCAGCTCGAGCTGCTTGCGGACCATCCGCTGGTGGTCGACCTCCTCTAGGCGTAGCTCCTCGAACAGCTCCTTCGCGGCGGCATCCTTCACGTGGGGGAGGGCGTTCGCGAAGAAATCGTGGGCCTTGATCTCGGCGTCGAGCGCGATCTCGAGCACGCGCCGCGGCGTGATGAACGCCCGCGCCTTCTCGTACGCCGGGGCCTCGACATCCCAGAGCATGGTGCGATCGACGGTCACGGGCGCCTCGCCGAACTGCGTCTTCCGACGCGCGCGCAGCTCATGGCCGTGCTTCGCCTCGTAGCCGGACATCACACGGAAAAACTCCGCCGCCTTGGGGGTGAAGAACGCCTCCATCTGCTCGGCGAACTCCTTGTAGCGCTCCTCGGCCTCCTCCTCGATGAGGATCGCGAGGTCGTACGCGTCCTGCAGCTTCAGCTGGGCGAAATCGATCTCTCGGGGCATTGCGGTCCTCCGGTTCGTTGGTCGAGGCCCGCACCTTCCCTCCCGGATGCGGGCCAGATCCGCATGATACGGGATCCCAAAGGGGGCCAACAAGGGAAGCCGGGAGGATCCTTCGATCCTCCCGGCCGTGCGTCTCGTGACTAGAAGCGATTACGAAGTCATGACTGCGGACTACTCGAGACGGATCAGCTTGGTCTTCAAGCCGGTCGATCCGGAGTGGACCCGCACGAAGTAGAGCCCCTGACCGCTCGTGCGGCCTTGCTCGTCCCGACCGTCCCACGGGAACTGGTGGATCCCGGCGGCGAGCGCGCCATCGAAGAGCGATCGCACGAGCCGTCCGCCGACGTCATAGATCTCGACCCGGACCGATGACCTGGACTGGGCCAGCGTGAGCTGGATTCCGGTCCTGCCATGGAACGGGTTCGGGTAGGCCGACAGCTCGTCCGCCAGCGACGCGAAGGACGATTGTCCCGGCGTCCCCGGCACATCCGCCGCAGACCCTTCGGGGGCCGACTCGAGCGCCACCGACGTGACGTCCTCGAGCGTGCCGTCCCCGTCCGAATCGGCGGACAGGACGATCTCGTTGATATTGAGCGGCTGGAACGCGTCCAGGCTCGCCTGGACCGTGACCGTGGCCGAGTCGCCGGCAGCGATGCTGAGCGTCCCGGTGACGGGGATTCCCGGAGGCAATCCGTTCAGCCGCACGACCTGGTTGGAGTCGTCGCCGTCGGAGGAATGGCCGACAAGCTGATAGCTGAAGTTCTGGCCAGCCTGCCCGGCATTGCGCACGACGAATCCGACCGACACCGGCGTGTTCGGCGGAAGCGTGTAGTAAGGCGGATTCCCGTAGACGTGCCACGGCCACGTCTTGCGGATCCTGCCCCTTGTCACGCAGCACCGTCCGTTCGAGTTGTTCTGCGTCGTGATCTGGTAGCAAGTCGTCTGACCGGGGACCATTCCGGCCGGCAAATGGATCATAATCGGAATGTTCACACATGCGGGGCCGCTGGTCGCGGCCGGGATCGTGATCGTGCCGGAAGCAGGCGCGTACCACGTCGGGCCGTTCACGCTGCACCCGCTCCCCGCGGGAAGCCCCGCGATCGACCACGTGTAGGTCTGTGGCGTCGTCGAGTAGTTGCACAATGTGAGGGCCGTCGTGACCGTGCCGAACGCCGTCCCGAGAATCGACGGCACGTAGCAGTTGTCGTTGCAGTACGGGAAGTCGTTGTGCAGTGCGGCGATCTGGCCCGGCCTGAGACAGCACTTGAACAAGAGGACATCATCGATCATCCCGCTGAAGGGGATCCCCGTGATGAAGCCGGGGCACTGATCGCCGAACTGGAGCCCGGCGGTGTTGCTCAGATTGCCGGCGGGGACGCTCGCGCTTCCGAATGTGTCGTTGTGGTAGTCGACGAACAGGGTTGCGGTGTTCGCGCTCGGGTTATTGGGATTGCGGCAGACGGAAACGCCGACCGTGTGCCAGATCCCGTCGGTGATGGGTGGCGCGGTCGAGGCGATCGTGATCGGGGCGCCGCTGCCGCTGCCGTACTGCAGTCTCAGGATCCCGTTCACGTGATAGAGCACGTAACCGGTCGGCGTGCCGAACGGGGTGACCCGCTTGTCCAGGATCGTGTGGATCTGGCCGTCGTTGGCATTGGTCCGGACCCATGCGGAGATCGTGAAGCTTCCCGTGCCGAAGTTGTGCTCGGGAGCGTTGCTCATCGTCACGACCTGCGTGCCGGGCAGTCCGGGGATCCCGATGCTGCACGGGGTTCCCCAACGGCCGCCCGTCCATGTCGGGTTGCTGCTCCCGCCGGAGATCGTCCCGTCACGGTTGGCCACGACCTCGTTGGCGACGGTGCCCGCACATTCATCGAAGGGCCACCACGCCGTCAGGCAGCTCGGCAGCGGCGTGCACTGCCCCTGCCCCTGATTGCATTGGCGATTTCCGAAGCTCGCCGCGTAATCCTGTCCGCAGGTGACGTGCAGGATCTGAACGCCGCCGATCGGGTAGGTCTGGATCCATCCCGGCTGGTTCACTTCCGTGACCTGATAGGTGCCCAGCGGAACGCAGGTGAAGAGAACCTGGCCGTTCGCGTCGGTCGTTCCGTTCAGATTCGCCGGTCCGGTGGCGTTGATCTGCCAGCCCGGGAGGCCCGCCTCGCCGCCGTCCTGAATGCCGTTTCCGTTCACGTCGTTGAACTTCGTGACGAGAATGTTTGGGCAGGTCGTGCTCGTCACCGAGAGGCGGACGGAGAGGATCAAGCCGCTGACCGAGCAGCCGAGGTCACGCTGATAGACGTAGATGTAGTTGGTCCCCGTGTTGACCGGGACCGTCGTCTGCGAGAAACACGTTTCGGCGGCGTAGTTCCCGCCCGAGAAGCCCGGGTTGAGAGGGACGCCGTTGATGTAGATCCCCACCGGATTCGCGCCGTTGCCGGCAGGATCGCCGAGCCAATCGTCGACCGCCCAGCAGGCCTGCACCTGCGCCGTCGGGTTGCAGGGGGTGTTCACGGTGAAGCGGTAGGCGTAGAGGGCGGAGGCCGCGATGCCGCCGACGCAGCCCGGTTGCGGCTGGGGGTTGATCCAGCGGGCCTGCGGATCGAAGGCGAGGGTCGGCAGGTAGACAAGGATCGGCGTGATCACCCTCGCGGGCGGACCGGCGGCAGCCGCGGCGAAGTTCGCCGCCGTGAACGGCGCGGAGCGCAGCGGCGCCGCACACGGCCCGGCGAGGTACGTGAAGCCGTCGTCGGGATTGGGACATGTCCCGGGCACGCCGCCCACCTGGCCGGTGCGGATCTGGATGATCTCCGCGGCGTGGGCGGGGGCGGGCGCGAGGACAGATACGGCAAGAACAAGAAGTGCGGCGATGTGGACATAGGACCACATGCCCGGCTTTGTATTCATGACTCCCCCTAACAGGTGAGTTCGGTGGCTGGGTTTGACTGGAGCGACGAATCGATACTGCGGTCGATCAACCATCGTTCGTGAAAGAACGCTCCAGGGATTTCGGATGAGGCGATCGGGGTGGCCCGGAAGCAACAGACCTTCCGTCCCGACCCTCTCATTACCGAAGCAACGGAGGATTGTGCCGGAAATATGGCAGGAATGCAACGTTTTGGCGACGGCGTGAGCGGATCTAATGATGCGGAGGGGGAGGGAGGGGTGGGGGTGATAGTTCGGGTGCGCTGCATGACACAGTACTATGAGGAGGCTAAATAGCTTCGCATGATTCAAAATAACAACCAAGAAGGATGTTTAACACTAAACCGTTGTGGTAATCCGGCTTGCAACGATGAGACCTCCAATGTTTTCCTTCGGTTGCCCAACCAAAACAGGAAGACAAGGAGGTCTCACCTTGAAACTGGTTATCAAACTGAACCATCGGACCAGAAAAGTGATCCACTGGATCGGCAAGAACACAAAAGATGCCGACATGCGCGCACGATGCCAGATCCTGCTCAAGATCGCGGAAGGGCAGAGCGGTTACGCAACTGCCATGGCCCTCGACTGTGCCCCTTCCACGACGTCGCGAATCATAGCACGGTTCCGGGAGTTTGGGGTGGCCTCCGTTTTCGACCGGAGGGTGGAGAACGGCGAGCTGAAGATCGATGCCGATATCCGGGCCGGAATCGCGAGGATTCTCGAAGGGACAGCCGAGGATCACGGATGCATGCGTCCCACATGGACGCTGGAGTCCTTGAGAGAGGTCATCGCCCGAGAGCTGGGGATCTCGGTATCGGTTGGGCACCTCTGGAAGGTTCTGCGCTCGATGGGAGTGCGTCTGGGCCAGCCGAAGCCCTTCGTATCCTGTCCCTGGCGGGATTCCAAGCGCCGGGCCAGGATCCGGCAGCTCGAGCGCCTCGTCGATACGATCCGGCCGGACGAGGTCGTGGTCTTCCTGGACGAGATCGACATCCATCTCAATCCCAGGATTGGACGAGACTGGATGCTTCCCGGTCAGCAGCGATGGGTGAAGACGCCGGGACAGAACGTGAAGCGCTACATTGCCGGCGCGTTCGATCCGAAGCGCAATCGGATGACCTGTGTCGCAGGGGATCGGAAGGCGAGCTGGCTCTTCCTGAACCTGCTCTGCGCCCTCGAGAAGGCATACCGACGAGCCCGGGTCATCCATGTGATCCTGGACAACTACGTCATTCACAAGAGCGCATGTGTTGCGGCCTGGTTCCGCCAGGCGGGTCGCAGAATCAACCTTCATTTCCTTCCGCCTTACTGTCCGGATGCGAACCGGATCGAGAGGATCTGGAAGGATCTGCACGACAACGTCACGCGCAATCACAGGTGTCAGACCATCCGCGATCTGCTGGATGCGGTCTGGCTCTGGCTCGAAATACGCTTCGTCACCTATCGCGGTGCTTGTCATGGGGTTTGA
>Ga0209777_10001862_pt1 | contig 29092 bp, 21 predicted proteins | sample FrelakmetHBP12HB_FD_187147 | JGI IMG/M metagenome (GOLD analysis project Ga0209777, IMG submission 187147) | Freshwater lake sediment microbial communities from the University of Notre Dame, USA, for methane emissions studies -HBP12 HB (SPAdes)... | ecosystem: Environmental > Aquatic >...
CGCCTCCCGACTCGCCAGTCCCATTGCTGGAACCCACGCTCGTTCGGCTACATGCTGAACAGGCAATTTACATGGTGAACTCCTTTCAGTTCACAAGATCAGCCAGGCTTATCCTGGTAACCGACCGTAAGGGAGTCGGTCAGTCCTCGGGTATAACGAAACGTACGACCGTATCCGTTCTCGCGACCCGTCAAGGAGTCGGCCACGGAGAAACTCTCAGCCTTCAACGCAAGTGGACTGGCCGCAGACGGCGCGCAAAGAAAGCGAACTCCCCCGCCTTACTTCGCCGGCTTCAGAAAGAACTCGTCCAGCAGCAGATACCGCTCGCGGTGCGGCTCCGCTTCCGCTTTCGATTCCACGTTCAGCAGCATCACGTCCGCGCCCGACTTGTCGTTCAGCGCCGGCCACTCCGGCAACCCCGGCCCGTTCGGATTCGCCGTCTTGACGAAATTCGCGAAGTACTCCTCGATCAGCTTGGAAACCTTGTAGTCGTCCTCGGTCCATGCGTAAACCTTGTTGCCGGCCAGGTTGCCCATGGCGTACTCGATCTCGGCCGAGTGCACGGCGCCGCGCGCGGGCGGCATCGCGGGCGGTTTGGGAGCATCGCTTTTCACCACGCCGCCCGCCAGCCCTGCCGTGACACTACCCATCGACGGAACCATCGGCGGCCGTGGACGCGCGAACATGTACCGGTACACCGGCTTCCCTCCCGTCCTCGCGCACAGGTCGATCCACTTCCAGGTGCTGAATCCGATGAACCGGTCCCCGGCCAGGTCCGTCGCCGCCTGAATCACCTCTTCCTTGTTCGTCGCCGCGTACACTTTCAGCACCGCATCGGCGCGTTCCTTGTAGAGTTTCTGCACCGCCTTCTGGTAGTTCTCCGGCGTCGGCTCGTCGCGGCCCATCAGCGCCCGCCACGTCATCTCCTCGGAGTTCCACCCCGCGAGCAGCGGAACGTGCGCCTGCTTGCCGGCCGCGAAAATCTCCACCGGTGGAACCGGGAAGAAGTAGCCGTCCACAGTGAGCGAGAACCGGCCCGCGCCCGGCTTGGCGGTCGCCTGATGCAGTTTCTCCGTGGGCAGCGCCCGCAACTCGGCCAGCGTCGCGGTGCCGATACTGGTGGCGAACTTCACGCCGTCTTCCTCCGCCTTGGCGAGCGGCGTTGGCGAGAGCGTTCCCAGAACCGACCCGCTCTCTCCGATCGCGCCCGCGATCAGGTCCTTCGAAAGCGGAGATGCCATCTGCGCGCTCACTGAAAGCGATCCGGCCGACTCGCCGGCAATCGTCACCTTCTTTGGATCTCCGCCGAACGCGGCGATGTTCTGCTGCACCCAGCGCAGCGCGGCAGCCTGATCCAGCAAGCCGTAGTTGCCCGAAGCGTGGTGCGGCGACTCTTTGGTCAGCGCAGGATACGCGAAGAATCCGAACACGCCGAGGCGGTAATTCACCGTCAGCGCCACGATGCCCTTGCGCGCCATGCTCTCGCCGTCATAGCGCGACTCCGAGCCGTCTCCCGCCATGAAGCCGCCACCGAAGAAATACACCAGCACCTGCAGCTTTGCCTTCGCCGATTTGGCCGGCGTCCACACGTTCAGGTACAGGCAGTCCTCGCTCATGCCGTTCGAGCGGAAGCCCATATCGCCGAAAATCGGATGCTGCATGCAGCGCGGTCCGAACTGAACGGCTTCGCGCACTCCGTCCCAGTTCTTCACCGGCTGCGGCTCCTTCCATCGCAGGTCCCCCGCCGGCGGCTGCGCGAACGGAATCCCCTTGAACATCCGCACGCCGGAACCCGGATCCACAGTGCCCTCAACGACGCCGTTCGCCGTCTTCACGCGGTCAGCGCCGGATGCGCCCGCGCAAAGGATTGTTCCGAGCCCGATGACGAGCGGCCCCATGCAAGAATGTCGTTTCCAGTTCATGACAATTTACCGAACACCCGGTATACCACACGTCCCATCCGCGCACCCGCCGGGGCGCCCGATCGCGGAGCAGGGTTGGCGAGTGCTGTATCGGACACGGAGCTTCGTCACCGCGTCCGCCGGTCACATCCGCCGCCTGCCGGAGTAGGATGTATGCTTGCCCGAAAACGAAGCGGCCAGTAAGCGGCACGGTCCGCCCGTGAATCGGGCACGCGTTTGATCTGACCTTGAGGGAAGGACGATGAACCGGCACAAGCACCTCTGGACCCGCATGGCCGCGCTCGCTGCGCTGGCCGCCGCCGCGGCAATCGCTGGCGGAAGCAACTACAAGAACTTCGATGTTGCGGTGTACTGTCGAGTCTACGAAGTCAGGGAAATGAAGGATCCGGCGTGGCTCGAGAGCCGCTGGGCCGCCATCTCGAAGAACATCAAGATCGACAAGATCTACCTCGAGACACATCGCGACATGATCGTCGCCGACCAGGCCACCATCGACCAGGCGAAGAAGTTCTTCCTCGGCAAAGGGCTTAAAGTGGCTGGCGGCATCACTGTGACGGTCAACGAAGCCAACCAGTTCGAAACGTATTGCTACAGCAACCCCGAGCACAGGAAGAAGCTCGAGGAAGTGGTCGAGTTCACGGCGAAGAACTTCGACGAGATCATTCTCGACGACTTCTTCTTCACGAGCTGCAAGTGCGACCGGTGCATCAAGGCGAAGGGCACGAAGAGCTGGACGGAGTTCCGGCTCGGCCTGATGGATGAGGCGGCCCGGAGCCTGGTCTTGGGTCCCGCGCGCGCCGTCAACCCCAATGTGAAGGTCACCATCAAGTACCCGAACTGGTACGACCATTTCCAAAACCTCGGATTCAATCTCGAAACCGAGCCGAAGTACTTCGACAAGATCTACACGGGCACGGAGACGCGGGACGCTGTGTACAGCAACCAGCACCTGCAGCCGTATCACGGCTACTCGATCGTGCGCTATTTCGACAACATCAAGCCGGGCGGCAACGCGGGCGGCTGGGTGGACACGGGCGGGATGCGGACTCTCGACCGCTACGCCGAGCAGTTGTGGCTCACGCTGTTCGGCAAGGCGCCTGAGATCACGCTCTTCGACATCCGGCAGATCTACCAGCCGGTGCGGAAGGAAGACGGCACGCTGGCGCCGGACTCGGAAGTGACTCGCGTCGCCGGGTATGTGTTCGACCAGGTGGACGGCTTTCTCGGCAAGTTGGGCAAGCCCGTCGGCGTGAAGACCTACAAGCCGTTCCACTCCTCAGGCGAAGACTTCCTTCCGAGCTACCTCGGTATGGCAGGCATCCCCATGGACATCGTGCCCGAATTTCCCGAGGACGCAAAGACGGTGCTGTTGACCGCGCAGGCAGCCTGTGATCCGCACATCGTCGAGAAGATCAAGAGGCAACTGCAGAGCGGCAGGAACGTCGTCATCACCTCCGGCCTGCTCAAGGCGCTTCAGGGCAAAGGCATCGAAGACATAGTGGAGTTGGAATACACGGGCAAGACCGTCGCCGCGCGGGAATTCTTCGGATGGGGCGTGAACGCCCGGGCGGAGACGGACATCCTGCTGCCGGAGATCCGCTATGCCACGAACGACGTCTGGGAAGTGGTCAGCGCGCTCACGTCGCCGTCCCGGACCGCGGGCACTCCGCTGTTGCTCCAAGCGAAATACTCGAACGCCAATCTCTACGTGTTGACCATCCCGCAGACACAGGGAGATTTGTACAGCCTGCCTCCGGAGGTGCTGGGTGCGATCCGCAACGTGCTCGCGCGGGACATGTTCGTCAGCCTCGAAGGCCCGGCCATGCTCAGCCTCTTCGCCTACGACAACAACACGTTCATCGTGGAGTCGTTCCGCGAGACTTTCGGAATGGCGCGAATCCTGACGGAGCGGAAGATCACGAAGCTGAAGGATCTGATGAGCGGGCAGGTGATGAGCGGACAGGCGCGCGGCAACAGAACCGTGTTCGAGACATTCGTGCGCCCCGGTTCTTACCGCGTGTTCGCGGCAGAGTAGCCACAAAAGGGGGACGAGCGCGGCAGATCTGCTCCCGCGCTTCAGATTGCCTCGAGTTCCTCTTCGAGCAGTTGCTTCTGGTACAGATCGGCGTAGTAGCCGCCCTGCTCGAGCAGCTCGGCGTGCGTTCCCTGCTCCACGATGCGGCCCTCTTCGAGAACCATGATGCGGTCGGCCTGCCGCACCGTCGAGACGCGGTGCGAGATCAGAACGCTCGTGCGCCCGCTCATCACCGTGCCGAGGCCGCGCAGGATGCGCTCCTCCGTCACGGTGTCCACGCTCGAAAGCGCATCGTCCAGAATCAGGATGCGCGGGTTGCGCAGGATGGCGCGCGCAATCGCCGTGCGCTGTTTCTGCCCACCGGAAAGCGTGAGCCCGCGCTCGCCCACCATGGTCTTGTACCCGTCCGGAAAGCCCTCGATGTCGGGCGCAAGCCCCGCCAGCTCCGCCGCGCGCCGGATCTCGTCTTCCGTCGCGTCCTCCACGCCGAAGGCGATGTTCTCGCCGATCGTCGCGCTGAACAGAAACGTCTCCTGGGGGACGAACCCGATTTGCCGCCGCAGCTCCGCCGGGTCGAGTTCCCGCACGTCCACTCCGTCCAGGAGAACCGAGCCCTCGGTCGGATCGATGAGCCGCGAGATCAGCCGCACTAGCGTGGTCTTTCCGCTTCCGGTGTGCCCGACGATCGCCACCGTCTCACCCGCGCGGATCTCGAGGTCGATCCCGTCGAGCGCCTGTCCCGTCGCGTACCGCACCCCCGCGCCGCGCAGCGTGATCTCGCCCCGCGCCGGACCGTCCCGCCGCCGCGCCGCCGCGGGTGGAGCAATCGTGGGCCGCGCGTCCAGAATCTCGCCGATCCGCTCGAGTGACGCCGTCCCGCGCTGCATCAGGTTCACCACCCACCCCAGCGCGATCATCGGCCACACCAGCAGCCCCATGAACGTGTTGAACATCACGAAGGAGCCGATCGAGATGTGGTGGTTCAGCACGCGGTAGCCGCCCACCCACAGCACCACCAGGAATGTCACGCCGATGAGCATCTGCAGCAGCGGCATGAACATGCTCGAGGTCTTCGCCAGCTTCAGGTTTTCCGCGATGTACTCGCGGTTCAGCTTCTCGAATTGCCGCAGCTCGGCCTCTTCCTGTACGTAGGCGCGAACCACGCGCACGCCCGCCAGGTTCTCCTGCACGCGGCTGCTGATGTCGGAGAACATCGCCTGGATCCGCTCGAAGCGGTCGTGGATGATCCTGCCGAAGTAAGTCACCGCCAGGCTGATGACCGGCGCCGGCAGGATCGCCACCAGCGTCAGCGGCCAGTCCACGGCCAGCATGATGATCATTGAAAGAACAAAGGTCAGCGACGTCTCGGCCCAGTACATGATCCCCGGGCCCAGCATCATGCGCACGGCGTTCAGGTCGTTCGTTGCGCGGGCCATGATGTCGCCCGTGCGCGTGCGCGAGTAGAAGCCCGAATCGAGAGTAGTCAGGTGCTCGAAGAGGTCGTTGCGCAGGTCGTACTCGATGTCGCGCGAGATCCCGATCAGAATTACCCGCATCCAGTACTGGAAAAGTCCTCGCACCGCGGACGTGGCCAGCAGGAGCCCCGCGAAAAGAAACACAGTTTGCAGGGCGAAACCGCGCGTCAGCGAGTCGATGCCCGCGCGGATCAGCAGCGGCTGGCTGGCGGCGAAAATGTCTTTCATCACCAGGGAGCCGAAGCCCGTGAACAGGCCGCGCCGGTATTTTCGGAAGTAGGGCCTCAGCCGCCGGAAGGACTCTTTCATCACAGACCCGCCCAGTTCGCCAGCGTTTTCGACCATTCGAAGAACGTCTGCTTCAGCCCCTCACGCGTGCGCCACCATCCGTCAGGCGTGAACGCATGGTCGGGCGCGGCCACGACGCGGAACTGGTCCCTCGACACCAGCCCAGCATATATGCTCCCGGCGCGGCGCGAGTGGTACGTGCTCGTCACGATGATGAACCGCTTCACGTGCTCGCGGTCGAGAGCCGCGACGATCTCCCCCGCTTCTTCGCGTGTCGAGCGGCCTTCAATCGGCAGCGGTATGAACATGCCTCTCGGATATCCGTGCCGCACCGCGAAGTCGATCGCCATGTCGCTCTCGTGACGCCCGTAACAGCACGGCGGCCCGCTCACCAGAACGCGCGGCGCCCACCCCGCGGCGGCGAGCGACGCAGCCTTCAGTATCCGTTCTCCCTCCTGGTCTCCCGCCAGCGCCACGATCATGTCGGCCCGGAATGGCGCCTGCTCCCGCACCAGGAAGTGCCCCAGCAGGCGCACCCACAGGGGAGTCAATGCAACCAGGATTGCAAACGCTACCGCAGCCGCGAGCCAGCGGGACTTGCGGGTGTTCAGGAGAGCCAATGACTATTTTTCGTCGGCGGAGTTGTCCGGGTCAAGGTGGCGCACGGCCTTCAGTCGCTGATAGAGCCGCTCCACCTCGGCTTCGTCCTCGGGCCGTAGCAGGCGGTAGCGCGGCGAAGCAAGCGCCTGGATTTCCCCTCGCGGCGGCGCCGCCTCGCCCCAGAATTGCCGGTACGGCACGCCGTCGATCAGCGCCTCGCGTGACGACCGCCTCAGGTGGCGCAGCAGGCTGTTCGCCGAATCGATGTCGCCGGGATAGACCAGCAGAACCCGCTTCTTGTCGAGCAGCGTGAGACTTACCATAAGCGGCGAGGGCCATCCGGTGCGGTCCACGCGCCGGATGTCGCGCCACGTAATCAGCCGCCGCCCGATGGCGAGATGGTCTTCATGGATTTCCACGGCCGGACGCCGTGAGAGGTAGATCAGAACCGCGGCGGTCGCGAAGAACAATGCCGCCGGGACGAAAGCCGGCGCCCATCGCCAGCCGCACCACGTCGAGAAAGCGCCGAAGAGCACAGCAGCCAGCCCGGCTTCCAAATAATGACGGGATGGAACGTAGCGGGTCACCGTGAACCCTCCCCCTCTCAACTCTAAGACTACCCCCGGCTCCTCGCCCCGTCAATCCGAACGCGGGAAAATTGGTCTCGTTCTCCGGCGCGCGCCGAAGCGTCAACTCACAGGCGTTTTCACGCGTTGCCGCGCCATCTGCGCCGCGCGCACCACGTAGCCCGCGCCGCTCCACGCCGTGGCGGCCCCGGCTGCCCAGATCAACGGTGTGGTCGGAATCGCGAGTTGCGTCTCATAGCCCGCGACGAGCACGCCCAACGCGGCCAGAATCTGAAAGAAAGTGCTGATCTTGCCCCAGATGCTCGGCGGGAAATCGCGATACGCGGTCAGGAGCAGCGCCACGGCTGCCAGCATCAGGATGAGCAGGTCGCGCCCGAAGATGAGCGCCACCAGCCACCACGGCACGGCGCCCGCGAACCCGAGCGCGAGATATGTCGCGCTGAGCAGCACCTTGTCCGCGATCGGGTCGGCGTAGGCGCCGAAGCGCGTCTCCACCTTCAGCATGCGCGCCAGCAGCCCATCCAGACCGTCCGTCACGCCGGCCGCCGCAACCAGAGCCAGCGCGCTCCCGAACCGGTGATCGACAATCGCGATCACGACGCAAGGCGCAAGCGCGAAGCGCAGCACTGTCAGCAGGTTTGGCAGATTCAGTTCGCGCATCCGAACGCGCGTTCAGGATACCAAGGCGGTGACGACCCGCGCCGCAAGCTGGTCGAGAGTCAGCAGCTCGTAGAGCGAGCTGTCGGACATGATGCGGCTCACCAGCGCGGCGTGCATCGCGTGTCCCGCGCGCTCCGCCACCACGTGGCCCAGCAGAGGCTTCCCCAATAGCGCGAGATCTCCGATGAGGTCGAGCGCCTTGTGCCGGCAGCACTCGTCGGGGAACCGCAGCCCGCCCGGGTTCATCACACCCTGCTCGTCGAAGCACACCGCGCTGTCGAGCGTCGCGCCGCGGATCAGGCCCATGTCCCGCATCTGGTCGAGCTCGTTCGCGAAGCCGAAGGTCCGCGCCGGCGCGATCTCAGCAGCATAACGCTGGGGCGTGACCTCCATCTCGAGCATCTGCGCGCCCACTGCCGGGTGCGGGAAGTTCACATCGCACGTCAGGCGGAATGTGTCGGCGGGGAGAATCGAGATGCGCCGGCCACGGTCTTCGATCGTGATCGGTTGCCGCACGCGCAAATAGCGCCGCAGCCTGCGGTGGTTCCTGATGCCGGCCTCCCGGATCATCTTCACGAAAGGGAGTCCGCTGCCGTCGAGGATCGGCACTTCGAGGTTGTCGATCTCGATCCGGGCGTTGTCGATCCCCATGCTGTAAAAAACGCTGAGGAGGTGCTCCGTCGTGGAGATCAGCACGCCTTGCCGCATCAGGCTGGTCGCGTAGCTGACGCGCGCGACGTGCCGCCAGTTCGCCGGCACCTCGAACCCGTCGAGGTCCGTGCGCACAAAAACGACACCGGTCGATGGCGGCGCCGGGAGGATGCATATGTGAACCGGCACGCCGCTGTGGAGCCCGATTCCCGTGGCCTCGACCGCGTGCTGCACGGTCGTTTCAAATCGCAATTCGCCTCTCCCGTTTTCGCTGGTCCACATCAGGCAGATGCTCTATTTTGCGCAAACGTTGCATCGAACACAAGTGCTTACGGATGAAATACTTACAACTTCGATCACTGTGGCCTAGAAGCCACACTTTGTGGCGCTTTCCAGACGTCGAAGAGCGGGCGAACCATGGTTGGGAGAGTCGGAGGGTACAACCCATCCCGAATGAGGGGGCTCGTTCAGATCCGCCGGCGCGGCTCGGCAGGGTGCTGCAAATGACGTCAAAAATGCGCAATTAAGCGCGTTTTGCATGTCATTTCGGCCTTATTAGCGTCACGATACGCGCGTCGCAGAACTCCCACCCATAAGAGGGGTGGGCAGGCAGAACAGAGACGGTCACGATCGCGCGGGCTTCACGCGGCATCGCCGGGCATAAAATAGAGGTTCCATGGCCCGCCCCCGTGTCTTCCTGATCGACTCCTTCGGCTTCATCTTTCGCGCCTTTCACGCCCGCGCGCGGATGGCCGTGCCCGCCATGCGGACCAGCGCGGGCCTGCCTACCGAGGCTGTCTTCATCTTCAACAACATGCTGCGGAAGCTCACCACGGCCTACAAGCCGGAGTACATCGCGGCGGTGTTCGAGAGCGCCGGCCCGACGTTCCGCGAGCAGGAGTACGCCGAGTACAAGGCGAACCGCGCCGAGATGCCGGACGAACTGGTGCAGCAAATCCCCTACGTGCGGCGGCTGCTCGAGACAATGCGCATCCCCATCCTCGAATATCCCGGTTTCGAGGCGGACGACGTGATCGGCGCGATCGCGCGGCGCGCGGAGCGCGAGGGGATGGACGTGGCGATCGTCTCGAGCGACAAGGACATGCTGCAGCTCGTGGACGAGCATGTCTCGATGTTCAACCCCATCCAGGAAGACCTCTGGTACGATCCCGCGAAGGTCGAAGAGAAGATGGGCGTGAAGCCGCAGCAGGTGGCGGACCTGCTTGCGTTGAAGGGCGATGCCATCGATAACATCCCTGGCGCACCGGGCATCGGCGATAAGGGCGCGCGCGACCTCATCGCGCGGTTCGGTTCGGTGGAGGAGGCCATCCATCGTGCCGCGGAGCTGGGCGACAAGGGGTACGGCAAGCGGTACCGCGAGAGCCTGGAACAGAATCGCGACCGCGTGTTGTTGAGCAAGCGTCTCGCGACGATCGACACGGGCGTCCCCATCGAGTTCCGCCTGGACGCGGTGCGCGCGCAGGGGCCGGATGTGCCCGCGCTGAAGCAGATCTACAAGGAGCTGGAGTTCTTCAGCCTCCTCGAGCCGCTCGGGCCGGACGAGGACACGCGGCCGCGCGACTACGCAACGCTCGAGACGCCCGAGGCCGTTCAGGAATTCCTCACATCGATTCCGGCGGGCGCGCCCGTGGCGGTCGCGGCGTTGCAAGAACAACGCGAGCAGGCCGGAGGAATGTTCGAGGGAGAGCCGAGCACCGCTGTCGCGCTCGCATGGCAGCCGCGGCAGGCGCGTGCCGTTCCCGCGGCGCTCGTGTCCGGGCTGAAAGCGTTCCTCGAAGACGCATCGCGCCCCAAGATGGGCCACGACGTGAAGCAGCTTCTGCTCGCGCTCGCGCCGGTGGGGATTGAACCACGGGGTGTCGTTCACGACGTGATGCTCTATGCATTTCTGCTGAACGCCGACCCGTCGGGCTGCTCGCTCGAAGCGCTGGCGAGGAGGCACCTGGACCGCAAGCTCGAAGCGATGCTCGAGCACCAGGCGGAATGCGCGCTCGAGCTGGGATTGAAGCTGGCGCGCGAAGTGGACGAGCGCGGCTTCCGGCCAGTTTACGAAACGATCGACCTGCCGCTGGTCCCGGTGCTGGCGCGCATGGAGCAGCGCGGCATCCGGATCGATCCGGCCGAGATGCGCCGCCTGTCGGAGCTGATGGACGGCGAGGTGCAACGGCTCTCGGCGGAGGTTTACGAGCTCGCGGGCAAGCCGTTCAACATCAACTCGCCGCAGCAGCTCGGCAAGGTGCTGTTCGAAGATATGAAGCTGCCGGCGCCGGTGAAGTACGGCAAGGGGAAGACGATCTCGACAGCGGCCGACGTGCTCGAAGATCTCGCGGAGGAGTATCCGATCTGCGGCAAGGTGCTCGAGCACAGGCAATTGGTGAAGCTGAAAGGCACCTACGTGGACGCGCTGCCGGCGCTGATCGAACCGGCCACCGGGCGGCTGCACACAAGCCTCAACCAGACGGGCGCGGCCACGGGCCGGCTCTCGTCCTCGAACCCCAACCTGCAGAACATTCCGATTCGCACCGAGCTGGGGCGACAGATCCGCGCGGCGTTCATCCCGCAGCAGGGATGGAAGCTGGTGGTGGCGGACTACTCGCAGATCGAGCTGCGGCTGCTGGCGCACTTGTCGAAGGACCCGGTGCTGGTGGAGGCGTTCCAGCACGGCGAGGACATCCACACGCGCACGGCGGCGGAGGTGTTCGGCGTCGCGCCGCTGATGGTGACGCCGGAGCTGCGGCGCCGCGCGAAGGCGGTGAACTTCGGCATAGTGTACGGGCTGAGCGCGTTCGGACTCGCGGCGCAGCTCGGCATCCCGCGCCACGAAGCGCAGACCTACATCGACAATTACTTCGCCCGTTACGCCGGCGTTCGAAAATTCATCGACCAGACGATTGCGGCGGTGCGGCAGAGCGGCGTCACCAAGACGCTGTTCGGGCGCGAGCGGCCCATCCCCGACATGAACAGCCGGAACCCGAACGCACGCGGATTTGCCGAGCGAACCGCGGTGAACACGCCGCTGCAGGGGACGGCGGCGGATGTGATCAAGCTGGCGATGATCCGCATCGACCGGGAGTTGGAGGAGCGCGGATTCGAAGCGCGCATGCTTCTGCAGGTGCACGACGAACTGCTGTTTGAAGTGCCTCCCGGTGAACTCGAGGCAGTGCGGCAGCTTGTCAAAAGCGGCATGGAGCAGGTGGCGCGCCTCGAAGTCCCGCTCGTGGCGGATGTTGGCGCCGGCAACAACTGGCGCGCCGCGAAGTAGGGCGCCGCGCGAAACGCGGGCGTGGTGGATGGCAGGCTCTCCGGAGCGAAGCTCAATAGGGCACGCACGGGTCCCTCCGGATCGTTCGCCGTCGGACAGGCATCCGGGCCTGTCGTGGACGGTTTGCGGTGGTCAAGTGCGTTCGGCATATCGGAATGACAGGCCAGGAGACCTGTCCCACTTCGAATTGGCATGCAAGACCGAGGCCGGACACGGTCTGGGGCAACGGTGATTCGGAAGCCGGTCCGTGGCGGGGCGCAGTGCGCGGGGCGAAGCGGGAGAGGGCCTTGCGCATTGCTCTCCGCCGGGTGGAAGACGTCCTTACATGGGGCGATGCGGGAGGATGGGACAGAGGGGCGTTCACGCCGCAGACACGCTCGGGATCTCGCAGGCTCGACGGAGCCGACTGCGTTTTCGCTTGCCGGAGAGGAACTTTCCTGACGCTGCCGGCGTCAGTACGATCATGCGCATGCCCCAACTGACAAAATCAGCTCTTTTAATCGTGTTTCTCGCTGCGGTGGCTTCGGCCGCGGACATCACGGGCAACTGGAAGGCCGACCTGCAGACACCCCAGGGCACGGTCCAGGTCTCCTACTCTTTCAAACAGGATGGCGAGACCCTGACAGGCACCTGGCAAGCGGCCCAGAGCCCGGTCGTGCAGATCAGTGAAGGCAAGATCACCGGTGACAAGATCTCTTTCGCCGTGAAACTGGGCGAAATGAACTTCGCTCACGAAGGAAAGATCAGCGCCGATGAGATTCAATTCGCGATGAAGCCCAGCGGCGAGTTTCCGGGCACCACTGTCACAGCGAAGAGGGTGAAGTAGTTCGGGCTTCCACCTTGAATCTCGCGGGGCAGGGCGTTGGGTGAGAGCCGGTGAAAGCTCGGAGAGGCCGGAAGACCGGTCATTCGAGAAGCACTATGCGCGGGATTTTCGCACGAGGTAGACCGTGCGGCAAGCGCGAGTGATCAGAGGGTTGTTCTTGAAGAAGGGGGCACCGTCCCACGCACGCACCTGATCAAAGCCTGCCTGTTCGAAAGTGCGGCGCACTTCGCCGGAACTCCAGCAGACCTCTTCCACGCGTTCGCGGCGCCGGCGCCAGAGACTTCCCTCGCGGATAAACCACTCGACGTCGGCCCAGGCCCGATCCGCTTCGCCAGTATGGCCGAAGCGCATCACGGCCACAATACCCGGCCTCTCCATCCAGTAATCGCCCTTCCAGTACCGTTTGAACGCGGCTGAGTTGTTGACGTCGAAAAAGAAGTAACCGCCCGGCCGCAGCGCGCGCGCGACCGCCCTGGCGACCAGCCGCAAGTCCGCCTGTCGCGGAATGTGATTGAGCGCATCGTATTCGCACGTAATCAGATCGACCGGTTCGGGGAGGCGGAAACTGCGCATATCAGCTTGGAGCACGCGAAGAGGCAGTCGTGCACGGCGCGCGTTTTCACGTGCCCGCCGGCACATCTCCGGGGAGAGGTCCACGGCATACATTTGGATTCCCCTGCGTGCCAGAGCGAGAGCGGTCGTGCCGGTGCCGCACGCGAGGTCACAAGCGGTCTCAACGCGAGGCAGGATGCGGCCCAGCACGTGCTCGCGCGCGGCATCCATCGGGGCCCGGAAATCTGAAAAGAGCTCGTCATAATACTGCGCGAGCCATCGATAGGGGCGTATCGGGCGGTTCGGTGTCATGCGATTGATCAGGTTGATTATGAGGGTCAGGGCGCGGCAGTGCAAGGCTGCCCGGAGGGACGCACTACCGTCCGGAGGGCAGAAGCCCGACTGGGCTTTGGACGTGGCGGATGAAGGCCTCCGCCCGCGCGCAGCCGCATTCGAGCCCGCGGAAGCGGGCCACCTGGTCCTGCAGCGCATAGAATCTGTCGGGCGACTGGCTCGCGTGGGCATAGCAGGCGGCCCGCTTGCGCGGCTCGACCGCGCTGATATCGACATACTCGTCCGGCGAAAACATCATGGTGTCTGCGCCATTCGAGACTTCGTAGAAATAAAGCGCGAATTTGCGTCCCATTCGCACGTACGCGTCGTAGACCAGCGTGGAAATGGCGCGGTGGTCAGAGTGGTTGTCAATAGGCCACTGTGTGAACACAACGTCCGGCCGCTCGGCTTCGAGGATCTTCCGGAAGGCGTCGTAGTGTGGCGGGTCGATGATGGCTTTGCCGTCGATGTGCCCGGCGTTCACGGGGCGTGCGTGCAGGATCTCACAAGCTTTCGCCGCCTCGGCCGTGCGGAGTGCGGCGAGCTCCTCGGGTGTGCCTCCGAAGGCAGCACCTTCGCCGTGGTTCAGGTAGAGCAGGATTACTTCGTGGCCCGCATCCGCATAGCGGGCGATGACGCCGCCGCAGCCATATTCGGGGTCGCCCGGGTGGCCGCCCGTAACGATCACCTTCAGTTTCCTCGACGCAGGCGCGGAGGGCGCGCCGGTGAGACCGGCACCCGAGGCGAGCGCGAAGCCGCCCGCGGAACTCAGTATTCTCCGCCGTGAAACCGGACGCATCGATTCTCCACGCGGGAGCTGCCCGCGAAAGTCCAGGGATCAATATACGCCAGAGTGAGGGGGCAGATGCGGCCGCGAGCGCGTTTTGCGCGATCATGGATGGTTCGTGCCGTGGAAGCCGGCGGCGTGGCAGAGCGCCCGGCCTGGAGAGCGAGAACGCGGATGGCGATCAGGCGGTACGCGAATATCGGGACGCTCGTGGCAGTGAACCTGATGTGGGCCGCTCAGTATCCGGCCTACAAGATCGCGTCCGAGCACATGAGCCCCGCCTCGATGAACTTCTGGACGCTGCTGTCGTCGACGATGCTGCTGCTGCCGTTCCTGGCGCTGCAGAGGAGGCGAAACCCGGGCACAGCGGCGAAGCTGGACGCGCGTTCGACTTTCGACTTCTTGCTACTCGGCACGCTCGGGATTCTTCCGCCCTCGCTGATGCTCTCCTGGGGCATCGCACGCTCGACGGCTTCGAACGCGGCCATCATCCAGCTCACGATTCCGGTGCTGATGGTCCTGCTGGCGATGGTGGTGCTCGGCGAGCGGGTGACAGTGCTGCGTGTCGGGAGCCTGGTGATCGCGCTCGCGGGAACGGTGATCACGTCGAAGGGGGACCTGAGCGGGAGCAGCGTTACGAGCACGCGGCTGCTGGTGGGGAACGTCGTGATTCTGCTCTCCGGCCTCGGCAGCGCGTTCTACAATACGTACGCGAAGAAGGTGCTCGGCCGGTTCGGCGAGCTGCGCGTGCTGATCTACACGTACGTGGTGGGCCTGTCGTGCTGCGCCGTGATTTCCCTGTTTTCGGACGGGCCGCCGTTCTATGTGGTGACCGGCTACCCGTCATCGGTGTGGGCATCGCTCGCGGTGCTCGGGGCGCTCACCTGGGGCCTTGCGATGGCGCTGTGGATGTGGGTACTGAAGCGGCTGGAGGCGGTGCAGGTGTCGGTCTCGATCTACCTTCTATCGATTTTCGGCGTGCTGCTTTCGGCGGCGACTTTGGGCGAACGGGTGCGGCTGCCGCAGATCGTGGGAGGGCTGATGGTTTTCGCAGCGACGTTTCTGACCTCGGAATTCGAGAACCGGAGAGAAGCGGCGCGGCAGGGGGCGGCGGTGCAGGTTCAGGAGTAGCCAAAATGCGACTTACGATTCTTCTTGCTCTCGTTTTGCCATGCGCGGCCTTTGCCAACGCGGCAGAGTATCGCGGCACGGTGGTCGGCACAGACAGATCTGTCCACGAGGGGCAGATCGGTGCGCCACACACGTTCGCGCTGGCCGGGGATGATTTCCTGCTCGACGGCAAGCCGTTCCAGATCATCAGCGGTGAGATGCACCCCGCGCGCATCCCGCCGGCCTACTGGCGCCACCGCGTCCGCATGGCGAAAGCCATGGGCGTGAACACGATCGCCGTCTACATCTTCTGGAATTTCCACGAACGCGAAGACGGGCGGTTCGATTTCACGAGCGAGGAGCGCGACATTGCGAAGTTCATCCGCATCTGCCAGGAGGAGGGCCTCTGGGTAGTGTTGCGTCCCGGGCCTTACGTTTGCGCGGAGTGGGAGTTCGGCGGGCTGCCGCCGTACCTGTTGCGGATCCCGGACCTGAAGGTGCGCTCGATGGACCCGCGCTACATGGCCGCGGCGGAGCGATACCTGCGGGCGCTGGCGCGGGTGGTGGTTCCGCTGCAAGTCTCCCAGGGCGGCCCGATCCTGATGCTGCAGATCGAGAATGAGTACGGCAGCTACGGGAACGACCGCAACTACATCGAGAGGCTGCGGCAGATCTGGCAGGAGGCCGGCATCCGCATCCCGTTCTTCACGTCGGATGGCGCGGCGCCCGATATGCTCGAGGCCGGCTCGCTTCCCGGCGCGGCCATGGGGCTCAACCCCGGAGAGGACGCCGCCGGATTCGAGCTGGCGAAGAAGATGAACCCCGGCGTGCCGGTGTTTTCGGCCGAAACGTATCCGGGCTGGCTCACGCACTGGGGAGAGCCGTGGGCGCGGCCGGACGTGAAGCAGTTGACGAAGGACGTCGCATGGCTGCTCGAGAACCGGAAGTCGTTCAACCTGTACGTGGTCCACGGCGGGACGAACTTCGGGTTCACGGCCGGCGCGAATTCAGGCGGCAAGGGCTACGAGCCGCACATCACGAGCTACGACTACGACGCGCCGATCAACGAACAGGGTCGTCCCACGGCGAAGTACACCATTCTCCGTGAACTATTAGGGCGATACCGTGCGGCGGGGCGCCCGCTGCCGGAGGTGCCGGCGCCCATCCCGGCCGCGGCCATTCCCGCGATCGCGATGCGGCCCTATGCTTCGCTGTGGCAGGCGCTGCCGCAACCAGCGGCCTCCGTGCACCCCCGCCCAATGGAGGCGTACGGGCAGGACTACGGGCTGATCGTGTATGAGACGAAGCTGGTGGGGCACAAATCGGGCACGCTGCGCGTGACCGACATTCACGACTACGCGACGGTGTTCGTGGATGGCCGCTACGTCGGCGCGCTCGACCGCCGTGCGGGAGTGAACGAGATCAAGCTGCCGACAACAGACAGCGCGATGCCGGTGTTGACGTTGCTCGTTGAGGCGATGGGCCGCCTCAACTTCGCGGAGTTCATGATCGACCGCAAGGGCATCACGGACCGCGTGACGCTCAACGGCATGACGCTCATGAACTGGCGCGTGTACAATCTGCCGCTTGACGACGGCTTCATCGCGCGCCTTACTGAGACGCGCGTTGACCAACGGCCGGGGATCTTCTTCCGCGGGACGTTCGATTTGGCCGAACCAGCCGACACGTTCCTCGATATGTCGGGGTACCGCAAAGGGATCGTGTGGGTGAACGGTCACAACCTGGGGCGGTACTGGGACATCGGCCCGCAGAAGCGGCTCTACTGCCCGGCGGGATGGCTGCGAAGGGGGACGAACCAGGTGCTGCTGCTCGACCTGCACCAACTGCAGGCGGCGCCGGTGGCGGGGTTCGCGGGGCAGGAGTAGGGCGGACGCACCGACCGGCAGTGCCGATCGCCGCTCCCGCCGGGCTCAGGGGCGGAGGGCCGCGCGGATAGTGCGAATGTCGAGAAACATCCGTTGCGGACCGCCCGGCGCAGGGCCCTCGATCGGCACGAACCCGTATCGTGCATACCAGCCGGCTTTCTCGGGATAGGCGTCGGTGATGAGGCACCGGCAGCCCACCTCATCGGCCACACGCAGACTGATTCGAAACGCTTCGGAGATGAGTGCGTGCCCGAGGCCCCGGCCGGCAAACCTACGGTCCACTGCGAGCCGTGCCAGCAACAACAGCGGTAAGTCGTAAGCCGGCAGCCCCCGCACATACTCTCTGGGGAACATGTCGCGCGGCACACCCGCGGTTGCGAGGGTGAAGTAGCCCAGCACGGCCGCCGGGGCGGCCTCATCGACGGCCACATAGGTGACACCGATCGAAACCTTCTCCTGATTGGTCCAGGCGTGTTGTTTGAGATAGCCGTTTAGCGCGGCGTCTCCGCAATCGAACCCATCCGACCGGTCCCGCTCGGCCAGCCGGCGAATAACGATGGCCATTCAATCCCGCATGGCCCTGATCAGGGCCTCGGTAGGCGGGTTCGCCTCCGGCGCGGATGCGAGTTGCGCAAGGCTCTCCAGTTCCCGCTCGGTCCAGCGGACCTCGACGCGAGGCAGGGAGACATCCGGAGCCACCCGCTCCAGGCGAGGAAACAACAGCACCTTTCGCTCGCCGCTCGGGCTTTCGCTGACGATGCGATGGCCCACCTTCCGCTCGGAGACGGCCCAGCGGAAAAGAGCCAAGGCGTCGGAGAGGAAGTCGGTATTGCTCGTGAGCTGCAGTTCCTGCTTCAGTACTCGCATTGCGTGGTCATCGGCAAGCGCAAGGTCCGCCTGGAACTTCGCCTTGCGGGGGCGCTTTCCCGCAGGAGGCTGGGGTCTCTTGGCTTTTGTTGTCATGGCGGCTTAACTCCGGTTTCACTCCCATTTTACTACAGAAATTGACTAGACAAGAGTTCGATCGGATTCCAGCCGGAGCCGGATATCGGCCAGCAGGGCGGGTCTGGGTGTCTCTACCACGGAATCCCGAAGCCGTGGCCGCCCGGCCCTATTTCAGCGGCGATGCGTGGCGCGGTTCGTAGAGGTGCAGATCGCTGCCGCCCGGGAGTCTCATCGCCGTGACCAAACCCCAGCCGGCGTCCTGAACGGGCTTGGTGAACCCGGCGCCTCTGGCCTTGAGCGCGGCCACGGTCGCCTGGATGTCATCGCACATCAGGTACAGCTCGTGAGCGCCGTTCCCGGCGCCGGGCTTCGGTGCGGCAGGATGGATGCCGAGTTCGGCAGGCGGCAGGGCGAAAATCAGCCAGCCCTCGCCGGCATCGATGGAACGGGTGCCGAGGGTCTCCCGAAAAAACGCACGATCCGCTTCGGCATCGTTGCTGTAGATGAGAGCGTGCACACCTGTGATCATTCCGAGAGCCTCGCCAGGCTCAGCTTACACCGGCGATTGGGAGCGCGGGTGCCGGCACGCGCCGAGCGTTGCGAATCCCCGCAGAGCTATACGCCGCCCGACCAACGGTTGTTTGGTTTTCCGGGACACCTGTTTTCAACCATTTAACAGTTCTTTACAAATACAAACACTTCTTTACAGGCCCGAGACGTACTCGGACGAACCGGTTCGGACATCAGAAACAGATTGGAGCGGGTACGAGGCTTGCGGTCAGGCGCGGACGACTGCCTGGCAAAGCCGTTCGACCCCGAGGAACTGGTGGCACGGATCGGCGCGGTGCTGCGGCGCACCGCGCAGGCCTCGAGCGCTGCTCTGGAAGTAATGGAGGCCGGCGAATTGCGGCTGTTTCCGGGGGCTCGCGTCGCTTGCCTCCAAAACGAGCGGGTGGAACTCACCTCAATGGAATGTGAGATCCTTGAAGAACTTATTCGCTCTCGCGGGCGGTCGGTTTCCCGCGATTATTTGAGCCTCAGGCTGAACAACCGACCCGCAACGCACGTCGATCGCGCGGTCGATACTCACGTGAGCAGGCTGCGACGCAAGATCGGCAAGCGAAGACTGATTCTGAGTGTGCCCGGGACCGGCTATCAACTGAGCTGTCCACCGTATGCGAAATGATGAGATTACCGAGTTCGGCCTGATCAACCTTGGACTTCGAAGAGGCGCGGCGGCGGAACCCTGCCCGGCCTTCGAGGGATCGAGGTTCAGTCGAATGGCAGAACGCATTGTCCGGGCCGGCTTTCCCGTTCTCGAGCTGGTAGTTCAGTGTTCCGAAAAACAATGACACAATTCTCCACAAATGGTGAGTACCGCCGAATCTTCGGGCTCGCGTCACAACCGACCGGTATGATGAAAGGCGTTCTGTTACTGTTCCTTCCGGCCATCCTATTAAGCGCGGCCAATCCCCTGGCCACCCACACGATTCACCCCGTGATCGGCTCCGGCGACCGGGGCGATAGCGGTCAGGCGACCTCCGCGCTGCTCGATGGTCCTTTCGGGCTAGCGCAGGATAGCGACGGCAATGTGTACATCGCGGAATCGAATGCGGGGCTGATACGGCGGGTTGGTCCGGGTGGAGTCGTCGAGCGGTTCGCCGGCACAGGCGTTCTGGCCGACGGAGATGAGGGTCAAGCCGCCCTTCAAACCAACCTTATTCGTCCGACGGTGCTTTTGAGCACCCAGGACGGGTTGGTTTTTGCCGATGAAACGGCCTGCCGGATTCGGAAGATCCTGAAGGACGGCACGGTCCACAACCTCGTCGGGACGGGACGCTGCAGCGGCACATCTTTCCGCGGAGGCAGCGCGAGCACCGCGGACGCACCAGCACTACAGACGGACCTTGGCGTCGTCGGCGGCATGGTGCTGAACAGCTCCGGCCTGCTGCTGTTTACTGACCAGACAGCCCATATAGTCCGCCGCCTCGACAGCGATAATTACATCCGCACCGTCGCGGGCAGCGGCCAAGGGGGATTCGCGGGTGACACGGTGGCGGCGACGTCGGCGCTGCTCAACACGCCCGCAGGGCTGGCTTACGACAGTGCCGGCATCCTCTACATCGCCGACAGCCTGAACTGCCGAGTACGCGCCGTCGGCACCGACGGGAATATCAATACAGTAGCGGGAGACAGCACCTGCGCCAGCGCGTCCACAACCTTCCCCGGGGGTACACCTGCGACGGATGTCCCACTCGGGACCATGGCGGGACTGGCCTATGATTCGAGCAGCAATTCTCTTCTGATCGCTTCGCCGGGGCAGGCGCGGGTTTTGAGTCTCGATATTTCGGGTTCGGTGGTGACCTCTTTTCTCGGCAGCGCACTGAGACAGGCCATCGATACGAGCGAGCCAGTTCGCTACGGCCTGGACCAACCCACCGCCGTTCTGGTTACCTCAGGAGGCACGCTGATCTCCGACAACACATCGTTCCGGGTGGTCGAGGTCAGCGGCGGCAAGGTGGCCGGGTTCGCGGGCTATTGGCCGCAACTTGTCATCTACCCCTCTCCGCTGTCGGCGCGCCTGGTTCGCCCGCACGGGCTGTGTTTGAGGCCGGACGGCTCTCTGCTGGTGGTGGACGCGGGCGCGGAACGCATCCTCTCCTATCAGGGGCAGCTCACGCCGTTTGCAGGGGTGCGGTCTCCAACGGGCTTCACTGCGGGCGACGGCGGACCGGCACTGAACGCACAAATCGCCGCTCCCGATCGCGTTCTGTGCGCGTCGAATGGCGACGTCTACATCAGCCAGGACTCCGCGGTGCGTCTTGTCCGGCAAGGCACCATAGGCACTCTTGTGTCTACGGTGAACATCGGAGGCACCGTTGCTTTTCTCGATCAGCCTAGCGGCCTGGCGGTCGATTCCCAGGGGCGGCTGCTGATTTCCGTGGCGGCTGACAATGCCGTAGTCCGCTACGACCCGAGCACCAAAGCCAGCACGGTGGTGGCCGGGACCGGCACCGCCGGGTTCACAGGAGACGGCGGTGCGGCGACGACCGCCGAGCTGTACTCGCCCGGCGATCTCGCCTTCGACTCGAAGGGAAACCTGCTCATAGCCGATAGCGGGAACCGGCGCATCCGGCGGATTGGGACGGACGGCACGATTTCTACCATCGCCGGCTCCGCACGGTCGTTCTGGCATACGGATACGTCCGGACAACTGGCGACCGCCGTCGGCCTCGATTTCATCTACGGCATGACGATCGATGCGAGCGACAACATCTACATCTCCGAGTTCAACCGGGTCAGCGTGATCGGCCCGGACGGCCGTATTAACATCGTCAGCGGTTACGTCGGCCAGACCGACGCCGGGGTGGTGTCCTATATCGACGGGCCACTGAACGGCTGCAATGGCCTGGCGGTGGATAGCCAGGGCCGTGTCTACGTTTCGCTTCGGGACGCCGGCCGCGTGATGCTGATCTCGCCGGGGTCTCAAACCGCGCAACTTCCGGTGGTCAATATCGGCGGAGTAGTGACGGCTTCGGCGTTCGGCGAGTTTCCGGCGGCCGCCCCCGGCACCTTTATCGAGATTTACGGATTGAATCTTGCTCCCGACACAGCCTATTGGAGCAACGATTTCGTGGGCAATCGGGCTCCGACCTCACTCGAAGGCACAAGCGTCACCATTGGCGGCCAGCCTGCGTTCATCAGCTACGTGAATTCCGACCAGGTGAATGCACTGGTGCCTTCGAACGTGGGCCCCGGCTCGCAACAGCTCACGGTGACTACCTGGGCGGGGACAAGCGCGAGCTACAGCCTCACCGTGAATGCCGTGCAGCCGGGCTTACTCGCGCCGGGCTCGTTCACGATCGGCGGGAAGCAGTTTGTGGCCGCGCTGTTCCCCGACTTTCAGACGTGGGTTGCGCCGGCCGGAGCAATCCAGGGGGTAACATCGCGGCCGGCCCGTCCCGGCGAAACCATAGTACTCTATGGTGTTGGATTCGGCCCGGTGACTCCCGAGACTCCGGCGGGGGTGCTTCCCAGCCAGCAGACGAATCTGAATCTGCCCTTGCAGATCTCAATCGGACAGACGCCGGCCGCAGTGGTGTATAAGGGCCTCGCGCCGGGTGAAGCTGGACTCTATCAGTTCAATATTGTTGTGCCGAACGTGGCCTCAGGTGATGCGGTGCCGCTGACGTTCACTCTGGGTGGCGCCAGCGGAGGGCAGACACTGTATACGGCCGTGCAGAACTGACGGCTGGCAGTTGGTGTCAACCGGTTTTGGAAGTGAAGTGGTGCATCTGATCTCGAAGCGTTGGGCCGCGTGGATGCATAGTGTTCACGTGGAGGCTTCGTTTCCGATCAGGTGCACGCGCTGGATGTGAATCAGGCAGTTGGAGGTATTTCGTCTTGTCTAAGTTCTTGCGAATTTCCACCGTATTCTTGATGGGCCTCGCGGGGGTCTTGTCCGGCCAGGAAGATACCGCTTCGCTCTCCATCACCGTGACTGATCCGAGCAACGCGCTCGTACCGGGCGCTCACGTGGTGCTGACTGACTCACACTGGGGAAAGGTGCGCACGGCAAATACGACTGAGACCGGAACCGTCGCTTTCGATTCTCTGAGGTCGGGCGACTACTCGCTGGAAGCATCCAAGACCGGCTTCGACAAGATCCACATCGGTCGCGTCGTCCTGGCGCTTCGCGACCGGGTATCCGTGCACGTGGAACTGAAGATCAGCACGGCCGAGAACTCGGTGACGGTGAGCGACGTGCTGCAGGGCGTCGCTACCGACGTGTCATTCGGTGTGGCTTCCGATCATGACTACTTTCAGAACCTGCCCGTGAACGGCCGGAATCCCGACGCACTGGTGATGATGACACCGGGCATCACGAGCGCCGGCGGCGGGCGTGGCGGAGAAGGGTTCAACGTCAACGGCCTCCGTTCCAACACGAACTACTACACTCTGGACGGCGTGAGCGTGAACAACCCGGTTGGCGGCGGCGGTCCAATAGGCGGTGGCTTCATGGGCGGCGGCCCAATGGGAGGCGGCATCGGTGGCGGCATGGGCGGCGCCATGGATGGCGCCATGGGCGGGGCAGGCGGCGCGATTTCCATGGATGCGCTGCAGGAAATGCGGGTGCAGACATCGTCCTTCGCCCCGGAGTTCGGGCGTACGCCGGGAGCACAGGTGAGCATGACGAGCCGCGGCGGCACGAACAACTTTCACGGTTCGCTGTTCTACTACTTCCGGAACGACCGATTGAACGCAAACGATTGGTTTGCCAATGCTTCGGGCTACCCGCGGAACGAGATGCGGCAGAACCGTCCGGGCGGAGCGATCGGTGGCCCGATCATAAAGAACAGAACCTACTTTTTCCTTTCCTACGAGGCCCTGCGCCTGGCTACGCCCTATTCCGTTATCGCGGACGTACCGGACCTGGTCTCGCGGGAAACCGCCGATCCGACCATGCGCCCTTATCTGAATGCATTCCCCGTCGCGAATGGGGCAACGGTGGCGGATGGCGTGGCGGAATTCCGCACAGTGGTGACGAATCCATCCAAGTCCGATGTGGCGAGCATCCGGTTTGACCACATGCTGAACGACAAGACGAACCTCTTTGCGCGGTACAGCCTCTCTCTGTCGGACAACGAGTCGCGGGGATCCGAGCTGTCGTCCGCAAACGTGCTCACCACGCGCAATTCACGTTCGCACGTCTTCACCGCCGGCGGCACGAGAACTTCGTCGGCCACATTGCTGCACGATGTGCGGTTCAATTACTCGAGATCCCAGTCGAGCGGCGACTCCGTCATGGACAGCCTCGGCGGGGCGGTACCGCTCAGCGCTGATGCAGTTTTTCCAGGCGGCGTTACTCTTGGAAACGGGGAATTCAACCTGTCGATCCTGGGCGGAGGCGGTTATTCGCTCTCGCCGAGGTCCCGCACGAAACAAGACCAGTTCAACGGGATCTACAGTCTGACCTACTCTTCGCCGGCACATACGACCAAGCTAGGGGTGGATTACCGCCGCACGATGCCGACATATTACCGCACACCTTACTCGCTGAACGTGATCTTCAACGGGTATGGCGGGGACACTGGTTCGCTGTTCTCCGGTGTTGCCACCAATGCGCAGGTGACCTCCGCCCTGGACCAGGTGTATCCCGTGTTCACGAATCTGTCGGTTTATTGGCAGGATACCTGGAGGGCAACTGAACGCACCACGCTCACCTTTGGAACGAGGTGGGAGTTCAACCCGGCCCCCGGCGTTCGCCAAGGCCCACAGCCCCTGGCTTATACCGGAACCGACACACTGAGTCAGGACCAGCCGTTGTATAAGAGGCGCTGGCTGGACTTCGCGCCGCGGCTCGGGCTCGCTTATCAGATGGACACAACCCAGGGACGGGAAATGATGTTTCGCATGGGCGCCGGCGCGTTCTATGACGTTGGATACGGCGTCAGCGTGGGCACGTTCAACGGCGCCCCCTATTCGAACGTGCGAACAATCTCCCTGGCTGAATTTCCGCTGGCCGAGGCAGATCTCGCCGCGCCGGTCATGCCGCCCACCGTGCCTTACGGCCAGATCACGGCAGCCGATCCGGCCTTGAAGGCCCCGGTGGTATTTCAGTGGAATGCCACCATCGAGCGGTACTTCGGCTCGGGACAGATGCTCAGCATCGGATATGTCGGCAACGAGGGCCGAAGGCTCTTGAGAACCGAATCGACGCCTTCCTTCAGCGATGTATACCAGGTGCTCCGCCTTGCCAGTAACGGCGCAACCTCCGCTTACCATGGTTTGCAGGTTCAGTTCCGGAGGCGGCTGTCGGCAAATCTCCAGACACAGTTGAGTTACACGTACTCGCATGCGATCGACGACGCTTCGAGTGATTCCGGGTTTGGCTTCGCGTACTTGTCCGGCGGTGAGCGTGGCTCATCGGACTACGATATTCGCCACAGTCTGAACTGGTCGGGATCCTACCGCTTGAGGGCCCCCGCAAAGGGACTTTTCGGCCACCTGCTCGGCGACTGGTACGCCGATTGGATGGCCACTTATCGTTCAGGGCTTCCCTTTGACGTGCAGGGCGTCAGTTCGGAGACGGGCAATTCCAACGGCGGTCTGAATAGGGACTTGAATCAGCGGGCTGGCCTGTTCGCCCAGGTTCGTCCGGATTACAACGGGCAGCCGTTGTGGATCGACGATCCTACCGTGCCGGGCGGCCGCCGGCTCAACCGAGACGCGTTCACGATCCCCGACGGATACCAGCAAGGGAACCTGGGCCGGAACGCGCTGAGAGGCTGGGGAGCGAGCCAGATCGATCTGGCGCTGCGCCGCCAGCTCTCGCTCTCGGAGCGCTTGCGGCTGAACATTTCGGCTCAGGCGTACAACGTTCTTAACCACCCGAACTTCGCCAACCTGTCACCGAATCAAGGCACGAATCTTTCGAGCACAGAATTCGGTACCGTGACACGGATGATGAACCAGGGCTTCGGCGGCGGCGCTTCGATTTACAGCTCGGGAGGGCCGCGATCCGTGGAACTCGCCGTGCGCCTGCAGTTCTGAGCGCGGCGGGCCGTTCTGCCGCAATTGCAAACGGAGAGGCTGGATTGCGGCAGGCGGCTGTGTCACTGGCCTTGATCGCCGCCGCGCCGGCGCAGTCTTGGGGATCCCGCGATCATGGCGCCTTGTTCCAGACCGTGTAGCCGCCGCGTTCTCAGCCGCCGGCTTCCCAGCGGAACCGCGTCACTGCCAGCGCGCCGCATAGCAGTGCGCAACCCACAAGCAGAGCGATGGGGATAGCGGCGGAGGAAAAGCCGAGGCCGCGCCAGGTCACTGCGTCCAGGCCGTCCATGGCCCAACGGGTCGGGATGACGACGGTCAGCTTCTGCAGCCACTGGGGGAATATGAAGGTCGGGACCCAAGCGCCGCCCAACATCACCATGAACAGGGTGGCGAGGATCGACAGGCCGCGGGTCGCTTCCGGGGTCCTGCCGAGCGCGGCGACCAGCAATCCGAACGCCGCGGTCATCAGCGAAAAGGCCGCGCAGATGCCCAGGAACCCCGCCATGCTGCCCTGAATGCGAACCCCGAAGACCAGGCGCGCGAATCCGAACAGCACCAGCAGGACGAACATCGAAGTAACCGCCGCGCTGGTTGCCCGGCTGCCCAGCAGCACGGTCCGCGAGAGGGGAGCGGCCCGCAGCCGCTTCCAGACACCGCGCTGGCGCTGCAACAGCAATCCGACTCCGACGTCGATCCCTACGAACAAGATGAACTGAATGCCCATGCCGCCGAAGGAATGAGCGTAACCGTTGTATTGGATACCGCTGCCCGAGGTGACTGCTTCGGAGCTGACCTGGTACGGAAGCGTCAAGCCCTCGCGCGGAACCTCCTGGCCGGATTCTTTGCGGGCGTCCTGCCCCGCATTCCAACCCTCGACGGCGCGGAGCAGATCGCGCAAGCTCTCTTTCTCCTCTTGCGGCATGCTGCTTTGGTCGAGTTGAGCGAGCGTTTCCCTGACATTCTGGCGGCCGCTCGGACCACTGAACATCTCCTTGCTGACCGCCTCCATCACATGGCCGGCGAGGATGCCTTCGACCATGCTCATTTCCGCGCCGTGCGATGGATCGTACAGCACTTTGATCTCCGGCTTGTTCCCCGCGCTGAAGAATGCGCGCCCTGCCTGGGCTCCAAAGTCCTTGGGGATGACGAAGGCGACCGTGGCCTTGCCTTTGCGCACGGCCTCGCGGGCCTGCCCCAGATCGGAAGGCTTGACCTCCAGGAACTTGTCGGCCGCGAGGCGGCTGACGATTTCGCGGGAGATCGCGCTTCCGTCCTGATCGGCGGCCAACACGGGAATTCGGCTGGTTTCCGTTTGGCCACCGCTCCCACCGAAGATATAGCCGAAGAACGACGCGATCGCGATCGGCGCGGCGACGCTCATCAATAACGCGCGCCGGTCGGCGAAGAAACTCTTGAGGTCCTTGCGGACCAGGGCCAGGAATGGGGTAAGCATCAGTCGCGCAGACTCCTTCCCGTGAGAGTGAGAAAGACCGTTTCGAGGTTGGCCCGCTCGCTGGCGACGTGCCGGAACGGATGGCCGTGCTCCACCAGCCAGTGGAGGATTCCCGGCGAATCGGCGGCAAGGTCCCGGACTCCGACTTTCAGCGTCCCGCCGCGCATCTCCACCGATTGGACACCCGGAAAGAGCCGTAGCTCTTCGGGCCGGAAGCCCTCTTTTTTCGAATCCTCGAGCTCGACGGTCAGCAGGTTCACGGCAGGCAGCAAGCGGTGCAGGCCCTGCAGGGTGTCGTCGGCGATCACCTTCCCGTGATCGATGATCACCATGCGATCGCAGAGACGCTCGGCCTCTTCCATGTAGTGGGTCGTGTACAACAGCGTCTTGCCGCGCTTTCTCAGCGTCTCGAGGTTGTCGAAAATGGCGTTGCGGCTCTGCGGGTCCACGCCCACGGTCGGTTCGTCGAGCAGGAGCAGTTGCGGATCGTGCAGCAGCGCCGCGGCCAGGTTTAGGCGGCGCTTCATGCCGCCGCTGAACCCCATTACCTTGTCCTTTCCCCGCCCGGCAAGCCCCACCAGGTCAAGCGCTCCGTCGATCGCGCGATTCCGGCTCGTGCTGTTCAGGCCATAGAGCGCGGCGAACAGGCGGAGATTCTCACGGGCGGACATCTCATCGTAAAGACCGATGTCCTGGGGGACCAGTCCGATGTTGCGCTTGGCCGGGTCAGTATCACCGCGCAACGGGCGGCCGGCGATCAGGACTTCGCCGGAATCAGGCCGCAGCAGGCCGGCGATGATGGACACGGTGGTGGTCTTCCCGGCCCCGTTCGGGCCGAGCAAGCCGATGGTCTCGCCCTTGCCCGCGCGCAGGGAGATGCCATCCACAGCGACCACGTTGCTGTAGCTTTTGCGGAGAGCGGTGACTTCGAGCATGGTTTCACAAATTCGACGCTGTTCTCAGCGAGAGACGGCTTTGGAGGAAGATGTTCACGACAAAGCAGGGCTGTGTGGCCCTGAAGTAACTCCGCGAAACACGATTGCGAGTGTGGTGAGTCCCCTGAGCCAGAATTTCCATTATTTCGTTGCCGTGCTGCCGTCAATTGTACATCCCCGCCTCCGCCGGCGGCGGCGGCGCTCGATTCTCCCAGGCGGGAGTCGCATTGACGGACCCTGATATACTCTGAAAACGTTCACAACGGCAAACAGAGCGGAAGTACCGACTCCCCTTGTCCGCCTCTACGCCGGCACGGTTTTCCTCAGCGCTTTCCTCTTGTTTGCATTACAGCCGATGAGTGCAAAGGCGATGCTACCGCGGTCCGGAGGGTCTGCCGCGGTCTGGATCACCTGTATGGTGTTCTACCAGACCACGCTTTTGCTGGGCTATGTTTACGCGCACTGGACCAGTTCCTCGCTGCCGCGCAGAGCGCAGGCGCTGGTGCATGTAGGACTGATTGGGATCACGCTCGCGGCTCTCCCCATGGTTGCCAGAGATGTGCAGTTTTGGGGCATTGGAGACCCGGTCCTTCGAATCATTTGCCTGCTCGCGGCTACGGTGGGCGCACCCTATTTTCTCTTGTCCACAACGAGTCCGCTATTGCAGACCTGGTACGCACGTACACAGAAATCGGCTGTTCCGTATCGCCTCTATGCCGTGTCCAATGCGGGCTCCCTGCTCGCCCTGCTGGCCTATCCGGCGGTCGTCGAGCCCTTCATCGGCATCCGGTTTCAAGCCCGGGCCTGGGTCGTCCTGTATACGTGCTTCGCGGTCTTGTGCGCCTATCTGACACTCCGTGCCTCGCGCGCCAGCTCTGAGTATCCGGGGCGGGAGTCCGGCAATTATGACGGTTTTGAAACGAACGGCGAGTTCACGAACCGCAGTCATAACATCCTCTGGTTGATTCTCCCGGCGTGTGCCTCGGCGCTGATGTTGGCGATTACCGCACACCTCACAGAAAACATCGCTGCCATGCCCTTTCTCTGGGTCTTGCCGCTGAGTCTCTACCTGCTGAGTTTTATGGCTCTCCGCAGGAATTCGTAAAAGTAGCAATTGGCGTAGACTTGAGCGTTTTGCGTTTCCTGGGAGTGGTCGCGTAGAGGACCTCCTCTCTGCCGACGCCAGGGGAAGAAGACCACCGAAGGGATC
>Ga0209777_10001864_pt1 | contig 29088 bp, 27 predicted proteins | sample FrelakmetHBP12HB_FD_187147 | JGI IMG/M metagenome (GOLD analysis project Ga0209777, IMG submission 187147) | Freshwater lake sediment microbial communities from the University of Notre Dame, USA, for methane emissions studies -HBP12 HB (SPAdes)... | ecosystem: Environmental > Aquatic >...
TGGATGCAGCACCGCTGGACCCGCTCGAGATCATAATTGTACCGGTCCATAAAATGCATGGTTCCGATAAAGAGTGCGTTCCAGTGAAATTCACGGAGTGCTTCAAAGTTCTGCCCGATGAGTGTCTTTCCGATAATTTTCCAGAACTCAGTGGTGTTTCCCTGATCGCCATTTTTAACAGAATCGCGCATTTTTTTCACGCCTTCCAGCAGCGCCGTGTATTTGTTGATGGTGCCACCTTTTTTGAGTTTAACTGCCATCTGTTCGATCGATTCAAAGAATTTGTCTACATCCACCATCCGGTTTACCGGAATGACTGACCCGTCATTCTGAACAAAAACATAGGTCGCTGCACCACAATGCTGGTGAGCAGTGAACCTGATCTGGGGCTTGCCGGTATATGCCTCAACAAGATCAGAAAACGGGGTTACGCAAGGAACCGGATAGAAATCGTCTTTTTTAAGGACTCCCTGCATTTGCTCTTCAATGCATGCAAGAACATCGGGAATCGTTATACGTGATTTTCTGACATCATCATCATTCGCTGCCCCGGTAAATGCGATCGGCTGGAAATTAACTCCCCTGATTACCGAGATGTTTTTTGCTGCAAACCTGATGATATCGCCGAGCTCATTATCGTTTTTTCCGTGTATTACCGTCGGAACAAGCACGACCCCAAGACGTACATTTTTGAGATTCTCGATCACTTTCTCATGGATTTTCAAAAGGGGATTGGTTGCCGGTGATACACCATCAAAATGGAGATAGACCGTATTAAGTCCTGAATCTTTGAGTTTCTGGGCATAACCGGGCTCTTGTGAGATCCGGACACCGTTGGATGCGATCTGCACTTGGGGGAATCCCATCTGTTTTGCTTTTTTTATGATCTCCACCAAGTCTTCACGCATCGTGGGTTCGCCGCCAGAGAACTGTACAGCGGGAGCCGGGACGGGTTTTTGGTCGCGGAGAACTTGCATCATTCTGACAATAGTATCAAAATCCGGTTCGTACACGAATCCGCATGCACGGGCATTTGCAAAACAGAAATCACAGTCAAGATTGCAGCGGTTCGTGAGATCGATATTTGCAAGCAGGGTCTGCGAATGGTGATTGTTGCACAGCCCACAGGAAGACGGGCAACCTTCCGGGAGAGCACTATTCTGGGGATTTTCAATGCCGGTTCCTACCTCACCGAAACGTTCGAACCGGTGATATAATGCCGGATCTGACCAGTAGAGATTTTTAAAATTTCCGTGCTCATGGCACGTGCTATGGAGCATGATCTTTCCCTCTTCTTCCACGACTTCCGCATCAATTACGGAATTGCATGTGGGGCAAAGACTATGAGTTTTTTTTATCAGCATTGATGTCCACCCGTTGCACAATTGTTCTCTCATATTTCATTTGAGTAACCTTAATGTTTGTATCTGCTGTTTATTACAGGTATTGGAGTGCTACATTATTAGTGTTGATTTGTTCATACTATCATTGTTCTCTGCCGTCTGGATAATGCTCCCGGCCTATCTCCCGAATCCGATTGCTGCGCTCTTCGGAGGAGGCACACCTATTGATCTGGGAAGGAATTTTTCGGATGGAAAACGGGTATTTGGTGATGGTAAGACATTCCGGGGTCTGATCATGGGAATTTTTGCCGGAATCGGAATAGGACTCGTACAGATCTGGGTTTCGGGAGTGTATGGATGGGAGAATCTGCCTGAGCATACGTATATGTCAATTATTTTACTTGCTACCGGCTCACTCCTTGGCGATGTATGCAAAAGCTTCTTTAAAAGGAGACTGGGAAAAAAACAAGGAACGAAATGGCCCATCGCTGACATGTATGACCTGGTAGCAGGAGCTTTGCTCCTGGTGCTGGTCGTTGATCCCGGGTGGCTTTTTGCAAACATGACCCTCGTGGTCTTCATCCTCATCCTTATCCTCACACCAATCCTTCACCGGGCAGTAAATATCATCGGTTATCATTTCAGAGTCAAAGAGGTTCCATGGTGAACACTGTTGCAAACCTGCTTATCAAGTATAAGGCAATCGAATTTGGCGAATTCACTCTCGCCTCTGGCAAAAAGAGCCCGTACTACATCGATGTAAAATCCGCCGTAACCAACCCGGATCTCCTTCTTGCTATTGCAATGGCAATTGAAAAAACACAGACATTCGATGTGGTGGCGGGTGTCGCAGTTGGGGGTGTCCCTCTCGCTGTCGCAACCGCAATGGTGACGAAGAAACCCTATGCAATCATAAGGGCTGCGGAAAAGAGTCATGGGAAAAAAGAAGTCATCATCGGTAATGTCAAAGACGTTAATGTCCTGCTCGTGGAGGATGTAACGACATCGGGGGGATCAGCAATCTACGGAATTAATGCCCTTCGTGAAGCGGGTGCACAGGCCGATCGTGTTGTAACGGTCGTAGACCGGGGGCAGGGTGCAGAAGAGATGCTCAAAAAGCAGGGAGTGAGCCTCTTTCCGCTGGTAAAAGTCAGCGAGATCTTAAAAGAGTAAACCATTTTTATTGCCAGCGTGACAGTACATGGATATGAAAATACTCGTTGTGGGCGGGGGAGGAAGGGAGCACGCAATAGTCAGTGCCCTTGCCCGCAACAGTGAAACTGAAATTTTTTCCGTCATGGGAAACCGGAATCCCGGGATTTCCTGCCTTGCCAAAGATGTTAAAATTTGTAAAGAGACTGACATTTCCGAGATTGTATCCTATGCCCGGGAAACCGGGGTTGAATATGCTTTTATTGGTCCTGAAGCACCGCTTGAAGCAGGGATTGTGGATCAGCTGGAATCGGTAGGTATCGATTGTGTAGGGCCCACGCGTGCAGCAGCCAGGATCGAGACAGATAAAGCGTTCTGCCGCGACATGATGGAACTGCACAAAATTGACGGGTGCCCCAAATACCGTGTCTTTCATGACCCTGCAGAAGCGATTTCGTTTATCAATGACCGTGATGAAGATCTCGTTATAAAACCGATCGGGCTTACCGGGGGGAAAGGGGTAAGGGTAATTGGTGAACAGGTTGATCGTGCAGGAGCGATCGCGTATGTGAAATCACTGAGCGGGGGAGTTGTGCTTGAAGAGCGCCTTACCGGGGAGGAGTTCACCCTTCAGGCGTTTGTTGATGGTACCCACCTGATTTCTATGCCCCTTGTACAGGATCATAAGCGTGCGTTCGAAGGAGATCTCGGGCCAAATACCGGGGGCATGGGATCATATTCGATGCCGGATCATAGGCTTCCGTTTGTATCAGAAACAGATTACAAAAAAGCGCTCGCGATTATGAAGGTCACCGTTGCTGCCATGGAAAGAACCGGACATCCGTACAAAGGAATCCTGTACGGTCAGTTTATGAATACCACGAGGGGCCCAAAAGTCATCGAATTTAATGCCCGGTTCGGTGATCCCGAGGCAATGAACGTGCTTTCCCTGCTCAGTTCGGATCTTTCCGAAATCGTGGTGAAAATAACCACGGGATCACTTTCTGCGGCAGATGCAAGCTTTAACCACGAAGCAACCGTATGCAAATATATTGTGCCCTTGGGTTATCCGGATTCTCCTGATACGGGTGATCCGATAACGATTGGCACTCATACAGGGGCACTCCTTTATTACGCGAATGTTGAAGACAGGGAAGGTAAACTCTCCACCCTGAGCTCACGGTCTCTTGCATTTGTTGGCGTTGGTCCAACTCTTGAAGAGGCAGAACAGAGTGCGGAACAATCGGCATCTGCAGTCAAAGGCCGCGTGCGCTATCGGCATGATATCGGAACCAGAGCACTGCTTGACCGGCGTATTGCCCACATGAAGGAGTTACAATGAAGAAGGATTTTCTATCGATTCTCGATATCAGTAAAGGTGAGCTCGAGCAGATTCTGTGTGAAGCAGACCAGCTCAAGACGTTAAAAAAACAGGGAAAAGTTCACGATGTCCTGCGTGGTAAAAACCTTGCCATGATCTTTGAGAAGTCCTCCACTAGGACGCATATCTCGTTTGAAGTCGGTATGAACGAGCTGGGGGGGCACGCCCTTTTTTTAAATGCCCGCGATATGCAGATCTGGCGGGGTGAGGAGATCCGTGACACTGCACGAGCTGCTTCGCGGTATGTCTCCGGCCTGATGATCCGTGCCTTTAAGCACAGCACGATTGAAGAGTTTGCACGACACGCTACGATTCCCGTGATCAACGGGCTCTCCGATCTCGAGCACCCGTGCCAGCTGCTTGCCGATATCATGACGATACGTGAGCACTTCGGTTCGACCCGAGACCTTAACGTAGCCTGGGTAGGGGACGGGAATAATGTCTGTAATTCCCTGATTCTCTCAACCGTGCTCACAGGAATGAATGTTACTGTTGCAACGCCGAAAGGGTATGAACCGGCAGAGGACATCGTGAAGAAGACGCACACCCTGGGTGGAAAAGTGACGATTGTCAGAAAACCAGAACAAGCCGCGAAGGATGCGGATGTTATCATCACTGACACGTGGATCTCCATGGGAGACGACGATGAACGCGAAGAACGTTTGAGAGTGTTTCACAACTACACGGTTGATGCAGTGCTCATGCGGCACGCCTCGCCTGGTGCACGTGTTCTCCATTGTCTACCGGCACATCGTGGGGAGGAGATCGCTGATGAAGTGATGGAAGGGGGTCAGAGCCTGGTCTGGGATGAAGCGGAAAACCGGCTCCATTCACAGAAAGCGCTGCTGGTGCGGCTGCTGAAAAATTAAAAAAAACTCATTGCTGTTTTTTAGCGGGTAACGCAGGTATTGAGAGGATTATAAAGTCGGGAGCTGATATCCGCATACCCAAAAATACGATGAACGTCGCCGCCCCGGAGGGACGTCCCCGCGGCGATTTGAATGCTGTTTTTATGAGCACGATTCTTAAAAAGCCGAATTGCCCGACGAGGCCCCGACGAGGCGGCCGAGCGACTCCATCAGGCATGGGACACATCATGAGCGAAATTTAATACAAGATCTGACCCGCACGAGATGGTAAACCTAAAAAAAATGTTTAAAGATTTTTACTTTTCGCTAACGAATGCGTTTAACTGGTCACGCATGTACGTTTCAACAGTCTTCATTACCTCAAGTTTACCACGGAATGCAAGCAGATCACGTTCATCCCCTTCCATATTGGCAAATTTGATCTTCTCTCTTCTATCAACGACAGTTACATCGAATTTTTTTGATATTTCCACAATAAGCTTCTGGGGGACACCTGGGGGAATAATAATATCATATAACGGTTCTTCATCTGGCATATTCTTTCACCTTGTTCATTTACCTATCTTGATCCGCCGGCTCATAATACATGGGCCCCCGCGGACGCCCCCAATCGGATTTTTGGGTTTACCAAGCGAGTTCATGCAGCGCCCCATCAGTGCCGCACCCCTGCCAAGCCCGTCATCGACAAAAACGAGATGGTCAACAGGGTCATCAAAGAGGTTGCGTTCGATAATCCCCTCAAGGATATAATCGGGTTTTCGACCAGAAATTGCAGCCCGGCCGGTAAACCCAATCGACGAATTCCTCGGTACTAGGTTCTGTTCGACCGCAACATCGATCAGCCGCAATGCCATCCTTGCGCAAACACGATCAACGACTTCGTTGAGAGTAGCAAGATTGCATTTTTTATGGATTTCCGATCCAACGGCAACCAGTTCATGCAGATCACTACTGTTCACTCCGCAGTCACACCCGATCATGGCGATGCCGGATTCCTTGGCGAGCCGTGCATTGACCGGCACACGCCCGAACCGTTCACGATCAGATGGCACAATGCGGATATCGATATGGTTGTGGCATCGTTTTACATAATCATCTACAACCGAACGATTCCTTCCGCTGAATAATCCCCCGGTCACGCTGTGTTCACCGAAGATATCCAGTGCGGTTCCTGTCCTCTCATGGACAAGGCCGGTTCCCCTGACAAGTGCATCGGGGATCGCACCGGCAAGCCCGCAGAAATTCCCCACAGTTTTTGCAAATGGGTTTAGGCTGTCAGGTTGCACATCACTTGTTATTCTTCCATCGAGGGTGGTTCCGAAATCCACTGAAACACACGGGTTACGAAAATCCACCGGTGTCCATTTTGCCCCTTCCTTGATTCCCGCCATCGCGAGCTCTCCTTCCATTTCGTTCGCGACCATTTCGACCCCGGTTGAACCAACGGGTGGAATCACACCGGCCACCGCACCGACAAACACAACTTTGTCGGCAAAGCTGAACGGCTGGAGTTTTTGTGACTGGTTTTCCTTTGACATCGGTGGAGTCATCTTACGGGGAGGTACTCCTGCGATCAGGCATCCGTTTGCGAGCGCAATGACAAAATCCCCAATCTGGTCCGGTGATTCCATCTCGGCAACAACACCCGTACTTCGGACAACAAAATCAAGATCTTTTATGACATCCAGATGGGCATCTTCGTGGCATTGGAGCAGGGTATCCCTGACAAGTTCAGTGACTGATTCCCGGGTCAGCTCTGTCCCGTCAAGCGTTGCGCCAAATATTGTCTCCCCGGGTTTTGGAGGGCGAATGTCCCGGCTCATACTTACTGTTTTATGTATTACATAGGACATCCCGGTTTCAAGATTCACACCAGTCAGGATACACTTCGTGGTAGTATTCCCCATCTCTACGGATGCAACAATAAAATAGGGCTTGTTCTTGTATTCAGGGACCTGCATTCCCGGGCCATGAGCAATCTGCGGGGGTGGAGGACTTTCGACAATATGAGGTTTTGGTTTTATAAAGCGGGAAAAAAAACTGGCGCACATTAGTATCCGTTTCTTTATTCTCAATCCATATAAGTTTCGATTTTTTTGGCTCTGGAGGAACGGTCAAAAAAACCTGAACCCACAACAGAGGTTTAACCCACACCGCTTTGTACTCTCCCACAAATACGATAGCCCCTGTATCGGTAATACGTCATCATCGCTATCAGCGCAGGGGCGCTAAGGGGAGACAGGCACGGTTCCCTCCTTTATTTACCTGTGCTTTTTATTTCATCATCTGATAAGAGGAATTCACCAGAGTAATTTTTTTTATAGGGATGATACGTTTCCAACACAACACATAAGAATTCAAGGAATATATGAGAGTCTACGGCATTATATGCCTGTACCAAATGACGAGGTGAAAAAATGGTAAAACTCACTGCAGAAATGAAAGACGTATTTGCCAAACAAAAAGTATTTGCCGCTGCTACAGCCTCAAAGAGTGCTATCCCTAACGTCGCACCGGTTGCAACCGTCCAGCTCGTTGCGGATGATACCATCTGGATTGGGGACAATTATATGGTAAAGACGCTCGCAAACGTCAAGGAAAATCCTCACATGGCACTCTATATCTGGGATCCTGAAAAGAAGCACTGTTTCCAGATTAAAGGGACCATCACGGTAAAGACCAGCGGTCCGGAGTATGAGAAGATCAAAGCACAGATCAAGGAAAAAGGAGCACACTATCCAGCAAAAGGGCTCCTTATTCTTTCAATCAAGGAAGTATTCGAATGCACCCCGGGTCAGAATGCCGGGAAAAAGATAGAATAAAATTAATTTTTTGTTGGAGATGTTCTTACTTTTTTAAGGTTTTTCGGTTTTTCAGAGTATGTACAAGGCGTGCCTGTAGCCCGAAATACTGGGAGACACCAATCGCGTGGCATTGATCGATAGACGAACTATCAAACGATACAAGATCATTGGAATACAATGCATCGGGAGAGCTCCTGCCGAGTACCCTGACATTGCCCTTGTAAAGCTCAAGATCTACGCTACCATTTACCCGTTCCTGGGTGGTGTTGATGAATGCATTCAAAGCAGTGTAGAGCGGTTCGTAGACAAGTCCTTTGTAGGCAAGTTCTGACCATTTGTCATCCACCATGCGCTTAAAGGCGATCTCCTGCCGGGTAAGCACAAGCGCTTCGAGATCCCGGTGTGCCATGAGAATAACCGTTGCCGCAGGGTGCTCGTAATTCTCCCGGGCCTTGAGCCCGAGAATCCGGTCTTCAACCATATCATTACGGCCAATCCCGAGTTTCCCGGCACGTTTGTTAAGGTTCTGGATTAAATCGTAACCAGAGAGTTTCTTGCCGTTCAATGCAACAGGAATACCAGATTTAAATTCAATGCTGAGTTTTTCCGGTTTATCTGGAGCTTGTTTGGCTGGTACCGTCCAGAGATAGATCTCTTCTGGCGGGTGATACGCGGGATCTTCAAGCATTCCACCTTCAATACTCCGGCTCCAGCAGTTCTCATCCATGCTCCAGGGCTTGTCTTTTTTAACCGGTACGGGAATTTTATGTTGTCTTGCATACTCAATCTCCCAGTCCCGGGTCAGGTTGAGTTCGCGTATGGGGGCAACAACCTCAAGCCCGGCACCGCGAATGATAACATCAAACCTGAGCTGATCATTGCCTTTACCAGTGCATCCATGCCCGATCGCTGTTGCGCCTTCCTTGAGTGCAATTTTCACGACTTCCTCTGCAATAAGGGGACGGGCAAGGGAAGTGCCCATTGGATATCCTTCATAGGATCCGTTTGCCCTGATTGCCGGGAAGATGTGCTCTTTTACAAATTTTTCCCGGGCATCAATCGTATAATGACGGTCAGCAAGTTTTTTCCCTTTTTTTGTTACAATATCGATCTCTTCATCCCGCTGACCCACATGCACAGCAACGGTAACAACACGATCGTAATCATACCGTTCCTTTAAGAGCGGGATGCAGATAGAGGTGTCAAGCCCTCCAGAATATGCAAGAACTATAGTACCTTTTCCCATAATGGATACTCCATTCGAATGGTAATGGTACAAAGATAGGTAATGTGAGCATATATTTTAAAGGGCAGAGCTACCGGATATGGATATTACTTTAACAAGTCAACCTGATTGGATATACAGAAGAACATGAAAAAAGGTTGTTCAGGCCGAGTTATCCTGAACGATTATTGGTTTTTACTTCGTGACAATGATTCTGCCAGTAGTTATGGGCTGGAAGGTTGTCTTATAGTCAAATGTGCCAACTTTGTCAAAGGTAATCTCGAGAGTCTTCCCGTAGGGGATTTGAACACTCGTCAGACCACCGAAGTATGATGCTCCCTGGGCATCAACGGCCGCAATACCATGGAGCCTTAATGGATCGTCGTTCTTCCAGATTACTTTGCCGCCGACCGGTATGGATATTGTTGCGCTGGGCATAATGGTCAAATCCCGAGTAAATGTGATTGTTTTTGATGGCTGCGGTGTCGGAGTAGGGGTTGGGGTTGCTGGTTTCTTTTCTGGGGGCAGGAGGACAGAATCAATGACATGGATAACACCATTGCTGCACTTGATGTCCGCTATGATAACCTTTGCACCATTCACCATGAGGGTACCATTCCTGGACGTTAGGGTGATGTTATCTCCCTGGACTGTCTTGGCATAGGTGAGGTTCATTGCATCCTTTGCCATGACAGAACCGGAAACGACGTGGTAGAGCAGGATCTGTTTAAGGTTACCCTCGGGGTCTTTAAGCAGGGTTGCAACTGTACCATTGGGCAATTTCTTGAAGGCATCATCAGTGGGAGCGAAGACGGTGAACGGACCTGCGCCATTCAGGGTCGCGCTAAGATTTGCTGCATTTACTGCCGCCACGAGAGTTGTAAACCTGCCGTCAGCAACTGCAGTGTCGAAAATCGTTTTCTGAACAGGTGCGGTAGTCGGAACTGGTGTTGGAACCGGTGTTGGCGTTGGAGTAACTACCGGTGCCGGAGGCTGGGATGTGCAGCCCGCAATAAGAATCCCGATAAACAGGATCGCGAGAACAACAAATAATTTCTTCATGCATCTTTTTTTGTTATTTCGGTATATAAGCATATTCAATTAATTTGACCTACCTACCGCATTCTCATGAATAGTGTTGTACAATTCCATGAATTAAAAAGTATACAAAAAATGGAAAAACGGGGGATTTATCCCACACTCACTTCAGATAGTGACTCAGTGGTTCCAGCGTGACCTTCTCGCGCTTGATCGCATCAATGGCAAGTGCTGCTGCACGCGCTGCCTGAAGAGTTGTAATATAAGGGATACAAAAATCCACTGCCGCACGCATAATCTGGTAATGGTCCTGCCGGGATTGTTTGTCCTGAGGAGTATTGATGATAAGGCGGATCTCTCCATGCCGCATCATATCGAGAACATTGGGAGAACCTTCCTGTAATTTCCTCACCAGGTGTGCTTCAACACCCGCTTCATACAGGTAGTCGACAGTCCCTTCAGTACCATATAATATGAGTCCAAGATCGCGCAGCTGCCGTGCTATTGGAATAACCTCATCTTTCTGCTCGATATTGACCGAGATGAAGATATTACCCTTGAGCGGGAGTTCATTATCCGCCGATATGCATGCTTTGTAAAACGCAAGCCCGAAGTCATAATCTATTCCCATTACTTCGCCGGTGCTTTTCATTTCTGGACCGAGCATGGTATCGACCCCGGTGAGCTTATTGAAAGGGAGCAGGACCTCTTTGACTGCAACGTGTTTCAGCACGCGCTCTTTATAGCCAAGATCGCGCAGTTTCCTTCCTACCATAACTTTCGCTGCGATTTTGGCGACAGGGATACCGGTGGCCTTTGAGACAAACGGTACGGTGCGGCTTGCACGCGGATTTGCTTCCAGGACGTAGACCACATTGTCCTTGACCGCAAGCTGGAGGTTGACCAGTCCCACTACACCAAGCCCGAGTGCTATCTTTTTAGTATAATCCCTTATCGTGTCTAATACTTCAGGTGAAAGCGACTGGGTCGGGATAACGCAGGCAGAATCTCCGGAATGAATACCCGCCTGCTCGATGTGCTCCATAATACCTCCAATCAGAACTTCCTGACCATCACAGACTGCATCAACATCAAGTTCGATGGCATTTCTGAGATAGGAATCGATGAGTACCGGATGGTTCTTACTGACCCGGACCGCTTCTTTCATATAGGTCTCGAGTTCGCGTTCATCGTGAACAATCTCCATCGCTCTGCCCCCGAGAACATAGGAGGGTCTGACCAGGACCGGATACCCGATCCTCTCAGCCATTGCCCGGGCATCCCCTTCAGAATAAGCAGAGCTGTTCGCCGGGCTCGGAATGTTGAGTTCATGCAGGAGCCTGCTGAACCGGTCGCGATCCTCTGCAATGTCCATGGCATCAGGGCTCGTCCCGAGAATTTTGGTTTTAAGACCCAGCCGTTTGATCTCCTCCTCAATAGGTACCGCAAGATTTACCGCATTTTGTCCGCCAAACTGCACCATCACGCCGTAATAATAATCTTTTCTTAAGATGTTTACAACATCCTCAAGCTGCATCGGTTCAAAAAAGAGCCGGTCTGAGGTGTCAAAGTCAGTGGATACCGTTTCGGGATTGTTATTAACAATATGTACCTCAACACCTTCATCGCGCAGTGCTTGGACTGCGTGGACTGTGCAGTAATCGAACTCAATACCCTGACCGATGCGTATGGGGCCGGAACCAAGGATCAATATTTTCTTGTTATCAGTCGGGACAATCTCACAGATCTGCTCGAACGTCGAGTAGAAATAAGGAGTGTTTGCGGGAAATTCCGCCGCACAGGTATCTACCATCTTGTACGTGGGAAGACCGGCCATCTCTTCAACCTGCTCACGTGAAAGCCCGGTGATCTTGATTAACTCTGTATTGGAAAACCCGTATCGTTTTGCCATGAGGATGTCATGGAGTTCATGATGCGTCACAAGATGCTTTTCCATTTCAACAATATTTTTTATCTTCTCTAAAAAGAACGGGGTAATCGAGGTGAGTTGAACAATCTCATCGATCGAGAACCCCTCACGGAATGCATCAAAAAGGCAGTGGAAACGCTCATCGGTGGGGCGTGAGAGGATCATACGGATTTCGCTGGGGCTCGTATGAGGGATGATATCCGTATCAATCGAGCGTTTTGCCTTCATGAGGGCTTCTTCCAGCGTTCTCCCGATTGCCATAACTTCGCCTGTGCTCTTCATGGATGTAGAAAGCGTCCGGTCCGCTCCCTTGAACTTGTCAAATGGCCAGCGGGGAACTTTGGCGACGATGTAATCAATAGAGGGTTCGAACGATGCGGGGGTGCAGCCGGTCACAGTGTTGGTAATCTCATCGAGGCGCAGCCCAATTGCAATTTTTGCCGCAACACGCGCAATAGGATAACCTGTCGCTTTTGATGCGAGTGCTGATGACCGCGAAACACGGGGATTTACCTCGATGACGCGGTAATCTCCATCACGGAACGCGAACTGTACGTTGCAGCCACCCTGCACATCCAGAGCGCGGATAATCTTGATTGCTGCACTCCGCATCATCTGGAACTCGTCATCACGGAGGGTGAGGATCGGAGCAACAACAACACTTTCCCCGGTATGGATACCCATAGGGTCAACATTTTCCATTCCGCAGACGATAATGCAGGTATCTGCAGCGTCGCGCATCACCTCGAATTCGATTTCCTTCCAGCCCAGAACACTCTCTTCGATAAGTACCTGGTGGATCCGTGAGCGGGCGAGTCCGAGTTCGATGATCCGGATCAATTCCTCTTTTGTCTTCCCGATCCCTCCACCGGCTCCTCCCAGGGTATATGCCGGGCGCACAACCGCTGGTAACCCGATTGTTTTAATCGCCTCATCGACATGGCTTAGCGAATTGATGACAATACTCCTGGGGACAGGTTCACCGATCTCCGTCATGAGATCACGGAATTTCTCCCGATCTTCCCCTTTATAAATCGCCTCGAGCGGTGTGCCCAGGATCTCCACACCCTCTAGGGCCCCCATCTCGGCGAGTTCAACGGTAAGGTTAAGTCCGGTCTGCCCACCCATACCGGAAAGAATGCCATCCGGCTTTTCCTTCTCGATGATTTTTGCGATAACATCTGCCCGGAGAGGTTCGATATAGATTTCATCAGCCATCTCCGGGTCTGTCATGATTGTTGCTGGATTTGAGTTGACTAAAACGACGTTTATACCCTCTTCACGGAGTGCCCTGCATGCCTGGGATCCGGAAAAATCGAATTCTGCAGCCTGCCCGATCTGAATCGGACCTGACCCGATCATGAGAACCTTTTTAATATCTGCCCTTTTTGGCATCAGGTGATCCTCCTGAACATGGCATCGAAGAAGTGCGCTTCCGTATCCCATGGACCACCATGCGCTTCAGGATGAAACTGGACTGTCGTGAGGTTGAGGTCTTTGTTTTCAAATCCTTCCAAGGTACCGTCATTCACATTTGTGTAAGAAACCCTGCAACCATCAGGGAGGGAATTCGAATCCACCGCAAACCCGTGGTTCTGGGTCGTAATGAAGATTCTCCCGTCTTTATAACGGACCGGCTGGTTGGCGCCCCGGTGCCCGAACTTAAGCTTGTAGGTATCTCCTCCGAGTGCCAGTGCACAGACCTGATTACCCATGCATATCCCGAAGATAGGTACCTGGCCAAGAAGATCCTTTATACATTGAATCGCATCCGTTGCCTGTTTGGGGTCACCGGGCCCGTTACTAATGAAGAGTGCATCGGGTTTGCAGGCAAGAATCTGATCGGCACTGGCATCGTAGGGAAAGACATGGAGATCGCCATGCCGCTTTGCAAGGCTGGTAATCATATTCTTTTTTATACCCAGATCAATTACTGCAATGCGTTTTCCGCTGCCCCGTACCTGATATGGCTCTTTACAGGAGACTTCCGGGATGGGGACTATATCTGAAATCGAGGGAGTTCTGCGAGCGAGTTGTATAGCATATTCTCCATCATCACTTCCCACAATGAGAGCGGCCCGCATCGTACCGTGAACACGGGTCTTGATGGTCAGTGCACGGGTGTCAACACCACTCATGCCAAGGAGACGGTTCTCTTCATAAAAGGATCGGATTGAAGGCTGGGCAGAGGGTTTCTCGCAGATCTCTTTGGTTATACAACCGAGTGCGCATATATGCGGGTTCTGGAAATTCTGCCGGTCAACACCATAATTGCCAATGAGAGGAAAGGTGAACATCAGGATCTGGCCGAAATAGCTCGGATCGGTGAGGGATTCCATATACCCGGTCATCTGCGTATTGAAAACAAGTTCACCGGAGCACTCCCCTTCAACACCAAACCCCTCACCTACAACGAATTGTCCATCTTCGAGACCCAGAACCGCCTTCATGATTTCCATATATAATGTGTCCGAATAGATATTAACGATAGTGCAGATACAAAGAATTTCTCAAAAATAAAAAACCACCTCCGTCCTGCTCGAGCTGCTGATTTTTTATCCTGTACCGGTAAGAGAGGGACTCCAGCAAAAAACCTCATGCCGGGACGGATACGCATAAAAAGGCGAAGTGTCGATATTCAACTGTCTCTAAGACTCAAATGAGGGTGAAACCCATGGGAACGTTTGGACGAAAGATTGTCGATACCAATGTTGAAGATCTGGTAAAGCTCCTCAACAAGGCATTTTCCGATGAATGGCTCGCGTACTACCAGTACTGGATTGGCTCCAAGATTGTCCGTGGACCCAACAAGGAGGCGGTCATAGCCGAGCTCACGCTCCATGCAACCGAGGAACTCGGGCATGCAGTCCTGCTCACCACGAGGATTATCCAGTTGGGAGGAACGCCGGTCACAAAACCGCAGGACTGGTATAAACTTACCAACTGCGGGTATGATGCTCCGGATGACCCCTATGTGATCAAAGTGCTTGAACAGAATATTAAGGGAGAACAGTGCGCCATCAAGAGTTACAACAGCCTCTTAAAAAAGACAAAAGACAAGGACCCGGTCACCTACAATATTGTTCTTGGCATCCTCCAGATGGAAGTCGAGCATGAGGAGGATTTACAGGCGCTCCTTGAAGATATCACGGTGATGATGAAGAATCGCTGATACGATTCCTCATCCTTTTCACGTTTTTAAAAAAGGCATACCTTTTTCCTTTCGATCTGATGCTGAAAATCTGGCTCTTGAGGTAAAGTCATGAATCGATTCAGTTTACAATTGTACCATAAAAATCGTACTCTCTACGAATGACCCCTGCCTCAGGGCCTCTTTAGAGGCACGGCGGGGCAGTGAGTTTTTTGAAGAGTTCCCGATCCGCCGCACAGGAAGCCCTGTTTTGGGGCGGCGGCATTCATCGCACCAGATGGATAGAGTGGTAGTAATCCCGGTAAACCTATTCTTCATCCTTTTCACAACCTAAAGAAATCCATCATAGAACGTCCCCGTATCGCATCCCCATTTTTATATAGTATTTACAGCAATCTCCATGCACAGGAAACATGGTGGTTTTTTCATGGTTGTCGAGCATGTAAACGGAAAAAAGAGGGGGAAAGTCATGCTGTATGCCCTGAGTACCTGCGGGTGGTGTGCCAGGACAAAAGAATTGTTACGAACACTGGGGGTAGACTTTGACTATACCTATATTGATCTCCTCGAGGGAAAAGAGCAGGACGATGCCATGAATGAGATCGAGAAATGGAACCCGAAAGGCTCATTCCCGACACTGGTAATCAATGATACAATAGGCATTGTAGGATTCCGTGAAGAAGAGATCCGGGAGGCTTTGAAGGAATGAACCTGACAGTTGTAGATGAAAAGGACGTTGAGCGGGTGTATCCAATTCTGAAAAAAGAGGCAGAAGGAGGAGGTTACTTCCTGAACCCTGACGCTGACTTCACAAAAAATCTCGTACGGGGGCTCCTGAAAAATGAGCAGCGCTACGGGTATCGTGCCTGCCCGTGCCGCCTTGCTTCGGGAAAAAAGGAGGAAGACCTTGACATCATCTGCCCCTGTGATTACCGGGATCCCGATCTCAATGATTTTGGCGCCTGTTACTGTGCACTTTATGTAAACGAAGCGATTACGGGCGGAAGGGTGCATGCCTCGCCGGTTCCTGAACGAAGGCCTCCGCGGTCTGAGCGGGGAAAAAAGCATACTACGTTACAAGTCCCTTCCCCTGGGCCATTATCCTCCCTGCCACTCCCTGTCTGGCGTTGTTCTGTCTGCGGGTATCTCTGCGCCCGCGAACAACCACCGGAAATCTGCCCGATCTGCAAAGTCAAAAAAGAGCGTTTCGAACGCTTTATCTGATATATTTTCTTTTTTGACTCTTTAGAAATGTTTAAAAAACTGCTCTGTAGAATCGGACATGAATCAACTCTTGTTCGCACCCAAACCATAAAAATCATCTTCATACGATTGATCCCCGCCTCAGGGCCTCTACAAGGCACGGCGGGGCAAGAAGGTTTCAGCATTTTAAAGTCACTAAACCGCCGCGGGGGCGTCCTATCGGGGCGGCGGCTTTCATCGCAATTGAAAAGATGAACTATCTCCAGAAATATCCGAATATCCGTTTTTCATAGGAAATGTTCAATAACAATCTAAACAATTTCTGGGGGTTTCACCCCCGCTGCTTTGTGCTCACTCCAGATACGATTACTCCCGAACAGGTAATACATTATCATCGAGATCAGCGCAGGTGTGGTCAGGGGGACAAGCACTGTCCCTTCATTCATCATACATGTGATTTTTATCTTATACCGTGATACCCATTTCTTTCTTTTTTTTTCAACCCTGATGGAATGTTCAATGACGAACCCTCAAATAGGGTTTAAACCAATAGTTCTGCGATGACAGGTACCATCCTGATTGAAATTGTCGGCCTGGAAAACGCCGAATGTTGTCCTTTTCCCTGTGATGAGAACCGCACCTGTGGGCTCTCGGGTTGCTACCCGACAGGAAAACTCAGTGAGGCATTTGACGAATTAAAAAAAGTCCTTAACAATGAATTTGGCGATCACGTGGAACTCAAACTCACATTCATCGATAATGGTGCACCCGGTTACATTCAGAAAATAATTGAAAAAGATTTTCCCCCGCTCCCCATAATCCTTGTCAACGGGCGTGTCACCCGTATCGGGCGCATATCACTGGACCGGATAAAAAAAGAGATCGAAAAAGAATGTTAGTTATACAATTTTTGTCAGGGCCCCTGTCTCAAGATCATAATACAGGCCGTGAACTTCGATTGATTTTTCCTTAAGTGCCGTTTTTATCAGCGGATAGGTTTTTAGGTGTTCAATCTGGAGCCGCACATTCTCCTGTTCGATCATCCGTGATCGCTTCTTGGTCTCTTCCGGCGTAGTGGGTTTTTTAATTTTGCTGTCCACCCTGTTTTTTGCCTCAATGGCATTATTCAGCCAGAGAGGAATGTAGACATCGTCCAGTTCCTTGTCAAGTGCTTTTATCGCACCACAATCGGAATGACCGCAGATAACGATGTCTTTGACCTTGAGATGCTTGATCGCGTACTCCAGTACCGAGGCAAAATTCCAGTCATGGATCGGGGCGACATTGCCGATATTCCGCTGAATGAACAGATGTCCCGGTTTCATCTGGGTGATATGCCCGGTCTGGAGGCGTGAATCCGAACACCCGATCCAGAGGACGGGAGGGCTCTGTCCTTTCGCGAGTTCCTGATAATGATCAAAGTTCTGTTTGAATACTGTTTCACGGAATTTTTTATTTCCTTCAAGTAACTGGTCGATCATGGTCTGTTCCTGCAAGAATCTGCATAGGCCGCGGGAGTCCCTGACGTATGCGTTATCTGATTCTGGTGATAAGAATCCATGAAAGTTTCGAAATGATTCTAAAACACCCGCCTTTTTTAAACGGAAGACGAGACCTTAAAAAAATCTGTCCAAAGGTGACTTCCGGGAATATGATGCAACTCTTCCGACGCCCATAAAACCCTTCAGCGCCAACTATATGCCAATGGATACCATCGACTCTTATTTCCCGTATGCTGAATACCGCCCGGGCCAGCGTCACATGCTTGAGGTCGCGGCACAGTGTGCCCGTGAGGGCGGGATCACCATGATCGATGCCCCGACCGGCAGTGGAAAGTCGAGTGTTGTCGCATCCCTTCTTGCTGAACGGAAAGGGGGAAAGGTTGTAATCGCGGTACGCACCGTGAGCCAGCTCACCACATTTATCCGCGAGCTCGAACTGGTAAGAAAAAAACAACCCAGGCTCAAAACTGTGTATCTTGTTGGGAAATCGAGCATGTGTCCTCTTGGGGGTGAAGGAGATGTGTACCGCAGGTGCGAGGGGGTGAAGGCATTTTCCTCATCGCTCATGCGGGAACGGGCTGATAAAGGGGCACTTATACCGTCAAAAGATCCGTTCATCGTCCAGCAGATCCGCCGTATGGACCGGGACCATCCGCTCATCTGTCCTTATTATATCAACAGTAAAATGTTCGTGCAGGCTGATACCGTGGGTGTCAAGATGGTGCCCTCGACAGCACTGCGCACCAAAGCCGACCGGGTGATAGATCACCCGGTCACCCCCCGGGAACTGAAGGAATTCTGTGGGGATATATGCCCGTACGAGGTAATGATGCTCGCTGCCCGGAATACCGATGTGGTCATCCTGAACTATCACCATCTCTTTAACCGGGACATACGGGAGCAGCTCTATGCCAACCTCGGTGTCGAACCGCATGATATTTTACTCCTCATTGACGAGGCGCATAACTGCGGTGACGTGATCACCAGTATAGAAAGCGTGACATTGGAAGAACGCGACCTCGAGCAGGCGTCCCGGGAGCTCTCCGGTATGCGCAAACACCACAAAGGTGCAGATGCGGTCCAGCATGTCCTGCCACGGCTCACCGAGTTTATCCAAGGACTGGTAAACTCGAGGGAGGTTGAGGACTGGTTCGATCCTTCCATCTTTGACCGGATGGTAGTTAGGGAATCACTCTATAAGAACATGGATGAGATCGTTGACGACCTGATCGGGCTTGCCGAGTCCATACGAGAAAAGAACCTGAAAGCAGGGGAATATCGCGAAACGGCGATTGAACGGCTGACAGAATTCTTATTCCGTCTCTCGCAGTCAGCAACGGATCCTGCCTATCTCACGATATACCGGAAAGAAGCGGACGGGATCACCATGGAAGTGCGCAACATTGATCCCGCTGTACCGCTGCAGGAAATCTGCACTGAACATGCCTGCTGTATCCTTATCTCGGGTACGCTTTCACCCGTCGACAGCTTCGCCCGTTATTATTTCGGCAGGACACCGGTAAAAACACTTACCCTGCCCAACGCTTTCCCCAAAGAAAACCGTCTGGTCTGTTGTGCGAACGACATAACGACTGCATACTCGATGCGGCAGAACAAGGAGAATAATGCACGGATCGGTGATTACATCAAAGCATTCTGTGCACTCAAAGGGAACCGTGCACTATATTTTCCCAGTTACCAGATTCTCGAAACGTATGCAAGTCTCACCGTCCCGCATATGCAGGGAAGAAAAATCTTTGTCGAGCCACGGGATGCAGCTGATGCCGGTGCAGCACTCTCGACATTTCTGTCACTGCCTGAACAAGGTGAATCGGGAGTATTATTTGCAGTCTGCGGCGGAAAATGGAGTGAAGGTCTTGATTATCGCGGTGAAATGCTGAACGGTGCAATGGTAATCGGACTGCCACTTGCACCATTTAACCGTGTGCGCAAGATGATGATCGAATATTTCAGGCACAAGTTCGGTGAGGAGGGCGAATTTCTCTGCTATACGCTGCCAGCGATCAATCGCTCGCTTCAGGCACTGGGGAGAGTGCTGCGCACACCGGAAGATCGTGGTGTACTGGTGCTGGGAGAGAAAAGGTTCCTGGAAAAAAAAGTGCATAATGCACTTCCTGAATGGATCCGTGAAGAGATGATCGTGTGTGATGCAGCACGGTTCCGGGAGATGATTTCACGGTGGAAATCGTAGGAGGTGCATGCCGGTTCGGGCTCTGGTTCGTCCAGGTCTGGTCGAGTGGCACAACCGTTCACCGGGTCAGGTTTGCGACAACAGGAATACCGGGAGATGTGCCAGACCTGATCAGACAATACTGTGCAGGACAGGTTGTCAGTTTACGACTTCTCACCAGTAGTGCGGTATCAGACGATACCGTATACAGCAGGATATACCGGATGGTTCAAAATGTGCCGTACGGCAGCACCTCGACATATGGGGAGATCGCAGAAAGGATCGGGACATCCCCCCGCGTAGTCGGGCAGGCAATGGCACACAATCCCACGCCACTTGTCATCCCCTGCCACCGTATCACGGCTGCTCATGATATCGGAGGATTCTCTCCATCCATCGAGATTAAGGAGGCATTGCTTGCAATGGAAAAGAAAGGATTACGAAAGGTGGAGAAATGACGAAGCTCTGCGCACCGCCCGTTACTTCTAACTGGTTTTCCTGCCCACAATGTATCAGCATATATGACATTTTTATGAACGGAGCACAGCAGTGAGATCTGCAGTCGTACTGGTTGGTGGTGATGCACGGCGTGTAAATGGGCAGGAGAAGTATTTTTTCACGTTCCAGGGCAGGACATTTATTGAGCGCCTGGTCGATTCGCTCCAGGAGGTGGTCGATGAGATTATTCTTGTCGCCAGGAACCCTGCACAGTGCAAACGGTTCCACAGGATCAAGGGAATTCGATGCATTACTGACATTCGTAAGGGGATCGGACCGATCGGGGGGCTTCATGCCGGATCGCTTGCTGCACATGGAGAGTTAATCTTTGTCTCTGCCTGTGATATGCCCTGCATCAATCCGGCGGTAATTGTACACCTGTTCGACTGCATTGACAATTATGATGCAGTGATACCCAGCTGGAACCCCGATATGCTCGAACCCCTGCATGCAGTTTACCGAAGGAAGGCCCTCCTCGCCTATCTTGAAAGTCATGATTCGCTTTCGCTCCGTGCAATGATCATGAGTCTTTCTGCCCGGTACGTCCCTGTTGATGAGTTAAAAATTATTGACCCTGATCTCAAAACATTCACTAACATCAACAAACTTGAAGACCTTAAACGAATCAATACCACGGACCCGGAATCATATATACCAGACCCTATTTAAAAAAACTTATAACCGTTTTTGTGGATGTGTGGCAACTTACCACAGAGTATATAAATATATGGAATGAGATTAATAATTATTACAATACCAGATTCCATCCTTTCGTTTGGCTGGGAATTCGGCAGGGGACCATCAGTGGAGCATTTATCTGTTGAAAATTGGGAAGTGCTACAACTGTTCATCGTCACTGCTGCATCTATCGGTGCCATCCTCACTACAATTTTTTCTCTCTTGAATGGCATTTTTTATGTCTTCCCTCTCCACTATATCCTGCCGATCATACTCGTCGTTTATTTTTACCCGGAACGTGGTGTACTCTTCTCACTTGGAATAGGCCTGATGTATATCAGCCTTATTTACCTTTTAGGGAATTCCGATCCGATCCTGATCGCAATTGCCACGGCATGGTTTGCCATCTTTATCGCCATCGGGGTCGTTGCATCATCCTACGCAATCAGGTTCCGCGAAGAACGGACCCGAGTCAGGAAGATCCTGGACAATTCACAGGACGGCATTTTCTGTTTTGACCTTAAGGATCTGCGGATTCGTGAGATCAACGCTAAATGCGCCCATTGGCTGAAGTACGATCAACAGGATCTTATTGGTAAGGAAATCTCAGTCATTTGGACCGATAAGGAAGAACAGAAACAGTTCATTGCTGACGTTAAGCAGGAATTTAAACAAGAACAAAAACATGGCGAACGGGAGGCACGCTTCCGTGGGCAGGATGGTACAGGTTCGAGGTTCGTCATCTCCGCCATGTTTGTAACAAAGGGGCAAGTGCTCTGTTCTGCCATCGATATTACCAGAAGTAAAATTGTGGATGAGGAGATCATAAAAACTCTCAATGAACTGGAACATCAGGTCAAAGATCGTACAGCAGATCTGGAACGGATGAACGAAAAACTTCGGGCGGAGATCCTTGAATGCCGACGGTTTGAGAGCACGGTTCTGTCCGGGCATCCCCTGCAACCAAAAAGGGAGGATACATGATCGCTCCTTTTAGTTTCAGGCACCAGATTTTCTGGAATGCAACGATCGTCGTATCCATCATTATTTCAATATACGCAACGTTTTTTTGCCTGACCCGCGGTATCTATGAGGTCTTTCCGTTTCTCTACTTCCTTCCCATCATCCTCTTTGTGAATTTCTATCCAAACAGAGGAGTTATCTTCTCGCTGGCCATCAGTACAATTTTTCTCCTGCTGGTCTATTTTTTCAGTAATTTCAACCTGAACCTTATCGCAATATCTACCGCATGGTTCGTTATTTTCGTGACGATTGGTTTTGTTACATCCTCGTTTGCCGAAGGTTTCAAAGCAGAAGAGAGAAAATACCGGGAGATCTTCGAGAACTCGCAGGCAGGAATATTCACTTTTTCGCTCCCGACACTGCACATCCAGGAGATGAACGGGAAATGTGCACAAATGCTGGGATACAACCGGAATGACCTGATCGATAAGGAACTCAGCCGCATATTCCGGGATCCTGTTGAAAGGAATGCGTTCCTTAGCAGCATCCAGAAGAATTCAGAGATCGGGGATATCGAACTGCTCCTTCATACGCGGGAGGGTCTGGTGCGCCAGTTTCTTGTTTCTGCATCCCTCTCCCCGGGCAATAGGGTCATCTGTTCTGCTATCGATATCACTGAACGTACCCTTGCAGAACGGGTCATCCAGAAAGCACGGGAGGATCTTGAGAAAAGAGTAAAAGAGCGGTCCGAAGAGCTCATGCGTGCTAATGACGGCCTCAAGGCAGAAATCCTGGAGCGAAAACGGTTTGAAGCAACACTCCAGCTCGCAAACCGCAAGCTGAACACTCTGTCCTCTATCACCCGCCATGATATTCTCAATCAGATCACTGCCATCGTCATGTATGTCTCGCTTGCAGAAGAGATGGTCAAAGACCCGGCCCTCCTTGAGCATCTCCAAAAGATTGAGCAGAGCACGCAGATGATCCAGAAACAGATCAAGTTCGCCAGAGATTACCAGAATATTGGATTAAATGCCCCCCAGTGGCAGAATGTTGACTTAACTATCAGAAATGCAATCGCCGGACTTGACCTTGGGGGTGTCAAAGTAGAGCAGGACGTGGGTAACATTGAGCTCTATGCAGATTTGTTACTTGAGAGGGTATTCTATAATATCGTCGATAACGCACTGCGCCATGGGGAAAAGGCGACAAAAATCCGGTTCTCTACAAAAGAAACAAGCGAGGGTTTGACAATTTTCTGCCATGACGACGGTGTAGGAATCCCTGCTAGTGTAAAAGAGGGAATTTTCAAACGCGAGTATTACCGGAATACCGGGTATGGGCTTTTCCTAGCTGCAGAGATCCTGAGCATGACGGAACTCTCTATTGTTGAAACCGGAGAGCCTGGATATGGGGCACGATTCGAAATCAGGGTGCCCAAAGGAACATATCGGTTCATACAAAAGAGATGATGAAATCTTTACCGATCAACGGGTGTTTTTGCGTTATCCGGTCAGAGGTTCTTCTTACTACCGCTCGCATCCCGCATATAATGCCCAAATTCGCTTTTAAGGAGAAGATCTCCTAAAAACACGGGACCATCCCTACATACCCGGAGCCCTGACGGGTCGATGCAGCACGAACCACAGACGCCCACGCCGCATTTCATGTATCGGTGCAGCGAGAATTCTGTTTTGTGGGCAATCCCTTTTTCCTCAACCTTGGTAAGCACCGCCCGCATCATCACTTCAGGACCGCAGACCGCGATCCGGTCGTACACACCGAGGTTCAGGTCGTCCATGAGAGCAGTTACATATCCTTTCATCCCCAGCGTTCCGTCATCAGTCGCAATCAACACGTCCGTGCACTCATCCAGCTGGTCAACAAACAGGAGCTCGTTCTCGGTCCTAGCGCCAAGAAGAAGAGTCATGACACAGTCAGACCGGGCAAGCGGCAGGAGGGGGGCGGCTCCGACACCCCCGGCGATTCCAAGTACTTTTTCCCCTTTGGTAAACCCGTTGCCGAACGGACCGCGGATTCCCAGTTTGTCTCCAGGACCCAGTGCAAACATGGCACCTGTTGCATCTCCTGCTTTTTGTACGGTAATAGTATTCTCTGATGACAACGCCATCGGGATTTCATCAACTCCCGGTATCCATACCATGACAAACTGCCCCGGAGAAAACGCAAACGTGTGGTCGAACACGAATGTACGGATAAGTGATGTCTCTTTTTTTACCAGAAGGATTAAAACGGGCAGAGACAGGTTGTCACTCATGAGCACTCCCTAGGATCTTATCTGGCGTTAATCCATCCTTTCTGTAGAGATCAGCTTTGATATTCTCAATAACTTTCACGTCATGTAAGACTGCACTGCCGATCTCCACTGCGCTTGCCCCGGCCATCATCATCTCGATCACGTTATCTGCAGTGGCTACTCCCCCGCAGCCAATAATGGGTATAGTGCAGGCTTCATAGAGTTCGTAAACGCAGCGGACTGCAATGGGAAACACGGCACTTCCCGAGAGGCCGCCATACCGGTTCCCCAGGACCGGGCGCTGCATCCCGGTCGATATCCGCATTGCTTTAACGGTGTTGATTGCGACGATCGCGCTTGCTCCCCCACGTTCTGCCGCTTTACCAATCGCGGTGATATCGGTTACATTCGGGGTGAGTTTTACCCATGTGGGGATACCAGTGACGCTGACCGCCCGGGTACATGCTTCGACAAGAGCCGGGTCAGTTCCGATTGCCGCGCCATAACCTTCCGCATTCGGGCATGAGAGGTTTAGTTCAAAGCCGGCAACCTTGCCCTCAAACCAGCTGGCGACCAGAGCAAACTCGGCAGGATTTCCACCAAAGATACTTGCGATCACCGGTTTTTTTACCAGAGATGCGATTTCATCCACAAACTCTTTTGACGGGTTGGGGAGTCCCATGGCATTCAGGAGCCCGTCTTCAAGCACTACAAGGCAGGGCCCCGCATGCCCGTTTTTGGGATGAGGTCCGATCGATTTGGTCACGACACCCCCCGCTCCTGACGAAAGGATCCGTTTAAGCGACGAGCCCGTGGTCCCAAGAATCCCTGCAGCGAGAAGCAGGTGGTTGTCGAGCACCACACCACCAAGTGTTACAGGACCCAGTCTGATCGATACCATCCATCAGGAAATAGTTGTCATTTATTATAAAGAACATCATTTTGTTTGGTGAGAACGGAGTTTATACTATTTTCAAAAGAACCGGGGGATACCTGCACTGTGTTTTCCTGGCTCTGGAGAAATCATTTCATCAGGAGATGAAATAAAAAGCACAGATAAGATAATGGAGGGACTATGCCTATCACCCCTTACCGCCCCTGCTCTCAAGCGATGATGATAGTACCTGTTATGTGTGAGCAGACAAACCAAAACCGGAACGTTATACAGCAATCAGCTGATCCGGGAACTGGACAATTTTTTCTGTTGACGTTACCCGGGTTTGTAATGTCAGCGTCTCCCCGATACATTTTGTCGCAAATACACCACAATCAGCATTGATGGTAATCGGTTCGGTTTTCTTTTGTCCTCCTGATATGTCGCCGATACACCGGTTTATGGAAGGTTCACCATTCAGGTTAATAATCTCATTTCTGCTATTGTGAAGACCAACGTTAATACAGACATTATGGGCCGTCGCATACCCGGTATTGGTGATTGTTGCGTCCAGCTGGCGGCAGGTCAGTCCGCAGTTCGCCGGGTCACCCGGCTGGAGGACAAAATCGACAGGTAGTGCCGTGGTTTTTTGTATTGTGGGTGTTTGTATGATAGTTTGGGTACCTGTTTGACGGATCGTTTTTTGGACGTTGTGGGTTTGTGCAGAAGATACACCCTTTTCAGACGGGGTGAAATTTTTTATGACCAAGGGTTGGGCGGTTCCATTACCCGCTGGTGACTGGGCAATTACAACCAATGCAATGACCGCGAGTATTAATATCGCAATGGCAATGCCTTCGACAATCAAAGTCTTTTTTTCCGGTACTCCAGGTCCGGGTTTTTCTTGTTCTTTTTCTGGTTCCTTAAATCCATCCTCTGTCATACTGCTGTCCTCTATGGTGTTTGTCCTATACTTGGAAGTGATAGAATAATAATATGGAAGGAAAATAATTGCCTGATATCCCATCATTCATTTTTTTTTGTCTCTCCCTGCTTAGTAACCAGCTCCCTCTCTTTTTTGTCTTCTCCTCCTGATTCGATACTTTCATATGCCTGTGTTACTTATCGGAAAGTATGAACGATATTATTGGCAGCAAAAAAATGGAGAACGGTATTGTGGTCTTCTGGATGGAAAAAGAAGAAAAGAAGTATGACTCGTTCAATTATTCAGAACTGATCGATATGAAGATCAACGCACTGGATTTACTGGATCGTCCTAAATCATACAAAGTTGATGTGTCCGGTCACAAACTCATTGTAAAAAAATAACCCGCTCTTTAGATAAGGGCGGGATTCAACCGGATTAATCCTTTTTTAATGGGGGCTGGTGAAACGGTATGCCCCTTTGGGCACTCGGATTTCAAAACGTGCACCTGTTCCATAGGTTCCGGTTTCCTGTAGAGACATACCGGTAATGGACACGATTTCCCGTGACAGGTACATGTCGAGCCCGGTATTCTGGAAAAACTGGCGGTTGAATATCTTCTCTTTTGCATCAGGAGGGATTCCTATGCCGTCGTCCTCGCAGATCACATGCAGTTCTTCAAACGATTCCTCGCAGAAGAACCGGATTGTCCTGATCTTCTCGCCATACCTCACCGCATTATCGAGCAGGTGAAAAAATACTTTTTCAAGCAGATGATCGGCATAGATCTCCACACCTTCCGTATCGTCCGACAGGAAAATCGATCCCAGCCGGATACCGGCAGCCATAGATTTGATCGTACTGCTGATGCTGTACCATGTCGGAGGCTGTATCCCGATATTCTGGTAATCCCGGGTGAATATGATCAGGTTCTGAATGGCGTTTGCCGCCGCCAGCTCCTTATCCAGTGAGGTAAGCAGGAAGGAGGGGGCGTGGATCTGCTCTCTAGAGAGTTCAATAAAACCCTTCACTACAGTCAGATGGTTGAGTATCTCGTGGCGGGTAATGATGTTGAAAAAATTGAGTTTTTTATTGGCTCTCTTGAGTGCATCCTCTTCCTGTATTTTGCCGGTAATATCCATGAGCGAGACGACCATCTTTCCTGTATCTGGGATAGGGGTGATGGTAAGGAATCCGTTGCGCACCTCTCCATCGAAACGGATAAACCGGAATTCATAGTTTGCCGGGACTATCTCTACGTAATCCCGGCGTTCATGCTCGTACTCCTGCATACGTTCCAAGTCTGGGGGAGCAACAAAATCCGTCCATTTTTTCCTGCCTTCAACTTCCTCCCTTACATACCCGATAATCTTTTCAAATTCGGGATTGATGTAGGAGAAAGTTGCATCCTCTTCGATGATTGCTATTGCCGATGCGGTATTTTCAATGATGGTCCTGTATCGTGACTCGGAATCCTGCAGGGCGATCTCACGTTGTCTCAGCACGGTGATATCAGTGATTGAATCTATCGAACCAGCAAGTTCTCCGGACTTGTCAATAATCGGTGATGCCATTTCCCTTATGATCAGGGAACGCCCCCGTAAATCCGTCACAGGCGTCTCTGCAGACAGGGAATTTCCTGTCCACTGTATTCCCATATATCCCTGCTCTTCAATTTCCACGTCGGATGCAAAGATCAGGTCAACAATCATCGGGCGGCGGTCCCGGAAGAAGGGAAGAGCATATTCATAATTGCCCTTTCCCAGGATGTCTACAGCCAGGATCCCGGTCAACTCCTCGATTGCCCGGTTCCAGGCAATTACCCTCCCGTTCCGGTCGATCGCAAACGTAGCATCCGGAATATTATAGATGACTCCTGACATCTGCTGGTTATTGTACCCGAACGATTCTTCAAACCGTTCCCCATCGGAAATTTCCATTAAGGAAAAGATGAATTGTTGTGTCCTTGGGATTACACCTGCAGTCAGTACCACGTCATGGTTCCGTTTTTTCTTGTCAACGAATCTAAAAGAATACGGTTCGTCTGTCTGAAGGTTCTTTTTTATACTCTCGGTAAGATATTTCGTAAGTTTATCGATATCTTCTGGTGCAACAAACTCCATCCATTTTTTCTTTCCCACGAACTCCTGCCGGCGGTAACCGCACAGCTCCTGGAATGTGCGGTTGGCCAGGGAAATGGTCGAATCTTTCTCAATAATGATGGTTGGTAAACCGGAGTGCTCAAAAATTGTATGGTAGAGTTTTTCAGATACACCCGTCCCGGTAAGTAACGGAGCTCTCTTCTTTTTTGGAATCGGGGGTTTCTTTGTTGCCATGGATACTCTATTTTTTAAAGGAGATATTAGGGATCCTTTTTTATATATGCGTGTCTTGTTCCGGCTGCATCTTGCCAGAGAATATACCCTTACCAATAACAAGTAGGTAGACGTTCTGCTTTAATTATTTATTGAAAAATGCCTGAGTGAAGATCGTACAACAATCCTGTTCGATTTTCATCCATAATTCAAGAGATCACCAGTGACACTACCAACACATCCTTCAACAGCTCCCGGTATTCCATTGCTCGCCCTTCTCATCACACTATATGCTGGAGTGGCCAAATACTCACCGGCATAAAATTCGTTCAATGGGGCATGCCACCAGAAACTAAAAATGAATTCCGGCTCGTGTTCTTCGCGCGTCCAGGGAATCCTGACCCGGATAGATACCCCAATTCCGCAGTGGTTATTTTAAAACCTAGTCTTGCGAATTATCGCTTCATTTTTAATTATGAACCATCCCGAACAGTTCCTTTGAAATTAAGAGAGCATCAGATCATCCAATTTTTATTGAACCATAGCCACCGTTAACTTCCTAAAATAGATAACTGCAATCAACGACAAATACCGATACACAGAGGATAAATGAAAAATACCCATATTATTCTTGAAGGAATACTGATGACTGCTCTGCAGTGCTGGAACGGTCGCAGCACTGGACGACAATTCAGCAGATTCACAGGGCACGGGTGACATTTCAGATGAGATTGCGCAATATAATGGCCCCATTGATGCAGACAAGCCGCTGCACGGGCTGAAGCTGGC
>Ga0209777_10001865_pt1 | contig 29082 bp, 30 predicted proteins | sample FrelakmetHBP12HB_FD_187147 | JGI IMG/M metagenome (GOLD analysis project Ga0209777, IMG submission 187147) | Freshwater lake sediment microbial communities from the University of Notre Dame, USA, for methane emissions studies -HBP12 HB (SPAdes)... | ecosystem: Environmental > Aquatic >...
TGGGAACAAGGAATGCCGGGTTGCGTCCGAGGCCGTGGAGCGATATCGTCAGTCCGGCCTCGTCTTCCACCAGCGCATTCTGCATGCGCAGCAGCCCTTTCCCGCCGCCGATGCCGGGATATCCCAGCACCAATGCGGGCAGCGCCATGAGTAGAATCAAACACGGGAAGAGTTTGTGCTTCAACTCGTCCTCCTTTTTCTATGCCTCATTAGACCGCACCTAAACCGCAGGCGATTCCGGTCTAACTCCCGGAATCGCCTGGTGTTGCCCGACTTCCTCGGGCACAATCAAATGATACGCCGGACTAGTGCGCCTTGTTAGGGTCGAGGTAGTCCGCAAATGCTGCGGTGAAGTCAACCGACCCGTTGATATTCTGTTCGCCAGTCGTAAGGTCGGTACCCGTGACTGTGATCGTACCCTTCAGAATGAGCTGCCCGACAAACGGATTCGGGTCATCGACCGAGGGGTCGCCGCGCAGGTCAGACAGTACCGTGGCCGAATCCTTGAACCCGGCCGGAACCACGACAACCGGGAACGTAACCGTCGTCTTGCCGGTCGGGTCAGCATCGAGAATCTGGTCCAGCCCGCCGCTGACCGGCTGCAGGTTGTTGCTCGGCTTATAGGTGACTTTGTAGCTTGTGAGTTGAATCGCATGGTCCGGGTACGTCGGCAGCTCATCGATGCTGCCGATGTAGGCGACCTTGATGCTGGCCACCGCATCGTCAACGGTGTATGAAAAAATCACGTCGCCCGAGGCATCCTTATACTGAGACCACCTCGCCACGTCCACCGGAAAGTAACCCGACTCATCCATCGTTATCCTTAGACGATACTTCGGCTGGCCGCAGGACACCAGCATCAGCCCTGCCGCGCACAGCAGGACAAGAATCCAAATCTTAGTTTTCGGCATACTTATCCTCCTTTTCGGTCACCGATAATATTACCATACGCCTCTGCCCTGTCAAGGGCAAAGAAGCAGGCCACACCCCTGCCTTGACAAACCCGGCAGAAAAGCTAAGGTTAAGTCGTGCCGGCCCGAGGCAAATCAGAAACCCCTGGTTCGCAACGCACCGTTCGCGATGCGGAAGCCGAGCCGTCGGTCCAGTTCTCACGGTTCGCGCCTCACTACGACCGGTTCATGAGCAAATACGTCGACTATCCGGCCTGGGTTAACTATGTGCGGCGGATATTCCGGCACTATGGCTGCCAACCCCGCCTGATACTGGACCTGGCCTGCGGCTCCGGCGTCCCCACCCTGCTGCTGGCCCGGGAAGGCTACCGGCTCATTGCCGTCGACCGGTCAGAGGCCATGCTCGACGTCCTGGCGGCCAAGGTTAACGATTTCGACATCCGGCTGGTGCACTCCGACATCCGGGACTTCACCCTGCCCGAACCGGTGGACGCCGCAATCTGCCTGTATGACAGTCTGAACTACCTGTTGACCGCGGATGACCTGACGAGTTGCTTTCGCGCGGTATTCCGCAGCTTGAAGTCGGACGGCGCGTTCGTCTTTGACCTGAACACGGTCTATGGCCTGGCAACCTACTGGGGCGACCGCCAGACCGTCCGCGACGTCGAGGACATTCATTCAGTCTGGGACACGAGCTATGACCCGGAAACCGGGGTTTCGTCGCTGCGTCTTACATTTTCGGTCCGGCCCAAACGCCGGAATCAACCGGCCCCGGTCTACGTGGAAATCCACGAGGAACGCGGTTACACAATCCCAGAGATTGGCGCCTGCCTGCAGCAGGCCGGCTTCCAGCGCAGTGATTTCTACCAGCACGGCACCTTCCAGCCCCCGGGTCCGACCACCACGCGCATGATGGTCGTCGCGCGGCAGTAGCGCAGTGGGTAGTGAGAAGCAAGCAACGAGTGATAAGTAGTGGGTAGCAAGCAGTCCGACGCAGGCGAAGGCCCGCGGGTCTGCCCGCAGTCCCGCGTCCCTGACCCCGAACCCCGGACCCGCGTTCGCCTCCGCGACCTTGCCCTGGTCTGTGCCCGGGTCGGCGCGTTCGGATTCGGCGGCGGCATGGCGATGCTCTCGATTTTGCGCGAGCACGTCCTGAACCGCCGCAAGTGGATTTCCGAGGCCGAGTTCACGACCGCCGTCGCCATGGCCCAGATGGTTCCCGGCCCGTTCATCCCGAACGTCGCTGAGTACATCGGCTACCGCCTGCGTGGTTTCAAGGGCATGCTGCTTGCCGCGGTATCCTTCCTCCTGCCATCGGTTCTGGCGATTCTGATTCTAAGTATTGTCTATTTCCGCTATGGCAGCGTCCCGGCCGTGCAGTTCGCGTTCCGGGGCATCGGCCCGGTAGTGGCGGCGATTCTGCTCGTTGCCACCTGGCAGATTGCACGCGGTGCGGTCAAGTCCTGGCGCTCGGTCTTCATCGGGGTCGCCGCGTTCGCCGGACTGCTCTTCAAAGTGGATGTTCTGCTCACCATCGCCGTGGCGGGCGGGCTCGGAATCCTGCTCTTTGTCAACTTCCGCGGGCGGCGGCTGTATGGTTTTGTGCCGTGGCTTTTCGCGCCCTGGTTTGTGCCCGCGGCCTATGCCCTCCAACCCGGGTCCGGAGCTGGTGCGGTGTTCCGGCGCGGGGCGGACTTGCTCGCGGTATTCCTGAAGATCGGGACCATCGTCTGGGGCGGCGGCTTTGCCGCGATTCCGTTCATCCGTTACGAAGTGGTGGATGCCCGACACTGGCTGACCGCGCGCGAGTTCATTGACGGCGTCGCGCTCGGCCAGATTACGCCCGGGCCGGTGGCGATAACCGCGACCTTTGTCGGTTACCGCGTACTGGGCATTGCCGGCGCCGCGCTGTCTACTCTCGCCATGTTCCTGCCCTCCTTTGTCATCCTGTGGGTCCTGCTCCATGTTTATGACCGGATTCGGGAGAACCTTCTGGTCAAGGGATTCCTGCAGGGAATTCTTCCGGCCGTGGTCGGAATGCTGCTTTCCGCTGCGGTCATGATTGGCCGCGATTCCATCACGACCATCCCGGCGGCTGCGCTGGGAGTCGTCAGCCTAGTGCTGCTGATTGCCGTGAAACTGGACCCGGTCTGGCTCGTGCTGGGCGGCGGTGTGGTCGGCCTTCTGCTCGGAACCCGCCTCTAGACCTGTGGACTGCGGACTACTCACTACTTGCCAGCGTCGGTCCTGAATCGCCCGGAGCGCAATCTTAGTCTGTAACAGATGATTCTCTGTCTGACTTCGTATCGTGACTGGAGGTAAAGTTGAGAAGAGCAACTTTGTTTGCCGCGGCCCTGTTGTTCGTCGGGCTGGCCGCCACTGCCTGGGCTACTCCGCCCGACAGCATTGCCCTGTCAATCGACAGTACGCATTTCCTCACGGTTGACGTTCATCATCCGGTGAAACAGCTCGGCACCGCTCACTACATCAGCCAAATCACAGTTGCCCTGAACGGTGTAACCATCATCACCCAGAACTTCAAGAGTCAGTCCAGCCTGGAGTGGCAGGAAGCCTATTACCAGTTGATTGACGCCAAAGAGGGAGACAAGATAACTGTGACCGCAACCTGCAGCCTATTCGGCAAGCTCAGCACAACCATGGTTGTGCCTGCGCTCTCCGGCGGAGGATGAGCAAACCGGGATAGCAATGAAGAAGCTGTCGGCCGCCGCGTTGCTCATCCTGGCCTTCTCAATGGGATCAGGATTTGAAACCGACCTGCCCAACCTGAAAGTCCCGAGCAGCATCAAACCCGGCACGATCATGCTCGACATCGAACATCGGCTGATTGGCGGTCTCACCGGCGCGAACGTCGATCTCGGCCTGCGCGGCATGGTCTGGTCCGGCATTGAGCTGAACGCCTCATATGCCCACTACACGTATGACCCGCGCGACCGGACCCGGAATGAGTACCGGCTGGGCGCCAGCTACGTCTATCGTGTGCCGCGCGTGTTACGCGTGCAGGGCGATGCGCAGTTCTTCAGCTACCAGGTCCCCAGTGCCGCGGCCCGGCGTCAGAGCGTCTTTGGCCTGCTCTCGGTGGCCGGCGAGCCGATTCTGAAACACGTCACGCCGGTTGTGAATGTCGGCTATGACGGCTACGAACGCAGAGTCGGGCTCGGCACGGGCCTGGACTTGGGCTTTCCCTTCAACATCGGCCCGTTCCGGTTCGTGCATCTCGCCGGCGAGTACTGCCCGGTCATCGCTCGCGACACCCTGCGCAACGGCCGGCAAAACAGTTTCGCCGGCGGCGTCACGTTTGAAACCTACGGCCATCACTTCCAGTTCCTGGTCGGCAACTCGCTCGAAACCAGCGCCCGCCGACTGATGCTCGGCGCGCCCAGGAACAACCTGTATCTCGGATTCAATATTCACCGGTTTCTGGACCTGAAGAGCTTCTAACCTTCTGAAACAAAGAGAGGAAATCATGACCGATAGAAACCGGGCGCGCCGACTTGTCGGCATCGCGTTGCTCGTGCTGTCGGTGACGGCATGTCCGAGCCATAAGCCCCCGCCGCCCGGGGCCAATCATGTGTGGATTATTGACTACGGGTTTCAACCCGACACGCTGATTGTCGCCCCTGGCACTGCGATTACCTGGGTCAACCAGGGCGTCATTGGCCACACCACCACCAGCGGCAGCGGCAGCGTTGCGGACAGCATCTGGGACTCCGGGAATCTGCCGCCCGGCGACTCCTACACCCGGACTTTCGCCCTGCCCGGCGACTTTCCCTACCACTGCGCCCATCATCCGGACCTGATGCAGGGCCGGGTGCTCGTGCAGAACATTACCCACCAGGTCCGGGTTCAGGACTACGCGTTCGTCCCGGACTCGCTCACCATCACCGCCGGCGACACCGTGGTCTGGACCAGCCATGCCGCGGACCAGCACACAGCGACCAGCGGGCGGAATGGTGTGCCGGACGGCGTCTGGCACTCGGATACGCTCGCGCCCGGCACCGGGACGTTTCAATGGGTGTTTTCAACGCCCGGCGATTTTCCGTACTTCTGCGCTTTTCACTTCAGCATCGGCATGACCGGCGATATTCTGGTCACGAGTCGGCCGTGATCATGTCTCCCAGGGAGGGAAGATGAACAAGGTTAGTATTCTGCTGCTGGCGCTCGGCTGGGCTATAGCCCGGGCCGCGACCGTGCCGGTCAGCATCGTTAACTACACTTTTGTGCCGGACACTGCGGTTGTCATTCAGGGCGACAGCGTGGTCTGGACCAACACCGTAGCCGTTCCCCACACATCGACCAGCGGCGTGAGCGGAGTGCCGGACAGCATCTGGAATTCCGGCACCCTGGGTCAGGGCCAGTCATTCGGCCGGACGTTCAGCCAGGTCGGCGACTTCCCCTACTACTGCGCAATCCACTATCCTATCAACCACATGGCCGGACTGATTCGTGTGCACTCGGCTGGAATAGAGGATGGAGCGAGCAAGAAAACAGGGAATTTGGCGCTGTGCGCAGAGCCAAACCCGTTTTCGGACCGCGTGGCGCTAAGCTACCGACTCTCCGGAGCAGGACGAAGTGTTCTGGCCGTGTACTCAGGCTCGGGACGGCGGGTCAAGACTGTGTTCACCGGCCATTCGGAAGCGGGAGAACGCACCACTTCCTGGGATGGCAGGGATGAGAACGGTGGGGAGGTGTCGGCTGGAGTCTACCTCATGAGACTCCAGACCAGTGCCGACGCTGCGGTTTTGCGGCTCGTGAAACTGAGCTAGGGACGGACCGGTGCTCTAGGCCCGCCGCCCCCTGGTTCCTCGAATCCTCGCGCCCTTGAGTCCTTTCTTCCGCTTGGGCGCATCGAGGATTGCCGCCCAGGCCGCAGCCAGCCGGGCAATGGGCACGCGAAATGGCGAGCAGGAGACATAGTCCATGCCGATGCGGTGGCAGAACTCGATTGATTTGGGCTCGCCGCCGTGCTCGCCGCAGATACCGACCTTCAGGTTAGGGCGGGTCCGGCGCCCGAGTCGGATGCCGGTCTGAATCATTTCGCCCAGGCCTTCCTGGTCCAGCACCTGAAACGGGTCATGCTTCAGGATTCCCAGTTTCAGATACTCGGGCATGAAGCTCGCGATGTCGTCCCGGGAGAACCCGAGCCCCATCTGGGTCAAGTCATTGGTACCGTAGGAGAAGAACTCGGCTTCGCACGCGATGTTGTAGGCCTTGAATGCCGCGCGCGGGACCTCGATCATCGTGCCGTAGAGGTATTCGATTTTCTTCAGTCCGTACTTGGCGATGACTTCCTGATACACGCGCTCGACGATCGCCTTCTGGTGGCGCAGTTCCTCGACCGTGATGACCACCGGAATCATGATCTCCGGTCGCACCTTCTTCCCGGCCTGGAGCAGTTCGGCCGACGCCTCGAAAATCGCCCGCACCCAGGTCTCGGTAATCTCCGGGTAGGTAATTCCCAGGCGCACGCCCCGGTGGCCCATCATCGGGTTTGTTTCGTGAAGCGAGCGCGCGCGCCGGTTTAACTCCTCGGGCGGGATGCGCAGGCTGTGCGCGAGACGGAGCCGCTCGGCTTCCTGTGCCGGCACGAACTCATGCAGCGGCGGGTCGAGCAGGCGGACCGTCACCGGCCGGCCCGCCATCACCTCTAGCGTCGCCTTGATATCCTGCTTGATGTAGGGGTACAGTTCATCGAGCGCGGCGCGGCGTTCGACCTCACTCTGGGCGATAATCATCTTGCGCAGGCAGAAGAGCGGCTCGGCCGCGTTCTTGCCGTAGAACATGTGCTCGGTCCGGAACAACCCGATTCCTTCGGCGCCGAACCGGACCGCCTTGGCCGCGTCGTCCGGGTTTTCGGCATTCGCCCGCACGCGAAGGCGGCGGAATGAATCCACGTAGCTCATGAACTGGGCAAAACGCGGATTCTCGGTCGAGTCAATCATCGGCAGTTTGCCGGCATAGACATAGCCCCGGGAACCGTTCAGGGTCAGGAAGTCACTCTCGCCGAAACTCTGTTCATGAATCCGCACCCGGCGCCCGGTCGGGTCAATCTCCAGTTCGCCGCACCCGACCACGCAGCACTTGCCCCAGCCCCGGGCGACCAGCGCCGCATGGCTGGTCATCCCGCCGCGCTTGGTCAGGATTCCGGCTGCTGCGCGCATGCCCTCGACGTCTTCCGGGTTCGTCTCTTCGCGCACCAGTATTACCTTGCGCCCGACCTTGGCGGCCTCTACGGCATCGCGGGCAGTGAAGACGAGCTGTCCGGCGATGCCACCCGGGCCGGCCGGCAGGCCGCGCGCAATCGGTTTGACCAAGGCCTCGGCCTTGGGGTCGACAATCGGGTGCAGCAGTTCGTCGAGCTGGTTCGGCGAAACGCGCATTACGGCGTCCTGCTTCGTAATCAGCCGCTCGTCGCACATGTCCATCGCCATGTTCAACGCCGCGGTGCCGCTGCGCTTGCCGGTCCGGCACTGGAGCATCCACAACTTGCCGTCCTGAATCGTGAACTCTAGGTCCTGCATGTCCTGGTAGTGCTTTTCGAGGCGCCGCCGAATCGCATCCAGGCGCCGGTAGTCGTCCGGCATCGCCTTCTCCAGAGTCGGCAGGTCTTTGTTGTGCTCACTGCGTGAGGCTTCGTTGAGCGGGTTCGGCGTGCGGATGCCGGCCACGACGTCTTCGCCCTGGGCATTGGGCAGCCACTCGCCGTAGAAGTGATTCTCACCGGTTGCTGGGTTGCGGGTGAAGGCCACGCCGGTCGCGGATGTGTCGCCGGTGTTGCCGAAGACCATCGCCTGCACGTTCACCGCGGTCCCCCAATCGTCCGGGATGCTTTCAATCCGGCGATATGAGACGGCCCGCTTGCCGTTCCAGGACGTGAAGACCGCACCGATTGCGCCCCAGAGTTGTTCTTCCGGGTCGTCCGGGAATTCGCGCCCGAGTACCTCGCGCACGCGGGCCTTGAACCGGTCGCAGAGCAGCTTCAGGTCGTCGTAGGTCAGTTCGGCGTCCGTTCGGTAACCCTGCAGTTCCTTGGCCGCATTGATAATCCGCTCCAGCTGGGTCCGCACGCCCTTGCCCTCGTGCGGCTCGATCCCGGCCGCCTTCTCCATCACCACGTCCGCGTACATCATTATCAGCCGGCGATAGGAGTCAAAGACGAACCGCGGATTGCCGGTCCTCTTGACCAGCGCCGGAATCGTCCGGGAGCAGAGCCCGACATTGAGCACGGTCTCCATCATCCCGGGCATCGAACTGCGCGCGCCCGAGCGCACCGACAGCAACAGCGGATTAGTGGTGTCGCCGAACCGGGTGCACATGACTTTCTCCACCCGGTCCAGCGCCTGCTCGACCTGTTTCTTCAAACCCGGCGGGTAGGCGTTGTGCCTCATGTAGTGAGTGCACACCCGGGTCGAAATCGTGAACCCGGCCGGTACCGGCAGACCGAGATTGGTCATCTCGGCCAGGTTCGCGCCCTTGCCGCCCAGCAGCTCCTTCATTTCCGCCGAGCCGTCGGCCCGGCCATTGCCAAACACGTATACTGATTTCATCGATTCTCCTTGGTCACAATTCTGTCCGGGCTAACGCCGGAGCGCCTACTGGGCCGGCGGCTCAGGTTCTTCTGCGCCGGGCTCAACAATCTCACCTTCACCTGCGACCTCGGCTTTCACCACGGTCAGCAGGTCTTCCAGCAGTTCTTTCGCCCGGTCAAAATCCTCATCCGCCACCAGGACTTCCCCCCACTCCGGCCGCATCATCTTCGCCAGCCCGTCATACCAGGGCATCTGGTACGAGCGCAGCACCGCGACGACTCCCTGTTGTTCCAGCAGGTCTTTGATACGGACCGCCAGCAGTTCGTCCGGCGGCTTGTACAATACTCTTATTGCCATGTGCTGGAATTATAGCCCAGCCGCGACTGGCGGTCAATCAGCGCAGCTTGACCAGCCGAATTGCCTGATTCCGGCCGCCGCTCTGGAGAATGCAGAAGTAGTTGCCCACCGGCACCACTGCACCCGAAGCATCGGTACCGTCCCAGACCGCAAGTGCGCTGCGCGCGCGTCCAAGTGTAATAACCCTGACCGTTCGGCCCGTTGCATCCGCAATCCACAGCACCGCATCGGCCTCGCCCGAAGCTTGGCAGCGAATCCGCGTCCGGTCCGAAAACAACGACGGCTCGGCGCTGAGCTTCAGCGCCGGCTGAGCGGCTTTCGGCTGTTGCACCCCGGTGTGATTCAGGACATAGAACAAGTGCAGCAGCGCAGCGTTGCTCTCCACGCAGCGCGGTACGATGAACAGCGACCAGGTATTGGCCAGGTCATTGTCAATCATGTCCTCACCGCAGGGGTAGCCCTGATACGGATACGGCTGTTACTTGCCCCAGTCGCCCGGCGCGTCCGGCGCGGTGTAGTACTGGTTCGGGTAGTAGTTCAAACTCTCCTGGTCCGTAGTCGCGAACACTGCCGCGCGCCGCATCAACGACTCCGGCTCGAACACATCCTCGGGAATCCGGTTCGGGTCCGCTCGGCCGAGTTCGTTCGCGGTGACTTCGTCGTACTGCTCGAAGTTGTCGAAGTAGAGCGGCCACGAATGATTCTCGACCAGCCCGCTCGTGCCCGACCCGTGCGGCGCAATGAACGAGTGGGCCGGCACGAACAGGTCTTCAAGATTGTGAACCACGTGCCCTAGCGCCAGATAGGCCTCGGCCGGGTGCGTGCCGTACAGGGTCAGCGCCGCATCCCAGGAATACGGGTTCTGCCATGCGCGAATCCACTGGAGTGCATTCAGCGGCAGTTGCGCGGTCGGCCACCATGCGCCCGGCACCTGCGGGTTGTACCCGGAATAGTCGGTCGAAGCACCGTACAACGTGTCCTCGCCGAAATCCTCGTCGTGACTCCCCTGCATAATCTGGTCCCGGTACGGGTTCAATTCATCCGTCATCTCCGGCCAGCGCAGAATAGCGATGTCCACTGCCTTGTTGGTCAGGTCCTCGTGTTCCGGGTATGGCCCCCATGTCCACCAGCCGAAGGCCAGCGCCGGCAGCAGCGCCACCAGAATCAGCTTGAGCTTGCAGCCTGCGGCTTGAGCTTCATTGATATGCATGCACACCCCATTTCAGAAGACTGATACCAAGAAAAGTGACAAGCAGCAGCAGATAGCCGAAGACAGGCAGGAGCGCCTCGGCCTTGCGCGGCCGGGCCGGCCAGAACGGCGAATGGACATAGGCCACGTAGCTAAGCCATGTCACGAGCGCCCCGGTTTCCTTCGGGTCCCAACTCCACCAGGTCCCCCACGAGAACAGCGCCCAGATTCCGCCCAGCGCGATTCCCGCGCCGAGCGTCAGCAGTCCCCACGGCACGAGCCTCCGCACGAGCCCCAGCAACTCCTCGACCGACGCCAGCCTCGGGATAGCTTGTGGCTTGAGGCTCGTAGCTTGTGGCAACTCGATTGTGGCTTGCGGCTTGTGGCTTGAGGCTTTCACCGCAAACAGGCTGCCGACCGCAAGTCCCACGTTCACCGTGTAGATCCCATACCCCGCAAACGACAACAGCACGTGAATCAGGAAGAACGGACTGCTGAGCACCGGCGGCAGCGCGTGCGGTGCCTTTGCTTTTCCGGTCAAAGCCCCGAGCAGGAAGACCAGCACCAGCGGCAGGCTGAGAAACGCTATCGGCAGGTCGCGCCGGACCAGACTCAAGGCCAGCACCAGCGCCGCGGTGACCAGCGCATAGAATACCAGCGCTTCGAATCTTGAGGCGAACGGCAGATGACCGGCGGCCTTGGCTCGGATGATGATTGCGGCGAGGTGGACCAACAGCCCGATTGACAGGACTACGATGCCGGACACCGACCGGCCGCGCTGTCGTTCCAGGAATGTCACAAGAAAGAAGACGAACGCCGCAGCATAGATGCCGAATGCGAACCAGCTCAGTTGTATATCCATGCTACATCTCGCCTATCGCCTAACGCCTATCGCCTATCGTTTCGCGCTTGGGCTCAAGCGCGAACATCAGCACTCCGGCCAGCAGCACCGCGAATGCGAAGAACACGAGTCCGGCCCCGGGCCGCTTCACGACCCGCAGGATGCTCACGTACTTTCGGCCGGTCTCAAAGTCAACCAGCCGCAGACCAAGCTTCATGCTCGGCGGGATGACTCCCTTCCGGAAGACAAATCCGCTCGGCTTCTCAACACCATTCTCGAACAGGCGAAATCGGAACATCGTGTCCCGGGTCTGTGCTGCGTTCAGGTCGAAGAGAATCTCAAGACTGGTTCCGGGCAAAAATACGCGCTCGCTGAGGTTCGCCCGGAGTGTATCACCGGACTCGGTCACGAGGCGCAGCCAGCCTTGGGCCGTATCCCGGTCGAATCCCTCCTGCAGAATCAGCCAGCCGTGCGTGCTTGTCGGATGGCTCGGCGCAATCCGGGCTTCTTTGACAACCACTGATGAACACGGATGAACACGGCCAGAGTCAAATCCGGTTGAACCAGTGTTCATCGGTGTTAATCCGTGGTTACTCAAGTTGTTGATGCGCACACGGCTGACATAGCCTTGTTCCTGGAAGCTCACGAGCGCCAGTTCGAAACCCAGCGGCAACTCATTCTCTGGCTTACCGGTCCGCAGGGTCGTCGCGCTCTCGCCCTCGCGGACCGTAACAATGCCGTCAATCGCCTGGGTCTCGCGCAGCAGACCGATGAAGAGCATCACAACGCCGAGATGCGCGACCAGCGATGACCAGCGTCGGCGGCCCAGCCCCATCAGCGCGGCGAACAGCCCCACCGCGAGCAGAATCCCGCCCGGTATCCAGAACCATGCCGAATGATAGAACCGCCCGAGCCCGGACTCCGGCATCACGAACATCGCCGGAATCAGCACCACGGTCGTCAGCAGGGTCAGAACAAACTGAAACACTGCTCTAGGTCGCTCCCCATCTTCCTCTTCTATGCAACCACTCAGTGCGGAGTCTCTCACTATTCACCATTCACTATTCCCTACTGACTACTCCCTACTCACTATTTAAGGGCGGACCGGTAAGCCGAGTTCTGTCGAGGACGGTCATCTATCTGGGCCCATCCTTGCGGATGAGTCTCAAGCGACCTACCCCGGGGTACAAGCGAGCCGGGCCGGCTCTCCCCCAGACCCGCGCCGCCGCGGGACCGGTTTGGTCTTGCTCCAGGCGGGGTTTACCCATCCATACTGTCGCCAGCATGAATAGTGCGCTCTTACCGCACTTTTTCACCCTTACCCGTTTCCGGGCGGTATTTTTCTGTGGCACTTTCTCGTCCACCGTCCTTCTCAGGACGGCAGCCTTGCCGTTAGCAAGCGCCCTGCCCTGTGGAGCTCGGACTTTCCTCCCGGCAGTCTTCCCAGCGACTGAGTCGCAAACGGGCTTGACCGCCGGGCGACCGTCTGGTCCGCCCGGGCCATTATAGCTCGGGAGGCATCGTCTGGCAATAGCCTGCAGCACGCAGGCCGAGAATAGTTGACGTGCAGACGCAAGTCCGAAGCTCAAAATCCAAAGTCCAAAACAACAAATCAAGCTCAAAGCCCAAAACAGAATCTATACCAGACTTGGGCATTTGGATTTGGGACTTGCTTTGAGTTTTGACCTTTGAGCTTTGACTTTCTCCATGCTGTTGCCTTCGCCCAACCGGCTGCTATAATTGTCCTTCGCTAACCCTGACCAGGAGGAATAATGCTGTTGTTAAGTGTATTGCTATTGTCGCAATTGCCGGCCGGCTATGCGGGCCATTGCGGAACCGGCTTGTTTCGGCCGACTGCGGGCACCGCGCTGGCGCCGATGAGAATCAGTCGCCCGGCCGCACTGCCCGGCGTTGGCGACCAGGAAACCCTCTGGCTGTTCAACATGAGTGTAATGCCGCCCGCGCAGGTCCAGCGCACTGCGACCGTGCGCGGCCTGGGCAGCCATTGCCGGGTCTGGGTCGAAGACAGTTCCTGGAACGCCGGCCAAGTGGACTCCACCGAGGTCGCATTCGTCGTGGCCCACTTCGACCACACGAGCCCGCGCGACTCGACCAAAGGCGTCTGGCAATGGGACACCGGCACCTTCGGCATGCCCCCGGACGCGGATAACGACTCGCTCATCAACCTGATGTACTATAATGTCGGGTCATTCCACGGCTACTCGTTTGATGGCTTCTGGATGTTCTATGATGAGTACCCGGATTCGTTCGCCTACCCCACCTGGGGCTACCACTCCAACCAGATGGAAGTCGTCTACATTGATGACTATCCCAACAACCCCGGCACCGACTACCGGGTCGCCATCGTCGCCCACGAATTCGAGCACATGATTCACTACAACTACGACACCGTGGAGAGCCTCTGGGTCAACGAGGGCTGCGCCGAGCTCGCGATGTGGCTCTATGGCTCGCCTGACGCCATCTCCGAATTCAACACTGCCCCGGACAATGACCTGGTAACCTGGGACGGCTCCTGGGGCGATTACATCCAGACCTATCTCTACTTCCTGTATCTCTACGACCAATTCGGCGAGCGGGTCGGCCAGCCGCTCATCAAGACCATCGTCGCGAACCAGTGGTGGAGCACCATCGGCATTGACTCCTCATTTGCCCAGCTCGGCCTGCCGCAGACGTTCAGGAGCACGTTCACCGACTGGGTCATCGCCAACTACCTGCGGGACACCGTCAACTACGGCGGGCACTACGGCTACTTCGGCGAAAACGTGCCGGCCTTCTCCCTGATGGGCAACTACGGCACTTACCCGGTGAACGCGAGCAACGCGGTCAACCGATATGCCGCGGTCTATGCCCGGTTCCACAATGGTTACAACCTCAACCTCGGATTTGACGGCGCGGATGGCGGGCACTTCAAGGCCCAGGTGATTGAACGAGATACCATCAACCACACCTTCACCGTGGATTCGATTCCGCTCGACTCGCTCGAAGCCGGGCACATCCTGATTCCGGGCTTCGACACCACCTACCAGGAAGTGATTCTCGTGCCGAGCAACACCAACCCGGTTGCGGGCCGCACCACGTTCCAATACACCGCCAGCGCCAGCGGCATCGACGAGAATCCGACCCCGCAACCATCGGCTGCGGGACTCTTCGCGCGGGCCGAACATGACAACCTGCTGCTGAACTACGCTGCCGGGCTCGGCGGCACAGTCAAGCTCAAGCTCTACGACGCCTCCGGGCGCATTGCCGCAACCGCTGAGGCCAAGACGAAACCCGGCACAAACGCCCTGTCGTTGAACATCGCGCAGATACCGGCCGGCGCCTATTTCCTGACTGCTGAGCAGGGAAGCCGCCGCGACATTGCCAAAGTGGCAGTCGTCAGGTAGTTGTTAGCAAGTTAGGAAGTTAGCCGGTTGGCGGAGTAGGGGCAGCCCTGGGTGGCTGCCCTGGGCGGACACGCAGGTCCGCCCGTACGCCGTCAGCGGACGTCAGTTCGCAGTCGGTTGTTGGCTGTTAGCTGTAAGCTGTCGGCTGTTAGCCGTTAGCGATCTTGACCGTGCCCGGCTCGGACATGGCGATTTCTTCGAGCAGCCGCAGGGTCTCTTCGGCTTCCTTCATGTCCAGAACATGGATTGCGAACCCGGCGTGCATGATAATGTAATCGCCGACCTTCACCTCAGGCGTCATCATCACCGACGCCTCGCGCTCCACCCCCGAAACGTCAACCATGGCCATGTCGCCCTTAATACTCTTCACCTTCGCGGGAATCGCCAGACACATTGTATTAGTGTATCGGCAAACCGCGCCCGTGTAAAGCCCGCTCGCTGCCCCGAATCCAGCCGCAGAACAGATTACCACAGAGCCACAGAGCAAGCACAGAGAGCACAGAGGAAGAAAGAAATCGGAAACCGTGCCAATCTGCAATCTGGAATCTGCAATCTGAAATCCCCTCCCGCTTCCTCCCTCAATCCCTTAGTCTCTTAATCCCTTTCGCGCGTCCACCGATTACGCCGATTACACCGATTACGCCGATTTCCGTACGGGCGAGCGAAGCGATACTGCGAGTGAAACGATACTGCAAGCGGAGCGATACTGCGTATTCCGCAACGTTTGGATTTCGTGCCTATTTCGGATTCAGAGCTTTGGATTTGGGTGTTTCTCGCCCTCCTCTCGCCCTCCCCGGTCCCTCAGCCCATGCTTTCCAGCTCGAGTCAGAGTCACTTCCCAACCGAAATCTCGCCTATTGTAGTGCCAGCATGTGACAAATTCGGTTTGACACGCAATTTGCACAAATCGTCGGCTATCGTCTCCGTAACTTGTTGTATCTAATCTTGCGTAGGTCATCGAATAGGGGTAGGTGGGGGGCTAGCCCGGGGCTAGCCCCCGGGCGGCCCGGGGGGTGGCCCCCTGGCTGGCCCTCTGGACGACCCTATGAGCGACCCTTCGGGTCGCCCCGGTGACTGACCGGTCGGTCATCAATGGGGCTGTCCAAGGGACTGTCCTCAGGGTCGCTCAGTGGATTGTCCAGCGAGTCGCCGCCCGGTCCGCCCCGAGAATTGTCCTCTGGATTGTCCCCGGTATTACCCTCTGAGCAACCCCTGGGGTGCTACCGGGGTTGCCTCACCCTAGGGCCTGAGGTCGGACTTGGGATTCGCGTTCAGTTGGAGTCGCGGACTACGACTACGCCGTTAGAATGGCGTCTGGGTTCGCGCTACATCCGTGCCATCGCGGTGACCGACAGCTTGATGGCTGGCCAAGCACTGGCCGAATGCTGCTCAGGCGCTCCCATTGCGGTGTTTTGCCGCAGCCTCGGCCCTACTCGCGCCACCGCGGGCGACTGGTGGCGATTTGCGGGCATCGAACTCGTATTGTGTGTCCCTGAGCTCCTGTGGGACAAATCAGAACTTGATAATGATGTCGTCGCTGGTTCGGGCATTCGCCGGTCGCCCCGGAACTCCATCCGGACCGTTGCTCACTACACCGACCGGTGCGCCGCTTTTGTCCCGAACAAGACGAAAGGGATGGCCCCACGCGTCTCTCAAGTAACGAAGGGTTGAGTCGGCCTGAATGTAAGGTCTCCAGCCGAAATGCGTCCAAGTGTCGTAGTCCGGGACCCCAGGCGGGTGACGAGATAGCCAGGTCAACCCGTCCGCGTCGCCGGGCGCTGGCGGAGGCCAGGAATGAAGGTCGTCAAAGTAACCCACGGACTCCCTGCCTGGTGGGTCCCGCATGTCTATGATATTCGGATCGCCTACGAGGGCATTTCTGATTCTCTCAGCCTGCCGCCTCGTTGCATTAACCTTCGCCGTGGTCGCAACGTACGCCACCAAGTGCGGCAGAGAGAGGGCCGCGAGCAAAACAGCGACTGCAACTGAGACGACCAGCGGCAGGTTTGCCCTTCGCTTTCGGGACGCTCCGGCAACATCAGCAGTAATCGTCGGTTTCACGTCTCAACGCCCTCTTCCTGCCACGCGGTAGAAACATGGTGACGTAACCCGGGTTCCGGAGCGTCTACAAATCGAAAACACGCGTTCCCTCCGCCCCTAAGGCAATCAAGCGCTAGCGCTGACTACGACGGGGGTTCAGGGGACACTTTACTCAACTCCTGCATTATTCGTCGCATCAACTTGATCTTCCAGTCATCATGAATGGTGAATTGCGAATAGTGAATAGAGAAAACAAGACGTCGCTCATCGTTTCTTCCTCTTTCCGCCTACGCCATACTGCACCAGTGTTTCCGAGACGTGAAATCCAATCTTGCGCGGCGGCTCGGAGACGGGCTTGGGATTCTCCATCAGCTTTCGGATGGCGTCGAAGACGACTCTGAATTGGACGTCGTACTTGCTCTCCAGGTCATCCAGACGCCGGGCCAGTTCTACGTTATCCGCCAAAATCCTCCGCAGGCGCACGAAGGCGCGCATGATTTCGACGTTCACCCGAACCGCACGCTCACTCCGAAGCACGCTCGACAGCATTGCCACTCCCTGTTCAGTGAACGCCCTGGGCAACTTCCGAGTGCCGCCCCAACTTGATGTTCCAAACTGGAACATCAAGTTCCGAGTCTCTTCGCTGGTAAGACGAAGCATGAAATCGGCCGGGAATCGCCCCAGATTGCGCGAAACCGCCTTGTTCAGATTCGATGTGGTGATCCGGCAGTCCCTCGGCTTTCGAGTCTCGCCTTGTGTCGTTGTGCCGCTGTGGTGAATTCGGTTCCTGGTTCTTCGTTCATGGCTGCTTGATTGGTTCCTTGGGCACCTGGTTCCTTGGTACTTCCCTTTGTGGCTTTGTGTTGAACCTTCGGCCTTGCTTCGAATTTCGGGCCGGGCTTGACAAATGCACCATTTCGACTACACTACAGGCGTTTACATGCCAGTCATCGGTTGATAGCTATCTGCAAATGAAAGGAGCACTATTGTGAAACCGAGAGTCATCCGAAAAAGGGAGTTCAAGGTCGTCGGTCTGGCATACGTCGGTAGGAACCAGCATGGTGAAATCGCTCAGATGTGGGGCAAGTTCAATGAGCGTGCGGCGGAAATCAAGCATCATCGGGGCCGGGGCGCGTATGGACTGTGTTACGAGCTTGGCCGGCGCGGAATGGAGTATATTGCGGGCTTACCGGTATCGTCACTTGCGGGCATCCCCACGGGCATGCTTGGGAAGAAGGTGCCTGCTCAGACGTTCGCGGTGTTTGAGGCGAAAGGAGTCAAGGACATCGGTCGCGTGTATGAGCACATTCTGAAAGAATGGCTGCCGAAGTCATCGTACAAGCGCGGTGTCGGACCGGACTTCGAGTATTACGGCGACGACTTCGAGCCGGACGATGCGGCGAACTCGAAACTGCGAATCTACTTCCCTGTCCTGAAGCGCTGACAATCCCGACTCTCATGGGAGGGGCGCTGAATCCGGAAGCGGGACGGGTGCTGGAAGCACCCCGTTGACGTAGTGTTGACAGTTGCGGAAGAACACACCCGGGCCCGGAACAGGGGCATCCCGTATTTCTTTAGGAGATTGCCCGCCCGGAATCAGAATCCGGCGGTCAGGGTCAGCAGGCGAAGTCGGAAGCCGACGAAGGGCACAAAGGAGTACCGGTACGCCGGGTCGATGGGCGGGTAGGTCTCGCGATTGCCCGTCACGCCGGCCGATGCCGAAAGCCCAAAGCAGTAAGCATCAATCGCCGCACCCAATTCGAGCGTGCCGGCCTGCTCGTACGGCGGGCCGTCACTCTTGACAGACCAGTCCACAGTGAACCGGGCATAGACTTCGGGCACCATCCCGAACAGTTGCCCGGCGTAGTTGTAGGGCCGATGCCAGATTGTATATCCGACCGAGAGCGGGAGAATACTGAAACCGTAGCCACCCTCGAAATACCTCGCAGCGCCAACCCCTAACCTTATCCGATGCCATTCGGCTTCTACATTGACTGCTGAGGCAGCCGGCAAAGCCAGAATCCTCCTCGGATTCTGGCTGTCACCATAGGTATAGAAGTCCCTGCCGAAGGACAGCACTTCCACTCGCACAAACCAGGATGGTTTGATGTGCGTGGGCGCCAGCGTAAACTCCTGGGCGAACGCGAGCGACATTGAAACCAGAACCAGCGCGAGTCCTAACCTGAGAAGACTCCGCCCGCGATGTCGGTTCATCGCCGAGTGCTCCGACTCACATCGAAGTTCAGTGGACGCTTTACTCATCTCCCGCATCATTCGGCGCGAAGGAGTTCCGCCTCGAACTCCGCGAGGTGGCGGAGGAAGAACTCTTTGACGTGCGACCAGTCGAGCGGCTTGAGCAGCATCGGTTCGGGCTCGGTTTCCGCATCATCAAAGAAGACCAGACTCTTGAGGACATGGTAGTAATTCAGCCCGGCCTGGTCGAAGCGCCGGCGCAGAAACTCCACGCCCTGCGCAATCGTCAGGTTGCCGACCGCAAATGCCGCATAGATATCGTAGAAGTCCTTGCGACTGCCGCGCTGCGACAGAGTCTTGAACTTCTCAGCCAGGATGTCGCGCCAGTCGGCAACCCGGCTGGAGTGATAGGTGACCACCGGCCAACTGAGCGGCACGGGGTAGAGAATGAATGAGAGCTTGACCGCATTCAACCGGCAGTAGAGCGTGCCCGGGCTGACCAGGGTCTCCTGATACGCGCCTTTGGTCTCCAGATAACGTGACACCACGTCCGGGGCAAAGGTCCGGGGCGTAAAGAAGTCAAGGTCTTCGGAAACCCGGTGCCCGAGTTGAAGCGCGAGCCCACTGCCGCCGGCAAGGTAGAAACCCGAGGCATCTAGTTCCGAGTCCAGTCCGCGTAGAACGGCGCGCGCAGAATCGGAGAGTGCGCCGTCAAACATGACCGGGCTGCTCCGCAAAGTGGCAATTCCAGAAGACCAGCGTCTTGCGCGCCAGACCGCGCTGGGCGCGGACGACACTCCGGATTTCGTCGTCGCTGTAGGTCCGGCGCAGCCAGTTGATGTCCCGGGCGTCGCCATAGTCCAAGACCCGACGAATCATGAACCGGGCGTGTCGCCGGACGTCAACCACGGTCGGGTCAACGTCCCAGAGCAGCCCGCGAACGCCGGCAGGAAGGTCACAATCCATGGTTACAGCATAGCGAGCCGACGCAGGCTGTCAACCCGAATCATAGGACTCGTTTCGTGGGGACAGCCCCCGGATTTCGAGGAGGAATGGCGAATGGCAAAAGGAAGCGCTTCATCGGTAGTTCATCAATCCCGGTCTGACCGCTCCTCGCGAAACAGCGCCGACAGAACCACGGACACGATGCTGACGATGACCCCGCCCCAGAATGCGGCCCAGAAACCATGAACATAGAATCCAACGTGGAACCAGTGAACTGCAATCTGCGAGGCCAGGATGAGCGAAACCGCGTTGATGACCAGCACGAACAGCCCCAGGGTCAGGATAATCAGCGGACACGACAGGAACTTGAGCAGCGGGCGAATCAGCGCGTTTACCAGCCCGAGGATTATGGCCGTGACCGCAAAGACCACCCACGCATTGCCTTCGACTCGAATGCCCTTCACCAGCCACGCGGCCACGAACAGCGAGAACGCGGTAATCAGGCAGCGGAGAATCAGCTTCATCGCTTCTTCCCGGCCCGGAACTTCGCCTTCTGTCCGGCGGTCATCTTCTCGGTTGCGTACTGGAATATCAGGCGCGCGGCCGAGTCCTTCCAGCGCAGCAGGAATTTCTCGACCGGTTTGGGCTGGAGTTTCCACGCCTCGCGCAGGAACCAGCCCAGCCCCTGGTGCACGACCCGCTCCGGGTCCGGCATCAGAGGGTCAATGAAATCGAGCAGTGGTCGGAAATCCTTCTCCTTCTTGAGCAGGGGAATCATGCTCACCGGCACTGCCCGGCGTTTCCACTTCGACTCGGCTTTGCGCCACTTGTCCAGCGCCGGGAGTTCGACGACATTGTTCACCAGGCACCAGGAGAGCAGTCTCCCGCACAGGACATCGGAATGCGCCCAGTTCCGGACCCCGGAATCCAACCAACGGCCGAAGTGCTGAAAAGTGGCCGGCTTGAACTCCGGCTTGAATTTGCCGGCGAAGAATATCGCCGCGAATCCCTCCTCGTACTTGCCGCTCGCAAAGAGCAGGTCGCCCAGTTTCAGCATGCCGGCCAGGCCGAGTTCCTGGTACTGCTCGAACCACTTCTCCCGCTGGGGCTGCATGACCTTGTCCGGCACGCCGTACGGGTCATAGCCTTCGGTGAAGTAGCGCTGATACCGCTCCACCTGCTTTGCGTCGGCCTGCGCCGCGCAGAACGCCCGGATTTCCCGGACGATTCGCTCAGGTTGTTTCTGCTTCGCTGCCACTCACGCCTCCGGTTTCAGCCGCTTCACGAAGAACACCTCGCCGATGCCCCCCGGGTTGATGCCCTGAATCATCCCGCACTCCGCAAAGCCCATGTGCCGGTGCCAGGCCTGGGCCTGGGCCGCGTCGGTCATGGCTGAGCTGTAGAGCGCATCCCGGCCGGCAGCGCGCAGGCGGACCTCGGCAAAGACCAGCAGCGCCCGGCCGATGCCCTGAGCGCGGTATTCGGGCCGGACGCGGATGAGCGCGATGAACGGCGTCTTGGACCAGAGATAATCCAACCTGAGATGCCCCGCGGGCCGGTCTTCGAGTTCGGCGATGATGACCTCACCGGCTTCGACCTTGCGCTGGAGGGTCTCGCGTCCGACGCTCGGGTCCTCGGCGCAATACCAGTCCAGGTCCTCAACCCGGGCCGGGCGCACGGCTATCCTGCTTTCGTCCAGTTTCGTCCTCAAGGTCTCAATTATGGAGTACATTCGACCCGAGTCAAGGCCGAATCCCGCGACAATTCCCGGGCGCCGTTCTGGACTTCGGGTCTTGAGCTTTGGCCCTGCCCCGGCCTTTGGACTCCCGGTTCCGGACTTGCCCGGCCCCATTCAGCCCATTTGACAAACCGGGCAGGGGTTGTTAGAATAGGGGCGGTCAATTTGATGTTAGACAACTCGGTCCCTCGGACCAGACTATCTCTGCGGCGTATGGCTCGACGGCTGCCCCGGCAACCCGGTACATGGGATGCCCAGTCACGGGCCAGCATGCAGAGAAGCCGAAAGGAGCACGCATAATGAGGAAAATCCTGGCTGCCGCGATGGTTATCGCAATCCTGTTCATGGTGGGTTGCGGAGCGACGACTGAAGAGAAGAACACGATGAAGACCCAGGGCGACCGGATCACCGCCTTGGAGAAGAACCTCACCGCACTGCAGAGTGCCGCGACCGCGATGGGCGCCAAGACCGATATGCTGGAAACCTATATGAAGGCGCACTTCAAGGACTACGGCATCGTGGACACGACCAAGAAGGCCGTTACCCCGGCGCCGGTCGCCCCGAAGACTCCCGCGGTCAAGAAGACCACGAAGGGCACGACCACCAAGAAGTAACTCGAATTACATCGAAAGCAAGAGGGGCGGAGACGACTCCGCCCCGATTCTTTTCCCGCGTTCCGCGCTCAGGACCGGCGCCGGCGGCATCCGGCGCGCGACCCGGGTTTCTTCCGCAGGCACCGGGCCCGCAACACGCACTTGCCTTTCTTGTCCAGGCACGCCCGGTCGGCGATGACCCGCACGCCGTTCTTCCTCTCGGCTTCCTCCAGCGCCATCATCTCCCGCACGCACCGGGTCCGGATATCCGGCCGGGAGTTGACCAGCCTCAGGAGTTTCCGCGTGCGCGACCGGCCGAGGCGCACGATGCCGCGCCCGGCCCTGATTCCCAGCCGGCCGAACTCGAGCCGCGGGTCGAACGGAACTACGCGAATCGCGCCAAAGACCGTCCAGTTCCCGCGCGGTCGGATACACATGAGCCGGGCGATGTAGCCGGTGACATACCGCTTGCCGAAGAACTTCCCATCCCCCGCGGCGCGATTGCGGCACTTCGTGGCCAGGAACAGGTAACGCTCGTTGCTCCGGCAGAAACTCCGGATTGCCGCCTGCATCTCAGGCCGGACATAGCCCGCGGCCCCGACCTCGATGTGCGGTTCGGTCCGCGTGCGAAAGTCGCGCACCGGCAACCCGGAACCCGGGTAGTGCACGAAATTCTGAATGCGGCCGGTATCGGTATAGCTCCGCGGCGAACAACCGGCGCATTCCAGTTTCGCCGTCTTCTTCGCTGATTTGACACTCATCTTCAATCTTCCTTTCTCAACGCGGCAAGAGACAGCTGGTGGCGGCCCGGAGTCAAGCTCGGCTACTTCAGCACCACGACGCCGTAGGTTGCCGGGTTGTAGTCCAAGGGTACCTGCCAGTCGGCCGCGCAATTCAGTCGCTTCTGTTTGCGCCGGAATTCCAGCCCCAGCTTCTGTCCGCTCTTGGCCGTTACGCCGAATTGGCCGAGCGGAATCCGCGCTTCGACGGTCCATGAATCCTTGCCCTCGGCGGTCCTGACCTCATAAGTGCCGTTCCATGATCGGTCCGCGTCCGCGCCGGCTTCGGTCATCACAATCCGCTGGTCGAAGGACGTGCCCAGCGGATTGAAGTATATCTGGTAGGCCGTATCCTTCGCCGGGTCGGGCTGGATGAAGTAGCCGACGCAGTCCTCGCCATACACCGTGCCGTCATGGTCAGTGACCCGGGCGACCAGAGAATCCATCCGGCTCTCGACACAGCCGGCGGCCAGGTACAGGTTCTGCGCATCGTACGCGAAATAGAACCGGACCGGCTCGGTCTTCATCTCCCCGCCGTCCGGGTCGAACAACCGGGTTTCCGGCCTCTGCCAGACCGGGTCAGACAGGTCGCCGTCAATCTTCGGTGTGCCCGGATAACCGCCGGTAGTCCGGACGAGCGGCAGGCTGCCTTCCCAGCGCGTGGTCTTGCCCGGAGCAAACCCGAACGGCAAAGACAACGTCGGGCCGGGGAATGGTCTCTTGCCCTGGTACCGGACCTTGAAGCCCAGGCTTATGCTATCGCCCGCGCCCAGCGCTACCGCTACTTTTCCCGGTTCGATGGTCCAGCCCGGAGCCGTGTCCCAGCGCAGGGTGTCTTCGAGCCGGGTTCCGGATGTCACATTCCTTGCCTCAACCCGGACCTGCGAATCGGCCAGCACCAGGTTCTCGTCCAGCGGCATGCGGCCGACAAACTCCGCGCCTGACGCATGAATCCGGTCCATTGTCACCATGTCCGCGGCCGTGACCTCATCCCAGGGCAGCACGCTGCCGAGCTTGACCGGCGCGATGTGGATACCGTCCTGGTCCACTACGACCCAGACGAAGTGATACAACAGCCCGGTCGGGCCCGGGTCCGCGCTGCCGCCCGAACTGCCGACTTCGGTGTACTGGATGCCGTCGTAGTTCGCGCTGTAGTAAATGTGCTCGTGACCGTTGAACACCGCATTCACCCCATACCGGCGGAAGATGCTGTGCAGCGTATCGGGTTTGCCGTAAGCCAGCGTGTTGTGCCAGAACGGCTTGTGATAGAACACGAACTTGTACTTCGCCTTGCTGGTCTTGAGGTCGTTCACCAGCCAGGCGATCTGTTCCTTGGGCAGTTCGGTGCTCGACTCCCACCGACTGGCGTCGATGATGGAGAAGTGCAGGTTCCCGTAATCGAACGAGCGCAGGGGCTTGCCGACAAAGTGCTCGTAGGCCGGCAACTGGGCATCGGTCGTGATATTGTGGTTCGAGGGAATCAGGTAGAGCGGCATCGTGAGCCCGGCCGTGATGGACTCGTACTCGGTCCACTCCTGCGCCAGAGTCGCGCTGTCCGAGGTGTAGCCCTCGATTTCATCGCCGACCGTGATTGCGAAATCCGGCCGCAGCCGTTCGACCTCCTGGACTATCTGTTCGTAAATGCCCGGCACATGCCCGCCGGTCCGGTCCCCGATAACCGCAAATCGCACCGGAACATCCGACGGCCTTGCCGCGACCGATAGCGTCGGCCCGGCAAGCAGAATCGCCAGCCCGAGCAGTCTCATTATCCTCATCGAACCTCCTTCGTCTTCGTTCTCTGTCCGGCAGCAGAATAGGTCAAACCGCTTCCCAAGTCAAGCCCGACTGCGGTCCGGGCGGGCGTGTGCGAATTGACAAAACAGGTGATTGTCCTATAATTGCCGCATCTATCATGAAATCCGAAACTCGAAATCCGATATCCGGAACGGCATCGACGCAATCTGCGAAATCCGCGGCTGAGACCGAGGCGTTCCCGCCGCGCTATGACCCGAAGCCGGTCGAGGGCCGCTGGTACGAGTACTGGGAGAAGAACGGGTTCTTCAAAGCCGACAGCAGCTCCCGGAAGAAGCCGTTCTGCATCGCCATCCCGCCGCCCAACATCACCGGTTCGCTCCATGTCGGCCACGCGCTGAACAACACACTGCAGGACATCATCATCCGGATGAAGAAGCTGCAGGGCTATGAAACGCTCTGGCTGCCCGGCACCGACCATGCCAGCATCGGCACCCATACCCATATTGACCGGCAACTGGCCAAAGAAGGCACGAACCGGTTCGACCTCGGCCGGGCCGAGTTCCTCAAGCGCGCCTGGGCCTGGAAAGAGAAGTACGGCAACCGGATTATCGAACAGCTCAAACTGCTGGGCTGCGCCTGCGACTGGTCGCGCACCCGGTTCACGATGGACGAGATGCTCTCGAAAGCGGTGCGCGAAGCTTTCGTCCGCTACTACGAAGAGGGCCTGATTTACCGGGGCAACCGCATCGTCAACTGGTGCCCTCGCTGCCACACCGCGATTTCCGACCTCGAAGTCAAGCATCAGGACCAGAAGAGCAGTCTCTGGTATATCAAGTACCCGCGCGCCGACGGACAGGGTTTTGTCGTGGTCGCCACCACCCGGCCCGAGACGATGCTCGGCGACACCGCGGTCGCCGTGAACCCGGCTGATGTCCGATACAAGGACCTGGTCGGCAAGAAGCTGATTCTCCCCCTGGCGAACCGCGAGATTCCGGTCATCGCCGACGACCTGGTGCTCGCGGACTTCGGCACCGGCGCGGTAAAGGTCACGCCGGCCCATGATGCCACCGACTTTGAAATCGGCCGGAAGCACAAGCTCGAGTTCATCGCGGTCATCAGCGACACGGCCCGGATGACCGACGCCGTACCCGAGAAGTACCGGGGGCTCTCCCGCGAAGCATGCCGGAAGCAGGTCGTCCAGGACCTAGAGGCCGCGGGCCTGATGGAGAAGATTGAGCCGTACAAACTCAGCGCCAGCATCTGCGAGCGCTGCGGCACCATCACCGAGCCGCTCATCAGCGAGCAGTGGTTCCTGAAGATGAAGGACCTGGCTCAGCCGGCAGTCAAGGTCGTCGAGGAAGGCCGGGTTCGGTTCATTCCCGAGCGCTGGACCAAGGTCTACCTGGACTGGATGAACAACATCCGCGACTGGTGCATCTCGCGCCAGCTCTGGTGGGGTCACCGGATTCCGGTGTTCTATTGCGACGACTGCGGCGAAATCATGGTCGCGCGTCTCGACCCGACCGAATGCCGCAAGTGCGGCAGTAAGAAGATTCGCCAGGACGAGGATATCCTTGATACCTGGTTTTCGTCCGCTCTCTGGCCGTTCTCGACCCTGGGCTGGCCCGACAAGACCCCGGACCTGGCCAAGTTCTATCCCACGAACTTCCTGTCGACCGCACCGGACATCATCTTCCTGTGGGTCGCGCGGATGATTTTCTCCGGGTTGAAGTTCATGGGCGACATCCCCTTCTCGGACGTCTACTTTCACTCATTCATCCTGGTCGAGACCGGCGAGCGCATGAGCCGCAGCAAGGGCATCGGACTGGACCCGGCCGAGTTGTTCGACAAGTACGGTACTGACGCGGTCCGGTTCACCCTGACCTATCTTGAGAGCCAGTCCCAGAGCTACCGGCTCTCGGAGAAGCGGTTTGAGTTCGGTCGCAACTTCACCAACAAGATCTGGAACGCGGCCCGCCTGCTGCACCCGCACCTTCCGCAGTCCGCAGTCCGCAATTCGCAGTCCGCAGTTCCTCCCGACCTGGCGCCGGTTGACAAGTGGGTCATCAGCCGCTACAACCGCGTGGTCAAAACCGTAACCGAGGCCCTTTCCGGCTATGCGTACTCGACCGCGGCCGGTGCGCTGTACGAATTCTTCTGGCACGAGTTCTGCGACTGGTATCTCGAATTCGCCAAAACGCGGATGAAGGAGGATGACCCGGCCTGCCGCTGGACTCTCCACCAAGTACTCAGCGGCTCGCTTCGGCTGATGCACCCGATGATGCCCTTCATCACCGAGGAACTCTGGCAGCGGTTCGGCTTCGCGCAGGGACAACCCCCTGATTTCCCCGCAGGAAATCGGGGGGTTGTCCCCAGCATCATGTCTTCGACCTGGCCCGAGGCGATACCGGTGGACGAGGCACAGGCCGAAGAGGTCGAGTTGATGCGCGAGCTGATTGTCGGCATCCGCAACATCCGGTCCGAAATGAACGTCGCGGCCGGCGCCGAGGTTGAGTGCCTGGTCAACGCTGCCGACCCGGAACTTGAGGAGTTCCTGCTCGCGCAGCGCGACTTGATTGCCGAGCAGGCGAAGGTCTCGGAATTGAAGACCGCCCGGGCCAAGCCGCCGCATTCGTCGCTGGTCGTGCTCAAAGGGTTGGAGGCCTACATCCCGCTGGCGGGCCTGATTGACCTCAACAAAGAGCAGACGCGCCTGCAGAAGGACCTGGCCAACGCCCAGGGCGAGATTGCCCGGATTGACCAGCACCTGCAGGACGACAATTTCAAGAACCGGGCCAAACCGGAAATCGTCGAGCGCGAACGGGAACGCCGGGCCGCGCTCGAAGAACGGCTTGGCCGGTTGAAGAAGACCCTTGAATCGCTGTGAACGTCGCCCGAGTCGGGTGGCTGGGAGGAGAAAATGAAGTACCTGGGCTGGATTCTCTTGATTATCGCGCTGGTCATCGGCGTCATTTTCTACGGCACGAGATACGTCGGCCTGCAGAATCGTCTTGAGCAGCAGACGCGCGAGGCCGAGATGTGGATGTCCAAGACCGAACAGGCCAAGCACCAGAGCGACCTGAATGCCACGCGGCAGGAGATGGCGCCGGATGTCAGCCTGCTGCTGGCCGACGTCTTCCCCAGCATCGACAGCTTCAACCTCACCAAGTGGGCGAAGGACACGCTCGGCGCGCTGACCAATGAACTCCGGCGCACCAAGGGTGAAATCGTGGTCTCGGTCTACACTGACGACAAGGACGCCGGCCTGTTCACCAAGGCCAAGTACTATGACGCCTGGGCGCTCTCGGCGGCCAAGGCCGCGGTGGTCACGCGCTTTCTGCAAAGCGCTGGCATCCCGGCCGAACGCATGGTCCTGCAGGCCTACGGCATTCCGCGCGTGAGCCAGGCCACGCTTCCGGACCTGCAACCGCTGTCCACCCGCCGGCTCGAAATCACGGTCCGCGCCGGGCAGTGATGCTTCACGCATGACGCCCGACGCGTAACGACCCATGCATTTCGCCCTGGGCGTCCTGCTGTTCGGGCAACTCCTCGCCGCCGGTCCCGGAACTGGACCCGCCCAACCGACGCAGACCGCTCTCGGGGCTGAAGCGGTCGGCGGGCCCGAATCACTGCCCCCGGTCACGCCCGCACTGGATACGACCAGTCCCCTGACCGACACGTCGGCGACCCGGAAAGCAGCCGACACCGCCCAGGCCGGCAAGCCGGCCGCCAAGAAGACCCGGACGGTCACGACCGGCAAAGCGATGCTGCTGTCCGCGCTGATCCCGGGCGGCGGCCAGTTCTATTGCCGGAGCTACATCAAGGCCGGGCTCTATGCCGCCGGCGAGCTGGGAATCGCAGGCGTCACGGTCTACGAAGACCAGGTCATGCGCCGTTCCTTTCGCGCGCTTCAGCCCGACACCCTGTCGCTCCGGAACCGCCGCAACAACCTGCTCTGGTGGACCGGCGCGGTCTGGGCCTTCACCATTGCCGATGCCTATGTCTCGGCGAGCATGTACGGATTCAAGGAAGAGCAAAGGTTCGCCGCCGAGGTCGCCCCGCTGGGCTTCGGCGTGTGCTACCGATTCTGAAGCAGGAGTGGAGTAAGCATATGAAAGAGAGTTCGAAGGAAGCTGCAGCTGTCAGGCTGCTCCCGCTGAACGCCGGATGCTTTGCGCTTTGCGCGGTACGCCGGGCGTACGGCATCACGCGTATGGCGTCAAGCGTGCTGGTCTGCGGCTTGCTGCTCGCGGCCTGTAAACCCGCGCCGGTTCGACCCCCGACGCCGATGACCGCAGTCCCGATGGACACTCTGCGGACCAGGGACGGCGCGCTGATGGTGAAGATCCCGGCCGGCGAGTTCCTGATGGGCAACCCGGCCAAAGAGGGCAGGGCCGACGAGCACCCGGTCCACCGAGTCTACCTGGATGATTACTACATCGACGTCTGCGAGGTAAGCAACCGGCAGTACCGGGCGTTCTGCGATTCGACCGGTCGCCCATATCCGAGGAAGCCGGACTTCAAGGGCATTGACAACTACTTCATCGACTTTCCTGACTACCCGGTCGTGGAAGTCACGTGGGAAGACGCGGAAGCCTATGCCGCATGGGCCGGCAAGCGCCTGCCGACCGAAGCCGAATGGGAAAAGGCCGCGCGCGGAACCGACGCCCGCAATTACCCCTGGGGCAATGAAGATGTCACTGGCGCGCGCTGCAACTACGCGGACAAGGCCTACTCGACCTTACCCGGCGCAGTCTGGGCCGACCGGCAGCAGCAGGACGGCTATGTCT
>Ga0209777_10001866_pt1:2500-29071 | contig 29071 bp, 22 predicted proteins | sample FrelakmetHBP12HB_FD_187147 | JGI IMG/M metagenome (GOLD analysis project Ga0209777, IMG submission 187147) | Freshwater lake sediment microbial communities from the University of Notre Dame, USA, for methane emissions studies -HBP12 HB (SPAdes)... | ecosystem: Environmental > Aquatic...
GCTCTCGGGCGCCTTGACGCTAGTAATCGCTGACCACATCCTGCGCCGGTACAAAGCCTCTTGCCCTTACAGGGCCGCGGCCCTGCTGATATTTGCTTTCCTCTCGATCCTGGCGCCCTTGACGCTGCAAGGCATGGAGCACCTGCTGCAAATGGCGGTGACCCTCCTGGCCACTTTTCTCGCCGCGCGATTCCTCTCCGACGATGCGGAAGTCAATACCCAGCGCGAGTTTCTATGGCTGCTCTGGGCAGCGCCGCTGGTCACCGCGACCCGCTTCGAAGGCATGTTCTTGATCGCGGTGATCGGTGCCCTTATGCTCCTCCGAGGACGGTGGCGGCACGCTCTGGCGTTTGGGGGAAGTGGTCTTCTGCCCGTTGCCATTTTCGCGGTCATTTCCACGTTGAAGGGCTGGTACGCGCTGCCCAACTCGGTTCTCTTGAAGGGCTCGATGCCGGCCCTGAGTTCCTTGGGGAAGGCGATTACTTCTTCCCTCGACACTGCATTGTTCAACCTGAATATGGCTCCGCACATTGCCGCCGTCGCCCTGGCTGTACTTTTCCTCTCTGTTTACACTTTCCGGGTGCGCGTCCGTCAGCCCGTCAGTGGACGGGTCGGGCAACCGACGGACTGGGACAGCCGCCAAGTCATGACCCTGATCTTTATGGGCGCCGCGTGGCTGCACCTGGAGTTCGCTATCGTTTGCCTGTTCTGCCGGTACGATGCGTACCTGATTACGCTCGGCCTGTTGATTGTCGCCGCACAGCTCGTTGACCAGATACCCGAGCGAGCCGTAATCCTCCGCCTGTGCTGGAAGGAACTGCCACGGTATCTCGTCGTGGCCGCGCTGCTCGCGATGCTCCTCAGGCCTCTGGGGAGGCGCGGCGCGCTGGCGCCCTCGATGTGGGTAACGGGCACCACCAATATTTTTCAACAGCAGTATCAAATGGGCCTGTTTATAAAGAGCTTCTACCAAGGCTCCGCAGTGGCACTCAATGATATTGGCGCCGTGGATTATCTCGCCGACGTTCACTGCGTTGATTTGGTCGGATTGGCCGACTTGCAGGTCGCTCGGAAAAAGCTCCACAAGGACTACCATACCGCCGATATCCTAGCGATCACGCAAGCCTCCGGCGTCCGCGTCGCGGTCGTCTATGACTCCTGGTTTGGGGGCGAGATTGGCGGCTTGCCGGAAGATTGGACCAAGGTCGGCGAGTGGTCGATCGCGAACAACATGGTCGCCTCGGACAAGACGGTTTCCTTTTACGCCGTGGACCCTTCGGAGGTTTCCCCCTTGATCCAGCACTTGCGCGACTTTTCACCGCGCCTGCCCGCGAGCGTCCTGCAAAGCGGCAAATATACGGAGTGGGCCAGTGTCCCCTAGGACCGATTCTTCCATTGCGTTGAGTGAAGATGCGACGGCGCGCTCGGGCGCGCGCCCGGGGACGATTCGAAGGACTCTCCTCACCGCCTGGCCTTTGCTTACTGGCCTCACCCTTTTCTGGACGATCGTGGCCGTTCTGCTCATCGCGTCCCTGCGCCGCACCGGCGGCCATTTGGTGTATGCCCTGGACGACCCTTACATCCACATGGCGATCGCGAAGAATTTCTCCCAGCACGGCGTCTGGGGCGTGACGCGTTATGGATTCACTTCCTCGAATTCCTCGCTCCTCTGGCCACTCCTCTTGAGCGCCTCATACCTCCTGTTCGGCGTGAATGCAGTGACCCCGCTGGTTTTGGGCATCCTCTCCGCCTCCCTCGTCCTGCTTTCAGGTTTCTGGATCCTTCGCTGGTATCGGATCCCTCCGCTCTTTACGTTCGTCGCCCTGACGCTCAGCATTTTGCTGATCCCCTTGCCGGCCCTGACCTTCGAGGGCCTTGAACACCCTTTGCATATCGCCCTCACCTTGCTCGTCACGTTCCTTTCGGCGCGCTATTTAACACGAGAAAGCCCCGGAACCGCACGGCGTGACGCGTGGCTCCTCATTGCGCTGGGGCCGCTGGTCGTCGCCGCGCGCTTCGAAGGGATGTTTGTGATTCTCGCCATCAGCGCGCTGCTGCTGCTTCGCCCCGCGCCGGAGTTTGGCCGGCGCGCGCGTTATGCCCTGTGCTTCGCAATTTCAGGGTTCCTTCCTGTCGCGGTCTTCGGAGCCATCTCCCGCGCGCAGGGCTGGGAATGGCTGCCCAATACTCTGCTCTTGAAGGGGCGGTTTCCGGAGCTAACCTCGCCGGTGGCCGTGGTCGAGTCGCTCGTCTCGACGTTCCAGGGAACCATGCTGCGGGCCCCGCATCTTTGGGGCCTGCTGCTACTGATTCTGCTGTTGTACGTCCTCGCCTTCCGCGATCCGCCGGGAGCTTGGGAGAGCCGCCAGGTCATGTCCGCGATATTCATCGCGGCCGCTCTCCTGCACATGGAATTCGCCGACACGGGCTTTTTCTTTCGCTACGAGGCTTATCTGGTGGCCCTCGCCCTCCTCATTGCGGCCGCGCAAATCCGCGACTACCTTCCGCATGGAATCGCCACAGGGTGGCTCAAGGCAAGCCGGCTACCGCAATACACCGCCATCGCCCTCCTGGCGGGCCTCGTTTCCGTCCCCTTGGGAGTCCGCGCGTGGTGGGCGCTCGTCCTTATCCCGCGGGCCACAGCCAATATCTATCAGCAGCAATACCAGATGGGGATATTTGTCAAAACGTATTATCAGGGATCAGTGGTGGCGCTGAACGATATCGGCGCGGTCAACTATTTCGCCGATGTTCATTGCCTGGACTTGTGGGGGCTCAGCAATTTGGAAGTTATGCGGAAACGCCGGCGCGATGCCTACCACACCGAAGATATTGCCCGGGCGGCCAAATCCGCGGGCGCGCGCATCGCGCTCGTTTACGACGAATGGTTTCAACGTAGCGTGGGCAGCCTGCCGCACGAATGGGCACTGGTGGGGTCCTGGACCATCCGCAACACCCTCTTCGCCGGGAGCGACACCGTCTCCATTTACGCCGTGGATCCTTCGGAAGCCTCGCGGCTGGCCGAGCACCTGCACGACTTCTCCCGCAACTTGCCTCAGGAAGTAATCCAGAGAGGGAGCTACACGGATTGGGCGGGGGCGCCGTAGTTAGAGGCTAGAGACTTGACAGAAGTAGTCATTCCACCCGGAGCGCCACGACGCTATCGACCGGGTCGGGCGCCGGGTGCGGGATGGCGACGCCCAAACTGTCCCCGCGCTGCTTGAACCTCAGAGCATGACCGGTGGCAAGAAGCGCGGCCCGCGTCACCCTCCCAGGCAAGCCGTTCACTTCCAATTGCCCCTGCGGCCAGTCATACACGTGCAGGTAAATAATGTTTCCCTTCGCCGTGGTTTTGCCCCAGGGAGGATTCTGCAGCGGACCGAACGTGGTGCCGTAGATGGACGCGCCATTGAGTTTCAGCCAGTTCCCCATCGCCAGCAGGCGTTCCTGGAATTCAGGTTGGATAGTTCCCTGCGGCGTGGGCCCCACATCCAGCAGCAAGTTGCCGCCCTTGCTGGCGACCTCAACCAGCATCCGAATCAGCTCCGTGGCGGATTTGTAGGCCCGATCGTTCTCGTTGTAAGCCCAAGTATTGTTGATGGTCTGGCAGGTCTCCCACAGTTGGAAATCCTGAGGGCTGGCAGGGAGGGCGCCGGCGGGCCGGCTCTCCGGGGGCCTTTCGGTCCCCGCCATCTGAATCTTCGCGCTGCGGGTTGGAATGGATCCCGGAATAAACTGTTCAGGGGTCTCATAATCACCTGGCAGGCCGAGGCGATTGTTGATCAAGGTGTCCGGTTGCGATTCATGAATCAGTTTGTGGAAGCGCGCGCCATCGTACTTCTCCGGGTGGTCCAGACCGTCGAACCAGATGATAGCAACCTTCCCGTAACGGGTGAGGAGTTCGCGCAACTGGGCTTCCATATAATCGAGGTAAGTCGCCCACTCCGGACGTTCAGGCTGTCCGTGCCAATTGTCTTTTGCCAGCTTCGTGGTGTCGCGGTATCCGGGATGGTGCATGTCCGGCGGGGAGTAGTAGAAGCCTATGGGCACCCCTGCCTGGTGAGCGGCCGTGGCCAACTCCGCGAGAATGTCTCTCCCGTAAGGGGTGTTGGTGATTTTGTAGTCCGTGAGAGCGGTGTCGAACATACAAAAACCGTCGTGGTGCTTGGCCGTGAACACGATGTAACGCTGCCCCGCGTCTTGAGCCAGCCGCACCCAAGCCTGCGCGTCGAAGCCTGTCGGGTTGAACTTCTCGTAGAGTTCCTCGTACTCGGACTGCATGAGGCCTTGCTTGGGATCAGGCACCATGATGGGCCAGGAAGCCTCTACGCTCGCTAGAGAATAGGGTCCCCAATGAATGAACAGGCCAAACTTGGCGTCGCGGAACCAAGCCGTTCGATCCATCGCGGGCGGGGCTTTCCCTGCCGCGGGGGTTTGCGTCGGCTCTTGCCCAGCTGCTGAGCCCCCTAATGCCAAGCAAGCCAAAAGGGCGAGAAGTTTCGAAAGTTTTCTGAACAGCATCGTAAAACGCTCCCTTCAAGAGCCATCCCTGGTCGGAGTTACAGCAGTACCCTCCCGCCCTTCAGGGCGTTACCGCGCGCAGAAAGAACCCATACCTAAGTCGGTCGCATGTGGCCAAAGACTTTCGCGACAGCATAATTCCCGCTACCGCTTTCGGTCAAGCAGAGGTTGTTCGTGCGACACACTTTCGATTAAGATTTACGTTGGCCAGAACGAACTGGCTTCCGCACTCGAAGGAGGATCCGGCATGGACCGAAAAGCCCAGCATCTCCTCGCCTTACTGGTCGCCCTTTTCTGGTCGCAGGTGGCATTATTCGCCGCGACGGAAGAATCCTCGCTCGACAAAGTGCTCGATGCGCTCTTCGCAGGCCAGGACTATCGGGAAGTCGCAATTTCGCCCGAAGGCCGGCGCGTGGCGTGGGTGGAGGCGTTGCACGGCCGGGATGGCGCACCTTCGCCCAACTCCGCGATCTACGTAGCCGACCTGAATCCGCCTTCCACTCCTCCGCAACGCATCTCAGCGGGCGACGGCAGGACTGCGTATGCCGAGCATGACATCGCCTGGTCGCCCGACAGTCGCTTCCTGGCATTCCTGTCTAACAAGGAAGAGGAAGGCCAACTCCAACTTTACCTGGCAGATGTGACCAGAACCCCAAGGCCCTCGCTCAAGGTCCGCGTTGACCTCGATGTGGGCTCTCATGGGCTCGTCAAGGGCTTTCCAAAAACGCTCACACATCTGAAGGGCTCTCTCGCTTCACCAAGCTGGTCTCCGGACGGGAAACTCATTGCCTTCTTATTCACGGAGAACGCGCCGCGGGTTCCCGGCCCGCTCGAGCCCATGACCCCACCCGCCGGCGTCATCGAGCAGCAAGTTTACGAGCAACGCCTGGCTACGGTGGACGTAGCTTCCGGGATTGTGCGGCCGCTCTCTCCACCTGACCTCTACGTCTACGAATATGATTGGTCTCCCGAGGGCAAGGGATTTGTAGTTACCGCCGCCCACGGTGCGGGCGACGCCAGCTGGTACGTCGCGGGACTATATACCCTGGACGCCACGACGGGCGATTGCAGGTCCATCTACAAGCCGCCCGTCGAGCAGCAACTCGCCGTCCCACGCTGGTCACCAGACGGAAAGAGTATCGCTTTCATCGGCGGGCTCATGAGCGACGAAGGAAACACCGGCGGCGACATCTTCATTCTGCCGGCCGAGGGGGGCACACCAAAAAACCTCACCCCAAATATTAACGCCTCTCCGAACTGGCTCGCCTGGCTGGCGCCGGCCCGGATCCTCTTCAGTGAGTCGATTGCAGGCGAGAGCGGGCTCGCCGCGCTGGATCCCTCCAGCGGCGAGGTCGCACCGCTCTGGAGAAGCTCGGAGTCCAACTCCACCGGGGGATGGACATTCGGAATATCGCAGGCGCGCGATGGGAAGACCTCCGCACTCGTCCTGCAGTCCTTTGAGCGCCCGCCGGAAGTCTGGGCCGGACCCATCGGCGGCTGGAAACAGATCACTCACGCTAATCAGAACGCGAGGTCGCAGTGGGGCCGGGCCGAGAGCCTCACTTGGTCAAGCGATGATTTCAAGATTCAGGGCTGGCTCATCTATCCGCGCGACTACGATCCTCACCGGCGTTATCCGCTCGTGATCTCCGTGCACGGCGGCCCCGGCTCGATGGTCAGGCCGAGCTGGCCGGGTACGTTCTTCGATCTCGCGCTGCTTTCGCAGGAAGGCTACTTCGTTTTATTTCCCAATCCTCGCGGCAGCTTCGGCAATGGCGAAGCTTTTGCGCGCGCGAACGTTAAGGATTTCGGCTACGGGGACCTCCGCGACATCCTCCGCGGCGTAGACCATGTCCTAAAGAATTTTCCCGTGGACCCGGACCGCGTGGGTATCGGCGGATGGAGCTACGGCGGGTTTATGACCATGTGGGCAGTGACGCAGACGGACCGCTTCCACGCCGCCGTGGCCGGCGCCGGCATCGCCAACTGGCAAAGCTATTACGGCGAAAACGACATCGACCTGTGGATGATTCCTTTCTTTGGCGCATCCGTTTACGATGACCCGGCTGTGTACGCAAAAAGCTCACCCATTACCTTCATCAAGAAGGCGAATACCCCGACGCTCATTTTGGTCGGCGACCGCGACGGCGAGTGTCCTGTGCCGCAGTCGTTCGAGTTCTGGCACGCCCTGAAGACTCTGGGCACCGAGAATCAGTTCGTCGTCTATCCCAACGAGGGCCACCTGATCTGGAACCCCGAGCACCGCCGCGACATCCTGAAGCGCACGATCGACTGGTATAATGAGCATCTGCGATAAGAACCGCGACAGCGTCCTTGTCCTTGGTCATCTGTTGGTTGTTGGTTGTCGGTGGTTGGTTGTTCTCTGTCGATCGTCGGTGGTCGATTACCAGCAGCCCGTGGCCGTTGGACAAAGGTTGAATCTTCTAGCACCTTGCGGTAGCATACGGACATCGCTGATCTGAAGCTCGAAGTACCCGTGACCGAAGAAGTCGAAGTGGACGCCGAAACTTTGGCCGCCATTAACGAGGGCATCGCCGATGCCGAAGCCGGCCGGACCGTACCTGCCGAGGAGGTCCGGAAGCTGATTCCGAAGTGGATTTCCAAATTCGAATCACAGAAGCCGCGCTAGCTGATTTTGAGGAAATCCTCGCCTACTCCTGAGCCAACTTTCCTGCTACCGCCGAAAGCTTCGGCAACACGATACTGATTCATCTTGAGCTTCTCAAAACTTTTCCGCACATCGGGAGTCCAGTTAAGGGAGAACCCGGCGTGCGCCAGTTGGTGCACACTCCAATCCTGATCTACTGCCGCGTGAACGAGTCCCCGAAGCTCGTAGAGATTCTGCATTTCCGCCACGGCTCGCGCCCTACCTCTGACAGATAGCCTGCAACTGTTCTTTAAACGTGCGGGCCTTCTACCGGCCCGCCTAGTCGGAGCCGCTGGCTACTGGCAACTGTTCCTCTGCCCCTCAGCGCCCCTGCGGTGAGGTTTGGAATTCACAATCCTGCCTCCCGGCTATGCTAGACTGCCTTTCCCGCAACGCCATTGCAGGAGTGACGCCTTGAAGAAGACGACCCGTGAGTCCGCGAAGGCTGGCATGAACCGAAGGGATTTTCTGCGCGTGGGGCCCGCCGCCGGAGCGGTGGCGCTCAGCGCGCGCCCGCTCGCCACCGCAGCCGCCGAGGCGCTGGCGGCGCCGCGCGTCCCGGAATTCGAGTTGGAGGAAATCACCTTCCTCCAGTTACAAGATGGCATGAAGTCAGGCCGCCTCACGGCACGCTCCGTCACGGAGAAATATCTCGAGCGCATTCAGCAGGTGGACAAGCAAGGTCCGGCGCTCAATTCCGTCATCGAGCTCAACCCGGAGGCACTGACGATTGCGGAAGGGCTCGACCGCGAGCGGCAAGAGAAAGGCCCACGCGGGCCGCTCCACGGCATTCCCATCCTCATCAAGGACAACATCGCGACGCACGACCGCATGAAGACCTCGGCGGGCTCGCTAGCGCTGGCGGATTGCGTGCCGCCGCGCGACGCGGGCGTGGCGGCCAAACTGCGCGCCGCGGGCGCTGTCATCCTGGGCAAGACCAACCTGAGCGAGTGGGCGAACTTCCGCTCCTCCCACTCGACCAGCGGCTGGAGCGGCCGCGGCGGGCTGACGCTCAATCCCCACGCGCTCGATCGTAATCCCTGCGGGTCGAGCTCCGGCTCGGGCGCGGCGGCCTCGGCGAACCTGTGCGCCGCGGCAGTGGGCACAGAAACCGACGGCTCGGTGGTCTGCCCGTCGAACGCCAACGGTCTGGTAGGCATCAAGCCTACAGTAGGGCTGATCAGCCGCGCGAGCATTGTGCCGATTTCACACACCCAGGACACGGCTGGCCCCATGGCGCGCACGGTCGCGGACGCGGCGGCGCTGCTCGGGGTGCTTGCGGGCGACGACCCGGCTGACCCCGCCACCGCCGCCGGCATCGGCCACGTGGAGCGGGACTACACGCGTTTCCTTGACCCGCGAGGATTGGCGGGCGCGCGCCTGGGCGTCATGCGGCACTTCTTCGGCTTCAACGAGCACGTCGATAAAGTGATGAACGAGGCGCTGGACGCGCTCAAGCGCCAAGGCGCCGAGCTGATCGATCCAGCCGAGTTCCCGGCCAAGGATCGTGTGGACGAGTCGGAACTCACCGTCCTTCTTTACGAATTCAAAGCTGATTTGAACGCTTATCTCGCCGCGCTCGGGCCGCAGGCGGCAATTCATTCGCTAAAGGAAGCGATCGACTTCAACACCCACCATCGAGAGCGCGAGATGCCGTATTTCGGCCAGGACATTTTCGAGAAGGCGCAGGAGAAAGGCCCGGTCACCGACTACGCTTACCAGGAGGCGCTGGCCCGCGATTATCGCCTGACGCGTACGGAAGGGATTGACGCCGTGATGGACAAGAACAAGCTGGACGCGCTGGTGGCGCCCACCGGCGGGCCGGCGTGGCCCACTGACCTCATCAACGGCGACCACGATTCGGGCGGGTGCTCGACGCCGGCTGCCGTCGCCGGCTATCCTCACATCACCGTGCCCGCGGGATTCATTTTCGGCTTGCCGGTGGGGATCTCTTTCTTTGGCCGTGCCTGGAGCGAGTCGACACTCATCCGCCTCGCCTACGCCTTCGAGCAGGCCACGCGCGTCCGCAAACCGCCGCGGTTTCTGCCATCCGCTGAGTTAAAGAGCTAAGGTGCAAGGCCTCTGAAAGAAACCAAACAATCTGGCGCCAAGGCGGAAGGGTGCAAAGCCAAACTCTGTATTCTGGCTCCTGACTTCTGGCTCCTGACTCCTCACGCCGATTTTCCAGTTGACGCAGGGCCTACCGGACTATAGATTTACCCTTTCTTTCAGGTGAACTTCACGGCTCTGTCAGGCGACCTAGTCGTGTCGCGTTCCATCCCGCGTTGCAGGACCCGGAGGCACCACCGCCAGCGCTTCACAAACGGAGAGACACCATGAAAGTGGGACTTTTCACCGCGCTGTTTTCCAAACTCAGCCTGGACGAAGTCATCAAGAAGGTCAGTCCGCTGGGGATTCGCACCCTGGAATTAGGCGTGGGAAACTATCCCGGCGACCCGCACTTGAAGCTCGAATGGCTGACCGAACCTGCCAAGCTGCGCGAGTTCCGGCAGAAACTGGACGACCAGGGATTCACCCTCAGCGCCCTGAGCTGCCACGGGAACCCGCTGCATCCGAACCGACGGATCGCCGACCTCCACGCCGAGACCAACCGCAAGGCCATCCTGCTGGCAGAAAAGCTGGGCGTCGGCCGGGTCATCGATTTCTCGGGATGCCCGGGCGACTCCGACAATGCCAAGTACCCCAACTGGTCGCCCACTCCCTGGCCCCCGGAATATATGGAATTACTGAAATGGCAGTGGGAGAAAAAGGTGATTCCATACTGGAAGAAGCGCGCTAAGGTGGCCGCCGACCACGGCGTGCGCATCTGCATCGAGATGCATCCGGGTTTCTCGGTTTACAATCCCGAAACGTTGCTGCGCCTGCGCGCCGAGGCGGGGCCCGCCCTGGGGTGCAATTTCGATCCCAGCCACATGTTCTGGCAGGGGATCGATCCCTGCGCCGCCGTGCGCGCGCTGGGCGACGCTGTCTTCCACCTCCATGCTAAGGACACGCGCCTCTACGACGTGAATTACAAGGTCAACGGCGTGCTGGACACGAAACCCTACAGCGATGAGAAGCATCGCTCGTTCATTTTCCGCACCGTCGGCTACGGCCACGATGCGGATTTCTGGGCCGACTTGGTTTCCACTTTGCAGATGGTCGGCTACGATGACGTGCTCTCTATCGAGCATGAGGACAGCCTGATGTCCGTCGAGGAAGGCCTGACCAAGGCGGCACAATTCCTGAATCAAATCGTGATTAAGGAGAAGTTGAAGGAAATGTGGTGGGCCTGAGTTAGTTGTCAGTTGTCAGTCGTCAGTTGTCAGTTGCCACTCAGCAGTCGTTTTCGAAGAGGACAACGGGCAACGGGCCACAGACAACCTACGACCTACCACCGACAAAGGACTAAGGACCAAGGACTAACGACGTCTTACCTTTGGGAGGGACGATGCCGGAACTTAACGTCGCACTTATCGGCCACAAATTCATGGGGAAGGCGCACTCGAACGCCTATCGCCAGGTCAGAAGATTCTTCCCCGGCAAACTCTCGTTTCGAATGAAAGTCCTATGTGGGAAAGCCTGCACGGAGGAACTGGAAGCGACGGCGAGCCAATTCGGCTGGGAAGAGTCCGACTGCGAATGGGAGCGCGTGATCGCGCGCCAGGATATCGACGTCGTGGACGTCGCGACGCCCGGCTATCTCCACCACCCCATGGTATTGGCGGCCGCGGCCGCGGGCAAGCACATCATGTGCGAAAAGCCCCTGGCGAATAATCTGAAGGAAGCCAAGGAAATGTTGCATGCCGTGCAGAAGGCGGGCGTGAAGCATTACGTGAATTACAACTACCGGCGCGTGCCCGCCGTCGCCTTCGCCAAGCGCCTGATCGAGGAGGGCCGTCTGGGCACCATCTACCGCTACCAAGGCGCCTACCTTCAGGACTGGATCATGGATCCGGAGTTTCCTTTGGTCTGGCGTCTGGATAAGAAGTCCGCGGGCTCAGGCGCCCTGGGGGATATTGCCGCGCACGCTTCCGACCTCTCGCAGTACCTGAATTCCGACATCACCGAGGTCGTGGGTGAGCTGACGACGTTCATCAAAGAGCGCCCGCTCCCCGAAGAGCCTTCCGGCGCGTGGGGCTCGAAAGGGGCGGGGACCAGGAAAGGCAAAGTCACCGTGGACGACGATGCCCGCTTCCTGGCGCATTTCAAGAACAAGAGCATCGGCGTGTTCCAGGCTACGCGCTTCGCCGGCGGGCGGCGGAATTACAATGCCTTCGAAATTCACGGCAGCAAGGGCAGCCTGGCGTGGAACATGGAGCAATGCAACGAACTCCAATTCTACGACCGCACCGAGCCCACGGTGATGCAGGGGTTCAAGAGAATCCTGGTGACCGAGGCCGAGCATCCCTACGTCGGCGCCTGGTGGCCGCCGGGGCACATCATCGGGTACGAACACACCTTCGTCCACGCGCTCTACGACTTCCTCACCTGCCTGGAAGAAGATCGCATGCCGGAACCCAGCTTCCGCGAGGGGACGAAGGTCCAGGCCGTGCTCGATGCGGTCGAGCGGTCCGCCGCTTCCCGAAGGTGGGAGAAAGTGAAAGCGTAGTGACGAGTGACAAGTGAAAAGTGACAAGCGAGAAGAACAGTCGGCAGTGAACACGCGTTGGTGGGACAGTTCACATTCAGGGTCTCGCAACACGCTGCAACTTCAACTGTAAACTGTTGACTGTCGACTGTGGACTGTTCTTCTGACTCCTGACTCCTGACTCCTGACTCCTGACTTCTGACTCCTATGTCGTACACAATGGGCATCGACGTTGGCACGACGGGCACGCGAGTGGTAATCGTGCGCCCGGACGGCCATGTGGTGGGCGCGGCGACCGGCGACCACGAGCCGATGCACATGCCCAGGCCGGGCTGGGCGGAGCAGCGCCCCGAAGACTGGTGGCAAGCCTCCCTGATCGCCATCCGCGCAGCCCTCAGCGAGGCAGGCCTTCAGGGCAGCGACATTGCCGCCGTCGGTTTCTCCGGCCAGATGCACGGCGTGGTGCTGCTCGACAAGGCCTTCACCGTGCTGCGCCCGTCGCTCATCTGGTGCGACCAGCGCAGCCAAGCGCAATGCGACTGGATTACGGAGAAGGTTGGCCGCCAGCAACTCATCCAACTCGTTTCGAATCCGGCACTTACGGGCTTCAGCGCGCCGAAATTGCTCTGGGTCCGCGACAACGAGCCGCAAGTTTTCGAGCGCGCCGCGCACTTCCTGCTTCCCAAGGATTTCGTCCGCTTCCGGATGACGGGGGAATTCGCCACCGACGTTTCCGACGCCTCCGGAACTCTGCTTTTCGATGTTACCAACCGCCGCTGGTCGCGCGAGATGCTGGGCGCGCTGGAAATTGACGCCAGCCTGTTGCCCCGCGCCTACGAGTCCCCCGAGATCACGGGAGAAATCACGCGCGAGACGGCCGTGCTTACGGGCCTGGCGGCGGGAACGCCTGTGGTCGGGGGCGCGGGCGACCAGGCCGCGAGCGCGGTGGGCAACGGCATTGTCCTCCCGGGTCTGACGTCCGCCACGCTAGGGACTTCCGGAGTCATCTTCGCTTACACGGAGTCGCCCAGACTCGACCCGCAGGGACGCATTCATACCTTCTGCCACGCGGTGCCGGGCAAGTGGCATGTGATGGGGGTGACGCAGGGTGCGGGCCTTTCGCTGCGCTGGTTCCGGGACCAATTTGCGCCTTCGGAAACCTGGTACGCGCGCAACACGGACGCCGACCCCTACGAGCTGCTCATCCGGCAGGCGGAGCGGGTTCCACCCGGAAGCGACGGCCTCCTGTGGCTTCCTTACTTGATGGGAGAACGCACGCCCCACCTCGATGCCCTGGCGCGCGGCATGTGGTTTGGGCTGACCGCCGCCCACACGCGCGGCCACATGATCCGGTCCATACTCGAGGGCGTGGCCTTCAGCCTGCGGGACTCGCTTGAAATCTTCAAGGAAATCGGGATTCCGGTCGAGCAGATCCGGGCCTCAGGAGGCGGCTCTCGAAGCTTCCTCTGGAGGCAGATCCAGGCGGACATCTTCGGCAAAGAACTCGTCACGCTGCGCACTTCGGAAGGCTCGGCCTTGGGCGCGGCGCTGCTGGCCGGAGTGGGCGCCAAAAACTACAACAGCGTTGAAGAATCCGCGCGCCAAGCCATTGAGTTCAAGGAACGCCTGGCGCCGCGGCCGGAGAACATCGCGATTTACGACCGGTACTACCAGGTCTATCGCAACCTCTACCCCGCCGTCCGAGAGTTGGCCCACACGCTGGCCCGGCTGGGGCCAGAAGGAAATAAACCATGACGCACCGCACCATCGTTCTCGCCTTCGCCGCTCTAATCCTGGCGCTGCCCAGGGGAGGTCTTGCCGTGGGAAATTACTCCGTAAGCAAGAAGGTCGTCGAAGGGCATACGACTTACCACCTGCTGGACGCCCAGCGGAAAATGGACTTTGGCATCGTCCCGGACATCGGCAACTTTGCTTACCAATTCAAGGTCAACGGCAAGGACGTCCTGATCACGCCGGAATCCTTCACGGCTTACCTCGACAAGCACTGGTTTGGCTGGGGAATCCCGTTCCTCGCGCCCTACGCCAATCGCATCGATCAGGACTTTTATTACTTCCAGGGAAAGAAATATCTCCTGAACGACGCGCTGGGAAACGTTCTGCGGGTCCCTCCGACCAAACTTCCCCTTCACGGCCTGCTCGTCTACGATCCGCGGTGGGAAGTGGTGAAAACCGGTGGCAACGACGCGGAGGGCGCATTCATTACTTCGCGAATGGAGTTCTACAAGTATCCCGACCTGATGGCCCAGTTCCCCTTCGCGCAGGTTTACGAAGTCACCTACCGGCTGAAGGACGGCAAACTGGAGTGCACCACCAAAGTCTCGAACGTCGGCAAGTCACCCTTGCCGGTGCATTTCGGCTATCATCCTTATTTCCATCCGGACGGCCCGCGCGAAGCGTGGACGGTCGGCATCGGCGCGCAGAAGCATTGGCTCGTGAACAAGGCCCTGATCCCCTCCGGCGAGACAGAGCCGACGGACAAGTTCCTTGCGGGCGCCTCGACAAGCTTCACGCTCGGCAAACAGTTTGTCGACGACGGTTTCTCCGACTTCCAACGCGACACGAAGGGCCTTGGCCATGTGTGGACCAAGGGCCAAACCCAGAAAATCGAGGTCGTCTACGGCAAGGAGTTTGACTACGCGATTGTGTACGCCCCGCTCGACAACACCCTCATTTGCATCGAGCCTCAAACCGGGCCCACGAACGCCTTCAACCTGGAGCACGAAGGCAAGTTCCATGGCTTGATCGTTCTCGAACCTGGAAAAACCTTCCAGGCAACGTATTGGATTATTCCCAGGGGGTTTTAGTATGGCCTTTTACAGCGTAAGGAAAAAGGAAGTCGAGGGGCATCTCACCTACCACCTTCTCGACCCCAGCCGGAAGATGGATTTCGGACTCGTGCCGGACATCGGCAACTTCGGATACGAGTTCAAGGTCAATGGCAAAGACGCGCTGATACCCGCGCCCTCCTTCCAGACGTACCTGGAGGCACACCGGACGTCTTGCGGAAACCCTTTTCTCGCGCCCTGGGCCAACCGCATCGACAGGGATTATTACTATTTCCAAGGCAAGAAATACCTGCTGAACGAGGAACTCGGCAACCTGCGTCGCGACCAGTTCAAGCAGGCCATCCACGGCCTGCTCTGCTTCGAGTCACGCTGGAGGGTGGTCAAGAAGGGAACGTCGCCGCAGACGGGCGCCTTCGTCACCTCGCGCCTGGAGTTCCACAAATACCCCGATCTGGCGGCCCAATTCCCCTTCGCGGCGACTTACGAAGTCACTCATCTCATGAAGGACGGCCAGCTGGAAGTCACCACGGAGGTCGCCAACACCGGCCGCTCCGCCCTGCCGCTCATGATGGCGTATCATCCTTATTTTCGCCCCGACGGGCCGCGCGACGAATGGACGCTGAGCCTGCACGCCAGGACCCATTGGCTGCTCAACGCCAAACTGGTGGCGACGGGCGAAACCGAACCGGCCCGAAAGTTCCTGCCCAACGCCCGAAAATTCGTCCTGGGCAAGACCTTCCTCGACGACGAGTTTTCAGGTCTGGAGCGCGACGCGCGCGGACTGGCGCGCATCTCAATCCAAGGGCGGACTCAAAAAGTCGAAGTTGTTTACGGCCCGGAGTTTGACGTTGCCGTCGTTTACGCGCCGCTCGATAAGGAACTGATCTGCATCGAACCGCAGACTGGGCCGACCAACTGCTTTAACCTGCACCACGATGGAAAATACCCCGGCCTCATGGTTCTTGACCCGGGGAAGACTTTCAAGGCAAGCTTCTGGATCGTCCCGACGGGATTCTGAATGAGCCTCCTGACTGTAAGGTGTGACCTATGATGCAAATCCGCCCTGCCGCCCTGATTCGGATTTTCCTGGCGCTCCTCGCGCTTGCAGTGTTTACTGCAGTTCCGGAAGGACGGGATTACAATTCTTCCCTGTTCGTTACATCGCTCTTCTCTGCGAGGTTAGCCATGGCTGCACCAGCATATTCCGCGAAACTGGAAAGAACCCAATATAAGGGCTGGAACGTTTATTGCCTGACGAACGGCCTGGTCAGTTTGTATGTGGCCCCCGACATCGGCGGGCGCGCCATCCAGCTTCAGTTGGGTGACCAGGAATATTTCTTCGTGAACAAGGACCTGGCCGGCAAAGTCTTACCCGAAGACCAGAACAACCTGAAAGCCGGCTGGGCGAACTATGGAGGCGACAAAGTCTGGCCAGGGCCGGAAGGCTGGTCGAACGAAAGTGAATGGCCCAGCATTCCTTACTATATCCTGGACGGCAGCAAGTTCGACGCTGAGGTCACGGTCAACAATTCTTCCGAAGTCGCGGTGCGCGTCACCAGCCCCAAGGACCCTCGCAGCGGCGTGCAGTTTTCCCGCACCTTCCACGTCTATGCGGGCACAACGAGGATCAAGGTTGAGCAGGTGATGCGCAACATCAGCCGCCGCGAGATCCGCTGGGGCATCTGGCATTTGATCCAGAACGACGCCGCCGACGCGCGCGATCCCTCCCGTCCCAACCCGGACCTCTTCATGTACATCCCGCTCAGCCCGCGCAGCAAATACCCGCTGGGCTATCACAACCCCTACGGCGACGTTCGCCACCCCAGCTACGAAGTCCTGGAGGGCGGGCACATGCTGCGCGCCCACTACCTGTACCGCGTCGGCAAGGCTGCGGCGGACTGCAGCGCCGGCTGGTACGCCGTCGTGAACGGGCAGAAGAACATCGGCCTGGTGGAGAGTTTTAGGTACTTCCCGGAATTGGAATACCCTGACGGCGCTTCCGTCGAAACCTGGAACAACGGGCCGGGGATAATCTCGCGCGGGCCCTTCGATCAGACGCTGCCCGACGACCCCAAACAGAATCCCTACATTCTGGAGTCGGAGGTGCTCAGCCCCTACGCCAAATTGCAGCCGGCTGAGGAATACTCCTTCCCCGTTTACTGGGCTCCGACGCGCCTGCCGAATCCCCTCCGGGGCGAGCCCACGTCCGCAGGAGCTATCTCGGAGCCGCTCAAGGCAAACGTGAAAGATGAGAGCGTAACCTTGGAAGGAGTTTTCGGCGTGTTCGCGCCAGGGAACCTGGAGGCGGTCTTTTACAGCGTGATGGGTGAAGAACTAAAGCACGAGACGCTCCAGGCCGTAGACCCCCGCGAAGTGGTTCGACTGAACAAGTCCGTCGCTCTGCCCGCCGGCGCCTTCCGCGTCAGCCTGCTGGTGCGCGATGCCGAGGGGGAGAATCGCGGGTTCCTGGGGAATGTGATCCTCATCACTGAAAGGAAATAGCCTCATGTTGCGTATGGCACGTCCCGCTCATCCGGGACACTTCATCAGGATGGAAGTCATCGAGCCTTTGGGTCTCTCAGTTACGGAGGCTGCCAAGGCCCTTGGCGTGACGCGGCCCGCACTCTCGGCGCTTCTGAACGGCCGCGCAGCTCTCTCGGCCGACATGGCGCTTCGTGTCGAAAAGGCTTTTGGCCCCAAGATGGATACCCTACTTCGGATGCAGACCGCATTCGAGATCGCCGAGGCCCGCGATAGGGCGGCAAGCATAAAGGTTAAGCACTACGTTCTAAGGAGGAAGTTGGTGCCCGCATAGGCCTTCAATAGGGACAACGTTGCTCACAAACCAGTTTTAGACCGGTGACTTTCACAACCCTTTCGCCGTAAATCTCCTTGAGCATTGCCATGAAGTCGGGAGCACGCTTGCGTCGCCTCTTTGGTTTCGCGGGCACGAGACGGGCGATCGCCCGCTTCCGCTTCGTGACTTGAATTTCCGCCCCTTCTCGCAGGCGCGCTTCGATTTCAGGGAAGCAATAGCGCAGTTCGCGAACCGTCACAGTCTTCATGTAAGAGATTTTAGCATCACAGACGCAACGCGTCAGAACGAGAAGCCTGCGCCTGGAAGGCTTCGACTTCTTGCCAAGTGGGCATGGAGGGCTGGGCACCCAGCTTGGTCGTAGCGAGGGCGCCGGCGCAGTTCGCGTAACGGATCGCCTCCTCGATGCTCGTCCCCGCCGCGAGCTGGACCGTCAGTGCCGCCGTAAACGCGTCGCCTGCCGCAGTGGGATCGATGGGGTTGACCTTGTGGGCGGGAAAATGTTGGGCGCCTTTCCCCGTCACCAACATTGCCCCGTCGGCGCCGAGCTTCAGGACCAGAGTCTGGACGCCCAGTGCGAGGAGTTTCTCCGCGCCTTGTCGCGCCTCCTCGCGGCCGGTGACCTTCACGCCGCTGAGCGCCTCGAGCTCGGTCTCGTTGGGCGAAACGATGTCCGCGAGTCTGAGTACCTCCGGCGGGCAATCTCGCGGCGGCCCCGCATCGAGCACGGTCAACTTTCCGGCCTTGCGCGCTATGCGCAACGCCGCCTCCACCACGTCCATGGGAATTTCCAGGACTGTAACCAACGCGTCCGCGCCTTCGATAACTTCCCGCGCCCTCTCAATGTCCGCCGGCGTCAGCGTGAAGTTGGCCGCCGGGTCCACGGTGATGCAATTATTCCCGTTGGGAAAAAGCATGATAAACGCGCAGCCCGTAGTGCGCTCGGGATCGCGGTGCACCCATGTTGTATCAATCCGGTTGTCGCGCAAGCCCTGGAGGAGGAAATCGCCAATCATGTCCTGCCCTACCGCGCCAATGAAGGAAGTGCGTGCTCCCAGTCGTGCGACGGCAACCGCCTGGTTCGCGCCTTTGCCGCCGTGGAAGAACTTGAGGTTGCGGACGAGCATGCTCTCGCCCTCTTTGGGCAGCCGGTCGGCATTCGCCACCAGGTCAAAATTCGTGCTTCCCACAACTACCACGTGAATGTCTTCCAATCGCCGTGCCACAGGTCCTCCCTTAGACTCACCGATGAGCGATGCCTTCGTAGCGGCGAACGGCGTTCGCTCAGCGTCGCCCCCTACACCGCCTGAAGTTTCCAAGGGTCGCGGTTTCCGGGGCGATTGTCAACCCAGCGGTGGGCCTTTACTTCGCAAGCTCCTTGGCGTATTGTGTGCTCACTTCACAGCTTCCAGTGATAGCGAGGGGCGCAGCGCTCCTTCGGGTGGCGCGGCGCAAACCCCGAATCACTTTCTTAAGAGGAGGAACCCACTATGCCCAAAGTAAAACAGCTTACAGCCTGGGTGGAGAGCAAACCCGGGGAGTTGGGCCGCATTGCCCAGGCGCTGGGGAACGCCAAGGTCAACATCACTGCCTTCACCTGCTGGAGCACCGGCGGGGAAAGCCCCATCCACCTTCAAGTGAGTAGCCCGGCCAAAGCCAAGAAGGTTCTCCAAGACCTGGGCCTCCGCGTCACCGAAGAAGAAGTCCTGCGCGTTACCGTGTCCGACAAACCCGGAATGCTGGGGGAAGTCGGAGCGCGCCTGGGGCAGGCCAACATCAACGTGGAATACGCCTATGCCAGCCTGGGGAAGGGCAGCAAGAAAGCCGACGTGGTGCTGGCTGTTTCAGACCTTGCGGGGGCCTCGAAGGCCTTGCGGTGAGTGTAACCCCCCACGTGGTAGGGGCACGCCATGGTGTGCCCCTGGCACGTTGATTACGCGAACGGATAGCGATTCAATTCCAACGCCCGGTCGGCGACTTGACGCCTTAGACCGATGAGGTCGGGCGGGGTGCGCCGCAGGAAGCGCCTTAGAACGGCCAACTGCGTGCGCAGGGTATCGCCCTCGGCGATGCGCGCCAGCGCGCGCCGCGCCTCCACTTCCATGCGGTCCGCGGCAGCGTAGATAAAGGCGCGTGTCGCCGCAAGCTCGGTCGCGCAAGCCTCCGGCCCGCCCTTACCCAGCTTCTTCAGGGTGCGGAGCAAAGCGCTTTCCATGGCGTACACTTCCATCACCAGGTTGCTGAGGACGCCGATAACTTCCTGCTCGTGCTCGAGCCCCTGCAGGTAGCGCTGCACCGCGCTTCCGGCCACCAGGAGCGCCACTTTCTTGGCGCCCTCGACCACCTTCGTTTCTTCCGCCAGCGGCAGGTCTTCAAAAGTCTCTTCCGCGGGCGCCATGCCCAGGATTTCATCCAGGAGCCGGGTGGCGGCGGGAATCAGCGCCAGTTGCCCCTTCATCGAGCGTTTCATGAGCATGTCGGTGATAAGCAGGCGGTTGATTTCGTTGGTGCCTTCGAAGATCCGGTTGACGCGCACGTCGCGGTAAGTGCGCTCCACCTCGTAATCGCTGGAGAAGCCGTAGCCGCCGAAGATCTGCACGGCCTCGTCCGAAACAAATTGCAGGATTTCCGTGCCCAGCACCTTAAGGATGGAGCACTCGACAGCGTATTCCTGCAGAGACTCCAGAATCTGCTTGGGGGCGGTGGGCGCTCCCTGGTCGATTCCCTCCAGCAGTAACTCGATCATCCCCGTCGTGCGATAAGACAAACTTTCCAGCGCGTAGGTCTGCACGACCATTTGGCCCAGCTTTTCCTTGATCATCCCGAAATCGGCGATTGGGTGGCCGAAGGCCTCGCGTTCCTTGGCCCATTTCAGGACTTCGACGAGGAGGTACTTGCAGCCGCCCGCGCACCCTGCGCCCAGCTTCAGGCGGCCCATGTTGAGGATGTTAAAGGCAATGTGGTGGCCTTTGCCGATTTCTCCCAGCACGTTTTCCACCGGCACGGAAGCGTTTTCAAGCATCAGGGACGTGGTAGAGGAACCCCGGATACCCATCTTGTGTTCCTCAGCGCCCACAGAGACGCCGGGGAACGTCCGCTCCACAATGAAGGCCGTGAATTTTTCCCCGTCCACCTTGGCGAAAACCACGTACACATCCGCAATCCCGCCACTGGTGACCCACATCTTCGTCCCATCGAGGATGTACTGCTTCCCGTCGGGGCTGAGCGTGGCCTTGGCCTTGGCGTTCATAGCGTCGGAGGCGGAAGTGGCTTCACTCAAGCAGTAAGCGCCGACCCATTCCGCGCTCGCGAGCTTGGGGAGGTATTTGGATTTCTGGGCCTCGGTGCCGAAGAAGGCGATGGGCAGGATGCCGATGCCCGCCTGAGCGCCCACCGTGGCAGCCCACGACCCGTTGCGCGCCATCTTTTCCGCGACGATGATGCTGGAAATCTTGTCGAGCTCCAGGCCGCCGAATCTCTCCGGCACGTCCGTAGCGCAGAGGCCCAGATCCGCGGCCTTCTTCAGGAGTTCACGAAGCAGGCCCGGTTTCTTCTCCTCGATCTCCTTGACGCGGGGCACAATTTCCTTCAGCACAAACTCTTCCGCCGTCTGGGCGATCAACTGGTGTTGGTCGGTGATATCTTCCGGCGTGAAAACTTCTTCCGGACGGCGTGACTCAATCAGGAAGCTGCCACCCTTGATGCGCGCTTTGGCCATAGGTGCTGTCGCCATAAAGGTTCTCCTTAACGCGGTGCTCTCGCTACGATGGAAGAAACTGGAAATTGGAAACTGGAAACTCGAAATTTGAAACTCGTGAGTTGCTCGCGCGTATGCTATTTCCAGTATTCAGTTTCCGGTTTCTAATTTCCAGTTTCTCAGTTACTGCAGATTTTCGAAGATTCCCGCGGCGCCCATGCCGCCGCCCACGCACATGGTGACCATACCGAAGCGCAATTGTCGGCGCTTCATCTCGCCCAGCAAGGTAGCGGTCAACTTCGCTCCCGTGCAACCCAGGGGATGTCCAAGCGCGACCGCGCCGCCATTGACGTTTGTCTTTTCCAAGTCCAGTTCCGCCAGCTTGATGACGGCGAGCGCCTGGGCTGCGAAGGCCTCGTTCAACTCGATCACCTCAATATCCGCCAGCTTCAGGCCCGCCAGCTTCAAGGCTTTAGGGATGGCATAAACCGGGCCGATACCCATCTCCTCCGGAGGGCAGCCCGCGGCCGCAAAGCACACGAAGCGCGCCAGGGGCTTCAGCCCCAGGGCCTTGGCCCTGTCCGAAGACATCACGACGGCCGCCGCGGCGCCGTCGCTCATCTGGGAGGCATTCCCCGCCGTGATCGTTCCATGGGCGTGGAAGGCAGGCTTAAGCTTTGCCAAGGCCTCCAGAGACGTGTCGCGCCGCGGGCCTTCGTCGGTATCAAAAACGATCTTGCGTTTCTGCGGCCGGTCTTTGCCGTTCAGGCTGACCTCCAGAACTTCCAAGGGAACAGTCTCTTCCTTGAATTTGCATGCGTCGATGGCCGCCTGCGCCCGCTGGTGGCTTCGCAGGGAGAATTGGTCTTGCTGCTGGCGCGTGATTTCGCATTTGCGGGCCAAGTTCTCCGCCGTCAGTCCCATGCTCAAGTAAGAATCCGGATAATTCTCCATAAGGAAGGGATTGGGCGAGAAGTGGAAGCCGCCCATGGGGATCATACTCATGGTCTCGGTGCCGCCGGCGATCATGACGTCCGCGAAACCCGCCAGGATGCGCTCGGAGGCCAGCGCAATGGCCTGCAGGCCCGAAGAGCAGAAGCGGTTAACCGTCATCGCTGCACAGGTGACTGGCAAGCCGGCGCGCAGCGAGGCTACGCGCGCCACGTTGTTGCCCTGCTCGGCTTCCGGCATGGCGCAGCCGAGGATGACGTCTTCCACTTCCTTCGGGTCGAGCGCCGGCACGCGCCTCAGCACTTCTTGGATGACGGCGCCCCCCATATCATCCGGCCGCGTGTTGCGCAGCATGCCGCGCGGCGCCTTGCCGACCGCCGTCCGAGCGATAGAAACAATGACAGCTTCTCTCATGGCAACACCTCAACTCCTGTCCTTCATGCCTGCGCTGGAACCCATCGACCTATGATAACCCGTTCCCAGCTCAGTGGTGGACTGGATCGGTCACCTCGATGCCCTTGAATCGCAAGAAGCCCTTATCTGCCGACAGGATCCGCCGCAGGTTATGCTCGCGCATGAGCACAACCAGATGCGCGTCATGGACGTCGTTCCCGTAGATTTCCGGGGTCGTTCTGAGTTCATCTTCAAACAGGGGAAAATGCCTCTCTGTTTCCTGCAAGACTTCCAAGGACGGAGATTCCAGCAATCGCTTGATGAACAAAGCCGCAGAGGCCACGGAAAGAGGGCGCGGGAATACAATAGGGTGAGTCGCGACCCTTAGGAACTCATACACGACACCCCAGGTGAGAAACCAAGGCGATGTACCCGATCGGAGGCGATCGACCTCCGCGCGCGCCGCGGCATATTCAGGACTGGCCGGGTTGGCAGAATAGAGCAGAATATTTGTGTCCACCAGGAAGCTCACCGCCCCTCCATCGCCTCATAGAGGGCGTTTCGGTCGGCGACGTCCACCCTGGGTTTGCCCATATTCCAAGATGGCAGACGCGAAAGCTTTCGGTTAGCACGCCGGCGTTTCGATGCGAGACCAGCGCGAAGGACTTCTTCGGTCACCGAGGAGAGTGTCCGTCCTTCCACGGCGGCAAGCTTTTTCAGTTCATTGAACTGACGCTCGTCGAGAACAAGGGTTGTTCGCTTCATATGAAAAATCATACAACTACCGAAAGACGCAGTCAAATCCAGCCGGAAGGGTCAAGGATGGAACTCTGCCCTCTGCCTCCTAATTCCGCAACGGCTTCCCTTTCTTCAGCGTGTACTGCATGCGCTCCACGGTCTTCTTCTGGCCGCACAGGCTCACGAAGGCTTCGCGCTCCAGGTCGAGCAAATACTGCTCGGAGACCAACTGGGGCGAAGTAAACTCGCCCCCGCCGCAGAGGACCTTGGCAAGCTGCGTCCCCACAATGACGTCGTAGTCGCTGATGTATTCCCCGCGGCGCATCAAGTGCAGTCCCAGCTTCATTTTGGTGAAGGCGGGCTGTCCGAGCGCTTTGATGTTGTCGCGAGGTTTGCCGGGGCGGTATCCCAGGCGCGCGAGATCCAAGGCCAACTGCTTGGCATCCGCGATTTGCCGATCGCGGTTCATGGTGATGGAATCCCGCCCCGAAAGGTAGCCCAGCCGGCGCGACTCCTCGGCGCTGGTTCCCACCTTGCCCATACCGATGTTGAGGAAAACCTCTTTGACGAACGTGAAGGGGTCGGCCTCGGGATCGTTCGGGACGGCGTCCAGGGCGCGCACCAGCATTTCTTTGGTGCCGCCGCCAGCAGGAATCAGTCCCACGCCGACCTCCACCAAGCCCATGTAGCTCTCTGCCGCCGCACGCACGCGCGTGGCGTGCAGGCAGATTTCCGTTCCGCCGCCCAGCGTCAGGCCGAAGGGCGCCGCGACTACGGGCTTGGGCGCGTACTTCAGCGCCATGTCGGCGCTTTGGAAAGCGCGCACGGCCATGTGCAGGTCGTCCCACTCGCCTTCCTGCACGGCCATCAGCACCATCATCAGGTTGGCGCCCACACAGAAATTGGGCGCCTGATTGCCGATCACCATGGCCTCAAAGCCTTCGTTGAGCGCCTTCAGGCCGGCGTGAATCATCTGCACGGTGTCCGCGCCAATCGTATTCATCTTGGAGTGGAATTCCAGGCAGACCACCCCGTCGCCCAAATCCACCAGGCTGGCGCCGGCGTTCTTCTTGATTTCCTTTTTCCGCGCCTTAAGAGATGACAGCAGAATGATGCCGGGCTTATCTTCGATCACCCGATACGCGCCAGAGGCGAGGTCATAGTAGGCCGTAGTGCCGTCAACTGCCGCGTAAAAAGTCTTCTTTCCTGAGGCGAGCAGCTTTTCCACCAGTGGCGGTAAGGTGCGATTCTCGCACTTCCATTGCTCGGACGTTTTGTCCACCCCGACCGCGTCCCACAATTCGAAGACGCCCGCTTCCCAGTTGAAGCCCCACTTCATGGCGCTGTCTATTGCGACGATGTCGTCGGCAATCTCCGGCACGCGCAGGGCGGCATAGTGAAAGGTATCGCTCAGAACCTTCTGATAAAACTTCCCGGCGCGGTCCGGCGATTGGATAAGCATCTTCACACGCTCGCGCGGGTCTTCGATATTGCGCGCCATCTCGAGCGAAGGGAACTTCGCTTTCTGGCGCTCGCGGTATTCGAACGTTTTGAGGTCGAGCGCCAGGATTTCGCTTTCCTCGCCTTCGCCCTTGCCCTTCATTTTCTTGTAAAAGCCTTGCTTGGTTTTGTCGCCCAGGAGTTTCCGCTTAAGCATTTGCTGAATGAAGTCGGGAAGCTGGAAGAGTTCGCGCCGCTCGTCGTTGGGGAGCGACTCCGCAAGGTTTTCGACGACGTGCACCAGAACATCGAGCCCTACCAGGTCGAGGGTCCGGAAAGTGGCGGACTTCGGCAGGCCCATAGCCGGGCCGGTAAGCGCGTCGATTTCCTCGAGCGTGTACCCGTCCTGCTCCATGATGCGCAGCACGTTCATGGTGGTGAAGGTGCCGATACGGTTGGCAATGAAGTTGGGCGTATCCTTGGCGGTCACGATTCCCTTCCCCAGCACGACGTCACCGAAATTGGAAATCGCCCGGGTCACTTCCGGCAACGTCTCGCGCGTGGAGATGATTTCCAGCAGCTTCATGTAGCGCGGCGGATTGAAGAAGTGCGTCCCCAGGAAGTGCCGCCGGAAGTCTTCGCTGAAACCTTGACTGATGCTCGAAATGGAAATGCCCGAGGTGTTCGAGCTGACGGCCGAGCCGGGCGAACGCAAGGCCTGGACCCTCTCGAACAGGGCTCGCTTGATGCTCAGATCCTCGGTGACGGCCTCAATAATCCAATCACAATCCTTCACCCAGGCCAGGTTGTCGTCAAAATTCCCCGTGGTAATCATTCGTGCAGCTTCGGGAACGAGGAACGCTGCTGGGCGGGACTTCAGGGATGCGTCCAGGCCGGCCTGGGCGAAACGGTTGCGGACCTTCGGGTCACTTAGGCTCAAGCCTTTGGCTTGTTCCTCGGGCGTTAATTCTTTCGGAACGATGTCCAGCAGGAAAGAAGGGATGCAGGCGTTGGCCAGATGAGCCGCGATGCGCGCCCCCATCGTCCCCGCGCCGAGCACTGCTACCTTGCGGATGTCGCGCACGATGTGCCCCCAGTTTGATAGCAAATTAATCAGGCGCCATTATGCTGGAGGAGGAGGACAGTGACAAGTGGCAAGTGACGAGTGGCGAGTGGCGTGCGACACAAGAGTTGGGATCGCCGACAGCTAGAGATGTAGCGGCGACTTTAGGTCGCCATAAGCCTGTAGCGGCAGGTTTATCTCGCCACTCCGCGTGGCAGTCACAAATTCGTAGCGCAGGACCCGCCGACGGTGACCGCTGGCCACCTGGTCCTGCGGTTCTTCCAGGCCGCGCCGCATTTTCGCGCGGCCAGGGTAGATAAACGTCATTACGCGTGTCGGCGCGAGGCCCTCGTTTCCAGGGGCACGCCATGGCGTGCCCGACCGTTACGACACCGTCAAACGAAGCTCTGCCGTGACAGGTAATTCAAAGAGGTCGCTGCGCAGCAAGCGCGTTGAGAAAAACAGCACTTCCAGGTTTTCCACCTCACGTGTGGCGGGATTCAGGCGCGCAATAACATCGTCGCCCAATTCCTCTGATTCCTGGGCTGCATACGGCGGGCACTTATCAATATGCAGGATGTCTGCCTCCCGGTCGTATTTAAAGGTCAATTTCGCTTCCATTCCACCTCTCCTTGCCCCAGCCTGGTGACCAGGTAGGCGGTGATCACCCAATGGCGGCGCGCCGCCACTTCGCTTACAACCACCACAACCACGTGCTTGCCGCCCATGATGTCATCAAACCGGCGCGAGAACAAGCGGGCGTATCGAGACGTGTTAAATGTAACCGGTGAGGTGCCGTCGAGACATTTAAGAATGTAACCCGTCGCGCCGTGGGAGGTGTAACCCGAATGCAGGGACGTGGAGGAGGGTTACGATGAGCCACCGAT
>Ga0209777_10001867_pt1 | contig 29047 bp, 22 predicted proteins | sample FrelakmetHBP12HB_FD_187147 | JGI IMG/M metagenome (GOLD analysis project Ga0209777, IMG submission 187147) | Freshwater lake sediment microbial communities from the University of Notre Dame, USA, for methane emissions studies -HBP12 HB (SPAdes)... | ecosystem: Environmental > Aquatic >...
GGCCGGTCGCCCCTACAATTGTTATTGATGTTCTTGAACGGGAATCTTGGTAAATTCCCTTTTATATGCCCAATGGACAAGGCTGCAAGAAATTGTTATTATAGATTTCGTCTCTTCCTGTTATAGTGTTATTTGGGGGCGAGGAATCCGATAATCAGAATACGATACAAAGGAGGCTTTGAATGACAATTGACATTAAAAAGGCGGCGGTGTTGGGTTCAGGCGTAATGGGGACCGGCATCGCGGGCCTTCTGGCGAGCGTCGGACTCGAGGTGGAACTCCTGGACATCGTCCCAAAGTTCACCGATGACGAGCGGAGAAAGGGGACAAAAGAGGATTCTCCCGCGTTTCGCAACCGCCTGGCGGCCGACTCCATCCAGAAGGCGCTGAAACAACAGCAATCCCCTTTCATGGCGCCGGAGGACGCAGAAGGGGTGCGCCCCGGCAACTTCGACGATCATATGGATCGCATCGCGGATTGCGATTGGATTATCGAGGTGGTTGTCGAGAACCTCGAAATCAAAAAGAAGCTCTTCGAGCGGGTCAAAAAGCATTGGAACCAGAAAGCCATCCTGAGCACCAACACCTCGGGCATACCCATCAAAGACATTGCGGCAGCGATGTCTCCCGAAATGAGGAAGGTTTTCCTCGGAACACACTTCTTCAACCCGCCGCGGTTTATGCATCTTCTTGAGATAATCCCCGGCAAAGAGACGAAAAAGGACGTGATCCGCGATATGGCGGAGTTCTGCGAGAGGACGCTCGGCAAGGGCGTTGTTTACGCGAAGGACACCCCGAACTTCGTCGGCAACCGCATCGGCGTCGCCGGGATGATAAGGGCGATGCAGATCATGATGGAGATGGGCCTCTCGATTGACGAGGTGGATCAGATCATGGGCACGCCCATGGGGAGACCGCGATCGGCCATGTTCCGCACGGCGGACCTCGTCGGACTGGACACGCTTGTGCATATCGCGCATAACACGGCCAAACTGGTGAGCGATGACGAAGCGGGTAAATTCTTTACCCTGCCCCAGTTCGTGGAAAAAATGGTCGAAAAAGGCTGCCTCGGAGACAAGACCAACGGCGGCTTCTATAAGCGCGGCGAGAAAAGCAAGCGGCTCGTCATGAACCCGCAAGCTCTCGATTACGGGGAACCGAAGGGCGAGAAATTCGCGGCGCTCGGCATGATCGCCTTTGAGGGCGACCCGGGAAAACGCATTGCCAAAGTCATTTCACTCGAGGACAAAGCGGGAAAATTCGCATGGCGCGTAACCGCGGACACCAGCCTCTACTCGGCGGAAAGAGTCCCGGAAATCGCAGACACCATCCTCGAGGTTGACAACGCCTTGCGCTGGGGCTTCAACTTCGACCTCGGGCCCTTCGAAGCCTGGGACGCCATTGGTCTCAAAGAGAGCGTTGAGCGCATGAAGGCGGAAGGCCTTACAATCCCCAAGAAAATCGAGGACATGCTGGCCAATAAAGCGACAAGCTTCTATAAGAGGGAAAAGGGCAAGAAACTGTACTGGGATTTCAAGAAAAAGGATTACAAACCAATACCGGCAAACCCAGACATCATCATCCTCAAGGACGTTAAGGAGGACAAGAAAAGGGTAATTGAGACATGCCCGACAGCGTCCCTTCTGGACATCGGCGACGGCGTATTTCTCGTTGAGTTCCATTCTCCGATGAACAGCCTCGACGAGGACATGTGGAAGATCATGCGCAAGGCTGTTGACCGCGCTATCGCCGAGGGTAAGGGCGTGGTTATCGGCAACCAGATGGCTGGCATGCCGGGGGCATTCAGCGCGGGCGCGAACATCAACGTGGTGCTACAGGCGGCAAAGGCGGGCCAATTCGATGAAATCCGGCGCGCCGTAAAGTTCTTCCAGGAAACAAACCTCCTCATGACTTACTCGAAGGTACCCGTCGTGGCGGCCCCTTACGGAATGACGCTCGGCGGAGGCGCAGAGGTGGCCATGGCGAGCAATAAGATGGTCTGCCACGCGGACCTGTTCATGGGCATGGTCGAGGTCGGCGTGGGGCTTATTCCCGCTGGCGGTGGTTGCATGATGCTGCTTAAGCGCTTCCAGAATTGCGTTCCAAAGAAGGTCGAGATCAACAACCTGCAGCCCTTTGTAACCCCTCTATTCCAGATGATCGCGCAGGCCACGGTCAGCTCGAGCGCCGCAGACGCCAGAAAAATGGGATTCCTCAAAGCCGAGGATAAAATCATATTCAACCAGAGGATGCTCATCGGGCAGGCGAAAAAGGAAGTGCTTGCCATGAGCGCTGCCGGCTTTGTGCCTCCCAGGCCCGAAAAGATTCAGGTCTTGGGAGAGCAGCTGAGGGGCATCGCAAACGCATTCCTGCTGGATATGGTTTCGGGCGGGTACGCTAGCGAGTACGACGCGTTTATAGCGAAGAAGATCGCGGGAGTGCTCGGCGGCGGGTCAGCCCCGGAAAACGGATTTGTTGACGAGAACATCATTGTTGAGCTGGAGCGCGAAGCCTTTGTCGAGCTGTGCCACGAACAGAAAACACAGGAACGCTTGCAGCACATGCTGGCGACCGGCAGGCCGTTGCGCAATTAGCAAGGAGGAAAAAAATCATGCGTGAAGCTGTTATAGTATCGAGTGTTCGCACACCGGGCGCGAGGGCGAAACGCGGCAGCCTGAAAGACACCCGTGTGGAGGTCTTCGGCGCCACAGCGCTCCTCGGGGCGCTCGAGCGCGCGCCTCAAGTCAAACCCGAAATGATTAACGACGTTGTCCTGGGGTGCAGCTTTCCCGAAGCTGAACAGGGCCTGAACCTCGGCCGCGTCCTTGCCAAGTATTGCGGCCTGCCCGATAAGGTGCCGGGCTTCGTTCTCAACAGGTTCTGTTCGAGCGGCCTTCAGGCCATCGCAGTGGCCGCCCAGAACATCATGGTCGGCTGGTCGGACATCGTCCTCGCAGGCGGCGTGGAAAGCATGAGTCGCGTGCCGATGGGAGGCTTCATCAATCGCCCGGAACCCACCTGGACCGATGAATATCCCGACGTCTACGTGTCAATGGGCATCACTGCCGAAAACGTGGCCAAACGCTACGAAATAAGCCGAAAGGAACAGGACGAGCTGGGCGTTACAAGCAACGATCGCGCCGCAAACGCACAGGACAAGGGCTGGTTCAAGGACGAAATAGCGCCGGTCAAGAATGCCGTTAAATACGTCGAAAAGGGCGGCGGCTACGAGAAGAAACTCTTCACTTTCGACGCAGACGACGGCGTCCGTCGCGGCACCACTCTCGAAGGCCTTGCCAAACTCAAACCGGCTTTCGCCAAAGGCGGCACCGTTACGGCGGGCAATTCAAGCCAGATGACCGACGGCGCGGCGGCTAGCGTGCTGATGAGCGCCGATAAGGCTAAAGAGCTTGGCATCAAGCCCCTTGCAAAATTCCATAACTTCCAGGTTGTCGGAGTGAGGCCGGACGAAATGGGCGTCGGCCCGCGCTGGGCCATTCCGAAGCTGCTTGAAAAAAGCGGGAAAAAGGTGTCGGATATTGACCTGTTCGAGATCAATGAAGCTTTCGCATCCCAGGCGATCTACAGCGTAAGGGAACTTGGAATATCGTGGGACAAGGTCAACGTCTGTGGGGGCGCCATCGCGCTGGGGCATCCGCTCGGATGCACGGGCGCCAAGCTAACGGCGACCCTCATCCATCAGCTTCGCCGCACGGGCGGCAAGTGGGGCGTCGTTTCGATGTGTATCGGCGGCGGAATGGGCGCCGCGGGATTGATCGAGATTCTGGAATAAAAGGCAATATCGGGGGACAAACGACGCTAAGCGCGTGTCCCCCAATTTGCCACGCTAACATTTAACAGGGAGGAGAGATCATGATGTCGAAAGTTGCGCGATTATCAATGATTGTTTTGTTCACCCTTATGGCGGTTGCGGTCGGCTATATCTCATTGGATAAGCGCATCGCAAGCGCCGAGGCGCTGACAATCGCCCAGGGAAATCCTTATGGCCCCCGGCATGAGCCGTACGGCGGCCCACCACCCCATCAGCGTGTCGGCCCCCCACCCAGCGTATATTTGATCGGCTCAAACCCCGTACAGGGAGGATTCGGCATTTACCGCTGGAGCGGGAGAGACTGGGATACAATCCCAGGCGGCGGTTCAGACATCACCGTTGACTCCGACGGTACACCATGGATGGTTAATGCAAAACACGAAATATACCGCTTGGATGGGTCAAGGTGGAATCATATAGCGGGCAGCGCAATGGACATCGCCGCATGCCATGGCCAAGTCTATGTCATCGGAACCGACCCAGTGCAGGGAGGCTACGGAATCCATCGCTGGAACGGCCGAGGATGGACATCGATCGAGGGTGGAGGAGTCAGGATAGCGGTAGGTCCCGAAGGGATGCCATGGGTCGTCAACTCAAACAACAATATATTCCAGTTTTCCAACGGAAAGTGGATAGAAAAAACGGGCAGCGCAACCGACATCGGTGGGGGCTCCAACCAGATATGGGTCATTGGAACCAATCCCCTTCCCGGTGGCTATGGTATATATCGCCTGAAGGGCGGCCGCTGGGATCCTGTGACTGGATCTGGCGTCAGGATAGATGTTGATTCGCGGGGCGCCGCATGGGTAGTCAACGCGAGCGGCGAGATTTACCACTGGGAGGGTTCGGCTTTCGATAAACTTCCAGGGAATGCAAAAGACATCGGAGCGGAATAGCTTTTTGCATAACTCTGCCCGCGGCGCAATTATAAAAGAGTGATTCCCCCGGCCGTGTAGAGCCGGGAATGCTGTCATTTTGGATTTTCGACTGAAGATTTTAAATTTGAAGAGAAAGGCAAAGAAGCTCCCTCTTCAATCTAAAATCCGAAATCGAAAATCCAATTTTTTAAATGGGTCCGAGTGATTGGAGATATGGGCCGATGTCCATGTAGCTGCGCGGCGATATTATGTTTTCCTTTTCGCATGAAGAAGAGTCGGGAATGGCCGTTATAGCGTCGCCGTCCGGCAATCCTATGCCCTTGGGCTGTTTCTTTGATCCCTCTCTAATGACATTCACTATCGGGCCTTGGCTCAGGCGGAAGGTGTTGGTGTCCTTGTACAGTTCTCCGTCTATGGTGTAGGGAGGGTTTCCCTCTGTTTCAATAAAGACCTCGCGGGCGAGATAGTCTGAAATCCCAGGGACGGGTTTCCCTAAGAAGAGATGTGGCACGTAAATGGCAACCTTTATTGGGCTGATGCCTGTCGCCCTGAAGTGAACATAGCCGGGCTTTTCGTAAGCGCGATAGGCGAGTTTCGCTCCGAGGCCCAATTCTTTTATTGTAGCGGCCAGCGCCACCATGCATTCCGGAGAATCAACGGTGCGGCCGTCAATCGTGAATTTTGACGGGTAAGAAGCAAAAAGGTCTTTTGCGAATTGAGTGCGGAATATGGCGCTGAAAACGAACCTGGCAATAACCTTTGCCGCCTGCCATGGCCCCAGTGTTGTGCCCTTGTAATAAGCCTCAAGGAAATTGCCCACTATACCGTAGCCCCACATAAATCCATAGCGGTCATTTATATGAAGCAGAGGCTGACGGACAATATCCAGCTTCTCATTATTTTGATATTTCTCGACAACGGATTGAAGGATGTTCTCGCTTTTGCCTTTATGTCTGATGGAATTGGAGATGGTGTTCATGGTGCCGCCCCTCAGGCTCAGCAATTTGGGGAGGGGGCGCTCGCCATAAACGGGTATGAAATGGGTAAGGGTTATGTGCGTTGTTCCGTCGCCGCCGTTGACGGCGAGGATGTCCAGCTTGCGCTCGATGAATTCCTCCGCCACGCGCGGGATTTCAGCGATGCTGCGCGTTTCATAGACGCGGCCCGCGTCGCCCACTATGCGCTGAAGCGCTTCGCGCATCCACGGCCTCTTGAGATTGCGCTTGGCCTTGGGATTAGTTATGACTCCTATTCCAGCCATGTTTCTAGTTTCGTTGAATTCAACGCCCCTACAAAATAGAGCATGCAGTAAAGATCGTCAACCAAGAAGTCTTTTAGGCCTAACGCCTCTCTCGCATTGCCTTTTTCAAAATCACTGTTATAATCTTATAAAAAACAACAAAGCGAATGTTTCAGATAATTCAAAAAGACAAGGGGTTGGGCCGCAAAGCGGGAGGCAAATTCACTTATGCCGCGATGTTTTTTCCCGTAGCCCTGCTTTGCGCGACTCTCCTCCTTCTAATTGGGAAGCCGGTGTCGAGTGGCGTTGCGGCCACATCGCCGCCGGAAAGCGATTCTCGCGCAACCCCCCTCGACCTCTCCGCTGATTTTCAGCAAAAACCCCTTTCGGAAAACGGCTCATATACATTCGGATCAAATGACACATATACGGGCGCGCTTCGTTACCTCGGCAGCTCCCCAGAGCTTATAAAAGAGCTGGTCGGGAGGGTCGGCGGCAAGTGCGATCTCAACAAGACAAGCAAGGGCCAGCGAATTAAATACGAGTTTATCGAGGGGACAGGCCTTCAGAATTTATCCTTCCCCTGCGGAATAACGAAACGTGTATCCGTACAGATTGATGACGGCAGGCCCAACGTCAGGATCGAAGAAATTCCCCATAGGTCACACGAGCGGGTTTACGTTTGCGCCGTTAAAAAGAATTATTCCCTCATCTGGTCTGCGGCCCAGGTCGGAATCGCCGAAAGCCAAGTCATTGAAATCGCTCATATTTTCCGTTCCGACATTGATTTCAATAATGATATTCAACCGGGAGATCAGTTTAAAATACTTGTCAACGAATTAGAGGATATGGAAGGCAACGCGCTTGCGCCGGGAGAAGTCCTCGCGGCGGAAATTATCCTGGGCAATAAGCAACATTGGGCCATAAAATATAACGGGCCTGAGGGCAAGGGGTTCTTCGACAGCAAGGGGCAAGGCCTGGTGAAGACCTTCCTGCGTTCTCCGCTCCCCTTCCTGAGCATCAGCTCAGGCTTCGCATTCCAGCGTTTTCATCCGATACTTGGCAAGGTTCGACCTCATCTTGGCGTTGATTTCCGCGCCCCGACCGGCACACCGGTTATGGCGGCTGCGGCGGGCCGCGTCATAGAGGCGGGCCAGGAAAACGGATACGGCAACGTCATTAAAATTCATCACGGCATCTTGACCACGCTTTACGCACACCTCAGCAGGATCAAGGTGCGCAAGGGCCAATACGTGCGACAGGGCCAGGTGATCGGCGCCACAGGCGCCACCGGCCTTGCAACCGGCCCGCACCTCCATTATGGCATGTATAGAAACAACGTCGCCATTGACCCCATGAGCATCAAAATGGCGAATTCATCCGTGCTCTACTCCAAGAACTTCCGCATCACCCGCGACCACGTCCTATCCCTCCTTAAAAACGCCCAGCCGGAAAACAAGTAATCTCAGGGCCGTTATATCTATTGTTCGGTGATTTCCGATAAGGCTTTTTCTATCCAGGGGATGTCTCCATCAATACAGTTACGGCACAAAGAAATGCCGGAGAATTTTCCTTGCAGGTGTAATTGTCTCAGACGGCGGTATTGTTCTCCGCGCCATATTTGGGGGATTGTTTCGTTATGGAGGTCGGCGATCGGGTGCGTCGAGCCTGCGTCAAGGCAGCAGAGGTTGACCTCGCCGCGCCACGTTATGGCCATGAGGTACCAGAGGCTGGCGCAGGGATGAACCCGTTTTTTTCTTGCTCGCGGCAGTTCCTCGTTGTAGCGGCCCGCCCAGCCGTATCTTTCCACGACCTGCACACGGTCGGCCATATCTCGCCACTCATCGAATATCCGCACCACATCGGGCGCGGAACATCCGAGGTTGATGGTGGCTATCACAAGCCTCGGCCCCCTGCCCTTCCCGCCTTTCAGCTCGATAAACCGCCTCACGTTGGCGATCACGGACTCGATCTCTGCGCCGGCGCGGATTTCTGCGTATCGAGCGGGATCAAGGCTCTCGATGCTGACGTAAAGCTCGCCAAGGCCCGCAGCAATCAGTCCTTTCGAAACACTCTCATCGAGAAGCGCGGCATTTGTGGCAAATGCCACCTCTTTTGCGATTGCGGCTTCTTTTGCGAGCCTAACCATCTCGACGATATCGGGATGAAGGAGCGGTTCCCCGTCTTTGTGCAGGAAGAGTATCTCTGCCCGATAGGAGGAGCGCCGCGCGCCCTCAAGAATGCGGCGGAAGAGGTCAAGCTTCATGAATCCTTTCGGGCCGGGGGCGTCTCCCCTGCCGGTGGGGCAGATGGGGCAATGAAGGTTGCAGAGGTTTGTCGGCTCGATATAAATGAAACGAGGCAGGTCTTGGATAAATCTTTCGAGCGCTTTGGCGATGGCGCCTTTCTTTGCGGATTTCTTATCGGTGGGTTTTAAGTTATTTGGCATTGGATTTGCCGTTGCGCTCTTTGAAAAACTCCTCGATCAGGGCCTGGTCGCGCTCGATCTGGGCGATCAATTCCTCCGGCCCCTTGAATTTTATCTCGGAACGGATGCGTTCGAGGAATTTAACCTCCACTTCATTGCCGTAAATGTCGCGGTTGAAGTTGAAGAAGCAGGCTTCGAGGCTTCTGGCAATATCGTCGAAGGTTGGGTTGGAGCCGATGTTTATCATCGCGGGGTAGGCGTCGGAATCAACCAGCGCTTCGCCTGCGTAAACTCCGTCAGCGGGCAGCATCTCCGCGGAGGTGTCAATATTTGCGGTGGGGAAGCCCAATTTGCGGCCCCTGCCATGGCCTTTAATCACTGGGCCGGAGACGCTGAAGGGCCTGCCGAGAAGTTCGGCGGCCCTTGCCACCTCGCCTGCGGCCACGAGGTTCCTGATGCGGCTGGAGCTGACCACCATGCCGTCCACCCGGCTGGCCTCCACAACCTCGACATCGAAACCACGCATCTCTCCCTCCTGGCGCAATATGTCCAGGGTGCCTGAACCGCCGCGCCCGAAATTGAAATCGTACCCGACCACCACCGCCTTGGGCTTGAGCATCATAAGCCAGTTCCCGATGAATTCGGCGGGCGATTGAGATGCGAATGCGCGATCGAACTTCAAGATGACCAGTATATCAATGCCCATGCTCTCGAAGAGCAGGCATTTTTGTTTCCGGTCGGTAAGAATGTGAATTCCTTCTCCGTCGGAGAGCACTTTGCGCGGGTGGGGGTCGAAAGTGAGAACGACGCCTGGGACGAGAATGCTGGCGGCACGCTCTTTGACCCTGCGCAGAATGGCCTGATGGCCGACGTGCACTCCGTCGAAGTTACCGATGGTGACGGCGGAACCTCCGGCCAAGAGCGCGGGCAGCGCGCCTCCGGCCCTCAGGTCTTCACTTTTAAATACCTTCATGGCCCCGGTTTTTTGCCCGGCCCACTTGACATGGGCGGTTTCAAGCTTGACACTCGATTTTCGATGGGTTCGATATTAAGAAGATACATATTACGGGAGGTTGCCGCGCCCTTCGGGCTGGCCCTTCTCGTATTGGTGACTCTTCTCGTCCTCCAAAAAATAATACAGATTACCGATTGGGTTGTCAATTGCGGCGTCGGGCTGCTTGACATGTTGTCATTAATCGGCTTGATACTTCCCTATTTCCTCGTGCTGATAATCCCCATGGCGCTGCTCTTCGCCACTCTGCTCGCGGTCAACCGGCTGAGCGCGGACAGCGAGATCACGGCGATGAAAGCGGGCGGGATAGGCATCGGCGGCCTTTTTCCGCCGGTTTTTGCGCTGGGAGTTCTATGCACTGCGCTTACGGGTTTTCTTAACCTTTACCTTGTGCCGAGGGCGATGGTATGGAGCGAGAAGCTGATGTTTGACATTGCGAGGACGAGCGCGCGCGCCGCCGTGCGCGTAAAAAGCTTTCGCGACATCACGCCGGGCGTAACTATTTACGTAGACGCGATCCGCGAGGACGTTCTCGAGGGAGTGCTGATTTCGGAATTAGAAGGGCACAAAATCGGCCCCTCAGACACGGGCGCTATATTCGTCGCCGCGCGGGAAGGCCGTCTGGTGTCCAACGCCGCAGACCTGACCAATTATTTCCTCTTGACAGACGGCAGCATTCACACCACGGATCGGGAGGGAAAGGTATACCGTAAAATAGACTTCGGCCGGTATGATTTCAAAATAAGCATTAAGCAGGAAAAGGAAAAAGGCATTGAAAAAGGCTCGCAATTCGAGGTGATGGATTTACCCACGCTGCGTCACAAGCGGGCCGAATACTTAAGGGAATTCAATCAAGCGAGCGCGAAAAAAGATGAAGCCTCCATACAGAAGGCGCGCTCATATAGCATTGCCCTCGCGCAGATCGGCATCTCATATCATCAGAAATTCAGCCTTCCATTCGCCTGCCTTATCCTTGCGCTATGGGGCATTCCGCTGGGCATTCAGCCGCCGCGCTCCACACGCCATCAAGGTGTCGTAACAAGTATCGTCCTTTCCGTGATATATTATCTTCTGGTCAGCGGGGGAAAGATCATGGCCACCAGGTTTGTGATCGGCCCCGCAGTAGCCGTGTGGATGCCGAACGCCGTGGTGTTGGCGAGCGGTCTCGAGTTTTTAAGACGCGCGGCCCGCGACAGGCCGTTGCCATTGGCCAAAATCGTGGAAAATATTACCGGATTCTTCTCTCGAATCATTTCCCGCGCGCGCCTGAGGAACGCCTTATGAGCATACTCAAGCGCATGGTGTTCAGGGAATTTTTTGGCATGTTTCTTCTCGGCGTCATCTCGTTGACGGCGCTGTTTGTCATCGTTGATTTTTTTGATCGTGTGCAGCGGTATGTGGGGGAATGGGGAGCGCCGACGGGGCTGCTTTTCAAGTTTATGCTTTACAAGTCGCCGGAGATAATATATCAGATGACTCCACTGGCGCTGCCCCTTTCTACGTTAATTGCGTTGGGCCTTCTTTCACGGAACCGCGAGCTTATCGCAATACGGGCGGGGGGGATTTCAGTCCGCTCGGTGTTGGGGCCGGTGTTCGTATTTTCGCTCCTCTGCGCCGCACTGTTGTTCGCGGTCGGTGAATATTTCGTTCCTAAGAGCCACCAGAAACTTCGCCTCACTTACGAGGAGATGCGTCGCTATCAATTCCGCAAAATGGCGGCTCTCGCAGGGAGCGACGCGGGAGACGTCCTCGATTCTTTCGGAGGCTGGTACAGAGGCTCGAACGGGGTATATTGTGTCAGGCGTTATGAGATGACCGCTAATGTAATCCACGGCCTGACGGCCCTTGAAATCGGCCCCGGTTTCAGGATCACGCGAAGAATCGAGGCCGCGCGGGCCACCTGGACGGGAACTAATTGGATCGGCCAGCATGTATCCATAAGGGATTTTTCGCCGTCCGGCGCTATTTCCACCAGGGAATATCCATCTTACACGCTCCCCATAGAGGAAACCCCCAGACAATTTGAGACGGCAAAGGTGGACCCCTCCGAAATGGGTTTTTTTGCGCTCAAGGATTACATAAAGCGGCTGGAGGGGGGCGGAAGCGACATGCGGGAGTTCCGGGTGGACCTGTGGGCCAAGATGTCTTATCCCCTCTCCGGCTTCCTGCTCCTCGTGCTTGCCGCGCCGCTGGGTCTCGGGAGCGGGCGCAGGGCCGGGATGTCGGTCGGGATAGTCATAAGCCTGGCAATATGTATTACATTTTATGAGTTCAATGCGTGGATGATAAGCATCGGCCACGGCGGAGTGGTCAGCCCTCCCATCGCAGCATGGAGCGCCGACGTCATTTACGGCCTGGCGGGAATCGCGGCCTACATCCGGGCCACATGAGCGCTTTTCATCGAAGCGAACACAATGTGTCAGATGACATTAGGGACTACAGCGGCGGAGATATGCTCATCAGCTCATGTATCTCGATCGGGGCGCTCCCAAGATTAACCTCGCCCAGCGGGCCGCGGTACACAACCAGCGGATGGGTTCCCTTCACGGCCATCCAGAATGTGAATTTCGGCACCAGCGGCTGAACCATTCTCCCCGCCTTCCCGAGGAAATCCTCCATGCTGGGGGTCATCTGGACGCAATAACATTCTATTTCACCCGCGGGCGTCTTCATGGTTTCCACCTTTTCAACGCTAATCATCACCCTCATTATGCTTCTCGGAGCAAGCCACAGGTGGCACTGGTTCCTGTATCCGACCTTGAGAGGCAGTGTCCGGTAAAATATCTCCAGCACATAGGGGTGAAAGGTATCGGGCGGATAATGGAAAATCGGGTCTGTGAGATCGAAAAATTCATGTCTTACCTGTTTGCCGGCGGGTGTTTTAACCGTGTGCTCGATGGTGTGCATGACGAGTTTATCCGCGGGGGCAAAGGTGAATACCCACGTTGACAGGCCATGGTTATGCAGAACCTCATTCCGGGTATAAATAAGCTGTCGGTTGTTTCCCTCGCCCCTGAACCTGGCCACGGTATCAATCATTGAAGCGGCCTCCTCGTGAAGGACGCGCTGGTTCATGGGCTTGTTGGCGAAATAAGCGTCGTTGAACCTCGGGTCCTCATAGCGCACTTTTAATTTTCGCGCCTCGCCGTCCGGGATGGCGGGGACTTTATACGAATTCGCTTCCTCTGCGGCGGCCGCAGCCAAAACCAACAATGGGAAAATGGCAATTCCGAGTTTCATGAATCCCTCCGGGAAAATTTTTCGGTCACAAGAACGAACGAGTGATCGGGCTTGTTATAAGCCGACAGTAAGCTTTTAGTTCCGCAGTGTCAAGCGCAAAATTGCCGCTGTTAGCGCCTTATGTTATCATTTCTATTGTGAAAAAGATTTTATTTGCAGTGAGTATTTTGTTGTTTTTTGCGGGCTGCTCGGCTATGGGGCCGCGTATTGTCCGGCCCGGCCGCCCAGGCGCTGCGGCGGCGAATGTCAATCCCCAGGCCCTTTCATATTTTGCCCGGGGCAGCTATCTCACGGAGCTTGGCCAATACCGTGAAGCGGAGGAAATGCTGAAAAAGGCCGAGCAGTTGGACCCCGGATCGCGGGACATACACGCCAAACTGGCAGAGGTTTACCTCGCTGAAAATCGCGCTGACGATGCGCGCAGTGAGGCTTTAATCGCGCTTGGAGGAAATCCTGACGACTGGCATTTACTCTTCATCATGGGCGAGATAGAAGCGGCTGGGGGAAACTATTCCGCCTCCAGAAAGTATCTTATCCGGGCGCACAAGATCCGCCCCGACGACGACGATATCCTCCTGCTTATGTGGCGTGTTTCCTCTGAGCTGGGGCGCTACGACGAAGCGCTGGAATCGCTCGCATCTCTGCGTGAGCGATACGCCGATGTTCCGGAAATCCCCTTTTTCATGGCCCTTGTGGAAGAGGCCGCAGGGAGGGTTAATGAATCCCGCAAAGACCTCGAAGCGGCGCTGTCTCTCAATCCGAACATGGTCCCCGCGCTGCTCAAGATGGGGGATATTGAGCGGGCAAACGGCAAAAAGACGGAGGCTGAAAAATACTATAGGAAAGTGCTGGACATCGAGCCTGCCAACATGGAGGCGAGGCAGCGGCTGAACTCGCTCAGAGGCGGAGAACAAAACCCGCAGCAACCGGAGCCGGGCAGCCTCGACGAACTCGGAATCCGCACTGGACTCGGCTACTTGAACGAGGGGAAATTCAACGAGGCTATCGTCGAGTTCGAGCGACTGCAAAAGGCCCACCCCGGAAACACTCTCATATCTCTCTATCTGGGGCTATCCTATGAGGCGGCGGGGCGCCTGGATGACGCCCTGAACATTTATCAGGCCATACCGCGGGAGAGTTCCGTTTACATTGAGGCAAGCCTGAGGCGCGCGATGGTGCTCGAACAAAAAGGCGAGTTCGAGGAGGCGCTTTCCATAGCCCAGACCATTGCGCAGGCAAATCCCGACAGGTCGGATGCCCTACTCTACCTGGCTCACCTTTACATCCGCACCAATCAGGCTAAGCAGGCGGTCGAATTGCTCCAGGTTCTAAACCAATTGCACCCCGATGAAATAGAAATACTCTTCAACCTCGGCGTGGCCTACGGCGAAGCGGGCAGAAGAGGGGACGCCATCCAGATCATGCGCCACATCCTGGAGATAGACCCCAACAATGCCGGGGCGCTTAACTACATAGGGTACAGTTTCGCCGAGCAAGGCACGAGCCTCGAAGAGGCTGAGCGGCTGATCCTCAAAGCGCTCAAGCTCAGGCCGGACAACGGCGCAATTTTGGACAGCCTCGGATGGGTGCACTTCAAGCAGGGCAAACTGGATAAGGCGGTTGCCGAGCTTGAAAAAGCGCGCTCGCTCGATCCCAAGGATCCGGTTATCGCGGAACACCTCGCGGACGTCTACGTCAAGATGGGCCGAAAAGAGGAAGCGCTGAAACTATACACGGAAGCGCTCAATTTCGGTCCTACCACGGAACAGGCGGAGCGGGTCAAGGCGAAAATCGAGGCCTTGCAGAAACGGGTCGGGCACAGCCGCTGAAAAAGAATAAACCGCAGATTTCCCAGATTTCACAGATGTTTTTTTACCACAAAGACACAAAGAACACAAAGAAAAAACTTGGAGTTCTTAATGCCTTTGTGTTTAAATTATCTTTTTTCGCGCTGCTCGCGACTTTTCTCTTTCTGCTCTCTTGCCCGATTTCAAAAATTTCCATGCACCCCGACGATTGGCTGATGAACAGGCTCCCCGCCGAGCCGGATACCCTGAACCCGCTCACCGCCTCCGATGCCTACGCCGGCATCATAGACAATTACATATATGAGCCTCTCGTTGATCGCAACCTCGACACTCTTGAGCTTTATCCAAAGCTCGCATCCACGTGGGAAATCAGCGCCGACGGACTCGTCTATACCTTCAAGGTAAGGCAGGGGGTTAAATTCCAGGATGGCGTCCCAGTCACCGCGCGCGACTTCAAGTATTGTTTCGACCGCATAATGGACGAAAAGGTTAATGCGCCTTTTTTGCGCAATTATTATCAGGACATCAGGAAAGCCGAGGTACTCGACGATTACACCATCAAGTTCACCTATGCGCGGCCCTACTTCCGCGCCCTTGAACTATGCGGGGGAGTGCAGGCCATTCCCAAGCATTTATTCGAGCGAGACCCCGATTTCAATAAGAGTCCCCTGGGAAGGGCGCCGGTGGGCACCGGGCCGTACAAATTCGTGGAGTGGGTTACAGGCCAAAAGATCGTCCTCGAACGTAACGACGCATACTGGGGGCAGCATCATCCTCAGATTAAACGCATAGTCTTCCGCGTGATCAACGAGTCTTCTTCCGCGCTTATCGAGCTTAAAAAGAGGCAAATAGACCTCATGGACCTATCGCCGCTGCAATGGACAAAACAGACATCGAGCGAGCGATTCAAGGAAGCATTCAGAAAAGAACAATATTATGAGCCGAACTTCAGTTACATAGGCTGGAACATAAGAAAACCCTTCTTCTCGGATAAAAGGGTAAGGCGCGCGATGACTATGATGGTGGATCGGCCCACCCTTCTGAAAAACCTGCTCTTCGGCCTGGGGATCGTTGTCACGGGCGAAGCTTATGTCAAAAGCCCTTATTACGACACCGCGATACAGCCCTGGCCCTACGACCCGGAAGGCGCGAAAAAGCTTCTCGATGAGGCGGGCTGGATAGACCACGACGGGGACGGCATCCGCGACAAGGACGGCGTGCCGTTCAAGTTCGAGTTCTTGATACCATCCAGCTCCATCTTCGCAAACCAGCTTGGCACCGTTCTGAAAGAGGAGCTGAAAAAGGCTGGGATAGTCATGGAAATCCGCTCGCTTGAGTGGGCGACGTTCTCCAAGCTGGTGGACGGCCGCGAGTTCGACGCCATGGCAATGGGCTGGTCCCTGAGCGTTGAGACCGATCCTTACCAATTATGGCATTCTTCACAGATGGGAAAAGGCTCTAACTACGTAGGATTCAAAAACGACGAGGCGGACAGAATCATCGTCGAGGCGCGCCGCACCTTCGACCGCGACAAACGAATCGCTCTGCTGAAACGCTTTCACCATATTCTTCACGATGAACAGCCCTACACCTTCCTCTTCTGCCAGCCGAGCCTTGTCGCCATAAGCAGGCGCTTCGGGAACGTGATTATACACAACCTCGGCATCGAGCCGAAAGAATGGTCGGCGCCGAAGCAGGCCTTAAGCATTGGGCGTTAGGCCATAAAATCAAAGAATTGGAAATTCTGAAATTTCCTTCTTCATTCGACGTTGGCGATATAATGCCGGCTTGTGCTAAACTCGAGAAAATGCAGGAGAGGCGTTAGGCCTATTTTTAAGGAGAAAAGCCATGTTCAGGAACAAGGGAGCGGGTTGGGCGATTATTTTTTTTATTGCGGCGATTTCACTTGGGTTCGCGGTTGAAGCGCGGGCCGCGAAAACGCCTCCGCCGGACGGCCCGTACCGGGTGGGCGTAAGAATAGATTATATCGAGATGCAGGGCCGCAAGATGCCGGTTATGACATGGTATCCGGCCCAGCCCGCCGAGGGCGCAAAGCCTTACTTATACAACACTAAAATCAAAGGCGCCGCAGTGTTGAACGCCCCCGTCGTAAAAAAAGACGCCCCCTATCCCATGATAATTTTCTCGCATGGGCTGGGAGGATGCGGTTGCCAGTCGGTGTTTTACACGGAGAACCTGGCGAGCTTCGGTTACGTCGTGGTGGCCCCCGATCACCGTGATTCGGCATTCTGTCACATTGACCGCAAGCCGGACATCACGCCCGGGCAGATGATGAAGGCTTTCGTCAAGAGCGGAGGAAGGTTATCGGAAACGGTAATGATCCTTTTCGGCAAGAGCCTCGCCGAAAACAATTACGATTTCTCGTACCGCTCAGCCGAGATCAAAAAGGTGATTGATAGCGCGCTTGCGTGGAACAAAGACGCCTCATCCCCTCTCGGCGGCATGATCAACCCGGACAAGATCGGCATCTCCGGCCATTCACTTGGCGGATTCACCTCTCTTATGATCGGAGGAGTCCCGTTCCATTGCGAAAAGAAGCCGGAGCCGCGAGTATGCAACGATCCGAATTTAAGCAGGATGGACCGCGATCCCTGCTGCATCGCCACGATGCAGAACCTCTCAGATCCCTCCCAGCTCGCCGACAAGCGCGTAAAGGCCATGCTCCCGCTCAGCCCCGCAATTTTCTTCCCCAGTCTCGAAGTTGCCGCAAAGGAAATCAAAATCCCGCTCATGATTATTACGGGGGATAACAAAAAAATGGAAGTGCCGTGGGAGCCGATCTGGAAAATTTACACCAATGCGCCAGCGCCAAAATACACCATCCGCCTCAAAAAGACCGACCACATGACCATCGCCGACACCGCCCGCAACGTTTTTCTCACCAGACTTTTTCTGCCCGGTTTCAGGTCTCACTTCAAAGATAAAGCTCAGGCATATAAAGACTACTCGGTCACGTTCTTCAATCTGTACCTGAAGGGAGACAACTCACGGGCCGCAATATTGAAAAAGCCCTCGAACCGCTTCGTTGAATTGTGGGAAAAGGTGGATTAGGGCCTGATTTTAAAAAGAATGATGTGGCGCCGTCCGACGGACGGCGCCACAAAAGGGAGACCATTATAATGAAGGTTTGTGAGCCAGAGTCTTCATGGCGTGTGGAAAGTCTCACCTCCGGCTCGCAAGGCGCGGGTGGCCTCTCCCGCACCCAGCGGCTTCGCCGAGCCATTCTCGATGCTCCATACGAAATTTGTGTAGAACGCGCCCGTTATTACACCGAAAGCTATCAAATTAATGAGGGCGCTAATCCCGCCCTGCGCGCCGCCAAGGCTTTTGCTCATACTCTCGCAAACATGATCATATATATTCTCGATGACGAGGCCATTGTCGGGAATCGCTCCAGCAAACTGGTGGGAGCGGTTATCCCGGTCGAGCGGGGCGAGATAAATATGGTTCTGGAGACGGAAATTGACCGGCTGACCCGGAGACCAAGCCGCCCTTTCGTTATCACATCTGATGAAAAAAAAGAATTAATGCGGGAAATATTGCCCTACTGGAGAGGGAAAACGCTTCGTGATCGTAAAAAACAGCTCTGGCGCGAACATGGCCTTTTTTTCCCCATTCGGATCACCCCCTCTAACTTGTGGGATCGCCTCAAGGGTTTCGGAGCAGGCCCCCTTCTCAAACAAATGAGCTACGTCAAGGGGAACCTCAAGCTCTTGCTCAGGGCAGGCGAAGAGATACCCATGAACAACCCCGGCCTGGTGATGAACGTGTTCGACGTTCAGGGGCACATGGTGCTCGGCCAGAAAAACCTGATCGGGGAGGGATTTGCGGGCGCTAAACGGAGGGCCGAAGACAAACTGAAAAACATCGGGGATGATCGCAACGCCCGAGCCTTTTTGGAAGCTGTAATCATCTGTTGTGAAGCGACAAGGGATTTTGCCGAACGCTATGCGGTCATGGCCGAGGCAAAAGCGGGCGCCACTCAAGACCCGGCGCGACGGCAGGAGATGTTAAAAATAGCGGAACGGTGCCGTCGTGTGCCTTATTTTCCTCCGTGCGATTTCCGCGAGGCCGTTCAATGGGTATGGTTTACACAGGTAATGGCCCTTATAGCTTATGGGATGAGCGGCATCTTTGCACTGGGAAGAATTGATCAATACCTATATCCCTACTATGAAGCGGACCTGGCTAAAGGCGAGATAACCGAAACCGAGGCGATAGCGCTTCTGGAAGAATTGCTCATCAAGATGAGCTATAACCTGTTGATACTGCCCCCTTACGGGAAGGACTCGGGCAGCGAGCTGGGCGGAGACGGCATGGCCATCACCATCGGTGGGGTGGACCGGAACGGTGAAGACGCCACAAATCCTTTATCCCATCTTTTCATCCGGGCTGTCCAATCCATGCGCAATATGACAAATTCCGTTTCCTTCAGGATTTCCCGCAAGAGCACAGCCGATTATGTTGAAAAAGTAATCTGCATTCACCGGTATACGAACGGCCCTTCCCTTTTTAACGATGATGCGATCATACCTGCGCTCGTGGCCGTGGGATATACCCTCGAGGACGCGCGGGACTATGCGATTATCGGATGCGTTGAGCCTACCTCGGACGGCAACACCTTCGGGTGCACCTCAGGCAACGATATTTCCTTTGTCGGGGCGCTCGAGATGGCGCTGCATAACGGCTCATTGCGCATGTTGGGCCGGAGGATCGGGCCTGCAACGGGCGATGCGCGAAATTTCAAATCATTCTCCGATCTGATGGACGCATATAAACAACAGGTATCGGCCTGTGTTGACATTGTGGCGGAGGCCACAAAGCTCAAGGATCAGGCTTACGCCGAAATGCTGCCCTGCCCTTTCGTTTCAGCCACCCTGAAGGGATGCATTGAATCGGGCAAGGACATGACGCAGGGAGGCGCCCAATATAATTTCGATTCCATTTCAGGGCGTGGGCTGGCCACGGCCGCCGATTCGCTCGCCGCGATCCGTTATCTGGTGTTCGAGGAAAAAAGCCTCAGCATGGCCCAGCTGCTTCGCGCCGTTGACAATAACTTCCGTGATAACGAGGTACTTCGTAACCGCCTGAAAAATCTTGCGCCCAAATTCGGGAACGACGATGACCGGGCCGACGATATAGCTCGAGAAATCGCCGAGTATTTCTGCCGCGAGGTGATGAAACATCGGCCGGCCCGAGGCGGAATTTTCAGGCCGGGTTTCTTTTCATACGGAATGCACGTGTTTGAGGGACTCGTGCTTGGCGCCACCCCGGACGGCAGGCGGGCAGGCGAAGCGGTCTCTAACAGCCTCTCTCCAACCAATCAGGCGGAGAAAAAAGGCCCGATCGCCCTGCTCCAGAGCGTGGCCAAACTAAACCACCAACTCATTGCCAATGGATCATCCACCAACCTGAAACTCATGCCAACAACGGTTGCCACCGCGGAGGGAATAAAGAAAATCGCTTCAATGGTGAAAGCGTATTTCAATCTTGGAGGGCTTCAGGCGCAGTTCAATGTTGTATCGGACGAAGAACTGAGGAAGGCCCAAGCCGACCCGGACGCCTATAAGGACCTCGTGGTCCGCGTCTCTGGATATAACGCCTACTTCGTTGACCTCGGGAAACCCGTTCAGGACGACATCATCGCCCGAACCTCTTTCGCGAAACTTTAGGCCTGGACCAACTTTCGCCTCGATTCCCGCTTAAGAAGGGGGGTACCTCATCTTGACCACAGTCCGTACGGACGAGGACAAGATGAGTAACCAATGGGTGAGTATTCACCTTGTCCTCATCCCGATAAATCGGGATTGCGGTCAAGGTGCGCTACCCCTAGCGGGAATCGAGGCAACTTTCGGGGGGCAGGTCACCCCCCTTGCGTTAAATTTTTTATTTATTATAATACTGTCTAATCAGTATAAAGTTATATTAGTTTCGTAGGAAATTTAGAGAATAATAATGGCGCGAAAAACCCTAGGGTTAAGAAGAAATTTGAAAGAAGATATAAGACGCGCGGCTATAATTAACGCAGCGGTAAAAGTCTTTTCGGAAAGGGGATACGACCACACCACTATGGACGATATAGCCTCCGAGGCGGGTTTTAGCAAGTCCTTGATTTATTGGTATTGGAAAAATAAGGCCTCTTTATTTTCTGAGCTTATTGATTTATGTATGAAGCCTTACTGCGATCAACTTCAAAAGTTCTTAAATTCCGACGAGCGTTTCACAAAAAGATTCAATCAATGGTTGTGGGAATTTGGAGAATTGCACCAGAGCTCTATGGCGCTGAATAAGCTCGTTCATTTCGCTTCTTTGCACAGCAACCCCGGAAAGGATGAGAATTTTAAGGAAAAGGTCAACGGTTATTATAACATTGTTATAAAACACATCGAGGATTTTTTCCAGCAGGGAGTCGATTCCGGCGACGTGCGAAAAGGCGCTGATTTGCAGGCTATCGCTTTGACGTTTATGGCGTCAGTTGAAGGCTATCTCTACATGTCAATCTTGCAGGAGCGGATGCCAGTGCAAAGAGCTTTATTACAAATGGTTTCAAATTACATTATGCCTAACATTTTGGTGGAAAAGAAGGCAGGGTAAGAGAGTGCTTTTTTGGGGGGGTCTTGTTATACTGAATGGTCGGTATAATATAATATGAGATGAATAATCTAAACAACGTGGCGCTATCCATTTGAAAACGGGTAAGCGGCGTAGAGACCAATTGTTAAATCTCAAACTCTGGAAGGAGTAAAAACATGGCAATCAAAAAAGAGGTAGAAGCCCAAAAGTTCAGGGAGACTTTTCTTGGGTTTCAGATTGATTCTATCGAGAAAGAACTGGACAAACTTCTTAATTCGGGGGTTGCGCCTCAGGAGATTCTCAAGGAATGCCAGAAATGTATGGAAGAGATCGGGGCTAAATTCGAGGCCGGGGAATATTTTCTACCGGAGCTTATAATGGCTGGTGAAATATTCAAAAAGGTTAACGCAAGAATAAAACCGCTTATAACCTCCGGCAAGAAGGAAGCGATCGGCAAGATAGTCCTGGGCACTCCTAAAGGAGACCGGCATAATTTGGGGAAGGATATTTTTGCCATATTGGCGGAAGCCAGCGGGTTTGAAATATATGATCTGGGTGTGGATGTGCAACCGGAAATATTTATCAGGAAGCTTGAAGAAACCGGCGCACAGATACTGGGGATTTCCGTGCTTCTGACTTCCGCGTTTCCTTCTCTCCAGGAAATTGTGCGGCTTTTGGAAGAAAAGGAGATGCGAGACCGCGTCAGCGTTCTTGTTGGTGGCGGTGTGACTACTCAGGACATGGTTGGCAGGTTCAAAATTGACGCGCAGACCCGGGACGCTTTTGAGGGAGTCAGGATTGCTCAATCGTTCATTATTCAAATGGAGGAAGCATGATGCGCAAGCCAACTAAAAAGATATATGAAAAAGATCGCATGACAGCCGAAGAGCGCATTCAGACGGTGGTCAGACTAGAACAACCCGACCGCGTGCCTCTGTCTATGATGCTGTACAATTACGGGCCTTTCCATGCCGGGGTAAAAGCGAGCGACTACGTTACAAAACCGGATGTTTACGTGCGGGCGATGCGAAAGGTGTATGAAGACCTCGGCCCATGGGATATTTATTACAATATCAATCCGGTATCGAGGCTTATATACAGCTTTCTCATGATGATGAAGCTGCTGTATCCCGGCGATGAGCTGCCTGACAATGCCATGATTCAAATAGGCGAATACGAATACATGAAACCGGAAGATTACGATGAGATATTGAAGATGAATTATTATTTTGCGGACACAATTTTCAGGATCAAAATGCTTCCCAGATTCTGTAAGGAAGCTAAAAGGTTGGGGGCATTAGTACTTTGGCCAAAAATGGCGCTTGAACTTTTAAAGCAAAAGATTTTCTTTAGCAGAGATTTGAAATGGTCTAAGGATCGTGGTCTTGTTATCCAGATGGGGTATGAGGCGGAAATGCCGTTTGATGTTTTTTCGATGGCGAGGACCGTGGTTCCTTTTTCCATGGATTTGTTCCATAGACCCGACGCGATTCGTAGGGCGACCATGAGACTTGCGCCCAGCTTTGCCGAAGCAGCGATCTTGATCGCCCGGTTTATGGGGGCGCCTCGGGTTCAGTGTTATATGCACCGGACCTCGAACAGCTTTATTTCTCCGCGCCATTTCGAGCAACTGGTATTCCCAAGTGTCGAGGAGATTGTTTGCAGGATTATTGATGCAGGCATGACGCCTCTTCTGCATTGTGATGGAGATTGGATGAAAAATTTCAAGGTGTTGCGCCGTCTTCCCGCGAAAAAGATAATACTTGAATTGGATGGATTAACTGACATATTCAAAGCTAAAGAAGAAATTGGGGATGTGATGTGCCTGTTTGGAGATGTCTCTGCCGAGAAACTGGCGATGGGAAGCCCGCAAGAAGTGGATGAATACTGTCATCGCTTGATCGAGGAAGTCGGCAAAGGCGGAGGATTCATATTGGCAGCGGGTTGTGAAATACCATATAACGCCAAACCCGAAAACTTAAAGGCGATGGTTAAATCGGTTTATAAACATGGATATTATTAAAGGATATTTTGCATCTGGAGACACCTGAATAAATAACTTGACCATGATGAGATCTCGCAGGGACGTTGCCGCGCATGCACACTCGTAATAACGCCGGCGGTCGATAGGTGTTATAAGATGATTATTAGCTGAAAATGAAGAATGGGGAGACAGAGCGGGGCCATCCGACCTGTCCGTTTCCTCCGAAATAGTTGTTTAGGCAGGGAAAATAAATGTGGTTGAAGGATTTTACTCGAAAATCAACCCACAAATTTTTGCGAGGAGCTAAAGGAGGAAAGACATGTTTGAGTTAACGGAAGAGCAGCAGATGATGCAAAACGCCATCCGCAGTTGGTGCGAGAAGGAGCTTGCGCCCCGGGTGGAGGAGCTTGATGAGGCGAAGATATTGCCCTTCGACCTTTGCAGGCGCATGATGGAAGCGCTGGGGCTGAAAGAACTTATGCGCATGGGCATGGAGGCGCGCGCAGCGGCGCTGGAGTCGGGCAAAACAGGGAAGAGGAGCGATGACGCCGGGGGGGTGGCCCGCGACGATCCGCTCATGAGCAGCATCTTCATGAAGGAACTGTGCCGCCATGCGCCGGGGTTTGCCATGGCCTGGGGCACTTCCATCGGGCTTTGCGGGAACGCCATCGCCGCCAAGGGCAACGCGGAGCAGATACGAAAATACGCTCTTCCCGTCTTCACTTTCGATAAGATAGGCGCATGGGCACTCACCGAGCCGGGCGCCGGGTCCGACGCCTTCGGCTCAATGAAATCGGTCGCCAGGCCGGACGGAGATTTTTACATCGTCAACGGCGCAAAGACCTTCATCACCAACGCGCCTTACGCGGACATATTCGTCATCTACGCCAAGATAGACCGGGGCCAGCCAAAGCCACAGCAGCCCGTGCACAGCTTCATACTCGAACGCGACATGAAAGGACTAAGCACCGGAAAGCCGTTCAAAAAGATGGGCATGAGAGATTCGCCGACGGGAGAAATCTTCATGGAAGACGTGTGCGTCCCGAAGGAAAACCTGCTCGGCACGGAGAAGGATAACATCCGCAACGCGGCAAAGGAAACCCTCGGCGCCGAGCGCAGCGCCTATCCCGCCATGTGCCTCGGCATCATCGAGAAATGCTATGAGCTAAGCATCAAGTATTCAAAGGAGCGCGTGCAGTTCGGGAAGCCCATCGCCGAATTTCAGGCGGTTCAACTCAAGCTCGCCAATATGTATATCCATCAGGAGAACGTGCGAAATATCATGTACCGCCTTGCATGGCTGGCCGGGAGCGGCAAAAAGGATGTCGCATTCACCTGCGCCACAAAAGCCTATTGCTCCCGCGCCGCCGTCGAGGTGGCCCTCGACGCCATCAACATACACGGCGGTTACGGCTACATGACCGAATATCACGTTGAAAAGCTGATGAGAGATGCCAAGCTGCTGGAGATCGGCGCAGGCACCACGGACATCAACTTGCTTCAAACGGCAAGATTGGAACTAGGCTATTAATTGGTCGCTGCTGATAAAGAGTGCATTTAACGGGGGGGGATGCGGGGAATATTCTGTATTTCGGCCATTTTACTGGGTCTGGCAGTCGGGTCGAAGTATACCGCGATCATGGTGGGCGTACTTTGCGGCGGTCGCTGGCCGCCGAAAAACCGGAGGATTGTTTATGGAATACAAAACCATTTTATACAAACAGGAAGGCCCGATCGGCGTGCTGACGCTTAACCGCCCCGAGCGGCTGAACGCCATCAACTTTGATATGCGGGACGACCTTAAATCATTTTTCACCGAGCGTTGCGACGATCTCGAAACGAGGGTTCTCGTGATGACCGGCGCGGGGCGCGGCTTCTGTGCGGGCCTCGATATAAAAGACAGCAACATCGTCAGCCCTGACGGCGGGCTTGGCCCCAAACGCGCCTACGAGCTGCAACGCGGCTTCTCCGAGCTGACCCTTCTCATGCGCCGCTGTCCGCAGCCGATCGTCGGCGCGATAAACGGCGCGGCAACGGGAGGCGGATTCTCGTTTGCGCTCGCGTGCGACAGTCGAATTGCAGTTCCCGAAGCGAAATTCTCGGCGGCCTACATAAACATCGGCGCAGGCGGCGCGGACATGGGCTCGTCATGGCTCTTCCCCCGAGCCGTCGGCACGGCAAACGCTTCAAGATGGCTCATGACAGGCGAATTGTTCGGCGCGGAAGAGGCCCTCCGCATCGGCATGGTTCAGGCTATTATTGGAAAAGACACACTCATGGAAGAAGCGATGAAACTTGCGCGTGTCATGGCCGGCAAATCGCCGCTCGGGCTTCGCCTCACCAAGGAAGCCATAGACCGCAACACAGGCGGCATGTCCCTCGAAGACGCCATCCGCCTCGAAGACCGCAATCAGGCCATGTGCATCGCGCAAATATTGACGCCGAAAAAATAACCGTCGAATCACGGAGTCACAGAGGGAGAGGAATGCACGGAAAAGAAATTTCTTTTATGCATGATTCAATTCATCACCCTCTTAACCTCGATTCGCTCTGCGCCAAAGTTGATTAATAAGCCGATCTTATAGCCGGATGCTTTCAAGTAAGATAGTGTTTGAACAAAATCAACTTTTTCAAGACTGCCCTTTGCTTTCTTTTATCTCAACCATACAGTTTTCTCTATGACAAAATCTATTCTCTTTTTTTCAACCTTTTCTCCCTTATATGTTACTACCATCTCAACCTCGCAGGAAAATTGCAAACCGTGGCTCGGTAATTCCTTTGCCAGAGAGCGCTGGTAGATAACCTCTTCAAACCCTGGCCCAAGAACTTTATGTTATCTTATAGATAGCCATCCCCTCTTACCCTTTATAGCGCCTGCCCCCCAATGCCTTACGACTTTGCCACAGCGGTCCAGTATTTATAGAAGTAATCCACCCCCGACCATACTGTGAAGAAAAGGGCGACCAGGAATATAACGGCGCCCATCTTGTGGAAGTCGGCGTTCAGATAAGGATTCTTGAAGTGAAATAATAAGCCGCTTATAGCTATCAATTGGAAGATGGTTTTATATTTTCCCAGCCCGGAGGCCTCGATCACCGCTTTGCCCTCCGAGGCCGCAATCGCCCTGAGGGCAGTGACGGATATTTCACGGGCCATAACCACCACAGCCATCCACGCGGGCAGGCGACCCAACGGAACAAGCATTATCATGGCGCTCATCACCATGAGTTTGTCGGCTAAAGGATCGAGCATCTTGCCCAGGTTCGAGACAACATCCCATTTTCGGGCCAGGTAGCCGTCCAAAAGATCGGTCAATGACGCGATAACGAAAATGAAACCCACGATAAAACTGAGTATCTCATTCTTCTGTCCGTCCGGATTGACCAGTTTCAGAACGTCTCTCCACCACGTGATATTCTCTTCCCGGCGTAAGCTTGGATAGTCCGGCCAGATAAAAAGCATAATAACAACGACAATCGGCACAGCCACGATCCTCATGATCGTGAGCCAGTTGGGGAGGTTCTTCAATGATGGACGAGGGGGAGGCATATAATTAGGCTTTAGGTTTTAGGTTGTAGGGGCGACCGGTCGGTCGCCCCTACGCCTGTAGTCTCACTTCAGGTATTCCCGGTAGTATTTCAACACCCTTTGGACATAAGTCCTTGTCTCTTCGTATGGGGGAATGCCATTGTATTTTTTAACTGCGTTCGGCCCGGCGTTATAGGCGGCGAGAGCCAGTATGACGTCTCCGTTAAAAGTGTCGAGCATCAGCCTGAGATAACGCGCGCCCGCCTCGATATTCTGGGCCGGATCAAAGGGATTCTCGACATCCATTTTCTTCGCTGTGCCGGGCATAAGCTGCATGAGGCCCATGGCGCCTGCGTTGCTGACGGCCGCCTGGTTCCAGTCCGATTCGGCGCGAATAACGGCCTTGATAAGGGCGGGGTCTATACGATACTTCGACCCCATTAACGCAATGAAGGAATCATATTTGCCGGCATTAAAATCGCGCACAAAAGCCTTGTTCTTCCACAACTGCACCCGACGGTAGCGCCCATCCTGCCTGTAAGGGCTGAAATGATAGTTCCCGTTTTCATCAACGTAGACGTACAAAACTGTCTCGGCGCGGGCCGGCTTCGCCGTCACGAACTCAAACAAAAAACCCTGCAAAAGCAACAGGATAATTATTCCGATCTTTTGCTTCATCTTTATTAAGTGTAATTAAAAATTCACCTTCTGTCAACGTAAGGCAAAATCATCGCCCATAAATCGCAAATCTCCCTTCGACAGATTTTCCTTTTACTTGCCAAGGCATTGACAAATCCGCCGTGCATGGATAACTTTATATCAATAAGTGTAAAAATGACACGAACAATTGACAATTAGAAGGATTAAAGGCATTTATATGAGTATTCCCATACAGGGCGGCATGAACGATGTGCCGCAGGGTTACGATCCAAGCAAATACGAGCGGCCAAGCGTTACGGTGGACATGGTGATTTTCACCGTGATAGAAGACGATCTCAAGGTGCTGCTCATACGGCGCAAGCATCCGCCTCACGCGGGCATGTGGGCCTTTCCGGGCGGGTTTGTGGAAATGAAGGAGAGCATCGAGGCCGCCGCCGTTCGCGAGCTTAAAGAGGAAACCGGACTGGACGACCCCGCCACCCATGGTTACATGGAGCAATTGTACACCTTCGGCGACCCGAACAGGGACCCTCGGACCCGCGTCATAACCGTCGCCTACCTGGCGCTTATTCCCTCCGAAGGGGTCTCTCCAAAGGGCGAAGACGATGCCGCCGAGGCAGGTTGGCGCTCCGCGACTCAACCGTCCCAGCTCGCATTCGATCACGACAAAATCCTCAAAAAAGCGCGCGAAAGATTACAACAATTGGCCTGCTCGACCACCCTACCCTTTTTTATGCTTCCGCATTGTTTCACGCTCCAGCAATTACAGAGGGTCTACGAATTGCTGCTCTGCCGTAGTCTCGATAAGCGCAACTTCCGCCGCCAGATTCGAGCAATTGCCAGACTCGAAGCCTGCGACGAGCAACATTCGCACCGCAGGGGCAGGCCCGCAAAACTCTTCACGCTGGCCCCAACAAAAGAACCCCATGAAACCATCACAACGGATTGCCCTGAGGAATAATTGCAAGTGGACAGTGAACCGAAAGAATTGTTAACAGATAATCAGGGAATTTATCAACATCCCCTGCATTGACAATGTCCTTCCGCTATGCTATAAAGACTACAAGTCTCAGTGTCAAATATGGAAACTTGTTCAACTTAACAGGCCCAAATAAGGATGATGGAAATGAAAAAGAGAAATTTGTTGACGGTTCCGTTTTTAGCCGCTTTAATCATATTCGCTTACGGATGTGGGGGTGGCGGGGGAGGAGGGGGAGGAGGCAATCAGCCAAACGGCGGAGGTGGCGGAACAAACCATAGTCCGACATGGTCAACCGCTCCTTCCAACATTATGATAACGGGAGGATCAGTCTACAATCAAACCAACGGCACAGCGACGGACGTTGACGCGGGTCAGACGTTGACCTGCTCAAGCAATGGCACGTCGTGCGGCTTTAGCGTCACGGCGAGCGGCTCTGGTAGTAATCCCCAAAACTGCAACATCAGCTTCACAGCGCCAGCATCCGCCCAGACATGCAGCCTGCGAGTGATGGCGGCGGACAGCGGATCTCCTTCACTAACCGTAGGGCAGAAAGTCACTATCACTATAAAAGTCTCAAGCGCGGTGGCGCCGATTTCCGCGGGAGATTATCACACCTGCGCTCTCACAACGGCGAGCGGGGTTAAATGCTGGGGAGGGAATTCTAAAGGTCAACTCGGGGACAACTCCACAACCGACCGTCTTACCCCCGTTGATGTGGTTGGGTTATCGAGTGGAGTGGTGGCGATTGCCGCGGGAGAGCAGCACACCTGCGCCCTCACAACGGCGGGCGGGGTTAAATGTTGGGGATGGAATGCTAGCGGCCAGATCGGGGACGGCACAACCACCGACAGTTGGACCCCT
>Ga0209777_10001868_pt1 | contig 29047 bp, 29 predicted proteins | sample FrelakmetHBP12HB_FD_187147 | JGI IMG/M metagenome (GOLD analysis project Ga0209777, IMG submission 187147) | Freshwater lake sediment microbial communities from the University of Notre Dame, USA, for methane emissions studies -HBP12 HB (SPAdes)... | ecosystem: Environmental > Aquatic >...
AGTGGCTCGAAGAATACAATGCCATCCGGCCGCACGAGGCGTTACAGGGCTTGTCGCCCTATCAGTACGCAGCAGAACATGCCTGATCTTTCCACTTCCAAATGGTACTAAATTCGGGATGTTGACAACATGACCACGAAGTAATCTAAAATACAAAGAACAGATTCTATCGACTCATTCAGAAAGGAGAGGAAATGCCATGGAAGTTTTGTGTATGGGTGGTGTCGTTTTGATATTCATTTTTGCCTGGATCTATGAAAAGGTAACGGGCAGAGATAGCGGAAATAGTTATTCATCCCAGTCTTCTTCTGCAGTCTATAGGACCTCCAATGTGACCAGTTCTAAGCGAGGCACCTGTCGTATATGTGGTGCAGAAGTCATCGTAGATGAATTGCCTGATTCTATTTCCAGAGATGCGTTTGAGCAATTTGGATTATGTTTAAATTGTCAATGGGGATTCTTTATGGAGAATGGTGGGCATTTCTAATAGAAATTCATCCGGATTGCGGCTCTGCTCTTGCCAATGGGTTCGTAATGCCAAAATTGGTGCGATAATGTGTCTAGCCTGTTAATCCCATCGCTGCGGTTGAGCCACCAATAAGGTGAGTTTCTTAAATTGTAAGTATGAGGAATGCCAGCCCGTGCGGATTACAATCAAAACGTGCTAGAGATAACCAAGAGATGGTTGCGTCCATCACGTGAGTTAGGTAGATAGCCAGGGAGGTAATAAAGTTCCTTTAGAAAAATATACATTTCATCGCAAGCTTATAAGTAAACGCATTTTCCATCTGGACACCTAAGAAGCTCATCGGCGAGCTGGTCCGGTGGATAAAATTTGGGTTCGCACCACTCTTGCTATCTGCCCGCCATACTCTCTTGATCCACTCAAAATACACTTTCCTTTCAGATTGTGCCTGACCCGAGAATTATGATTTAGGATCAGTCGTTGCTATCGAAACGCTTAGGAATAGCAGCACCCACCCTTAGTCGTTATAAGCCCTTTATCTATCAAGGGTTCTGGATATAATGATTGTGAAGGGAACTTGAGGTGATAATCTTATCTTGGTGGTCATTTGATAAATGGTTAGGAATAACTTTAAAACAAGCGCCTGGAATGGGAACAGAGATACAATCCATTTGTCTGATCACTGTTCAGGCAAAAGCAATCATTCCAAAAAGGCGATGTCACTTCTCGCCTGCTATATAAGTTATTTATTCCTCCGACAATAAAAAACCTGGCGGTTCGACCGCACCCGTTTGAGAAATTTGATGATAATCATGACAACCCCTTAGCAGAGATCCGTAGTATATTCTAATGGGAATAGGTAGGAAAACTGTGAGTACTCATGGCTTAAGGTCAGTCATCCTTAGGACGCTTGTCGTTTTGGCTATTTCTTCACTCCTGTTCAGCCCAAAATTCACGATGCCTGTTTACGCCCAGACGGGCACCATCCGATTCGAGAACATTTCCACTGAACAGGGACTGTCTCAAAGCACGGTGCATGCAATTTTACAAGATCAGCAGGGGTTCATGTGGTTCGCCACAGAAGGAGGGCTTGACAAGTATAACGGCTATCAGTTTACTGTTTACAAACATGACCCCGATAATTCCAAAACGCTTTCGGATAATCTGGTTCAAACCATCTACCTGGATCACCAAGGAGAACTCTGGATCGGAACAAGTGCGGGATTGGACCGGTTCGATCCTAAAACGGACTCGTTTTTACACTACCCGCAGGATCTGGCGGGTCCGGCCGCTCTCAAAGGGCAATCGATCTCGGCCATTTTCCAGGATCGCTCGGGAACACTTTGGGTCGGGACGGACGGGGGAGGGCTAGGAGCGCTGAACTTAACCACCAATCAGTTAAAAATGTATAAGCACTCTCCGGAGGATCCTCAATCACTTTCCGATAATATAATTAATGCAATTTATGAGGATCAAACCGGAGAGGTATGGATTGGAACCGATTCTGGTTTAGACCGTTTCAACCCCATAACTGCAAAATTTACTCTTTCCTTCGGGCAACCTGTCGCAGGTTCGACATTCATTGGGAATGTTGGTGTGTTAACCATCGCCGAGGATAAACAGGGAACATTGTGGATTGGAACCGCTAGCGGATTATTCGAATGGAATCGCAACCAGAACCAGTTGATCGAATATAATCACGATACAAATATCCCTGAAAGCCTCAGCGATGATTCGGTGACTTGTATTCTGGAAGACTCCAAAGGAGGGGTTTGGTTTGGAACCAGAAAAGGTCTTGATCTTTTCGACAAAATGCAAAATCGATTTATTACTCATATACACGACCCGAACGATCCGAACAGCCTGGTCAGCGATTCAATCAGGTCCATTTATGAAGATCGCTCGGGGGTAATGTGGATCGGGACTTCTGGGGGGTTGGACAAATATGCTCCTGCAACCCAGAAATTTGCCCTATACCAGCATTACCCCGGCTTATCGAACAGCTTGAGCGATAACAACATCTGGTCGATCTACGAAGATCACCTCGGCAGCCTGTGGGTGGGGACGTTCTTCGCAGGACTTGACCACCTGGATCTTAATTCAGGCACGGTCACGGTCTACCAGAACAAACCCGGAGATCCGACCAGTTTGAGCAGCAATGAAATCCGGGCGATATTGGAGGACCATAACGGCAACTTGTGGGTTGGGATGGAACGCGGCGGCCTCGACCGGTTAGACCCGGGGACAGGGACTTTTACCAGCTATCGACATAACAGTGCAGATACAAACAGTCTAAGTAATGACGACGTTTTTTCATTATTTGAAGATCATCTGGGTAAGTTGTGGATCGGAACCCAGCGCGGAGGCCTTAACCGATTAGACGAGGCGACAGGCACCTTTACTCATTATCAGCACGATACATCTGATCCGTATAGCCTGAGCGATGATCAGGTAAGAGCAATCACTGAGGATCACACGGGGGTCTTATGGATCGGCACATTCGGAGGGCTCAATGTTTTGGATAGTCAGACGAATCGCTTTACGGTATACCGTAACGACCCCCAGAATCCTTCCAGCCTCAGCAGCGATGAGGTGAGTTGCATCTTCGAGGACCCAAATGGTACGGTGTGGGTCGGGACCTTCGGAGGCGGATTGAACCGCTTTGATCGCACAACCCGTTCCTTTACTCATTACAACGAGAAGAACGGTTTACCGGATGATACGGTCTACGGCATCCTAGCAGACTCAAGCGGGGACCTATGGTTGAGCACCAATAAGGGCCTGTCAAAGTTCGACCCGAGCACAAAGATATTTCGCAATTACGACATCAGCGACGGATTACAAGGAGATCAATTCAACCCGGGTTCGTTTTTCCAAAGCAAGGACGAGGAAATGTTTTATGGAGGGACACAGGGCCTGAACGCATTCTATCCAGCCCAGGTGGTGGATAATCCTGTTCCGCCTCCTCTGGTGATCACTGCATTCCAGAAATATAACAAGACCATTCAGACGGATCTGCCTTCCAACGAAACCATTCAACTTTCCTATCGTGACACTTTTATATCGTTTGAATTTGCCGCCCTGGATTACAACGCTCCGGAAAAGAACCAATACGCCTACCAGTTGGTGGGAGTGGATCAAGACTGGGTCAATGCCGGGACGCGCCGCTATGCCAGTTACACAAACCTGCAGGGCGGAAATTATACTTTCCGGGCGAAAGCCACGAACAATGATGGCATTTGGAATTCGGAGGGAACACAAATTCGAATCCAAATCACACCACCATTCTGGCAAACATGGTGGTTCATCGGAATGGCAGGCCTGCTGGTGGTAATGGGAGTGTTCGGCGGCTACCGGCTGCGGACCAGGAGCGTAGAGGCAAGGAACCTGGAGCTTGTGAAACGGGTTGAGCAGCGTACCCATCAACTGGCGGCGCTCAACAGCATTGCGGCCGTTGTGAGCCGCTCCCTGGATCTGAAGGAGATTATGAGCGCAGCCCTGGATAAAACCATCGAAGTGATGGGAATGGAAATGGGCGTGGCCTACCGCCTGGAATTTGGTAAGGATGAGACAGAACCGCACGAGTGCTGTATCGATTCCATCGCATCTCACAATGTATCCGGAACGCTCCTTCAATATCTGGATAATCTGCCACTGCACATGGCAACGACCGAGCATGTAGCGGAAATCGGTGAGGTACTTGTTTGGCGAACCGACGAATACCCCACACCTGACCTAAAGCAGGCATTTGAAAGAGAAGGAATACAACTGGGAATTAGCATTCCACTCCTCGTAAAGGAGGATTTGGTCGGTGCAATCATTCTCGCCACGCGCACGCTGCGGGAGGTCAAATCCGAGGAATTGGAATTACTTGCCGCCATTGGCCAGCAGGTAGGCATGGCGGTCGAAAATGCAAAGTTGTACGAGCAGGCTGAACAGGCTGCAATAACGACCGAGCGCAGCCGCCTGGCGCGGGAATTGCACGATTCGGTGACGCAACTACTGTACAGCGTGACCCTCTATGCCGAGGCCGCGACAGAATTGCTGGACTCAGGCGAAACAGAGACCGCTACAAGTCACCTGCGCGATTTACGTGACACCGCCCAGGAAGCGTTACGGGAAATGCGCTTGCTCATCTTCGAGCTTCACCGGCCCACGCTTGGAGAGGGTGGACTTGCAGGTGCATTGCAAGCACGATTGGATGCCGTGGAAACACGCGGCGGAATGCATGCCGAATTGCTGGTTGAAGGCAACGAACAAATATCGCGCCCCGTCCAGGCAGAGCTTTACAACATCGCTCAGGAAGCGTTGAACAATGCACTTAAGCATGCTCATGCAAATTCCGTTCAAATTCATCTGCGATTTGGGGAGGCCGAAACTGAAATGGAACTATCCGATGATGGGGTGGGATTCGAACCTCCCATGGACGGAATGGGGGGTGGGTTTGGCATCCCAGGCATGATGGAGCGTTCCCAGAAAATTGGCGGGACACTGCAGATCGACAGTGCGCCGGGCAAGGGAACAAGCGTTGTTGTGCGAGTGCCGATAAATCCCCGTGAACGCCCTACCCAGACGGGAGCTGGATTCCCTCAGGGAGAAACGGAGTAAATGATGTCCTCTCCTATCCATGTTCTGATTGTTGACGACCATGAAATTGTCCGTAAGGGGATCCGCGCGCTCCTGGCAACCAAACGGGATATCCAGGTGATCGGCGAGGCAAGGGACGGTGCGGAGGCAGTGACCCAGGCCCAAACGCTGCACCCTGATGTTATTCTCATGGACCTGATGATGCCAAAGATGAATGGGATCCAAGCCACACGCGAGATCACGGCAGGGCAGCCCGAGGCGCGTGTCCTGGTCCTGACGAGTTTTGCGGCGGACGAGCAGGTCTTTCCCGCCATCAAAGCCGGCGCGCTGGGTTATCTCCTGAAAGACTCAGGACCCCAGGAACTGGTACAGGCGATCCGGCAGGTCTTTCGCGGAGAGCCATCCCTGGATCCGTCGGTTGCGCGGAAAGTTCTTTATGAGTTGTCCACGCCGCCCCAAAAGCCTTTAACCCCCGATCCGCTCACGGCACGGGAGATGGAAATCCTGCGGCTGGTTGCGCAGGGAAAGAGCAACAAGGATATCGCTGGAAATTTGGTGATCGCCGAGGAGACCGTTCACACCCATGTGAGCAACATCCTCAACAAGCTCCACCTTGCCAGCCGTACGCAAGCGGCGCTTTACGCGTTGAAAGAGGGAATTGCTTCGATGGATGATATTCCAGGAACCAAGACTGATTAACCTTCTTCTACCCCTTTATAGGTAGAAGACCATTGCCAATTCCGGGTAGACCGCCATAAAAGGCGGTCTTTTTTAGTTAGTTCAGAATCGACCCTTCTCCCGATGCCATACTCTGGCTGGTCTGCTATTATGCGGTGGAAACATGAACGTTTCATTTCACCCACGAAAAGGAATGATACCCAAAATGCGAGTATTAATTGTTGACGATACATTACGAGCCCGCCAAAGTATGAAAGCCCTATTGGAGGTCTGGCACCCACTTGAAGAGGTACGCGAAGCCGCGAGCGGAACTGAGGCGGTTCAAATGGTAGAAGAATTCCAACCGGATGTCATTTTGATGGATGCGCGTATGCCGAGGATGAACGGTCCGGAAGCCACGCGACTGATCAAGGCAAAATGGCCGCAGATCAAGATCATCATCCTTTCGGTATTCACGGATTATCAGGCACTTGCCCTGGCAGCAGGCGCAGACGGATTTGTCGGTAAAAGTGACCCTCTGGAAAAACTCCGACAAATACTTGCGGAGGTACTCCAGAAAAGTAATAAGAATGGATAAAACTCAAATTATTCAAGGAGATTACCAATGAACGAACAAAATCCAAACCCAAACCCAAATCCAAACCCAAACCCGAGCACCCCTCCCCCCGTTTACCGCGACTGGCGCGAGCAGCGACGCGCAGAGCGCTGGGCGCGACGCGAAGCGCGCTGGCAGCGACACGCCGGGCGCCCTTACGGCTGGATAGGCGGTGCCATCCTGATCCTGCTGGGCCTAACCTTGCTTCTGCAGAATCTAGGCCTCCCTTTCCTCCCCAATTGGTGGGCCCTGTTTATCCTGATCCCTGCCTTCTGGACATTTGTCGCCGCCTGGGACAACTATCAGGATAATGGCCGGCTAACCCGAGGCGGGGTCGGCTCTCTGACTGTGGGAATCCTACTGACCATCCTTTCGTTTGGCTTCCTGCTGAACCTGGATGCCGGCTTGTACTGGCCGGTCATTCTCCTCGTGGGCGGGCTGATCCTGCTGGGGACGGCGTTATGGCCGAAGTAGGTATTGTTCAATAAATGAAATCAGGAAAGTAAGGTATCGAAAGGAGAGTCAATATGGAACATATCCAGGGAAATACCTCCTCCATTGAAACCGTCGAACGAAATTGGAACGGGTTGTTCCGCACCAGCGGGGCGATGCTGATCATCACTGCGGTTATCTGGACGGTCGTATCCTGGACCGCCCAGAGACTCTACTCCTCCGGCTATCCGGCCGATCCAGCGGCTTACTTGCAGCTCATCTCGCAACACCAGACCCTCGCGGCGGTCACTTGGAGCCTTTGGATCGTGGCTGACTTCCTGCTCATCGCGCCGACGGTGGCGCTGTACATCATCCTAGCGCGATACAACAAGACGCTGGCCCTGCTCGGAAGCCTGTTCTCGATGTTTTTCAACATTTATGATGTCAGCGTGACCGAGTTGAACTCGCTCACGCTGGTCAGCCTGGCAAAAGGATACGCCGGTGCGACCAGTGAGGCTGCGAAGGCCTCTTTCGTCGGTGCGGCGGCGTACGGCTACCATGCCCTGCCTATCCAGACTGTGCTCAGCTTCGCCATCGGCACTTTCGGATACCTGCTGTGGTGCGTACCAATGTGGAAAGGGAAGGAAGTCTTCCCGCGCTGGGTTGCCTTCTTTGGAGCGTTCTGGAGCGTCGTCGGACTACTGGGATCATTGTCTCCCGTAATCCCATCTTCTGCCCTCCTGGGCCTATGCCAATTCCTCTGTGTCCCGGCGGTGGGGCTTTGGTTCGTCATCGTGGGTGTGCGGTTATATCGCTATGGGCGTCGCATTCCTGCGAACGTAGCCATTACCGCGGAAAGGTCGTAGGAAGACAGATGTTCCGCTAGACGCACAGGTTGGATCTTGTCGACATCTGTTGGAAATAGCCGATTAATTGTTGCTTGGAAGATCAATATTTGCTAAGGAGTTTATTCATGAATAACCAGGATCCGAATCTTCACCAGACACCTCCATTCAATGTTTCTTCTGACAAATCATCAAACTACCATGATTGGCGTGACCAGCGGCGCGCAGAGCGATGGGCTCGCCACGAGGCCCGCTGGCAGCGGCATGCCGGGCGCCATTATGGTTGGATCGGCGGTGTCATCCTGCTCCTGCTGGGTGTAACCTTCTTTCTGCAAAATTTGGGCATCCCTTTCTTGGCTAACTGGTGGGCGCTGTTTTTCCTGATCCCTGCCTTCTGTGCGTATGTTGCCGCCTGGGAGATCTATAAGGATCACAATCGGCTGACGCGGGGGGGAGCCGGTTCATTGACTATGGGAATCATGCTGACCATCCTGGTGTTTGTTTTCCTGCTCAACCTGAATATTGGCCTGTTCTGCTCATCGTGGGCGGGCTGATCCTATTGGGGACGGGGTTATTACCGGCGTAGTTGTTTTTTACGATCGGAAATTAAAGGAGATCCAATGGCTGTTCTGACGTATATCCTGGCGATCTGGACGCTGCTGATGAGCGCGCTGGCCTTCTGGCGGCTGCAGGCACCCCTGGGTTTCATGCTCTGGATCCCCAAATTGTTCGCACAGGCGCTTTCCCCGGTCTGGCTCATCCTGGGGCTTCTTAGCCTGGGATTGGGGTTGCTGGCAGGCGCGTTGCCGGCGGCCTTCGCCGGCGCCCTCGGGGCATGCTGCATTTCGGTGTATCTGTGGAAGGTCACCCGGGCGAAGCTGGATTTTGCGGTAGGTTTCGGTCCCGACTGGCGGCAGCACATATCCCCGCAACGTGAAAAGGGACTCCTCGGCCGGCGCTGGATGGGTCTGCTGCTAGAACCGAAGCGTTCCAAGGCGTGTCTGCAGGCCGATATCCCCTTCTGGACCTTCCCGGAAACCGGCCGCCAGCTGTTGTGCGATATCTGGCAGCCTCCGGCCGGAGTAAATCCATCCGGGCTGGCGCTGATCTTTTTCCACGGCAGCGCCTGGTATTTCCTGGACAAAGACTATGGCACCCGGTCCTTCTTCAGCCACCTGGTTGCCCAGGGGTATACTGTCATGGACGTTGCCTACCGCCTGTGTCCGGAAGTGGATGTTTTCGATATGGCCGGCGATGTGAAACGCGCCATTGCCTGGATGAAAACCAACTCCGGGCTGTATGGTGTCGACCCGCAGCGGCTAGTTCTGGCTGGCGCCTCGGCGGGCGGGCACCTGTCCCTGCTGGCGGCTTATGCGCCGCAGCACCCCCGGCTGACACCCGCCGAGTTGCAAGACAGCGATCTCGGAGTGTGCGGCGTGATCTCCTTTTACGGTCCATCGGACATGCGCGCGGTCTATACCCACACCAATCAGCAGCGGCTGGTGGGGCTGCCGAAAGTGGCCATCGGGCCGGCCGCCGCGCATGCCAGGAAGAAAATGCGCGATGCTGGGCGGCTGGATATCCTGCTCGGCGGGCACCCTTTCGAGGCGCCCGAAGCCTACGACCTGGCCTCGCCCATCACCCACGTCCACCCGGGCTGCCCGCCCACTTTGTTGATCCAGGGCCAGCACGACCTGATCACGCCGATCCAGGCCACCCGCCGCCTGTACCAGGAGCTGGTCAAGACCGTCGTCCCGGCCGTCAGCCTCGAGCTTCCTTACACCGACCACGCCTTTGACTTGGTGCTGCCGTGGATTTCCCCTTCCTACCAATCGGCCCTGTACGTCGTAGACCGATTTCTGGCTTTGATGACCTCGATTGGATCGTGAAGACCAAATGTCAAGCATTAGGATAGGTTCGTTGCCCACCAACCATTAATTTTCAATTCAAGGAGAGATCAATATGGATTCATCAACACCCTATGTGATCGAGACGAGCAACCTGGGCAAAACTTATAAAAACATCCAGGTCCTCAATGCCTTGAACTTGAAGGTGCAGCACAACTCCATCTTCGGGTTTCTGGGACCCAACGGAGCCGGGAAGACAACCACCATCAAGCTACTGCTCGGGTTGATCCGCCCGAGCTCCGGCAGTGCTTGCGTGTTCGGCATGGACAGCGTCAGCCAGAGCGTGGACATCCGCGCCCGGATTGGCTACCTGCCCCAGGAACCGCATTTCTACGAGCATATGACTGCCCGCCAGACCCTCATTTTTACCGCCGGTTTCTTCTTCAAGGGACCCAAAAAAGCCATCCAAGAACGGGTCGATGAGATGCTTGAACTGGTCGGCCTGGACGAAAAGGCGGACCGCCCGATCAGGACCTTCTCGGGTGGCGAGCGCCAGCGCCTGGGGATTGCCCAGGCTCAGGTCAACTACCCCGACCTGCTCATCCTGGATGAGCCGGCCGCCAGCCTCGACCCGCTCGGGCGGCGGGATGTGCTCGACGTGATGTCCAGGCTGCGCAAGTACACGACCATATTCTATTCCACCCATATCCTGGACGACGTTCAGCGCGTCAGCGATACGGTCGTCATCCTGAACAAGGGTGAGCTGGTGGTGGAGGGTTCGATCGAAGAACTGCTGACCGGAAACAAGGGGGTAGTTTACAACATCCACTTGAAGGGCGATATCGAAGCAGCACGCACACAGGTACTCTCCCAGCCATGGGTCAGCGGGATCATCACCGGTCAGCACAACGGCGACACCACCTGGCAGGTTAGTGTCACGGACCCGCTGGCAGCCGAGGCCCGGTTGTTCAAACTGCTGGCAGACAGCCGGGTCGAGGTGACCGAATTCCGCCGCATGAAATATGAGCTGGAAGACATCTTCGTCCAGGTCATCGAAGGAGGCCAGAATGGCAGGAAATAGTGCTTTCGCTCTCGTGCAGGAGCGCGGCTGGCGACGTGGATTGGGTAACATGCTGCGCAACGAGATGGGCCGCTGGTGGAAAACCCGCCGGTGGTGGGTCAATTGCCTGATCTGGGGTGGATCCATTGGCCTTATCCTGGGTGGAACCCTTTTCGGTAAAGCCAATAATCCTCCCACAGGCGAAGCAGCGGCAATCGTTTACGCCATTTTCGCCGGTTTGATCCCGGCAGTGGCTGTGGTCATCATGACGCAAGGTGCCGTGGTGGGCGAGAAGAACGATGGGACGGCTGCCTGGGTGCTTTCCAAACCGGTGACCCGCCCGGCATTCATATTGTCAAAGTTGATTGCCAACAGTCTGGGCGTGGTGGCGACCATGGTGGCACTGCCGGGCGTTGTGGCCTACACCATGGTTGCCGTGGCATCCGGCAGCCCCTGGAATCCGGTCGCGTTCCTGGCAGCCCTGGCTGTGATCTTTCTGTTCGATTTCTTTTTCCTGAGCCTGACTCTGATGCTGGGCACCTTATTCAACAGCCGCGGACCGGTCATCGGGATCGCCCTGGTGCTATTGCTCATGCAACAGTATTTGATTGGGATGCTGCCCGGCTTGCGATACATCCTTCCCTGGAACCTGGTCGTGCCGACCGGAGAACAGGTGGATGCCGTTGTGCCCTGCCTGTTGGTTGGATCCCACAATTATTCCACCGTTCCGATCCTGGTCGTGGCATTGGCCAGCATCCTTTTTATCCTGGTCGGGCTGTACCGCTTCAACTGTGAGGAGTTTTAGGAGAAAAAATATGAGAATTTGCTGTGTGAAGGTTTCGTAAGAGAGTTTTGAAATATCATCAACCGATAAAATCACCAAAAAACCATGAAATACCATTTCAAGGAGAGACTATGACACCCATTCTCGAAGTAAAAAACCTGGTCAAGAAATACGGCGATCTGACCGCCGTAAAAGGCATCTCGTTCGACATCCAGAAAGGCGAGATCTTCAGCCTGCTGGGCCCGAACGGCGCCGGCAAGACCACCACCATCTCGATGATCAGCGGCTTGCTGGCTCCCACCAGTGGAGACGCCTCCATCGGCGGCTTCTCGATCACGCGACAGGCGCTGGAAGCCAAACGCCTGCTGGGCGTGGTGCCGCAGGAGATCGCCCTGTATCCGACCCTGACCGCCCGTCAGAACCTGGAGTTCTTCGGCCGCATGTACGGGCTGGGCGGGAAGGAACTCACCATCCGGGTCGATGCCATGCTGGACTTTGTGGAGCTGCGCGACCGCCAGTCTGACCGGATCGAGACCTTTTCAGGCGGCATGAAGCGGCGCATCAATATCGCCGCCGGGCTGCTGCATGACCCGCAGGTGATCTACATGGATGAGCCGACGGTCGGGATCGACCCGCAAAGCCGGCGACGCATCCTGGATACCGTCAAGCAGCTGCGCGAGCAGCGCGGCATGACAGTGCTCTACACAACCCACCTGATGGAAGAAGCCCAGGAACTGAGCGATCGGGTCGGCATCATCGATCACGGCGAGATCATCGCCCTGGGTACCCCGGGCGACCTGATCCTGCAGGTGGGCGAACAGGACCGCTTGATATTCAAGGTGGGCCAGGCTGCTGTCAGTAACGAGACGCTGGAGCACATCCGCAGTTCAGTCGAAGGTGTCACCCAAGCAATTTTCGATCCACCAGGAGAGGAAGGGGAGGACAAGACGAACATCAGTGGATTGCTGGTCGTAAGTGCTAAGCGTGGTCGTAAGGCTTTGCCCTTCATTCTCCACCTGGCCGAGGAAGCAGGGATCGAGATCGAGTCGGTCGAGGTACATGAACCTAACCTGGAGGCGGTGTTCCTCCATCTGACTGGTCGAGCGTTGAGGGATTGACATGAACAAGCTTTGGGTAATTGCCTCTAAAGACATTCGGACGCGGTTCACAGACCGGCGCCTGCTTATTATCATGTTTGCGGCCCCGCTGGCCATCGCCACGATCATCGGGTTGGCATTTGGTGGGCTGGGCCGTTCGAGCAGCCCCATCAGCCACATCCCCGTGGCGGTGATCAACAATGACCAGCCTGCTGCGGATGGGACAGCCTTCGGAGACATATTGGCCGGCGTGCTCACTACCGGCCAACTTCCCGCCAGCGCGGACGCTTCGCTCTCCGCCTGCCCGCAGACTGCGAATAATCCCGGGCAGGGCTCCGCAGGTATGAGCCTGGGGGAATTGATCTCCGGAACAACTTTTGACGAGACTCAGGCACAAAGCCTGGTGAGCAGCAAAAAGATCGATTCTCTCATGATCTCTGCCGGCACCCCAACTTACCTGGAGGCGGTGGGAAAGGCGTCCGTGGATAAGCGCCTCTATTCGGCTGTGGTGATCATCCCGGCGGACTTCTCCAAGGCGCTCACCAGCCTTTCCGACCCGCGTCTGGCCCAGGCATCCACGACCATTACGGTCTATGGCAACGGGGGCGACAGTATTTCTGCGGTGATCGTGCGCAGCGTGGTCGATTCCATCGCCGCGCAGCTTGTTTCGGGCAACATCGCTATTGGTGCCACTTTGACCGAACTAGCCTCGCAAAATCCCGCTGCCTTCTCTGCACTCGACGGAACCAAAGTGCAGGATATGGGGAAGCTTTTCACCTGCGCTTTCGTGCCGGGGAACGGCCTTGTGCAGGTGGCTGACCAACCCGTCCAAGCCGTCCCAAACAACCTGGCCGGCACATTGCTGGTCACCTTCGGGTCGGCCCAAGCGCTCTTCTTTGCCCTTTTCACCGGGATCAACGGCGTGCTGAGCATGTACGATGAACGCCACAATGGCACCCTCGGGCGCATCCTGGTTTCACCCACGCCGCGCTGGGTGGTGCTCGGCGGCAAGCTGGTGGGGACGTTCGTCTCCGTACTGGCCCAGCTGGTCATCTTGATGCTGGCGCTGACGGCGGTGGGCAGTTTGCTTGAGGGACGGCCGACCTTCATCTGGGGCAACGATGTGGGCATGCTCTTCCTGGTACTCATGGCGGTGAGCCTGGCCGTCTCGGGACTGGGCGTCTTCCTGGCTGGGCTGTTGAAGGATATGGAACAGGCCGTCACCATCAGGCAGGTTCTCACCATGGCTTTGGGAGTTTTAGGCGGGACGTTCGGCTTCCAGCTGCCGCGCTCCGTGGCGCAGTTTTCGCTGGTCTATTGGGGCAGGGATGCCTTTGACCTGCTGGCCGCCGGGCATGGTGAGATCTGGCTAAACCTCCTGGTGCTCTTCGTGGAGGGCGCAGTGCTCTTTGGGATAGGATTATTCTTCTTCAACCGGAAATTTGAAGTGTGAGGTGCGGTATGGCAAAAATCTGGGCAATCATCCAACAAGACTTGCGGGTCTTTCTAAAGCAGCGCTCCAACCTGATCTCCCTGCTGCTTACGCCGGCCGTGATGACGATCATTGTCGCCCTGGTGGATTCGGGCACATTTAGCGGGACGCCGGTCTACCGGTTGGACGTGATCGACCAGGACGGCTCTGTGGCTTCGGCGCAGTTCCTGGCAGCCATCCGGGCCTCCAACCCGGAGCTGATCCTCTGCCCGATGGATAACACTACTAAGGATATCTGCAGCCTGGGCAAGGCGGGAATCCTTACCGAAAGCCAGGCACTGGACCGGGTGGCCAAATCCACCTCCAGGGGGTTGCTGGAGATCCCCTCCGGCTATGGTGCCAGCCTGGCGGCCCTGGAAAACGTCACGGTGACCTTCCGCAGCTCGAGCAATTTCGGCGTCTCCCAGGCAGCCCAACAGGCCGTCCAGGCAGCGCTTGCGCAGGTGAACGCCGCGGCGGTAGCCTCCCAGGTTGGCCTGGCGGCGATCAACAGCGTGCAGGGCCAGGTCCTGCCGGTAGACCAGGCGCAGCAGGTGGGCAGCACCTTGTACCAGCAGGCGTTGAAGATGGAGAAATTGCAGACCGTCAGTTTGGATTACTCCCTTTCGGGCACTCCCGGCGGAGGGACTATTAGCAAGCAACTCCAGCAAGGACTGGGACAATCCGTACCGGGGATGGGGATGATGTTCGTGCTGATGAATATCTTTAGTGGCATTGCCGCGCTGATCGTCGAGCGGCAGCAGTGGACCTTGCAGCGCCTCGCAGTGATGCCTATCTCGCGCAGCACGCTGCTGACCGGCAAGATCCTGGCGCGCTTCTGCCTGGGGCTGCTGCAGTTCCTGGTGGTGTTCATCGTCGGTGCCGCGTTTAAGATGAACTTCGGCAAGGATCCCCTGGCGCTGCTACTCCTGGTGATCGTTAGCTGCCTGGCGATCACAGCCCTTGCATTTGCAGTCGGTTCGGGGATGAAAAACGCCGCCCAGGCCAGCATGCTGGGGTTGCTGCTGACTTTGATCCTGGCATCCATCGGCGGTGCCTGGTGGCCGATGGACATCTCGCCGAAGTTCCTGCAGATCATCGGCCATGTTTCTCCGGTGGCCTGGGCCATGGATGGCTTTACTGCGCTGACCTATAACGGCGCACATCTGGCGGATATCTGGGTTCCACTGTCGGTTTTGACCGGTATGACCATCGTGCTGTTCCTGATCGCCATTCCGCGTTTCCGCTACCAGGTGGATTAAGCAGTAAGAAGATATGGAGGCAAAAAATGAAGATGATTAAGAGAGCAGGCTTCGACCTTCTCAAAGGCGCAATCGCCGCGGTAGTCGCATTCGCCGGATTGGTGGTAGGAGGGATTATCACCGCCATTATCGGGCTACCCAAAACTGGCCTGCCACCGCAGGTGGATATGAATACCCTCCTGCCGTGGCTGTTCCTCACTCAAATCGTAGTCGCCATCGTGCTGGGAGAATGTTTCCAGGGGTTGAATCAACGCTACTGGCAGCGGTTGTTATCGATCTGGCTATGTAATTACCTTCTGTATTACCTGCTGAACGCTCTGGACGGCTTGCTGTTCTCGCCGCTTCCCCATATGAGTACCGGCATCGTATCCGACATTTTCCCGGCATTGTTTATGGCGGGAGTCATTGCCGTGTTGTGGAAACCAAGGACTGTCGAATCTCTAAATATTGGCAAGGTTCGTGCCTACTTCGCCGAAAGGAAACCGGCAAATTGGGCCTGGCGTTTGGCTTTGGCCTGGCTGGCCTATCCTCCGATCTATTACCTGATGGGCCGTGCCGTGGCTCCCTTTGTGCAACATTATTACGAAGATCCCAGCCTTAACCTGGGCCTCACCATGCCCCCGTCGGTGGGAGTCCTTCTGGCCATGCAGGTTCTACGCGGTGCGCTCTTCCTGGCCGCAGTCCTGCCTATCCTCATAGCCTGGCGGGGTTCGCAAAGGGGGCTGTGGCTTTGGGTGGGTATGGTGATCTTCCTCCAGATTGCCGGCCAGGCCATCCTGCAAGCCTACTGGTTGCCAGCTGGCCTGAGAATCCCTCACAGCATGGAACTGCTGGCAGATTCTCTGCTCCAGGCCGGTTTATACGCCCTGTTGCTTTGTTTTCCCACGAAACGTGTAGAAAACCGACAATGATAAAGAAGGAAAATATGACTGTTCCCGATAAGAGGAAATTTGGGAAACGGAGTGGTTGGGCGGCTCGGGTAGCAGTTTGGAGGTGGTTGAATGATCATTGATGCGCATGCTCATGCAGCTCGAGAGTACTCAACTGTAGAATCCATCGAGGACATGGCAAAAAAGTACGAAATAGAGAAAATCGTATTATGCACGAGTCCCAAGAATAACCTGGATCTGAAAGATCCGCCTAATATCCCGTTCATGAAAACCCCCGGGAGCATCTATCTGCTTAACCGGATGCTCCGATTTTCTTACAATTCATTTTTCAAGGATAATGGGGATGGCAACAAATACGTCTTCGAGCTCAGGAACAAGCTCCCTGAAACCGTGATTCAATTCCTGTGGGTAAATCCGCTCGATCCACAGCACATGGGTAACCTCGAAAATAATATCCGCAAATATCAGGTGAAGGGGATCAAGCTTCATCAAGCCTGGAATCCATTCGCAATAGATGGCCGCGAGTTCAACCGGCTCGTTGAAGCGGCCAGGGATCACAGCCTGCCGATATTCATCCATTTGTATTCTAAAAATGAAACCTGGAAGTTGCTTCGGTTTGTGGGGAAAAACCGGGATGTAGTATTCATCATCGCGCACATGTTGGGATTGGAAATTTTCAAAGAGCGTGCCGGGCACCTTCCCAATGTGTATTTTGATACTTCAGGCTCTGAAAGGGTGCGGGGAAAGGACATCCTGGAAGCTATCCGGTTATTCGGTCCTGAACACGTCGTTTTCGGTTCTGATACACCCTATGCCAGAATTGGGGAACAGATCGAAAAGATAGGACGGTTGAATCTATCTGCGGATGTGAAAGAACACATATTCAGGTTGAACATCCAGCATATCTTACCCACGGGCGATTAGCACTTTCAGCCAAAAGAAGAGAATGATTCATGATTGACGCACAAGATTTTCATATCACTGATCCAGATCACCTTATATGAAGGCTCCAGTTCGAAATGGAAGGATGACCTGCCTGATTGGAATTCTTATAATACTGGTTCTATCTCATTGAAACTTGACAGGAGAAAGAATGTCTAGAAAAATATCTGTCTTTCGGTCGCCTGAAGGTGAAGCAAAAAGTATGGCAGCCTACGAGTCTGCCCTGGCACATTGGCCGGTGCCCTATAAAGAACTGGACATACCGACCCAGTTTGGAACTACCCACATCATCCTCAATGGCCCTGTTGGAGCAAAGCCCATCGTCCTTCTCCACGGGCAAGATTCAAGCGCGACCTCGTGGATCTATAATATCGCTGATTTAAGTTGGGATTTCCGAACCTATGCCGTAGATACGATCGGCGATATGGGCAAGAGCGAACCGACCCGACTTCCGACCAGCCGACAAGACTATACCGAGTGGTTGTTGAATGTCTTCGACCAGTTGAAGCTGGAAAATGCCGGTTTGATTGGCTTGTCTTATGGGGGCTTCCCGGCATTAAATTTCTCCATTGCCTATCCAGAACAGGTTAACCTAATTGTACTTCTCGCACCTGGAATTCCGAATTTTGGTCCCCCCACCCTGCAATGGGCGAATTATGGCATGCCGATGATCCTCCTGCCTTCTCGCTTTACAGTCGAGAGATTTATCAATGGAACCTCCACGAAAGGTTATTTGAAAGAAGATCCTGTGCAGGAACAGATGATCATCGGGATAACGAATATGCAGAATGTGTCGTTCATGCGGCCGGTATTCACGGACGAGGAATTAAGTCATGTGATTGCGCCAACTCTGCTGCTAATCGGCGATCACGAGATTATGTATAAGCCCCAAAAAGCTCTTGATAATGCAGCCCGGTTGATCCCCAACCTCCAGACGGAACTCGTTCCAAACGCTAACCACATGCTGAATAGTGACCAGCCTGAACTAATTGATGCTCGCGTCCTTCAATTTCTCGCCTTAGATGCGGCGTCAAGTGAATGAACAGCACCATGAACAGGGGCTATAAATCCAATTTCGACGGCGGCTGGTACCTCTTCAAACATCTTACAAGGCATCGTTACATATGGCCACTTACCACGGTCTGCCTGTCGGCGAGCAGCTTGCTCTATTGCCTGAGTGCCTGAGTGGTCTGGTCTTAGGTGGACATGCAATGGAAGCGCTGGATGAAATCCGCGCCTGTGTGAAATCTTTCATCCGCAAGGAAAGTGAAATGGATGGTTAATATGCGAATCCTTGTAATTGAAACACACTTCCAGGCTCGCCAAAGCCTGAAAGCCCTTTTGGACGGATGGTGTCGAATCGTCAGGATACGTGAGGCGGTCAGCATTGGCGAAGCGCTCAATCTGCTTGAAGAATTCCAACCGCTTGCCATTTTGTTGGATGTGAGGATGCCAAAAAGAAGTGGTCTTGACGCGGTCAGCTTGGTCAAGGAAAAATACCCGTCAATCAAGATTGTTGTCCTTTCGTTAGATTCTGATCTTAAAGCCGATAGCTTTGTGGCTGGTGCAGATGCATTTGTCAGTAAAAGTGATTCCCCCGAAAAACTTCGGGAAGCTTTAGCGGATGCCATGGGAGAAAGTCCGTGGGCGGGAACGGCCCAACAGCCGAAGCGTTATTTCTCCCTGTCGCGGGAACCAACCATCGATTGTACGAATTGTGAGGAAATCAACTGACCTAATCCGTGGTCTACACCGATCATTCTCTGGATGTGGAAGAATAAAAACAATAACCGAGTCTTTTCACAAATTATCACCCCAAGAAGGAAGGAACATCTGATCAATTCGTCTTCGAAAAGGAAAAAACTTATGGCTACGCAACCTAATATCCCATCTGCTGATAATCAAGAAAAGAACACCCAACAGCACAATCGAAGTGGCTTTTGGAACCGTATGAAATCCATTCCTGCAGACCGCCAAGCCTGGCTGTGGCTTCTGATCGGATTTCTACTTATTCCATTCAGCTTAGTCCAGACTGTGATTCCGCTGGCAGCATGGCTGGCTCCTATCTTCATGCTGCGATTGCCCGCACTTCGCAGCGGGCACGGATCGCGCTGCCGCTCATCTTTGTTGCCTATGCAGGTGCCGTTATCATAGGATTTCGCGGTCCGGGTTCCAGCAACATTGTGTTGTACATCCTGGGCATCATAACACTTCTGATCAGAGGTTTGATGTATACCCTGCCCTATGGCGCCGACCGCCTGATTGGCCCTCGTTTAACCTTCTGGGCAAGGCTCTTTGTTTTCCCATTAACGTTTACAACGGTGGACTGGATGTTGTCGCTTTCCAAAATCATCACTTCTACCGGATCGCCTGCCTATTCCCAATATGACAATCTGGCCCTGCTGCAGATCCTCTCAATCACCGGGATGTGGGGGGTGACTTTTTTGATCATGTGGGGGGCTTCGACGATAAATGCGGTCTGGGAGCACCTGGCTGACTGGCGACCCGTGCGCGGAAAAATTATTACCTTTGCTGTCGTGCTCCTGGCAATCATCTTATTCGGCAGCGCGCGCCTGACCTTTTCATCTCCCTCGTCACGGACTGTTCAAGCGGCTACGATCACGCTGGACAATGCGATCACAACTGAAGCAAACAGCCTTATCGACGTAAATTTCAACCAATCAACGGATGCCGAACGGGCTACTGCTCGTCCAAAATTCGAGGCAACCGTGGACCAGATGCTGGCGCGCACCGAAACGGCGCTGCGCAGCGGGGCCAAGATAGTCGGCTGGCAGGAAGGTTCGGCGATAGTTCTAGAGGAAGATGAACCGCGTATGCTCACCCGGGTAGCAGATCTTGCGAAACAGTATGACGCGTATATCCAGGTTTCGCTAGCACTAATCACTCGCACCCAGTCGCAATTCTTCGTTCGAAACCAATCGATCCTGATTGATAATACCGGCACCAACATGTGGAGCTATGACAAGACCTACCTCGTTTTCCCTATCGAATCCTATGTCATGATTGCAGGTGCAGGAAGATTGCCGGTTGCAGATACTGCATATGGCCGCCTGAGCACCGCGATCTGTAATGATCTGCATTTCACACCGCTGATCAGGCAGGCTGGGCAGAATCATGTGGATATCCTGATCGCGCCATATCACTCAGGGCAAACTTGGGTGTCGGAGGACGCCGTCGTAGCTACTTATCGTGCCATTGAAAACGGCTTTTCTCTGGTGCGCCCGGCAGGCACAGGCGTGTCAACCATTACGGATTATGAGGGGCACATGCTCGGAAGCCAGAATTACTTCACTAACACTGACGGTATCATGCTTTCCTCCGTCCCAACCCGCGGGGTCACAACCATCTACAGCCGCATCGGAGACCTGTTCGCGTACCTTTGTGCTGCCGGGCTGGTATTTCTCATTGGCTGGGCACTTTTTCATCCGAGGCAAGCCGCAGCAGCCCCTAGCTCCGGTGAGCCGGATAGGCTCACTAGCCGGTGAAACTTTCTTTGAAATGCAAACAATATTGGATGGAAAGGAAACGGAATATGGCGACACCTATTGTTTCAACAGGCTCAAAAGCAGAAACGGCGCGTGGCATCGCACGCTGGGCCGGACAAATGCTCGTCGCTTTATTGGTCTTTGGCGCGCTCCTGTTCCTGGCAGCCGGAAGGCTGGACTGGATCCCGGGCTGGGTCTATCTTGGGATGAACGCCCTGACCCAGGTGCTTAGCGGGATCTTCCTGATCCCCCGCCGCCCGGAAATGCTGGCCGAGCGCTCGCGTGTGCGCACAGGCACCAAGGATTGGGACCGCATCCTGGCTCCGGCCATCGTCATCGTCGGCACCCCGGCCGTATTGGTTACCGCCGGGTTGGATATCCGTTTTAGCTGGAGTGGGCGCTTGCAAACTGGACTCTGGTGGTTCGGCCTGGTCATCGCCTTTGCCAGCCAGATGTTCGTTCTCTGGGCCATGGCCTGCAATCCTTTTTTTGCGACCACTGTGCGCATCCAGCAAGAGCGGGGCCACACAGTCACCAACCATGGCCCTTACCGGCTCATCCGCCATCCGGGCTATGCCGGCTCGCTGATCTATAACTTGGCCATCCCGCTGGTGCTGGGCTCATGGTGGGTATTCATTCCGGCGCTGATCACCATTGCCCTCACTCTGGTGCGCACCGGGTTGGAAGATCGCACGCTGCGAGGCGAGCTCCCAGGTTACAGGGAATACGCGGCTGATGTTCGTTACCGGCTGATTCCTTTTGTATGGTAATGCCAGGCTAAAGAAGGATTCATGTCCAGTTTCATCAACCCAATTCGCAGGCGCCGAACGGAAAAAACTTTGCATTTGAATATAGAGGCAGCTAATCGAGGGCAGGTACCTGACGCTGGCACTTTGGGAGCCTGTGGCCAGACAAACGAGATTTGCATATTTATTACATCCTCCGATCTTTATGACATAGAAGATGATCGTCCCTATATTGGCAGCCATTCTGCTGCTATCCATAATCAAGTTACACCAATCACAGAAAGGCAGGAAACTATATGATCTCTACATTCGGCAAATACCAGGGCTACTCAAAGCCGATCTATGACGGCACTCAACGCACCTCGGACTACATGACCTTGTCCGATGGGACACGGCTTGCCTACGACCTGATTATCCCTAAGAAGAAAGGGATTCTCGCTGAGAAGCCGCTTCCAGTTCTTTTCAAATACACCCCTTATGGACGCGCCTGGACCATCTTCGACAAAAAAGGCAAATTGCTAATTGGCAATTTCGTGAATCGTCCAACCCAGGTCATGCTCCGCATCCGTTTCCGGCTTACCGGAGAGCGCGGTCGCATCCTGGTTCCTCTTTTCCGTGACCGCTGGCTGGGCAACGTGGTCAGCCATGGCTATATTGTCGTGTCGGTTGACCGCCCCGGCATGGGTGCCTCCTTCAGTTCTCCTACTCCGGGCAACATGGAGATTGCTGCAAAGTTTGAGAACGAGATCATGGACTGGATTGCCACTCAGTCCTGGTCGGATGGCAACATTGCTATGTATGGAGACTCGCAGCAGGCGATGGTACAGTTTGCTGCCGCCAGCACGGGCAACCCGCACCTGAAGGCTATCCTGCCTGCAGCGAGCCAGGTGGATATTTATCAAGCAGTGGAATACCCAGGCGGGATATTCAATAAGGCCTTCGAGGCGCTGGTTGCAAGCTCCCTGCCCCTTCTCGATCAGCTGGCCACGCCGGTGGACAGCGATCTGGATGGTGTGCTCCTGGCGCAGGCTCGCGAGTCGCGTAAGAACTATGTCAGTGTCCAGAGCACTCTTGATACAGCCTCGCAGTGTCTGTTCCATGACAGCATGGCTCCGAATGGGGTCACCCCCTGGCTGAACATGGACCTCTACCCGTTCATCGACCGCATCAACCATACTCACACGGCGATCTACTTGACCGTGGGCTGGTACGACATTTTCACCGCGGACATGTTCCACTGGTTCAACAACCTCAGAGTGCCCAAACGGTTGACCGTCCGCCCCACCGATCACAGCCAGGTCAGCGCCAACCTGTCCGATCTGAATTATGGGAACGAGGCTTTGCGCTGGTTGGATTACTGGCTTAAAGGCATCGACAACGGCATCATGAACGAAGCGCCGATCCACTATTACCTCCAGGACAGGCCAAAGAAGGGTACCTGGCAGACATCCGATCAGTGGCCGGTGGCCAGCCAAAAGGTCACCCGCTTCTATTTCGGCCAGGGGAAAACCGGCAGCGCCGCCTCCGTCAATGAGGGTACCTTGATTACAGCCGCCCCCACCACCGCAGCGGGCTCGGATGCCTACACCGTCGATTACACGACAACCTCCGGAACGAAAACGCGCTGGGGCGCGGTCGAAGAGGCCCATGTTTACCCCGACATGAGCATGAATGACGCCAAAGCGTTGACCTATACCACGCCTGTGCTGGAGAATGATATGGAGATCACCGGGCATCCGGTTGTGCACTTGTGGCTCAATACCAGGGCTCCGGACCTGGATGTTTTCGTTTATCTGGAGGGTGTGGATCGCAGCGGCAAGTCCACGTACATCACCGAAGGAGATCTGCGAGTTTCGCATCGCAAATTGAGCCAGGCGCCATTCAATAACATGGGGCTTCCTTATCAATCTCATGATCAGAGCGACCTGCTGCCTACCCCGAGTGGCGAGCCGTTCGAGCTGGTCTTCAGCTTGCTGCCCACATCCTATCAATCCCATGCAGACAGCCGAATACGCATCACGATTGCCTTCGCCGATGCCGGAAACTTCGATACACCTGTCCTCGATCCGGCACCAACGCTCCAACTGTTGCGCGAAAGCAATCACCTGTCCTATCTGGAATTGCCTATCATCCCATAGGGGAAGTTCAAATGATTATTGATGGACATGCTCACGCAGCAAGAGATTACTCAACCGTGGAATCTATTTCGCGGATGGTAAAAGAGTACAAGTTGGATAAGATTGTGCTATGCACGAGCCCGAAGAATAACATAAATCTCAAGGATCCGCCGAATATCCCGTTCATGAAGACTCCCAATAGCATCTATCTCCTTAATAAAATGTTGAGGATAGTCTACAGGTCGATGAAAGACAATGGAGATGGCAATAAGTATGTCTTTGAATTGAAAAGAGAACTTCCAGACACAGTAGTCCAGTTCCTTTGGGTGAATCCCCTGGATCAACTCCACATGAGCAGCATTGAGCAGAACATCCGGGACTATCAGGTCAAAGGGATTAAGCTTCACCAGGCCTGGGATCCATTCGCCATAGACGGCAGCGAGTTCAATCGACTCGTTGATGTTGCCAGGACATACCATCTGCCAATATTCATCCATTTGTATTCAAAAAAGGAAACCTGGAGGTTGCTTCAGTTTGTTGGCAATAACCGCGATGTAATATTTATCGTCGCGCACATGCTTGGATTGGGTATTTTCAAGGAGCGCCATGAGAGCCTTCCCAATGTGTATTTTGACACTTCAGGCTCCGGGAGGGTGCGAGGAAAAGATATCTTGGAAGCGATTAACCTCTTTGGCTATGATCACGTGGTTTTTGGGTCCGATATGCCCTATGCGCGGATTGGAGATCAAATTGACAAGATTCAACAATTGGGTCTACCCGATAACGTAACGGAACATATCTTCAGTTTAAATCTCAATGACCTGCTATCGTTGGGAGCGTAATTGAACCAGCCAAACGGTACATTTCGAAATGGATGATATTGCTACTGGGCTCAATTATCTGACCCCTGAAGGCCAAGATATACGGAACGGTCTCCACCCTTTGGTGCCAGCCCGATAAAACATAAAAACAAGGATTAATTCCATGTCTAAAAAAATTACTGTGTTTCGGTCGCCTGAAGGCGAGGCGCAATACTATGCGGCCTATGAGGCCGTTCTCAAACAATGGCCGGTACCCTACGAAGAGCTTTTCATACCTACTCGATTCGGCGACACCCACGTGATCGCCAGCGGCCCGAAGGATGCTGATCCATTAGTGCTCTTACATTCCTCGGGCAGCGGAGCCGTACAATGGATTAAAAATGTTGGGGCATTCAGTCAACACCATCGGACCTACGCTATCGATGTTATTGGCGAAGAAGGCAAAAGCATCGTCACCCATCCCATCCGTGACCATTGGCAGCAGAAGTTCGCTTTATGGATGCGAGAGATATTCGATGGGTTGGGAATTGATAGCGCTTATCTGGTTGGTAATTCTCTCGGCGGATTAATAGCCTTCAATGCCGCTCTCCATTTGCCTGAAAGGCTGAAGAAAATAGTTCTCATCAGCCCGGCGGCGACCTTTGTGCAGATGTGGCCTTTTTACTGGAATTTGTTAATTCCAAGAGGCATCTACCTGTCCACGCCCTCCTGGATCAGCGATCGGCTGCATCTCGCCTGGCTGGCGCACCGCGCCTTCGCCTGGATCTGGCAGGATTTTCTGGTAGATGAAAGTACGGCTAGGTTGCGTACCATCCGGAACATCGCGGGGTATCCACGCAACCGAATCTTCCCTCCGGTTTACAGTGATGAGGAATTACGTCAGATTCGCACGCCAACTTTGCTGTTGATTGGCGATCATGAGGTAATCTACAAACCGGAGAAAGCCATCCGGCGGGCAACCCGGCTGGTGCCCGGCCTGAAAGCCGAGATTGTCCCGAACGCTAATCATAATGCCCAGGTAACCGCGCCTGAGTTGGTCAACCAGGCGATTCTGGAATTTTTGGTCCATGAGCAGCAAGTGAGATGAAGAGGAAATATGAACTGGCCTAAAATCCATTTCTTGCTTTCCATTCTTATCATACTGGCATTCCTACCGGCTTGTGGCGGACCTCCTGCAGCCAAGGCAAAACCAACCATCCAGCTCAAGCCGTGCACACCGGGAATAAACAAGATGTTATGCGGTTCGCTGAGGGTTTATGAAAATCGGGCGGCTCACAGTGGGCGCAATATCGACCTGAACATTGTCGTCATCAAGGCCCAAAGCGAGCATCCCGCTCCCGATCCGATTTTCTATTTGGCTGGTGGGCCCGGAGAAGCTGCGACCGAAGCCGCAAAACACCAGCAATTTCCTTATTCCCTCAGCGAAAATCATGATTTGGTGTTTGTCGACCAGCGCGGCACGGGTGGCTCGAATCGTGTGCTAGTCCCGACTGACTGGATGGCAAAAATCCTAGCTGGGATCAACATGGATCCGCGCTTCTACACCACCTCAGCGGCCATGGATGATCTGGATGAAGTGCGAATCGCACTTGGCTATGACAAGATCAACCTGGTTGGTTACTCTTATGGGGCAACCGCCGCCCAGTACTACCTGCGTCAACACGAAGAGCATGTACGCACCATGACCATCGGTGGCGGCTCTTTGCTGGATATACCAGTATTTGAGCGGTGGGCATATAACAGCCAGCGCGCATTGGATATCATTTTCGACCGCTGCCTGGCTAACCCTGCCTGCCAGACGGCATTTCCAGACCTGCGGGCGGAATTTGCTGCTTTACTGGCCCGCCTGGCGACACAGCCGGAGACGGTAACCTACACCAATCCAAACAACCAGCAGCCCGCCCAAGTCACATTCACCGCCGACTTTTTTGCAGCGGTCATCCGCCACATACTGAAGGATGCGAAGAATGATCCCATGCTCCCGCTTCTCATCCATCGAGCCTACCTGGAGCGCGATTGGCAGGGCATTACCAATTTTTATAGCCAGGAAGGCGGACCTGAATGGTGGGGGGATCAGATCATGGAACGGGTCATCCGCTGCAGCGAAAAATGGGCGGCCTTCGACCCCGCGGTTGTAGAACAACTCAGCCAGGGCAGTTTCCTGGCTGGCTGGGATTTCAGTTTGGCCCAAAATCAAGCCCTTAACTGTAAAAACACTCCTCAGGGAGAAACCCCTGAAGGAATGGCTGCCCAACCGGGTTCACAGGTTCCGGTACTGATCTTGAATGGTGAGGTGGATCCGATCGATCCACCCGATAATATGACCGGGGCCAAAGCACTGTGGCCCAATAGCGCTGTGCTGGTTGGGCTTTATCAGAGCCACAGTATTTCCGATTTGAATGAAATTTATTGCTGGTGGTCCATCCAGAACGAATTCATTCAAACGGGGTCGGCAGAAGAGCTTGACACGAGCTGTCTGCAAAACATTCAACCGCCGGCTTTTGTGGTGCCTTTGCCGTAAGGACTGCCGGATATTCCTCACATAAGGGAAGATAGAAATGAAAAGTCAAATTACGCAAACTTCCAAATTCTGAAGCCAGGAGGAATTATGGCGGTGTGGCCTCCAAGTTGGGTACCCCCATTAATCCCTCACTCCGGGTTATTTACATTTGCCAGTAAACACAATGGAGTATCCAACTTCAGGCGGAGTTAACCCAGATGATGAAAGGGGTGGTTGGTAACGTGCCTAATCCTGGTTCCAGCGGAGACGAGATCTGCCTCTCGTGCATAAGCGCGTTTTTTAGAAATTGCTCGATAATTTGGGATGATGTCTCACCCTTCCAGCCACTACCGCCAAACCGGTGAAATAATGTATATGGACAGAGAGATTATTAATGAAGTTTGATTTCTCAGGTGCAGAACTGTTCCTTGCCTACTGGACTGGTCAGGCATCTCTTCAACAAGTGCTTGATCATCCAGCCTATCAAATTGTATTTGAACATGCTCAACGCTTCTCCAGCGGTTTGACCGAACATGATATTGAAGCAGTTATTCAAGAAAAACCTTCCCGCTTCTATGGCTTGGAGGGCTTATCCAGAAACTTGATGCAAATACGAGCACTTATAATAACTATTCACAAGAATGAAGCTCCATGGATCGTTAAAGTCCATAATACCTTATTGGAATTATTCCCGGAAGAAGAAATGCATATCACCATTTTACCCAATTATCGGTTATGACATGGGAATTGGGCTCAATGGAGCAGTTTGCATGAACTGTAACTGCAAGTCATATTTGGTTGAACCCAACGAGTTCTTGTTCTTTATGATCCATGAATGTGTGCACGTTATTTATGAACGCCATCACCAAGTCCTACCGCTGTCCGAGGTGGTCTTCCCGGCTCAGTGGCGTTCATATTTCAACTTGTGGACACAAAATGAAGGCTACGCGGTGTATGCTCCCCTTCAGCTTCGGCGTGAATTGGATTATCTGGCAGAAAGGGACTATAGAGCCTTGTTTGACCCAAAGCAACTTGAGACACACCGAGAAGAATTCTTTAAGGTATTGGAACTATTGCAGCAAGCCAGACCACTGACATTGGACGAATATCACGAAGCTTGCTTTGGACCGATGCGGTTAACTTATCGAGTGGGCTGTGACCTGATCATGCGCATCGAAAGGGAATTTGGCAAGGATGGGGTGCGCAAAGCCTTCGACTTGGATGGCGATCGCTTCATGGAACTGTATAAATACTTAATGATCTAATACGAGCCTCGTAAAAGGATTCAAAATGCATAGATTGCTTCTCGATTTCCCCACATGCATAGAAACAAAAAGGTTATATCTTCGCTGTTATCAAGCCGGTGATGGACCCTGGTATTACAGGATGAGCCAAAGAAACAAACCTCATCTGGTGCAGTTTGAGGCCGGGAATGCTGTTATGAACATCAACAAGGAAGAGGATGCGGAGATAACCGTCCGGGATTTCGCTGTGGCATGGGCAGAACGCAGCGCTTTCTTCATGGGGGTTTTCCATCGGATCACGAATGACTTTGTGGCGCAAATTTATATCGGTGTAGTCAATTGGGATTTACCCGAGTTTGATCTGGGCTACTTTGCAGATGTTGATCATGAGGGCGAAGGCTATATCACCGAAGCGGCTTTGGGTTTTATTTTCAACCAGTTAGGGGCAGCCCGAGTGCGGTTGGAGTGCGACGACACCAATACCCGAAGTTATCGGGTTGCAGAACGCTGTGGGATGATCAAAGGAGGACATATTCGGGAAAATAAACGGAATGCCAATGGGCGTATCAACGGGACGTCGATATACGGATTGTTAAAATGTGAATTCATGACGCGTGAATCGCAAAGCGGCTCCCAATAACCGTAATTATTCACCTATTGGCGCATCCCAATCGACCTTATAGTCTTCTCCTTCTAACATTACTGCGCTGATGAAAAGGTCTTTTTCATGGTGAAGTAATGGCGCTCGATTTTTCGTTCGGACGATCAAATTAAGTATTTAATCATAGCGTAGATAAAACAAAAAACTCTGATCTATCCAGAGTTTTTTGCTCGACCAAGTTTTATTATGGGCCCGGCAGGAGTCGGACCTGCGACCAAGCGATTATGAGTCGCCTGCGCTAACCACTGCGCCACGGGCCCGGTAAATCACCGCCACGAAGGGCACAAAGGCATCTTTGTGTTTATTTGTGTCCTTCGTGGTTAATGAAGAGCGGGCGACGGGATTCGAACCCGCGAATATTAGCTTGGAAGGCTAATGCCTTACCACTTGGCGACGCCCGCAAAAATGGTTGGGTTTCAGTAGATTTTACCGTAAAATCAGGGGTTTCCCAATCCTAGAACCTAAAAGCTAATGCCCATTATAACTGATTTTATAT
>Ga0209777_10001869_pt1 | contig 29031 bp, 56 predicted proteins | sample FrelakmetHBP12HB_FD_187147 | JGI IMG/M metagenome (GOLD analysis project Ga0209777, IMG submission 187147) | Freshwater lake sediment microbial communities from the University of Notre Dame, USA, for methane emissions studies -HBP12 HB (SPAdes)... | ecosystem: Environmental > Aquatic >...
TTTTGCATTTCCCGATTTGACAGGGAAATTAATCAGTTCGGCATTTTTTGTCCATAACTGTTATTTTACGAGTTATTACAATCCTAGACTTGACGTTTATTCTTGTTCAAGAAATGCCGTTTTAACGCAAGCAACTTGGAATGGTTATAGCACTGGAAATTTGTGGCAGACGGAAGGTGGCGAAGGAAGTAATGATAGAGGAACAACTATATGTTCTTTGACAGATTACACGACAAGTGGTTGGAAGAGTATAAATATTTCTTCTATTGTCGATGACGTTTCTGTAACAGGAATATTGGGAGCAAGAGTTACATGTGTTACAAGAACAGGTATAGGTATCAGAGCAGCCGATCATGCGAACAAATCTTATTTGACGGTTAATTATAATAATGTTCCTTTTATTAGTGTAAATAAAGTTACCATTAGTACATCTAATTTAGCTTGGACTGCTGCTATTGAAGGTACAGATAAGAATTACACTATTAGTTACGGAACCGATGCTTCGGCAACTAATTTGGGAACGATGACTACTCCTGGAAAAGTGAAAGCACTTTCAGGGTTAAGTGCAAATACTACTTATTATGTCAAAGTTAAAGCCAACACGCCAACGGAATCTTCGTCCTATTCCACAATAGTTTCGTTTGTAACTTTACCTTACCCTGTTTTTGATTACAAGAAATACAGATATGTTGGAAGAATTCGTAACAGGTTTGGAGAAATAATTAAGTTATGCAAAATTCTTTCCGCAAGTTGGACTTTAGGAACTAATGGCGAAACTGGTTTAGCAAATATTGTTATTGACGGAGAATTTCAAGAACATCTTTCAATTAAAACCGGAGATATTATTGAAATTTATGCTACGTCAAATGATGATAATGAAGTTGATCTTTATGGCGATTTGCGTTTTCGGGGGCAAATAAATAATAAAACTGTAAACTATGGACTAAATAGAAGTATTTCTATTCAGGCATTAGATTATACCTTTGAGTTGGCAAATAAATTAGTTGATTTTCAATATTGGAATATGAAACCGTCTTCCATAGTTAGACATTTAATAGATGAATTTGATGATAATGGTTATGTCCATTATTTGTCTGGAGGCTGGGGTGGAAGTTTAATTATCAACGGCGGATTTGAAAACAGAGTGTCGGTAAAAAATTCGTTTCATAATGTTGTATTTCCAAATTGGACGATTAATTTAGGAACAACTTTAAAATTAAAAAATATAAATGTTCCCCATACTGGATTTAATAGTGCATCCGTAGAAGTAATTGGAAACGGCGGAGATGGGTATTTGTCGCAAACAGTCGAAAATTTAGTCTCTGGAAAACTATATGCCGCCGAAGGATTCTTGTCGTTTACAGATTATCAAAGTGTTCCGACTAATGCTCCGTATACATTTATCGAGGTTGTTTCTTACAGTGGTGGTTATTCCTATGGGAGTGCGAAATCTCCTCTTCACTATTATTACGGATATGGCAATGGTTGGGAAGATATTGCCACTAAATTTTTTATGCACGATAACGATAAATGCGAAGTAAGATTATGGGTGTCTGGTAGTCCGACTGCCCCGCCGCAAGGTAAACACTTATTTTGTAACTTTGACGATGTATCACTTTATGATTATACTTGGTCTGGGCAAGAGGAATCAATTACCAACGGATCATCAATAGATTATTGGGATACGACTTTTGATTGGATGGAATTTAGTAATACTACCATTTCTGAAGCGTTAGAGAAAATAGCAAAACGAATAGATGCTACTTGGTGGGTGGATCAAGACCAAGTTCTCTGGTTCCGTAAACCTAGAACGCAAGTAAATAAAGTAATCTATGAAAAGAATATTGAAAGTCTAACTTTGGAAGAAGATTCTACTGAGATTAAAAATCGTGGTCTTTTGGTTGGCGGTGAAAATCTGGAACTCTGGTTTGACCCAAATGGGCCAGAAACCACTTATGTATCAGGGTTTACCCCAGACTATCCGGCAGGGTCAGGCCCGTTAGAAAAAGTTATTGACCAGTCAACGATTGACAAATTCGGCCCACAGAATATGTACCATTTTAGTATAACTCCAGCCATGAACAGATGGTGCGGGCAAACATTTCAGTGGAATACGGCAGCCCCACTTACTCAAGTTAATGTTCAAATGAAAGCGGCAAGTGAATATAAAAAAGACCAAGTGATTTTAGAATGTTCTATTTGCAATGTTGATGGATTAAACAAACCCAATCTTGCTAGTGTAATTGAATCAGTCTCTATTTCCGGTTTGCCCGAAAATTGTTCGACAACCCAAGTCTACGGATTTAATCTTTATGAAGGAACTGGCCCTGCCACATTAGTAGATGGTAATATCTATGCTGTTGTTCTAAAGCCATTGTGGATGCCTTCTGATACTTCATTGTCGTTCTTTATTGCTGGTAATTCGACAAACGATTATGCTGTCGGTGAAGCATTTTATTACGATGGATCAACATGGGAATCGCAAACAACTATGACTAATTCTGCCGAACAGATAGAAGATATTTATTTTGAGTTGTGTTCAGGTTATAATTTGGTATCTCCTCCGTATTATAGGACTAAACGCAATTTAAGAGAAACATTTCAAGATGAAAATTCCATGAATGTTTTCGGGGAAAGGCAGTATCAGATAAGAGATGAAGGGGTTTTAACTCCCAACTATGCCCGTCTTTTACTCTACTACGAAAATGATAAATATAAAGATGCTCTTAAAAAGGGGCAACTCACTTTTGCGAAAGGAAATTTTAATTATAATCTTGGAGATTTAATAGATGTTAGAGGAATTATTTCCAAGCAATATAATCCTGGGACTTTGAGTTCTGTTTCCGGCTATTATAATATGATTAATAAGAGTTGGCAAGTAGATACCACTTATGATGATAATATTATTACTTTTGATTGTTTGAGAACAGAACATTCGATTACTCCGCAAGATGGATTAAAAACCAATTTAATGATTAATTATAAACGGCCACTCTGGGAAGACATGACCAAAGACTTAATAGATCGAATTCGTAATAACGAACAGCCCACAGATACATCTTCGTATTGGCAGTATTTAATAGAGAAAGTCCAAAGACCTATTGATACTCGTAAGTATGGTGAACTTTATGGTGTTCAGATTGAAAAGTATTCTACGAGTACAATGGCAAGTCTACTCGAAAGTCATATATTATAAAGGTGAGGTATGGAAGACAAAATTAAAATCAAAGGTAAAGTTTCATTACAAAAATTTGATGAACTAGACAATCTTATTTATTCCTGGGAAGGCAATAATCTAGTAACTTTAGATGGGGCAGAAGTTCTTGCTAAATTGTTTATGGGAGATATTCGGGATCAAGTTCGCAAATGCTCAATAGGATATGGCACAGATACTCCACGTTCAACTAATACGGCTGCTACATTTTTATCATTAAGTCCGGCAACGATGGGTTGCTCATCTTCGGGCTGGAACAAAGATAACGCATCAGTCACTTATAATTATATTTCCCCTTCTGGGATGCAATTAGGAATTTGGCGAGAGGCCGGATTAGTTTCAGAATCAGGAACATTATTTAATAGGATATGTTTACCAGAAATGACAAAGCAAAATGCGGAATATGTTTTGTTTTCCTGGAAACTATCGTTCTAAGGGAAATTAAATGCGAACAGGTTTAGGTAATGTAATTAATAATGACCACGAACATACAATAGATCAGATTTCTGGTCTTGAAATATTTTCGTTTAAAGGCGAGATTAGCGGGATATTAAATATTCCTTTTGCGTATGCCGGGGAAATTAGTGGGTTACTAAATAGCAAACAAAATAATATTACAACGAATTTAAATCTTACGGATTCTGATGGCGTTGTTTTTGATATAACCATAAGCGGGGATACGATTCAAATCGCAAGATTATAGTGGTTCTTTTCTTGATTAGCCAATGCTATAATATATAGGAGAAGTTATGAATAAAGTATTACTATCAATTTTTCTTTGGTCAATTCTGCTAATTAGTATTATTTCAAGTTTATATAATCCTAATTTGTGGATAATTCCAATTGCTGTTTTGATTTTTTTGGTTGGCCTTGAAAAATATTTGGAGAGAAATAATGAAAAATAAAATAGATATTACTTGCAAATTAAATATTTCGTTTACTAATCTTATTGGGGCAGGACTTATTATTTACACTTGCGTAATGTCTGCGTTGACTATGAGTGCTGATCCCTGGCAAGCCCCATTTTGGGCAGGTGTGACTTTAATTCTTGGCCGGGTAGTTGGAGACAAAGTTATGACCGGAATTAGTGATAAGGTTAATTTCGCTGCAAAATCTAAAGAGAGTTCAAAATCCCGTGAATAAAATAGGTTCCTACTTATCAATTGCCCTGATAGTATTTATTGGATTTTTCGTTTATCATATCTATTCGTCTTTCATCCAAACGGAAAAGATTATTAATACTCCGTTGAAATTAGAAAAGAATGATTATGCGAGAATAATTATTAGAAATAATACTATTCAGGCCACGACCGAGAAATCTTCTGCTATTAAGCAAACTAATCCTAGGGCTAAAAAGAAAGAAATAATCATCAAGAAAGACAGCAAGATTGAAATTAAAGAGAGTGATTTTGATTTATTCCCATTAGACCTTCATGCTAGTCTGCAAATTCCAAGATTAGAACCAACTATCGGTATGAGGCTAATCCGTTTCCGCCAATTCGGGGCAAGTGCGAATATAAACTTAAAAGGTTTATCTTTATCTGTGGAAAGAGACCTTTACGATATTTTCCCGGTATTGCAGAATACATATGTTGGTGTTTTCTATCGGGCGAATTATGACGGCTACACGAACTACGGATTACAGATCGGAGTTTATCTATGATAGAACTATTATATATTATTGAAATTTGTTTAGTCAAATTAGGAAACAATATTCCTGGCAATTTACCAGTCGATAAAAAATTACATCTTATCGCAGGATTTTTAATGACTCTTATTGTTGGATTATTTAATCCCTTGCTAGGTATTATAGTTTGCGTTTTAATTGCCGGGGCAAAAGAATTAATAGACTTTCTTTCTAAGAAAGGATGCCCAGAATTAAATGATTTCTTAGCAACTGTTGTTGGGGGAATGTTGGCATATATTCCAATTATGTTAATTAGACTTTTATGAGCATTGATAAACTTTATTTGCCCTTGCAAGAAAAGGTTGGATTATTTAGGAAACTAATTAAGGCTGCCGGATTAAATGCAGATGTATTTTCTGATTACCGAAGTTTCGCCGAGCAAAAGAAAATTTATGCCCAAGGGAGAACAACTCCCGGAGAGATAGTTACAAACTCAAAGCCTGGATATTCTTACCACAACTACGGTCTTGCTATTGATGTTGTATTTAAGAATAAGAAAGGCCAATGGACTTGGACTAGCAAAGAGTGGGAGCAGTTGGGATCAATTGGGGAATCGTTAGGATTTGAGTGGGGCAAGGATTTTGGAGACCTGCCGCACTTTCAATTCACTTACGGTTTAGATATTTATAAACTGTATGAAATATACTCTAAGACTTGGAAGTTAAAAAATGTGTGGTTATTTTTGGATGGTTGGCGACAATCAAAGGATATGAAATGAATAAAGACGAAATGCTAATATTTATAAAATCTTTTAATAACAATAGTTATTTTACGTTACAGGATTGGACTTTACTTTGTGCCTCTCATATCGTTTTACACGATGAGACTTACAACAGTAACGGATCAATTAAGAGCGTGTGTGAACAATGTGGTCATATGGACACAAATATGTATAACAAAAAAGAGGGGGAAATACATTGAGCATTTATAAATGGATCGAGGAAAACAAATATTTATTTGGTGAAACCGAAGCTGTCAGCGTGGCAAAATTGCTCGAATTCCTAAAACAGTCGTCCCGGCCAGGGGAAGAACCGGAAATTAAGCGCAAAGACAAGAAAAATAACGTCTCTAACTACTAATTTAATACTAAATCCGAGATCGGTGTCAAACTTAACCATGACAAAGGTCTCGGATTCTTGCGTGGATGGGGTTGATAAGAAGAATTACAGGGGAGAAATCAATTACCTGAGTGACTTTGGACTGTTACCTCGAAATGGTGTTGGTTCTCTCATATTGCATTTTTCGAGTTGCCAGAACTCAATTTTTATGGTAAGAACGCCATAAATGTATTTCGGTGGCAATAGAGGTTAAAATCCTATTGGTTTTGTCTACTTTTTGATTGAGTTCTTCGAGTGATTTATGTAGTCTTTTCTCGTAACCGCTTCCCAACATAAATTCTTTTCCAAACCATGCAACTATTTTAGATAACATCTTTGTCCTCCACTTCGTGACTAATCCAGCCGACGCTCCCATACCACATCCAATGTGCAACTTGTTTTAAGAAGTTTATAATATCTTTGCTATCGGCGTAAACACAAATTTTCCAGAGAATAAATAAACTGCACACGCCAATGTGGGCAGATCGTTTAATAATTCGTTTAAGACAGTTATAAAGAATTACTAAATCTTCTTTATTAATGTCTATTAGATTTGCTATGTATGGGTTTTTTCTATCCAGCCACAGCACTCGGTGTTTCATCTTCAATTCCTACCTCGCTTTCGTGATATGTTTCACTTTCGTCTAAATCTCCGCATTTGGGGCAATGGAATAAGGCGTAGGGATTAGTTCCCATTTCTACAGGACGATCGCAGAATAGACATTTCCTTTCTTCATAGACCATATTACCCTATCTCCTTCAAGTGTATCTTATATTTCTTCCCCGCCAAATCAAAATTAATTCCGTAAGTCCAAGACACCATCCAATCCGATCTCATTAGTTTCGGGATAACAGAAACTACAAACTCACTTATTGTCCTGTATGGAAATCTCTGTAAATAATTAAAAGGAACTTGAATAGTCACACTGCAATTATGCCTTGGCATTTTTGTATTCCTCCAGAGAGATTAGTTCTTTCCTTGCGTATTTACATTTAGGTTTGCTACAGAATGTTTCCATATAATGTTCCTGGCGCATGGCGTTCATAGATTTAGAAACAATTAGTGGCGATCCGCATTTTGGGCATTTCATATTAATCAAGTCCTAAAAAAGAAGTTATCTTTTTAAGTAGTGTTCTTTTTTGCCAATATTTGCAATACCCCGGTAGAAATGGTTCATTTCTATCTTTTGAGCATGTTACGATTGTTCCGCTTTGAAAGATGGAAGAAATTGTCGAATGGGAACAACTTGAGCATTGAACTCTTATTTTATGTTCTACTTTTTTCATTAACTCTTGTAACATTATTTCCCTCCCATATATCTCTCAAGCAGTCTTAATCTCTCCGGTGTGCCGCAGTCGATCCAAAAGTCGTTTTCGTATCTTGCTCGATACATTACCAAATTAGTTTTGTTTCCTAATATGGGGAAAATGTCCTTTTCAATACTTATTGGCATTGTTTGTATTTTGGGCATGTTCATAGGATAGAACATATAAACACCAGTATTAATAAATTGATTTGGAATATTATTTTTTTCGTGAAAAGATTCGATTCTATTGTTTTTAATAATTCGTAATGTTCCGTAGTCTGAGCAATTCACCATTTGTTTTCCAACAATGATAGTATCACCTTTCATGGTTTTACGGTAAAAGGTATAAATCATGTCAAAGATATTAAAAGTACCATAGACATCACCATTTAATACCATAACAGGTCTATCTTTATCACAGAACTTAAATGCGGCGTATATTGCTCCACCTGTGCCTAGGGGTTCGGTTTCAACGGAATACCTGATCCGTACTCCTAAGTCCTTGCCATTGCCGAAGTAGTTGCGGATAGATTGAGATAAATGCCCCACGCAAAGAATAATGTCTGTAACATAATACTTCTTTAGCCACATGATTTGATACCAGAGTAAAGGTTTGCCATTAAACATAAGCATAGACTTAGGTGTAGTCTTTGTTATATCCCCCAGGCGTTCAGCCTTGCCCCCGCATAATATGATTGCTTTCATTTATCCTCCCCGTAGTATTTATTATGTTCGTCTTCTAAGTTGAACATGTTCATTTCTATTCTAATAGGTAAATTGCTTCGATAAAAGTCAAGCATATCCCGGAATTTTTCTATCAAATCTTCGGGGATCAAAAATCGATATTCTTGAATAGGGTATTCAGATTTTGATACATTATCGTGCAGTTCAATACGACCGCCACGAAACCCAAAAAACTTTGGATTCATTATTCCTTCTTCCACAACAGAAAGAAAATATCTTTTATCTTTCATCTTTAACTCCCATTATCTTTAGTATTTCTTTAATTCTTTTGTCAAAGGAAACCGATTTTATAACATGATATTTAACATTAAAAACATCTAATGTTTTTCTAATATCTTGCCCGATACGGCAAGCGTCCCAATATCGCTGATTTCTTTGCCCGTCTGTAACATACCACCAGAAACGATTAGGCAAAAAGAAAATATGTTCATAATCATTTTGTATCCTGCGAGAAATATCAAGGAACATTTTACGGTGTTCTTTATTATTCCAATCTATTCTTTTCATAAGATAGGTAAGATTGAGAAATATATTGCAGTCTAATAGTAATATTTTACCTGGCCGATTATAAAGTTTGTCTATAGCAAGTTGCTGTTCTGTAATAATATAGCAGTCCTCAAATGTTTTAGGCATACCGTGAGATCGTATCCAAGACCTTGCGTATTCTTCGTGGAAACTAATATCGTATTTATCTGATAGTATTTCCTGTAATCGTATGCAAGTGGTGGTTTTCCCGGCTCCAGGGCCGCCCAAAATTGCTATCTTCATTTCTTTCCTCGTGCCTTCTCTTCCTCAAACTTAACCGTGTAGAAATCAACCATGTCAGGAAGTTTGTCTAATATTCTTCCCTCGTTCTTAAATCCCAGACTTCTAATCTTATCATCATTTATATAATATCGTAAATCTTCCCCAGGGCGATCCCAATCTGCAAGTATCTCAGAATAGTTTCCACCAAGTCTATTTATTTCTTTGGCGATGTTTTCGATAGTTTGTTCATCATTTCCGGCCACATTATAAATTTCTCCGACCTGTCCTCTGTCTAGCAAAATTTCAATAGCACGGCAGGTGTCTTCCACCCAAAGCCAATCCCGCATAGGATTATTTTTACTTATGTGAATAGGTTTCTTCTTAATCATCTGCTTGATAATTTTGGGTGTGAATTTTTCCTCAAACTGGTAAAATCCATAGTTATTGGACGGGCGAACAATTATTGCCGGAAAGCCAAAGGTACGAATATAACTCTGAACCAATGCCTCTCCTGCTACTTTAGAAGCTGAGTAGGGATTAGAAGGTTTCAATATATCATATTCATCAAAGGGGGTATTTTTAGGAACTATTCCTCCTTGGCGTGTGTCACCATATACCTCATCTGTAGATATATGAATAAACTTCTTTAAGTCTGTATTCGCTTTGGCGAATTTTAGTAATTCGTAGGTTCCTTCAATGTTGGTTTGAATAAAAGGATCGGCATCTCTTATAGAATTGTCTACATGAGTTTCTGCGGCGAAGTGAATAATATAATCAAAACTGTTTTCTTCATAATTACAGACGGAACGAACGTCGGCATGTAAGAACTCGCACTTATCTTTGACTTCTTTCTTATTAACACCAGCGTAAGTGAGTTTATCTATACACACCAATTCATCATTAGGATGTTTTTCGTGCCAATAATTTATGAAATTGCACCCTATGAAACCAGCCCCGCCTGTTATAAGAATTTTACTCATATATTATATTCCGTATCGCCTATAGATTATGAACTATACGGCATCCATTTCTCGTTCTGCACCTTCATTAGTTCTTCTTCCGTAATAAAGTCTTTAGAAAACTCTTCACCGCAAAATACGCAAACGCATTTTACTTTGTTCTCTTCGAGGAACCAACAGTCTTGAAACCGATGAACGCCAACCAAGCAACTATATTTTCTTAACAGCATTTCTAACATTATTTCATCTCCTTTTTTAGTTTCTTATGAGGGCAAATTCCTCCGTTATTCCCCTTTCCGCAATTACAGTTATAACACAAGACTTGATAACCTTTAGGATAATTATTTTTAATTAGCCATCTGTAAAACCCATTTCCCACGCAGTCCAATATTCTATTCTGTTTCGTTTAGTCTTCATACTATTTCCAACATGTATACTGGTAATTACACCAACGGCAACCCTGTGAACTTCTTTCGCCCTCCCTTTTTGGAACCGTTTTATTCTTAACACAGTTCTTAATATATTTAATCTTGTTCTTAACCTTGTCAAACAATTCTGGTAGATATTTAAAATGGTACTCGGCTTGGATTTGAGTATTCTTATTCTGATAAATGAGAACTCCGTTGTGAACTCCAGTCAGGAACATATAAATCTGAACTTGAAGAATGTAGTGAGGGTGAGGCATTGATCCCCAACCATATTCTCCGTCTTTAGTTGTTTTAATATCTAGCAAATATTGCATTTTATTAATTTCAACTATCTTATCATATTCATAGAATATTTCTAGTTCTTTGTTTTCCCCTTTTATATTGCTACCGATAAGTTTGAATCCATTGAATAGTCCAGGAGTTTTCTTTTCCATTTCGTCCATTTCTTCAAAATATCTTCCATAGCAACCTTCAACCACATGCCCGACATCGAAGCATTTTTCATTAACAGCAGTTGGCACTCGATCTCGTTCATATCCTTTATAACCATAATATATCTCTCTGGCGCATTTGGACAAACTAGAAGGGTGAAATCCGCCAACTCTTTTATCTTTGGAATGAAGCATGACATAAATATCTTTATCCGGGGTTTGACGAAGTAAGAGATACTTATCTATGAGTGGTGTGATGATCTTAGTTTCTTTAATGTCAGACATTATGTTTTATCCTTTATATCTTGAACTGTGTCTTTAACTACTTGTTCAGCATCTTTTAATTTCTTGATTGCCCGTTTTTTTCTGCGGGATATTAAAATGTTAGTCTCGAAAATTAAATCGCCAAATAAAATAGCAGCCGTTACGCCAGTTATTTCTTGAACAGCGTATTTCATATCAAAGGCGCAGCAAAGAATCGCTAACAGAATAGCAGCGATCCATTTCCAATATTTTTTAACGAATTTTATCACTTTCTTTCCTAATTTGTTATAGATGTTCATTTAGTTTCCTTCGCAAAAAACGATATATTTTATGTTTGATGCTCTTTTTATGAGAATATGGAGCATATTTTAATGCCTTAAAAAACACTAGCAAATTACCAACTAAAGGAATAATTGTTAAAATGCATAATATCCAACTGACATAATTGCAGGGATCAATTATAAGTAAGAGCAGTGTGCAAAATAAGCAGAACAGTTCATAAAATATTCCTTTGCAAAAATATATTCTACTCACGCCTTTGGAAGTTCCCAGGCGTTCGATTTTGTCCCATTGGTCTTTGTATTTAGTGGCATACCACAGACCAGCGATTGACATCAGAACGAATATTAGGAATTTAATAGTAGCGACTGGCATCTATTTTACCTTTGGGGGTCTTCCTCTTTTCTTAGTTTTTTCCTTCTGTTCTGCTTTCAACTCTTTGATACCAACAACAGGAACGGCATCCTTTATTTTCTTTTCAACTAAAGGTTCAAATCCTTTCTCAAATCTAAGAAAGAGTTCGGTTTTCTTAAATGGCGGATAGGTTGTGTTCTTTTTAGTTTCCATTAAAACCTTTTGGCCGTCCACACTTATTACTCCATCTTCTTGATGAGACTTTCTGCCAATAGGAGTGACCTTAATTCTAATTGAGGCGTAGAATTTTAATGCTCTGCCCCCAGGTGTGGTTTCAGGATTGCCAAACATAAGACCGCATTTCTCACGGATTTGATTGATGAATATAATTATGGTTCCTGTCTTTCCGCAGAGGGCTTTCAATTTACGCATGGCCTTGCCCATCATTCTAGCTTGCAGACCCATCTGTTGATCTTCCATTTCACCTTCAATTTCTGCTTTAGGTGTCAGGGCAGCAACAGAATCGACAACTATAACACCGACTTCACCACTTCTCACCAGATTTTCAGTAATTTCTAGTGCCTGTTCCCCATAGTCTGGTTGGGAAAAAATCATATTATCGAAATTAATTCCTCGATTTTTCATGTATTCTGGATTGGTATTATGTTCAGCATCTATGTAAGCAATATCTTTCTTATAGTTCTTTTGGCACGAAGCAGCAATTATCATGGCAACTGTAGATTTTCCTCCGCCTTCATTGCCAAAGATTTCGACAAATCGACCATAGGGAATACCACCGCCGATAATTTCATCGAGTTCCTTTATTCCTGTAGTTAATCTTTCCAAGACTAAAGGTTTGTCGTTCAGATTCATAATAGAACCCTTTCCATATTTCTTGATAATACAATCTTTTGCTTTGTTCAGATCAGTTTCACTCATTTACTTTATTAACTCCATTGGGGTCTGCCATAAAGCATAATTCGGACATTTCGGATTATAACAAACAGTAATACTTAATTTCCAATTATAATGTTCTAATTCAACTTTGGTCATTTGATAATGACATTGATTACAAGTGCATTTTAGTTTATCATGTTTTCTTTTCATTTTTTAACATCCGCAGACATTCTTCGTGTTAAACATTTTGGGCAATTACACCCTTCGTAGTTTTTGAAGTAACACGGGGTTATTTCATCTAAATTGATAGGATGACCCCACCTTGCAGCATACTTTAGAAGCCAACGATCTGAGTTTGCGCTATCAACATATTTCTTCACTTTTTTTCTCCTTTTAATTCTAAATATTTCATTTCATAATAGTATCCATTTTCAGCGACTTCCAAATAATGATCCAAAAACAACATGAGATATTTTTTGTCATTTTTTCTGACGGCCTGTTTGTATTTTCGCATTAAATTGCAAACATCGGATTTACACATTTATTGGTCTCCTTTCATTTCTTGATATTCGGACAGAGGCAAGGCAACCCACTTCTCATCATTACAGTCAAAACTAATCACTCTTTTCTTATTAGGAACAAACTGTCTGGCTTGGTTGGTAATTTTTTTAGCCCATTGCGCCAGGAGCAAAGTTTTATACCCACACTTGTTTTCAAATATAGTATCATCTGTCCTGCCATCTCCGTCATTATTAACTGCACCGGAATTAAGAGTAGGTTTCGCACCAAGTTGTTTCATAACTTTCTTTTCGTCGATTTGACCTTTATCTCTACGATTATTATTAAGTTGAGTATTCTTATCTAAGTATGTCATAATTTATGCCCTTGGTTTTTTCTCATACGGATAAAAGATTTGGCAACCGTATCAACAAGTCCTTCAAGAATATAATCTAAAGCGTCCATATTAGTATTATTAATATTAAGAAATATATGAACCAATTCGTGTAATAATACAAATTCAGCATCATGCTTAGTAGTTGGATCAATAGTTATGGCCATCTTCTTCTTATTGGGAACCCAATAATTTCTTCCGTCTGCATCTTCCATTTTTCTAAATCTTAAAGATATATCCCAATCTTTAAAACCCAACGGAGTCTGCCAATATTTTAACGCCTTTTTTGTTTCTAATTTACACAGATTTTCTGACATATAAGTTACCACGTTTCTCGATTTTACCAGATTTGACATCGTGCCAAAAAGTTGCGCTAGGCGGTTCAGAGGAATAAATACTACCAGCCATTTCTTCTTTCATTATTCTCTTACTTACTTTAGAAGAACCCTTAATATCAGGCATAAAATTATTCATATCTTTAGGAACTTTCCAAATACGTTTAGCAATAGATTCGCAAACAGGACATCTTGTTTTAGTCAAATCCATATTACAAGGTTTCTTTTCTTTTATTTCCCCGCATTTCGGGCAAAGGAAATTGTAAACAGGCATTATTTAATTCCCCGTTTATTCAATCTATGACTTTAATACTTTTGAATAAATTTTAGTATTTCCTCATTGGTATTACCTATATCTAACTGCACACTATATTCTGCCGTTTTTCTTATGCCTTTTTTAAAACGATAATCAGATTTTACCACAGAAATGCAACCTTCGCCATCAACGAATCCGGCAAAATAAGATTTAATGTATTTATTATAGACTGGCATAGTCATCCGGTTTCCTTTCTTCTCTCTTTTCAATAATAAGGGCTTCAGTTGTAAGTAATAAACTGGCGATTGAAGCGGCGTTACGAATTGCAGACTTAACAACCTTTAGAGGATCAATAATACCTGCCACAAACATATCTTCATAAACTCCGGTCTGGGCATTGTAGCCATCATTAGTAATCATACCCTTGACCTTTTCGGCAACGGTGTTAGCTTCCTGCCCAGCGTTAAAGGCGATCTGTTTAAGAGGTTCGTCAAGGCATTTTCTCACAATAATCATGCCAATGCGTTCTTCCCCTTCAGATTGTCGTTCTAACTCTTCCACAGCCGGAATAGCCCGAATTAGGGCTGTACCCCCGCCAGGGACGATTCCTTCCTCAATTGCGGCCTTTGTAGCGGAGATCGCATCTTCTACCCTGAATTTCTTCTCTCTCAGTTCTGTTTCCGTTACTGCCCCCAATTTAATCAGGGCGACTCCGCCACTAAATTTAGACAGGCGTTTGGTTAAATCTTCTCTTTCCCCGAAATTGTCGGCCTGTTCCATTTGCGCTTTTATCTTAGTAACTCTTTCGGCAATCTTTTCTTCACTACCAGCCCCTTCAATAATAGAGGTCTCTTCTTTTTTAACGATAATCTTTTCAGCATGACCAAACCATGCTTCATCCATAGGTTCCAAACTCATACCCTTACTTACAGAAAATACTTCTCCACCTGTTAATATCGCCATATCTTCAAGCATGTCTTTTCTTTTGTCCCCGAAAAGAGGGGCTTTGACAACAACACAAGATGTAATTCCCCGATTATTATTTAGAATAATTGTAGCCAACGCCTTATCTTCAATTCCATTGGTAATAATAAGTAGAGGTTGTTTCATATTGGCAACCTTGCCAAGTATCGCAATAAGTTCAACCATAGTTAATATTTTGTTATCCATAATAAAGATGAGAGGTTTTTCATAAACACATTCCATCCTATCATTGTTTACCATATATGGTGTAACGTACCCACGATCAAAATTGATACCTTCAACTATTTCCAGAACAGTTTCAGATGTCGGCGACTCTTCCGTAGAAATAACACCGTCGTTCCCTATTTTTTCAATTGCATCGGCAATAAGATTTCCAATTACACTGTCGTTATTAGCAGAAATAGTTGCGACCTGTCTAATCTCGTCTTTCTCTTCAACTTTCCGACAAATCTCTTCTAATTTTTTAACAACAACTTCTACAGCCTTTTCTATTCCTTTCTTAATAGAAATAGGGTTCACACCAGTGAGTAAGTATTTTAATCCTTCCTTGAACATAATCTGGGTGAGTAGGGTTGCGGTTGTTGTGCCGTCCCCGGCATCATCATTAGTTTTAGATGCAACCTCTTTAATAAGATTCGCCCCAATATTCTCGTACTCGTCTTTGAGTTCAAACTCACGAGCAATAGTTACACCGTCATTAGTTACGATAGGCGGTCTAACTATTTGCGAGAACACGACGTTTCTTCCTTTAGGCCCAAGAGTAACTTTAACAGTATCGGCAACTTTGTTTATGCCGTCTAAAAGTTTCTTCCTCGCTTCTTCATTTAATATAACTTCACGATAGCCCATTTATTTCGCCTTATTCAATTTATTAAATATCATTGTTTTTTCATTGCCTTTGTTTTTCCCGCAAAATTCCACAATACTCACAAATACCTTTTCGGGGCAGAAATCGGATAAATCCTTTTTATGCTGTTTGGAACCATAATTACTTTTAACTGAAATTAGTCCAAGTTCTTTTGTTTTTGGATCGTAGACTAAAATATCAAAAAGGTTGAAAACGTCTTTGTCCCCCCATTTTGTTTTCGGGGGCTTGTAGTAAATATAACCCTTGGCAGTGTAACTATCAATAACGATTTTCTCTCTTCGATACCCTTTCTGAACTTTATTTATCATAACCATCTTTCTCCATGCAAATCTCTTTCTTCCCAGGGAAAATAGTTAATATTATTGGCCATTTTTATATCTCCCGTCTAAAAAAAATTTATCAACAAAGCCTCTCTGCATAGCTTCCGGCGAATCAAAATAGTATTCCTTATCGGTGAACATCCAAGCAATATGCTTGTAATTCTTACCCATCCTTCTTGCTATAATATTTATTAGTCTTTTATTAGTGTTAGCCAAAGACTTCCTGGCTTCTTTTGCATCTGTGCCATTAAATCTTGTCCCCTCTCTAAATACAAATAACGGAGCGTGTGTCATAAACATTGTTCCCGTACCAGCCCACCTAGTATCTCCAGCTTGCAATAGTACTACAGCAGCAGACATACAGAATCCAGAAGCGACAGTAGTTATCTTATATTTGGGTTTCAAAAGAACTAAGTAGTCATACATTGCCAGAGAATCATAGACTGATCCTCCGCCACTTGTAATCACAACAACTATTTCGTCAACCACTTCTCCTGTGGCAGCGTGCATAACAACCCAATTTACACTATCCCTTAAAGTGATAACATTATTAGCCTTTTCTCCAATGTCTCCGTAGACCCACACATAACCGGGGTGAGCCATAACGAAACCTACTGGAAGAATAATTAAAGAAATAATACATAGCACCCTAATTAATCCCTTTACCACATTATCAACCCCCTTACATAAAATCCCCAAACTCCATTATCTGTGCATAATGTCACCCCACCAATAATCAAACCTATTGGTTTTAGAGGTTGTTTAACCTCGAATGTATTTATAATGTCGCCCCAATACACTACTGGCTTAAACTTTTTCGGCTCCATGATAGGGCCAATAGGAAATATTAGTGGCAACATCATTAATACTAATAACCAATTTTTCATTTTACAAATCTTTCTGTGAACCAGAAACAAATATTTAATATTCCTGTGATTAAACGAAATATCATTATTTTCCCCTATAAATAAATCTAACGTACACACCCTCAGCAATTTCAAAAGAATACGCTCCTAACATAGCTGCTGCAATATCGTCGCACTCAAATTTTCCTGTATGGCTTGCCTCTTGGTAACATTCATAACCAACGGCACTAAGAAAACTAAGAGCAAACGCTTGGTTTTTATCATAGCCAACTGCCCTGAATAACCCTGTCGATCCCCATCCTGCCATCCAGTGCATCTGTAGGTCTGGTCTAACAGAAATGTCTTCCGCCTCGCAAATATAACCTAAAGGTAATATTAAGGCAATCAAAATATAACTTATAAGTAATATGCGTTTCATTGTTTCTCTTCCGGGCAATCTGGTTTAATATTTAATCCTCTCTGGGAGCAGTAGTCGCAAAACTGATCCAATTCATCTATTTCGGAAGCAAGTTTTAGTTTCTTTATGTTGTCTTTAACTTTGTGTAAAGAAACTCTTGTCTGACTTAATTCAACTTTAAGATTATAAATTTCCATACTATCATACACCACAAACATATATTGAATTGGCATTTTGCACTCAAACATTGCTTCTAGTAATTCTCTCGAAACTTCCTTTACACCAACTGTTTTATCGTCTCTCGCAACAGCGTACCAAAATAATTTCATTTCTTTTTCCCCCCGTTATATAAAAGAGCGCATTTGTATAAAAACTCTTGATAGTAAGCGTAACATTCGTCTGATTCTTCTGTTAATTTTAATCCCTTCTTTTCCATTGCCCAACTAGTCGCATGAAAACATTCGTGAATTAATTCTGGCGTTCCCTTTGCCCAAATAATACCGATTTCCGTTTTCCCGATTCTAATGACAGTAAATCTTCCATCTTTTCCTTCAACCTCAAATTTGTCCTTCGGATTCATTTTCTTATTTATTTCTTCGACTAATTCTTCTTCTGATATTCCAATTAACATATAGTAGTTCAGCATAAATATCGGTTCAAAAACATGAAGAATTTTTCCGTATTGTTTGCAAACATGAGGATATAAATCTTGTTTCTTATTTTTCATTTAGTTTGCACCCCTTGGAACATTTTATTTTCCAGGGCAAAGACTTAATAAAACTGCAATCAAAATGATAATTACCGGAATTGTAAACAGCCTTGATTGCACTTACTGTTAAAGTCATTAAATTATTCCCGTGAGAAGATGTTAAATTAGTAGGGATATTCTTTACCCAATTAGTAACTAATTCGGTTGTTTCTTTCTCTGTTGCCCCCGCATCCTTGTAATATTCCGCCAGGATCATAGTCGCTTTGTTCCTCATGCCTTCCGCCTGAATATTATTTGCAATTAAATCCTGAATACAAACAGGAATGAAATCTATCTTCTTCGCTGTTACCCTGGAGAACTTCTGCGGTTGATAATCTTTAAGCATTTCTATTGCCCAAGATTTCGCACTTTCCACCAAAATAGGTTTGTCATTTTTAATTGATTTCTGCGGTTGCTTTGCTAAAATTAAAATCTTTTCCAAATACTCTTCGCCACTTTCTAATTTATTTATGTCTGACGCTTTCAGGGTTATTTTGTAAAGTCCCGATTTTAGATTTATAGTATTTTGTATGCGTAACATTTTTCTATTTCCTGTCGAGGGACAGAGAGTTTTTAGATTTAATTCGTGAACAAGTTTTTTGTGTATATGCTCAACTTTTTTGTGCATATCCTGGCAAGAAGTAAATCCAAATACTTTCTCATCTATAATAATATGGAACCCCTTGTTCCCACTAAAACTAACTTGTATCAATTTATCGGAAAGACCCATATTAAGGAACATATCTACGACTAATTGGCAATCAATAAGAGCGTCCAATAGACTTTCTGAATCAAAATCAAAGAATAAAGGCATTATAAAATCTTCATTATTTACTTTTTGGGGGAAACGAAATTTCTGAACTGTGTAATATACTTCACTATTAGGATATTCACGGATATATTTAATAACGTCTTTACTTTTTACTCTGTCCCATTTTGACCATTTTCTCTCTCCATCCTGCATGTAAGTATGGCAGAGTTCTCTGTAGCAATAGTCATCGGGGCTTACACTACATTTCGGCGTAGAAAACAATCTGTAGTACAAGTCTTCGGGTAAGAGAGGTTTCAACCTATTACAGAACGCCGACAATCTCTCAAGAAGATAATTGATGTCATAATCTCCACTATAATCCTCTTTTAATTTATATTTCACAAACAAGACTCCAATATTTCTTTGCAAAGTTGCGGCGGAATTATGCCTCGTTCCATCGCCCCCTTTAAACCTTGAGTCCCTGTCCTTGCTCCCCTAGGAGCCGCTTCATGGCACGGATCACCATTGTGACACATTGGCTTAGGAACCCACAATTCATTATTAGTCCAAATGTCAGTAGGTTTCATTCGTTTGTCACCATACTGGCAATAAGTAACTGTATTTCTTATCCCTTTGATAATATTAAGTTTCCGCAAAACTCCTCTCGGATTTTCTATAAAATAATATTTTGGTTTCAAACTTTTAATTATTAGCATTGTTTTTTTTGCTATTTCTATGGCTATTTTTGCTTCTTCTGTTTTGGGAATATATGCTTGTTTTCCTCCAGTCCAATGATGACCCAAACTCGCAACACTAAAACAAGTGCAAGGTGGAGAAGCCCAAATTATGTCTGGTCGCCAATTTCCCAAATCTGGCAAATCAAAATCAAGAATAGATTTACAAATATCAGGATTAAACTCTTGACTAAAATCTAAAGTCTTACAATCCCAACCCATATCTTTCGCTATTTTCGTTATACTTTTAGTGCCGCAAAATAATTCTAATAATTTCATTTTCTTCCTGACAATTTCCCTTGATCTTTAGTCGGCCCCAATATAACTCTGCCATCTAATTGCGCCACAGGTATCCAGCCCTCGAAACAAAGAAATCCTGTAAACTTAATATGACACCACAAAACATTATTCTTATCTACATAGTTTTCTAAGTGTATAATCTTTACATAACTCGGAATTGCGTATGAAGGTTTGCTCAAATAATCTGGCCGAGAATAAAGGCAATCCACAAATCCTGCGGCAGAACTTATATTACCCAACATAACTAAGAGTAATGCAATTAGTATGATAATTTTATTCATTGATTCTCCTGTGCGATATAAAATGAAATCTTGTTCCCGATTGGGACTTCCATATTTTTCTCAATTAGGCACTCATAGACTTGATCCGTCTTCTTTTTCTTCATTTCATATTCGTCCAAACTTCTATTTATTTCTCTATGCTGTGAAATTTCATCTATATTCATTTCTCTTTTCTCTATTCTTTTGAGAAGTTTTAAGTATCTTCGCCGAATTTTAGAATACCGTTTATATAAAATATCCCACATGCACTCTTTGATAAATTGTTTCCCAAACTTTTCAATAGCACGGGATCGAAATGAAACCCCGGTCATTTTCATCGTGCCGTCTTCTGTTACCCTAATATAATTTTTGGGCAAGGCATTACAGAAAAACTTGTAATACTCAATATCGCAATCTATCCCTTTTGGTAAAACCTGGTTTAGATTGTCAAGTAATTGTAAACCATCTATTTTTTGGCCGTTTGTCAAGTAAATTCCGTCTGTATCTTTTTCGAGAACTTGGAAACCATTAGTTTCCAGCCATGTCTCCATTTGGGTAAGTATCTCTCTGCCCTTGGTCGTAACTTTCTCGGCTTCATCCATATCGGCCCAATTAAAGAAAGGCGCACCTAAGAGGCCGTACATAGCGTTAATGAGGATTTTATGCGCTTGCTCTGCCGCTTTATACCGTTCCAACCCTGTTTCCTTGGCTTTTCTTTTCAAGTCCATGCGGAGATCAGTCAGACTTTTTAGGACTTTAGGAAATATTTTTAGAGTATCAGACTTCGGGCAAATATCATAATTCAACATGATATTAGGATAAAGGGATTGAACATCTAACTTATAAACATTTTCGTAAATACCTCTATCATTCGCTCCCACTAATGCTCCAATAAATTCTCTCTTTTCTATCTTACGAGGTATTGCCGTGTTTGTTCTCAAGTATTCCCGCAAAAATATTCCGGTCATTTTTGCCGAAGCACTCGCCACGCAAGTCTTTTCTAAAGAGAGTGGCAACATTTGAGTTTGATAGAAATCTTTTTGCAACAGCATATTTGACAAATTCTCTACGGCCAAACAGTCATCAGAACAATGTCTGATAACTTTATCTAAATCGTCTACCATATTCTTCTTCATATTCTCTTTGTCTATGTTCATGTCGTTTAATTTTAGTCCGAACCTGGTAGAAACTTCGTCTAACGAATATGACTCAAGTTCCCGATAAACTACATCCCAGGCACGAGCAGAATAGTAGAGATCAATATTGTGTCTTCCCCAAATTTTCGGCATGTCAATTCCGACAACCTGATTATCACCAATTCTAATAAAGGTGTGATAGAAAAATAAATTCGACCCATTCCGGCCAATATCAAGACTAACACCATACTTATTCGCTCGATTATAAAGTAGAACCCAATCATAACTAAATCCATTATAACTCTCAATTACATCAGGGTCATATTCTTTTATAACTTCCACGAATTTTTCAATGATGTCAACTTCTTTTCCGTGAATTTCTCCGTGCGCCTCTCCGCATTTCCAGCAAATAATCAGGATTTCGTTATTCGTAAGGGAAAGACCACTCGCCTCTATATTCCATTGAAACCTGGTAAGGTCTTGGAAACTCATTCCTTTGAATAGCGTTTTTCCACTTTGGATCATAAATTGTTCTTGCAAGTCCATTACGGTCATATAATCTTGATTAGTTTCTTTTAACTGTTTAACTAATCCCCAAAATGTTCTATTATCTGTGGAGAGTAAGTATTTATATCCTTCGCCCTTGAGTTCTTCACAGACTCCGCCACTCACACGATTTGCAATATCTTTAGTTTGGGACAAAATAAAAGGTTGAAACCCTCTCTCAACGAATTTCTTGCCATTACGAAATATTACTGTCGCCGAAGTTTTATCAACTTCGATTGCGACAATATTTTCCGTTTCGTCTTTTCCGTTGAGAAGAGTATTATTCATTATTCCTGCTAAATTAAATCTACTATATAGACGAAACTACTAAGATGTTTTGAAGTAACTCCCCAAACGAGTTGACTAGGATTTGTTCCTCTCGCCAGTCCTTCTGAAAAACTATCTAATCCTTTTAGTGATCCGCCCATGAAAGTCCTAATTCCGTTCCATTCTCCCATAGCGAAATGATGAAGGTGAGCAGATACCACAGCGTCGCACTCGTGAATTGTAGTCCACCCGGCTATTCTAATACCTCCCGCAGCAGTCTCGGACTGTGCCGGGGCTTTGTGACGAAGATGATACTTCCAACCTCTCACATCGACATTAATAAAATCTCCGTCGGCATACTTAATAGATAAGTTTTTAGGTCTGGTTTCCCTCGCCCAAAAATCGAGCATAATATAAACCATTAAATCCCAATTAGATTCGGGATTAAGACCTTTAACCTTTGGTATTCCGTGATTTCCCTTTACAGCATAGATACTAACAGGTATCCCTGTTTTCAGTAATGACCGCAAGAAAGAAACTATAATTTCTACGCAAACTAAAACTTGCTTAGGCGGAGCGACTTCAATAGAAAACGCCTGTTCATCGTAAACTAATTCGCCGTCTACCATATCTCCAGCCATAAGTATAGTTATGTCGCTAATCTTTGTTCCGTGAGTAATATGTTCCGTGATTAAATACAAAATCTTTTGACAAAGTTTCTCTGCCCTTTCTCTCGCAATATTTATGTCGTATGTTATTTCCCCACTCTCGCCATCTTTATCAACACTGCCAATATGCCAATCGCATAATTCAATAACGAGAGTTTCGCCAACGACTTTAGATGTTTTCAATTCGGCCAAAGGAGAAATATTGCTTAACTCTTGCTTCATGTAATCAACGAACTTGTTCAATTTCTCCCCATCAGTCATTTCTTTTGGTTTCAGTTCAGTATTTTTAGTTTCAATAGGATCGTTAATGCGTTTCTTTAATCTGCGAACTGCCGATTCACTTTTGCCTAGCACTTTCCCTAATTCATAATTAGTGGGAAATTTCTCTAGCAAACTATCAAGTTCCTTTTTATTTTCTGGTATTTTCATTGGTTTACCTCAATATCGGTATCAGCATTTTTATTGTAGACTGTAACATCAACCGATATTTCGTGTTCCTCACCACATTTGGGGCAAGTTACATAGACTTTTTTTGACTCGTATTCTGTACTCATTTATAAACCTCCTGAAGTTCCGCAATTAATTCTTTGACGTTTTTAAATACTTTTCCCCCGCTTGGCAAAACCATGCCATGCACCATAGTTCCATTGATTCTAGTTTTTGCTGATGTAATTAAATATACTCTCTTAATAGGAAATCCTATCTTTTTAAGTCCGGGGCGAACACACTCTTTATAAACCTGCAATTCTTTCTGACAATGAGGGCAAGGCATAGTAATATCTTTAAAATTGTCTTCAATGAGATCAAGACCTAAAATCATGGAAGCATAAGTGGCTTCTCTTGCTGTTCCCACATAAGCTGTTCCTGGGGGTATGTTGGCAACAAGAATATCGGCCTTACGCACGTTTTCCATATCTACCCGCCAAATGGCCTCATAAATATGATTAGTCTCTTCGTCTTTACCCATCATGCGAAGTTTCTTAATATGCTTATTGGAATCGCAAACATCAAATCCTGTTTTGGCTTGCTCCTGTTTGCAAGGATTATTGTAGTTCTCTGGTTTTATTCCGGCTTCCATAAAAGCATTTTCAACTTTAGAAAATTCGTTATCAGCTTCATCGTCGCCTTCCATCGGCCCGATGTTGTAGATGGTGAGGTTCTCGAATTTCTTTCCCAGGGTCATAAAGTATCACCAGCCTTTATTTTCTCAAAGAACAGAATTCCTTCTAACTCCTGAGTAACAGAATAAATTGATTTATCTGTTTCGTCACTAATTAGATGGTCAAAAGACAAATCATCTATATGAATTTCGGAATCGTGATTAAGTTGTTCTTCAGTCGGGTAAATTCCTAATTCCCCCAATCTTTTTAATCTAATCGGCAACGCAACTTCCTTTTTCACGAATATAAATCCTGCGCCTTTCAGTAATTCATATTCTTCAATATATCTTACATCATCTATAACAGCATTTTTTTCTTGGCCGACTGCCGCAACTAAATTTCGGGCAAAGAAATAAGAGTCATACTTGCGAATAGCAAATCCTAGTTTCTGCAAGAGAGTACGATCTTTTCCCACCATACCTATCATAGTCGCAATATCTTTCAGACTGGCAGCACAGGAAAATCTCTTATAGCCGTGTTTCTTGATTAAATAATCAGCTAGAGTCGTTTTTCCAGACCCCAATTTAGATATGAACGCAATTCTCAATTTATTACCCTCTTGCCCAGCATTTATCAGTTCGTTCCCAATTAATTGCTTCGTCTTTTAAGTGTTCTTGATAACAAGATTCCATTTCGTCTAATTCTGAATCGACAATAATATCAACCACTTCACCAATTGCTTGATTATAACCAATATCTACAGCATCAAGTTTTTCGCATCGAATTAATTTTTCAATTCTCTCCGCTAAACTCATTTCCTAATCCCTCCTGTAATTTCCTGATCCTTTGCTCTTCTTCAATTCTGTCTTGGAACCATTGCGCTGATCCTGTGGTAGTCTCTGGATTTAAACTATTAAAGTAATCTTTAACAACATCAAATAGTGTCTCTTCATTTTTAATCCAATGTTTCCCGCAATCTAAACAAATCCGTTTTTGTGAACTGACCGCGCCAACACTATTTTCCGAATTACAGCGTGGGCAACTCATTATCTTCTCCAACCTCAAAGAACCCGTAATAAGTAATAATTCCTCTCTTGCTTGTAATTCTTATTTTTCCCTGCGCCAAATATTCAACATTTGTTGCCCCGTCTATCATTCGCTCTGTTCCATTAGGATAAATCAATTTCACTCGATACGTTTTACTTGTTTCCATCATAAATATGGTGAAACTGGCGATCAAATTTCAAAGAAATATTTACGTTCTCAGGCCCGTTGCGGTTTTTCTTAATATCAATAATGATATTTTCCTCGGACTGCCAAAGGAAAAATACTTTGTGAGCGTCGTATTCTAGTTCTGAGCAATCTCTTAAATCGGACAACTTAAAATTAACGACAGTTCTTTTCTCCGCTTCCTTGCCAATAGCTGCGATCACAATAACGGGAATATTATTGTTTTTAGAAATATAAAGTAAACGCCTACTTATTTCGGCAAGTGAATCTTTCTTGCCCTCGTATCTGGCAATATCCGGCATGATATTAATATAATCAACCATAAGAATATCTGGTTTTGTTTCTTTGACCAAATGTTCCAACTTTTCGAGATTAACACTATTCTGGTCAATTACAAATAGAGAAATATTCTTAATATCTTCACTAATTTGTTTAATTTTATCTCTGTCCGAATCTCGTAATTTCTTGGTTTTAAAAATCATGCTATTTATTTTACTTTGATTAGAAAGTATGTTCAAACCTATTTCGGCCTGAGAAACTTCATAACTGGCAAGTAGGACTTTCTTATTGGACTTCTGCGCCATATTTAAGGCCATCTGCAAAAGCATTGCTGACTTTCCTGCCCTCGGTCTCCCGGCGATCATTGTCATTTCCTGGGGGTAAAAGCCGCCTGTTACCTCGTCAAGTTCTGTGAACCCGGAAGATAATCCTTTTATTCCTTTGGCCGTGTTATCAATAACTTCGTGTGCGGCCATTAGAATAGATTTCATATCTTTAAGAAAATTAGGTTCGTCTAATTTATTGGGAGTGGAAACGCCCATCTTCACGGCCTCAAGTTTAGCCACTCCTTTCTTTCCTAAGAAAATAGAATTCTCATTTTCTAAACTATTTAAGAAACTATCGCTCATTTAATAATCCCTCATATTCTTGAGAAGTTCTTTCGCAATATTCTGTTCTTTATCTCTACTTTGGGTTTCAACTTCATCTTTGTCCCGAATTGATTTTAGAATAGTTCTAACATAGTTAATAGAATAGATACCACGATTAATAGCAGTTTCTATTGCTCTCATTTTCTGGTCATCTGTCCCATTTAATTTTTCGATTTCTTCCATTATCATATATTTTACTTTCGCTGTCCGATTAAATCCAAGAATAAATTTCTTTAACAAATCATTTCCAATTAGAGTAAGTTTAGATTTGATCTTTTCCTGCCAGTCCACTCTTTCTCCCTTGCCTTTTTCCTTAATTACAAGGTGGAAATTTCTGCGTCTTTTAAACAAAAATTCGACTATCGCCTTTTTCAGTTCTTCGTCATTAATAACTTTTTCTTTATTCATATCGAATAATTCTTGCTCAGAATATTCTTTAGAAGTTTCTAATGTTCCACCGACCTTAAAACCTATCTTCATTTCATCAATCCAAGCAACTCTCCGATAAATCCTAGTAAAATAGAAATCGGGACACAAAATATTAATAAAACTGTTCCTACTATATAAATAGGTGTTAAGTAAATTATTACCCACAATCCTTTGGCGGTGAAATTAATATGATCCCGCAAAGTCAGTCCTGATAACTCAAAGATTATACCATTAGCCAGAGACATTAAGCCGTAGATTGTTAAAACGATAAGAATAACAACTAAACTACTCATGTATCCCCCTATCCATAGTATTCGACTTGAGAATTGTTTGACAAAGAGATATTCTTTGTTTTATGCTCTCGCTCATGTTTTTTAAGGTGTCTCTTAAACTTCTTTCTTCCGCAACTTCGGAATTGATAAAAATTTCTTTGTCATATTCTGTTGGTCGTTTTTCAGAAGAAGCTATTAAATCTTTGAGAGATACCTGCTGTTTCCGACGATAGTAATACTCGGCCTGGGGAAGAAGGAATAGCACATTTCCGTACCAAGCCTCAACTTCCCTTGCCTGAGAATTTAATTTTACAATATCGTCGGCCAAGTAATTCTCAAAACACTTATTTACATTATCTATTACTTCTTGAGATTGTTCTGTTAATTGTTTATATGTTAATAATTTCATTTAAGTAATTTTATTTACAAAAAGTGACAGTGGTAGTTTTTCTTTTGCCATAATAATAAACCCTATGGGCAACATTTTTGCATCCTTTAATTGAGCATTTCGGTCTTTTCATTGTTTAATATGGGAGATTTTAACCACCCCATCTCCAAAAGGGTTCTAACTAATTAGTCAGACCTAGCCTTCATACGAATTATCCCAATATGTATTTCCGTCATTCGGACATTCTAAAACTCTCGCTTGGGTTCCGTCCTTCTTATTCACGATCTTCTCGATCATTTCTCCACCGCAGTCTGGACATTCTGTCGGCTCGGTAGTACCTAATTCTTTATTAAGTGTTCTACCTTTCTTGTACCCCTTCTTTCCACCGTAAGGTTTCTTGTAAGGTTTTGCCGCAGGTTTCGCTACCGGGGCTGGAGTTGCCTTCGGAACAGGTTTGGGAGTTTCCGCAACTGGTTCAGGTTCCAAATCAACTGGCGTATCTCCTAGAACTCTCGCAACACCAATTACGGCCTTTTCCAGTTCTGCTGTTACCCGCAACACGCTCGATCCCTTGACATTAACTCTTGTGCGAGCCTTTCCAGTTTCGTCCACCGCACCCCAAACTTCCATTTCAACAACAACTTCCTCACGAGGATCACTTGCACTTGTCTTCTGTATAACCATCTATTCACCCCCTCTTTTTATAAAATCTCGATATGAATTTAATGCGCCAATAAGAATTAAACAAATACTTAATATCAATGCGTAGCAAACTAAAAATTCGTAAAGTGTTTCGTTCATATTTGCCCTAAAAATTTACCGTGAACCCGACGTATTTTCCAATCTCTAAATTACCAGACCTTTTAACTAAAACATATAACGCCGTCCCCGGAATATTTAATTGGTATTCCTGATAAACGGTATTCTGAAATTGGCCGTCAAGAAAAATCGATCCCAGGCCATATGTAGCAAAACACTTACCAAATGGAGCATTGCCGTCAGTATAAAAAGATAAACTAACGAATAATGCAAATAATGATATAAGTAGTTTCTTCATTTAGAATATCTTCCAAGTAATAATCATAACGAATAAACCAAAATACAGAATTGTAATCCCAATGTTCACAACCATATTTCCTGGCTGCCCGCCCATTCCGTAGCAAAACGCAATAAAGGCAAACAAGAATACAGAACTGATACCAGCGTACTTAGCCATTTCTAACCAAATCATTTAATCAACTCCTCCGTTTTCTTCTTCTTTAATCAATTCATAGGGATCAAGTAGTCTGTGTTTAATATATCTGGCGCACTCTTCCAATTCTGCGGCGAACCCCTTGTAATTATTATAGGAAGGGCTAACTGTTCTTTTGCACAAAGCGTACAGGAAATAATTTATATTTCCATTGGGAAGAAGAATATCTTTATTATCTTCGATTATTTTATCGAATCTTCCCCTAACTATCATATCTTTAATAAATGGCATGACTTCTCCTATTTCTCGTTGATAACAAAATAAGACTCGCTCCTACTTAATTTAAAACCGATAACCTCGGTAAAGTTTAGGATTGAGTCTTAGTTTGTTATAACAATTACTGTTATTCATTTATCACCTATATTATAGCAACAACTCATGCAGAAAGGAACCTTGATTTTAAGTAGTCTTTAAACATCTTTGCCGTTTTTTTAGAGATCGCTTTTGAGACTTCTTTGCTCCAAACTATTTCTTTGTCTCCCTCTCGCTGAATATCTTCATTCATCATTTTCATAATAGTCGGCGTGTCTTCCATTCCAACGCACTGTAATCCCCCGACGATATGCTGCAATCGCATTGGCGTGACCCATTCTTCCGCAACTGCGTCTGCGTCTGCAAGAACTTTTAACTGCTCTGGATTCACGTCAGGTCTTGGCGTTTTTGTCTCCCGAAAATCTTCGGTCTTGCGTTTGGAA